>Ga0209296_1000119_pt1 | contig 65144 bp, 68 predicted proteins | sample S_130206_EF_Meta_FD_187319 | JGI IMG/M metagenome (GOLD analysis project Ga0209296, IMG submission 187319) | Freshwater microbial communities from Lake Simoncouche, Canada to study carbon cycling - S_130206_EF_MetaG (SPAdes) (version 2) | ecosystem: Environmental > Aquatic > Freshwater > Lake ...
GACATCGACGACATCCGCGCAACGGATGAGTTTCGTCACAAAGAATCGCTTGTCATTGAAACCGTGGACCACTGGAACTGCGGAGAAGTGGGTTTGGCATGGAGTGACACCCCTACCTATGCCGAACTAGCCGCCAACTACCTACGCCGCCAACACGGCTCGAACGAATGGAAACCCTGCACCAAGGAAGCAAAATGAACACACCACAAATAAAAAACGGAGGCCCCGCATATCCCTGCGAAGTTCCACAACGAGCTAGCGATGGCACGCCAATGCCTGTTAAACTCGCTACAGGCATGACACTCCGCGACTGGTTCGCTGGAATGGCTCTCCAAGGAAACGCTACAAGAGACTATCGAGATATTCTTGCATCAGATTGTTACAAAATCGCAGACGCAATGATCGCAGCAAGGGAGGCAGCAAAATGACCTAAGAACAAAAACGAATTAAGCTGGCCGAGGCTGGTGGGTGGAGAGTGCATCCTAAAGATAGGTTTCTTGTAATCCCTCCTAACTCACCACACAGCGTGCGACAGCTATCAAGTATCCCCGACTACTTCAACGACCTCAACGCGGTGCATGAGTTGGAAAAGTTGCTTAAAGGCGGATTGCGAAACACTTATGATGCATGGCTTGGCATCATTGCAGAGCAGGAGCATTGTTTTATTTGGGAAACAACCGCAGCCCAACGCGCCGAAGCAATCGGCCTGACCCTCGGACTATGGGAGGCACGCAAATAACAAATCTATGAATACACCAACCAACTCCGAGGCGTTGCCTCTCACGAATTGTTCGGCTTGCCCGCATTGCGACGGGACTGGCGGGGTGGATAGCGGCGGCGTGACCCCGTGGGGCGCGGCAATAGATGTGCCGTGTCCGTTGTGTAAGGGTCAAGGATCTGTAACTCCCGAAGACTGTCCAAACTGTGAAAACGTCGGATGGTATATGGTTCCAGACTCCGAAGGGCAACCGACGCAGGAGCAGTGCCAGTGGTGCTACACGGTCGAAAACAGCGTCTTCAATTCTCTGCCGAATGAAAAGCTCTCCCATAAGGAGGGCGAAATAAAGCCATGACACCAACACCAACACCCGACTCATTGGGAGCAGCATCTTATTCGCCGTTCCCTTGGGATCCGGTACCCGAATGGATGTTTGGTAAATCCGTGGAAGCACGGAACGCCCTGCAAAACTGCGGGCGCGTGCATCCATACACCTGCGGAAATAACGACTGCCGCAAGACGACGAATCAAGCACCGCTTCGCGCCGTGGAAGATGGCTGGATCTGCGACCACTGTGGATACACGCAATCCAATACGGCGAACAGTGATTATAAACACCACCTTCCAACAAAACCATGACACCAACACCACGAACAGATGCTCCAGAGCGGTTGAGTCCTACCGATAGTTCTGATGTCGAGCTATCCCGCGTCTGGCAGCACATGGCGAGCACACACAATATCAACCTCACTTCTACTGAGGAATATGACATCAAAAGTGCCGCCCTTGATGATTACGACGCCGAGCGAATCAAGCAGGAAAATCGAATTATGCGATTGGAGGCCGATGCTGCGGGAGACCGCGCACGTTGTGATGCGGCCAAGAAAGAAAACGACGCATTGCACAAAGCTCTCGCCGAACTCAATGAGCGGCTGATTGACCGTCAGAAAACCCTGATGACAGCACTCGTTGAACTCCAAGACGCTAAACGCCAGATCAGATATTTAACTGCCTAAACCATGAAACCTAACTATTACAAAATCATCGAAGACTGTATTGCTACAGGCACATCGCTGGGATACGCACGAGCACACAAGCATGACGACACGCCCGAGCGTGTAGTGCTCGAAGAGAAAATCATCGCTGCCATCATGGAGCAGGTAAACGAGAACTTCGTTTTTGATCACCCCTTCGAGACTTCGCAACTATGAAAGCTAGACGCGATAGGTGTTGACAACTGTGCAATAGGTTTCACATTTTAGAAACCATGCGAAATAAAGAATCCATTGGCTCGCGACTGCGAGCGGCAAGAAACACACAAGGGTTGACACTCTCCGCTCTGAGCAAATCATCTTCGGTAGGCATTGGAACGATCTCTGAGATTGAGAATCACACTTCCCGCATACCGACAGTTCGCACGCTACGCAAGTTAGCTAAAGCACTTGGCATAACGATCAACGATTTAGTAGGTTCCGAATAACTGGTTAGTTTATAACCCTATATGTCTGCCAAGTATCTTTTTGGTCGCTCTGTAAAGAGCAACCAGCTATCACCATCATCTGCCCGCACGTTCACTGAGCTGATTAAAAAGCACATAGAACCTGCCTTTAAGCTCGCGATGACACGCGATGTTTATCAGAACTTACAAACGCGGGAGGAAAAACTCTCAGCCAAGGATGGACACTACCTCATTCCATGCACCATTGACTCCGAAGAGCCATCGCGTGCCGCCGAGCATCGCCCAGGACCGTGCAACCTTGTATTTATTGACATTGACGAGGCCAAGGATGCTCGAACGCTGATTTCTCGACCTGACAACATGGTGCGAGCACTAAGCGATTGGAACTTTGCCGCTTACACGACAGCGAGTTCGACGCCCGAGAAGCCACGTCTCCGCGTCGTGGTAGATGCAGACAGTATTCCAGCGGATAACTACGAGAAGGTGGTCCACTTTGTCGCGTCGAAGCTAGGCTTGCAGGAGGTCACAAGTGAGTCGCTCAAACCCAAGCAGCCGATGATCTTACCCAGCATCTTCTCAGATGATGACCCAGACACGCAGCACCCGCTTATTGTCTGCCAACTTACAGGCCGAGCGCTCACGGTTAGGGACATCGCTAGCTTCGATACAAAGATCGAAGTGGCAAAGGTGGTAGGCAAAGCCATCCATAAAGCTGAAGGCTGGCACGGGGAGAACGAAGATGATGGACTGCAATACTTGAGAGCGCCATTGTTAGGAATTACCGTCGATATGGCTCGGGAGGCTCTTAAATGCGTAGATCCCGACAAGGACTACTTCACATGGCTCGACATGGCTTCGGCCCTCAAGCACCAGTGGGGGCACTCAGACCCAGATGCAGCTTTCCACCTGTTCGATCAATGGAGCATGGATGGAAAAGGTGGTAAATACCTTGGTGAAGATGACACGCTCGCCAAGTGGAATTCTTTGAAGCCAACACCTAAAGGTCGTTTGCCCGTAACCATTCGATCTCTAATCAAGCGAGCCACGGAAGCAGGATGGAACGCAGCTCCCGCCAAGGAGGCGTGTTTCAAAGCTGTGCAGGACTGGATCACATTAGAAGCCCGAACGATTCAAGACTTCTCGGTCACAGCATTAGAGCGTGTCGCTGCCCTGCCAGCACCTACAGCATCCGAGGAGTCCATGCTACTCGGAGCTATCTGTTCACTACTCAAAGAAAGACACGGTGAGCGCGTAACCAAGACTGACTTGGCAAAAGACTTGAAGAAGTTGCGTGATCGTAGAGCTAGGGCCAAGGACGAGAACCGTGAAAAAATACCAGCGTGGTCAATCGGTTGGTGTTACGTTACCAAAGACTGCTTGTTCTTTCGTCCGACCACCGGACAGCGCATCAATGCAGAAGCACTCAACTCGGCATACAGTCGTGAGCTTCTTCCCACAAAGGATTGGTTGGAATCACAGGGTAAGGACGCCACGCCAGAGGAAGCAAGCAAGCCGATTATGTTCCCAGCAGACTACCTGCTCAACCATCAGAAGTGTCTGGTGTGCGATGGTTACATCTACGATCCGAGCAGCCCAAATGACGTGTACTCAGACGACGCTAACGGATTCAGATCAGTGAATTACTACCAAAAATGCACCACCAAACCTGACTCTGACGCATCCGCTAGCGCGTCCCTTATGTGGATCAACCACCTGTCCAAACTTATAAAAGAACCAGAGTACCGTCAGGTTCTCACGGACTACATCGCCTACATGGTGCAGTTCCCCGGTCGAAAAATCCGCTGGGCTATATTGATTCAAGGCGCTGAAGGCTGCGGCAAGTCTTATCTATCTAAAATACTCTCCACAGTTCTTGGTGAACCAAATGTCAAGATGATCAATAATGACATCCTGAGATCGACATGGACCGACTGGGCTACAGGCTCACAGGTGGTAATTCTTTCGGAAATCCGCGTATCAGGGCAAAATAGGCATGACATTATGAATCGTCTCAAGGAGGCAATTACCGATGATCGCATACCCATTAACCAGAAGGGCAAAGACAGCCGCACCGTGGTCAACGTGACCAATTACATCGGATTTACCAACTTTCCAGACGCATTGGCCGTAGGAGAAGGAAGTCGTAGATGGTTTGTCATTAAATCACCCTTGCAAACTCCTGAGCAGGTAAAAGCGCTTGGTGAAGACTATTTTGATGAGCTATTTCAAGACCTATTGCAGAACCCTGGAGGCTACCGAGCCTTTTTTGAGACCTGGAACATCAGCAGCGATTTCTCCCCAGACGGTAGAGCACCCGAAACCATCTATCTCAAAGAGATGATCGAGGACAGTGCCGACGTAGTTTCTGCATCCATCAAAGAGCTGATTCGCGAGAATGAGAATCCTTTGATCGCAGACGACCTTATTTCTCAGACGATTTTGAAGGAATATCTTGATACGAAAGAAACGTCACAGTATGTTACTCGAATCCTTCGAGAAAACCAATACAACTTGGTCTTTGGAAGGGCTGAGATAAACGGAATCAAACATCGGCTCTGGATCAAGTCAGGGTCGTTTGAAGGTCTTGAGCCTTCACAAATATACGAAATCGCGAGATCGCGGCACAACCAAAATGAAGGAGACTGGATATGACAGAACTTAGACGCAGGCACATTCTTGCCGCCATCATAAGCAGTTTAATTTTTTTAAGCAGCTACTTTTTTGAAAATACACGATGGCTATTAGGCACAGGATGTTTCTGCATCGTTCTGATGCTGCTCATTTTTGCACCGCTTTTAACTGAAAACTAACAGACTATGAAAGCCATCGACTACACCCTACCCTTTTACAAGAAATGTCTATCCCAGCACATCTGGGACTGGCGGAGCCGCTTCGTCACGACTCACGTTGCCGCTCACCATGAGCACAACGAAGAGATGCTGAAGCAGGTCGCACATGAGCGCGGGGCCGAGTTCCTCGAAGCCTTCAACCAGCATACTACTCAACCCATTTTCCCGTTTGCTGGAATCCCAGCAACGGAAATCAAACCAAACCAAACACCCAATACCAACGCTACGATGAAACTCGAAATCAACATCCCCGACGAACTCTTCAACCCACTTGTGCAAGCCATTGACCGCCTCACGGCGGCTGTCGCGGCAGGTGGATTCACCCAGCCATCGTTCACCATCACGACCTCTGAGGGAGTCACAGGCACCACACCTGTCGGCAGCGTCGGTGAGACGACTCCTGAGCCTGAGCCTGAGAAGCCCAAAGCAGGTCGCCCGAAGAAGGAGAAAGTCACCACACCTGAGCCTACGCCAGTCGTTGAAACTGCCGCTGTCGAGGAAACACCTGCTGAAGAAGCCCCCGCCAAGGTCAAAGTGCCAACAGGCCCAGAACTTTCCGAGAAGGTCAAACCACTCGCAGCTCACCCCGAGCTTCAGCAGGACTTGATTCGCTTCAAGGCCAACGAGTTAAAGATCAACGGCCCGATTCGCCTTGTCACCGACACAGAAGCTCTTGCAAAGTTTGACGCGAAAGTGACTGAGCTTCTCGCCAAGATCCCAGCCGAAGTTTAACCCTACCTGTTAGCCTGAGAGGTCCGATCCCTCTTGGGCTAACTCGATCAACTACTCTCATGTCTAAACCCTCAAAAATTTCACTTGCGGCAAGTTCGTCGGGCTGTTGGTCGAAATGCACAGCCCAGCCCCATTACGTCTTAGCCAACGCGAAGCACATCCCGCCACAGGACACCCAGTTCTCCGTGGAAGGAACGAACGCGCACACAGTTGTTGAGTGTCTGTTCAAAGGTCTTCCGCTGCCTGCGTTCGCAACGCCAGAGATGACCAAGCACGCCACCAATTTCGTAGCTTACTGTTCGCAGTTTGAGAGCGACTGGGCTTACTCAGAGTTGAAGGTCGATCTGTTCTACATGCCAGGGCGCAATGGTTACGTTGACTGGTGCTCCTTCGCTCCTGACGTGATCGACATTGCTGACTTCAAGTACGGTCAGGGTGTGTCCGTCTCAGCCAAGGAGAACCTTCAGATGTCCATCTATGCTCGTAGCGCCATCAAGCAGAAGAAAATCCCCGTTCGACCCGACACCAAGGTCCGATTACACATCGGACAGCCACGGGTCAGACAAGGTGAGCGCATCAGTGTGTGGGAGATCAATTACGCCGAGTTGGAGCAGTTCACCGATGACAACGTGGTAGGACCATCACAGGTCATCCTCAACCGAACAGATGACCTCACCTTCCACTCAAGCGACAAGACCTGCCAGTTCTGTCCAGCCAAGACCTTCTGCGGGCTGAAGGGATACGAGCCAGCGTTCGCCTACCAGGGCGCAATGAGAGCACAGGCAGTGACTAAAGGCACACCATTGGAAGACTTGACCAAAGGAGCTATCCCTGTCCTAAAACCTGTAAGTGAGACATCTGATGACGTGATTGTGAGCATCATCACCCGTAAGTCAGAGATTGTCGCATGGCTCAACACCTTCGAGAAGTATGGACTTCAGATGGCAGCGAGCGGCACAGCACTCCCTGGCACCAAGATCGTCACCAGTAAGGGTGGTCATCGGTCGTGGAGTGACCCGCTTGAAGCCAAGATCATGTTCCTTGAGCTTGTCGAGTCTGGCAAGATCACCAAAGACCAAATTATTGAGGAGAAGTTGCTCACGCCCAAGCAAGCCGAGGAGTTTGAGTTCGATTTCGAGAAGGACAGATGGAAGGAAGTCCAATCCCTTATCTTCAAGCCCAAAGGCAAGCCTGTGCTCGCGTCACTGGATGATCCACGCCCAGCTTACACAGGTGAGGCTGACATCTCAGGACTCTTTGATGAGGAAGAAGAAATTTGAAGATTCAGTATTGACACTTCTGAAATCAGAAACTATGCTTGACTCCTCGACTCCAAAAGTCCTTACCTACACCACCATGAAGTAATCTACCATACGCCAGCACGCGCAAGCAGGTTCACGGGAGCCGCTGGAGGAAGCAAACCGTTCTATGATCATACAACGAAGGAGACTGAGTAACCTGCCTGTAAGTGGCTGCTCAATTTGCTGCGAAACACAAAACCGATACCCCTATGAGCACTAACACCACCCCCGGCGAAATCGCCCTCCGCAACGTCAAACTCACCTATGTCCACGTCGATAAGCCGTGGGCTAAACAGGGAGACCCTGAAGACAAGAAGAAGTTCGCCATCACTCCGGTCTTGCCGAAGAACCACCCACAGGTCGCCGCTTTGCAGGCTGCTGCAAATGCAGTCGCCGTCGCTAAGTGGGGTGACAAGCTCAACAAGTCTGTTTTCCCGACCTACTGCATCCGTGACACCGACTTGCCTACAGAGGCGAAGCATCGTGCCAAGGACGGCTTTGGCCCAGGCGTGTTGTTCTTCAACGCATCCCGCAAACCTGCTGATGGACCTCCTGCCGTTCGTCACAAGTCAGTGGCGTCAGGCACCGTGCAACTTAACCCTGCCACCAACCCGAACGAGTATCCTTACTCAGGCTCACTCGGCAGCGTCGTGGTGAAGTTTTGGGCACAAGACAACATCCACGGGCAGAAGATCAACTGCGAGTTGGTCGCTGTTGCCAAGTCCGCAGAAGGCGAGAAGTTGTCTGGAGGAGGCACCGACACCGAAGCCGCAGCCGCCTCGATCATGGAAGAAGACGAGGTGTAACCGATTGAGAAATTTAGGGGTGCGTATTCTCACTAATCAAATGTGATCCCCGAGAAGGTGCAAAGCCTTCACTTACTTTTCACAATCTTATGGCTAAAAAAGCATCATCCAAAAAACCAAACCTATCAGTCGGACGTGGCGAGAAGTTGCCAGTATCCAAAGGTGCTGGACTCACTGCTAAAGGCCGCGCCAAGTATAACGCTGCTACAGGGTCAAACCTAAAGGCACCCGCCCCCAAGCCCAAGACCGAGGCAGACAAGGGCAGGAAGGCTAGCTTCTGCGCTCGCAGTTCCTCTTGGACTGGCGAGCGGGGCAAGGCAGCACGCAAACGCTGGGCTTGCTGACACAATTTGTGAGCTAGGAAGGAACGCCTAGCAATTCAAGACTCCTACCTGTATGGCGTAGAGCAGGGTAAACCGAGCGGTAAAGTCCGTATAACGCCAGCAATTTCCACGGTCCCTTGTGTTTTTCATATTCCGCAAGGTAGGTGTTCTCTCCCGAATCACCCGCACCAGCCAGTCCTGTGCGCCCAGTCGAAGCAGGTGGTTTCGTTTCCACCCTCTAACCTGTTGTGAGTCGCAACAGGGCTTTGCAAAAGATTGGCCCGACTCACCTTTTTGATAGTAGAGTCCAGCGTCGGGGTGCGAGAGCACCAGATCGAGCGATTAGTCATCGCAGTGCAGGCTTAGACTGAGCTTGCCCGCTGGACTCTACTATCTGAAGGTTGAATTGAGCGGACATGGAGAAGCATGGCGACTTCCTCAATCCAAGGTTAGCAGCAGGTTCGACTCCTGCCATGTCAGCGGGGACGCCCGCAACGCTCAATTCAGCCTTCCATAAAACTAATTTCTGAATAACCAAATGAACTTTTCTAACATGCGTATATGGACAGGCCAAAAAGAACAAGATGGGTGTCGTTTGGAGGTAAGTGACCCGTGGTTCTACCGAACGGAATTTGAACTCATAGCCAAGCAGCATCGAGAAACTTCAATAGGAGCTAAGTTTGTAGCCTTCCCAGCTTTCAAAGATGGCTACCTCCACAGCATGATGGTGTTCATGCTTCCTCCATACAATCACGCTGGATAACCAAATGCCTCTGACTCTCCATCTTGATTTCGAGACAAAAAGTAGGTGCGACCTGCCGAAACGAGGCGCGTACCGTTATGCAAACGACGCTTCGACATCTATCTTGTGCGTGGCGATTGCAGAAGGGAATGGCGAACCTGTGCTGTGGAACACTTGGCAACGCCCCCATTTTTCCCCTGCTTGGAACTTGATTGAAGCAGCGTCAGACCCCAGCACCATCATCTACGCCCACAACGCGGGATTCGAGCGCTCAATCAGCGATGCTCTATGGACCAAGACCTTTGGACTGCCAGCACCCCACTACTCACAGTGGCGTTGCACCGCAGCAATGGGAAGGCGTGCGGCACTGCCAGCTAGTCTGGAAAAGCTGGCAGAGGCGCTCAAGCTCGGACATCAGAAAGACCCGAAGGGGAAGGCGCTCATTCGCAAGTTCTCGATCCCACAAACCGTGGGCAAGTTGAAAGGGCAGTTCATCAACCCCGAGGACGAGCCAGAGGCATTCAAGGAGTTCTGCCAGTACTGCATCCAAGATGTCAAAGTCGAGCAGGAGATTCACCGAGTCCTCAAAGACTTCGAGCTTTCTGGCATTCCGCTTGAGACGTTCATCCTCGACATGGAGATCAATGGTCGTGGCTTCCCCGTGAACCTCGACGCCCTGCACAAGGCTCTCAAAATTGTAGAGGAGGAGAGTGAAAGGCTCGGCGGAGAGTTTACCAAACTGACAGGATGCTCACCCAACCAGAATGCCGTGTTCCTCGCATGGCTCAAGGAACGTGGCTACGAGGGCGACAACCTGCGTGCTGAGACGTTGGAGGAGACACTGGAAGATGAAGACTTCGACCCAACAACCGAGGTCGGACAGGCGCTCACCCTCAAGAAGCAAATCAGCTACGCCTCGCTCAAGAAGATCCCGTCAATGATCAACTGCGCTGGGCCTCACGACAACCGAGTTCGTGGAACACTCACTTTCCACGGTGCGGGACCGGGGCGATGGAGCGCGACACTGGTGCAGCCTCAGAACTTTAAGCGTCCGACCATTGATGAGACGGAAGCAGTCTATGACGCCATCTGCTCGGGCTGCGATGCGACGTGGCTGCGTGAGATATATGGATCACCCTTGGAGATGGTGTCATCAAGCATCAGACACTTTATCCACGACACCGAGAATGGCGACATGCTGGATGCTGACTACGCAGCTATCGAAGCTCGCGTCATCGCATGGCAGGCACAAGAGGAGTGGAGACTTGAGGTGTTTCGCACTCACGGCAAGATTTACGAAGCATCGGCTTCTCAGATGTTCAAAGTCCCTTTCACTGAGTTTGAGCAATACAAGAAGGAGCATGGTAAAGTCCACCCGCTGCGCCTGAAGGGGAAGGTGGCAGAGTTGGCCCTCGGCTATCGTGGAGGACCTGGGGCAATGGAGAAGATGGGTGCGCTCAAGCAAGGACTCACCAAGAAGGAGCTACCTGCCATCGTGAAAGCATGGCGCGAGGCTTCCCCGAGCATCGTCAAACTGTGGGATGAAACCGAAGCCGCAGCGGTGCAGGCTGTCAGAACACCTAACATCAAAATTCCATTCGGTGTGCGGTGTCACTTCATCAGCACTCGGACGGCGGGGATGAACTACCTTTTCATGGTACTGCCGAGCGGTCGCCGTATTGCTTACCCAGATCCTATGATTGAGAAGGTGCTTGTGTGGGGCGTGAAGAAGATCATCAAAGATGAGAACGACGGAGATGTGGAGGAGATGAGCTGGTTCAAGATTCTCAACCCCACCACTGATCAGATTCTTCAGGTTAAAGAGAAGCACTCGAATGCCCGCACCAAGGACGGCTTGACAATCTTCAGCCAGCTACCCAAAACCGTCCATTGGGGGAGATCGCTGACTCACGGCGGGATTCTCGTTGAGAACTGTGTCCAGGGTATAGCCTTCGACTTCATGGCAGAAGGTGCCCTCAACGCCAGCAAAGCAGGCTACGAAATCTGTGCCCTCATCCACGATGAAGCCCTGTCAGCCTACCATCCTGAGCAGGGACAGACGCTTGAGGAGTTTGTCGCGCTTTTGACAAAACTTCCTGCATGGGCTGACGGAATGCCGTTGAAAGCAGAGGGTGATGTCGTTAAATTCTATAAAAAATGACCCACACCCTCAACACTTGGCCGAATATTTTCGACCGCATCAGGTCAGGCATCCAGCCGTTCGACATCCGAGCCAACCTTCGTTTCAGCGAGGGTGACACCATCATCCACAAGGAGTTTGCTCCATGTGAGACGTGCCGGGGCACAGGCGAGGCAGGAAACATCGTTGACGCATGTCCTACTTGTGTGGGCAAGCGTGGCACCTACACAGGCAGGACACTCGAATCGACTGTGACCTGCGTGTCCTCCTTCAAACAATCCTTCAACACCGTAGTCCTCGGACTCGACATAACGAAAGACGAGAACCCATGAGCGACACAGGCAACTCCATTACCCCCACCGAAGCCGAGCACGACGAGCACTACGCTCACAAGTGCTGGGGCTGTGACAAGCCCTTCAAGCTGTGCGGAGAAAGGCCCGCAGGCGAGTGTAAAGATGGCGACCTGTGCCAAGACTGTATGGATGCTAGACAAAAACTAACCGACGAAGAACAATGACACACGAACCACTCGAAAAAGAAATTGAAAAAAAGATCGGCGACTACGCCAAGAAGCATGGATGCCTCTATTGGAAGCTCACATCCCCCGCGAACCGTGCCGTGCCCGACCGCATGATCTGCACCAATCGCGGGATCGTCGGGTTCCTTGAAGTCAAGCGTCGGGGGTGCAAGCCCACCGAACTGCAACTTGTCAAGATGAAGGAACTCAAAGACCGAGGACATCAAGTGACATGGTGCGACAGCGTGGAGGCGGGCATTCGATTTGTGGATGACCTGCTGAACCCATACCCAACATGTGAGGAAATATGAATTTCCCCTCCTCAGAGCCTCAAGACCTGCTCACTGACCACCTTCTTGCCCACCCCCATGCTCTTGGCTTTGTCGGGGTAGGAATCGGCAAGACAGCGGCAACCTTAGCCGCCTTTGCACATCTGCGTAAGTCAGGAGAGTCGTGTGGTGCGTTGGTCCTCGCTCCTGTGCGGGTAGCCAACCTCACTTGGCCCCTGGAAGTGCAACGCTGGGATGACTTCAACTCGCTGCGTGTGGCTAACCTGCGACAGGAGAGCGGGAAGCGTGCGTTCCTGCAAGGCACGGCTGACATCTATGTCTGCAACTACGAGGCGATCCCGATGTTACTACGGCTAGTGGAGGCGAGGAAGAAGACGGGAAAGGGGCTACCCTATGACACGCTGATTATTGATGAGTCCACCAAGATCAAGAATCCATCAGCCAAGCGAGCCAACGCCTACCGCCGTGAAGTGCCCCATGCCAGCCACAAGCGCATCTGGGCGCTCACAGGAACGCCAGCACCCAACTCCCTGCTCGACCTCTTTGCACAAGCCCGCTTCGTGGATGGTGGTCAGCGTCTCGGCAGAGCCTTCGACCTGTTCAAGCAGACCTACTTCAAACAGTCGGGCTACCAAGGCTATCAGTGGAAAGAACTCCCAGGGTCGAAGAAAGCCATTGAGCAGCGCATCCATGACATCACGCTCACGCTCAGATCGAAAGACTGGCTCGACATACCAGACACCGTGGTTGAGGACGTGGACATCCACCTCCCACCCAAACTGATTGCAGACTACAAAGCATTCGAGAAGGAGCTAGTGCTCCAGATTCGACAAGACAAAGAGATCACAGCGACCAATGCTGCCGCTCTTGTCTCCAAGCTGCTTCAGTTCACCTCGGGCAGTCTCTACGACGAGGACAAAAAGTACCATGACATCCACGAACTAAAACTGGATGCTCTCGCCAAGATTGCCAAGGAGACCAAAAGCCCGATTCTGGTTGCCTACGCTTTCCAGCATGAATCTCACCGCATCAGAGCAAGGTTTCCACAAGCTCGGTTCTTCAGTGACGCGAAGACACCCGAGGCTCAGAGAAAGCTCTTGGACGACTGGAACAGCGGGCGAATTGAGATGCTGGTAGCTCACCCCAAGTCCATTGGTCACGGGTTGAACATGCAGGGTTATCCAGGTGTCGTGATCAACCTCATCGTTTGGTTTACCCTGACGTACAGCCGGGAGGACTATGAGCAGCTTATTGCTCGTCTTGTGCGTCGAGGTCAGGAGAACTTTGTCACAGTCTATCGCCTGATGGTCGAGAATACCGTGGACTGGGCGGTAGCCACTGTGATCGAGGACAAGCGTGCGACCGAAGATCGGTTACTTACTGCTTTGCAGCTTTTGGAATCGTGCCGCGAGGTGCCTTTGAAGACGAAGAGAAATGACAGTAACTACTTGGAGGGAGAATGGATCTGACATGCCTCAGAAACCGACCATCTGGGCACGCAACGCCCGTCTCCGACTGCTGACCGCCCTCGGCGGATGTTGTGCTGAGTGCTTCGCTCTAACACACTTGGAGTTTGACTGTATCCTCCCACAAGGACACGTCCATCACACGCTAGGCACAGCCAAGCGGATGACGTTCTACCGCAGGCAACACACAGAGGGTAATCTGCAAATCCTGTGCAACCGATGCAATCGTCAGAAAGCGAAATTGGATGTTGTATATTTGAAACAAAAGCTAGAGACTGAACCATTCTGAATTATGAAGCACACCTCAAAAAGATGGCGCTAATCGTCCCAACCACCAAGAAAGAGATCAACAAGCTATACCGAGTCAAGTATGGGTTAAAATGGAACCCTCTTTGTGGCGCAAATGGTCAGCCCGTAGCACAGCGCCCAGATGTCTTCATCGAACAAGAATGCTTACGCTTCTACGACATCCTCAAGAAGCAGCCGGGAAACTTGATGCTTACTTGGGAAGAACACTTCCAGAAGTTTGTTGAACTGATCTGGAATAATAAGGAGTGCAGTTACAAATTCTCTTGGAACCCTTTAGCCCTCAGAATGCTGAAGGAAGTCAGAAATCACCGCTTTCTTGGTGTCTCGGGACACGCTTCATCGGGGAAATCGCAGTTTGGAGCTATATGGGCACTCGCTAACTTTCTCATTTCGCCAGAGGATACCCGAGTTCTTGTCACTTCTACGTCCCTTCAAGAGTCAAGACTGCGTATTTGGGGGACAATCGAGCGCTATTGGGGTGAAGCAGAAAAGTATTTTTCGCAAGTTTCAGCCTCGCTCAACTCACCGCCGTCTATGCCAGGGAAGTTGGTTACTTCGTCAGGTAAGATCACAGGATTCATCAACGGGAAAACAAACGACCTCGTAGGTATAGCTTTGATTGCAGGAGGTAAAGGCAACGATGGCGATGCATCCACAAAAATTGGTTTCAAATCTCAAGGCAAACTGATCCTTGTTGCTGACGAACTTCCGCTATTGACTCACAAACTTTATGAATCTACGAGCAATTTGCTCTCGGTTGATGGTTTCCAGATGCTCGCTACAGGAAATTTTACTTCTGCGTTCGACCCATTCGGAATGTTTACTGAGCCAGAAGAAGGCTGGAGCAATGTCACCGAGGACATGTATGCGTGGCGAACTAAAGTTGGTGGGTATTGCATTCGCTTCGATGGTGAACAATCTCCCAACGTCATCGCCAAGAAAGAGATTTACCCCGGTCTTCTGACAGAGAAAGGCTTGCAGGAAATTCGTGAACGTAACGGTGAAAAGTCTCCAGCGTTCTACCGGATGATTAAATCTTTCCCCTGCCCAACGGGTCAGGAGCACATGATCTACAGCGAGCCAGAACTGATCGGAAACTTTGCAGATCACATAGGCAATACACCTTGGCTCCGCAGACCAATCCCACTCGCGTTTCTCGACCCATCATTCTCGACAGGCGGGGATGCTGCCGCAGCCTCGTTCGGTCTGTTGGGTGATGCACAGGTCGCAGGCAAGACTGTCACCATATTGGAGAAGGTCGCTACCATCGACCTGATGATGAAGGTGAACGCTCGGGCCAAGGATTATGACCGCAACGAGCAGCTCGCTGACCTGTTCATCACTGAATGTAACCTGCGTGGTGTAGCAATCGAGGACCGAGGAGTCGATGCAACTGGTGGGGGAGATCCATTCGCTTCGTTGATGGCTATCAAGATGGGCAAAGGCTTTCAACTTGTCTCCTTTGGTGGTGCGGCTTCTGATGCGTCTGTCAGCAAGACAGATACACGTCCAGGCAAAGACCGATTCGTCAACAAAGTCTCAGAGCTTTGGTATGTCGGGAAAGAGTTTGTCCTATCAGGACAGATTCGCGGCCTTGATCCTGAGACGATTCTAGAACTCATCAACCGCACCTATAAGTCCATCGGTCGGCGCATCCAAGTCGAGCCAAAGGACAAGATGAAAGAGAGAACCAGCGGTCGAAGCCCCGACCGTGCGGACTCATGGGTAGGGTTGCTGGAGGTGGCAAGGCGCAGGCACAAGTTCATGGCAGCAGCCCGCGCAGCCATTCAACCTGCAAAGATTGAGACTCCTGACGACTGGTTCGCCCCACCCAAGGAAGAGAAGGGCAAGAAGTTCCGCGACTTCTTTGGCACCGACGTTGGATTTCACAATGAGGGAAATTTCGCTTGGGGCGAAGAACTTCATTGACTCAAGACGTTGGCGGTTCTATTTTTAGAAACCCTATGACCCAAGCAACTATTTTTCTTAACCAAGTGCGAGCACGCATCTCCGAACAAACCAACTGGTCGCGTATTGCTCGCTTCCCTTACTCATACAAGCACAAAGAACGCCAGAAACGGGTGTTCGTCATCACCCGCGAAGATAGACGATTTACCGTCGTCGCTGACAACTTTACTCAAGCCGATAATCGCCTGACATCTCTCCTAGCATGAGTGACTATTTGATTTTTGCCGCTGGCTTCCTAACCGCTTCATTGCTCTCGGCTGCGTACATCTTCCATCTTTGCAACCAGCACATCGCTGATCTCCACGATGTCAAAGAAGCTGGGCGCAAGCGTGGTTATGCTGAAGGCTACCAACGCAAAGCTCTGTCGGCTTATGCACCAACCAACTGAATCTATGCCCACCAAAGATCAGTCCCTCGAACTCCTGAAAGTCGCTACCCTGGTTCTTCTTGTAGCTGCCTGCTTTGGGTTAGCTCAACAGCGTGAGAACCTAAAAGCCGAAGCTGTGAAACACGGAGCCGCCGAGTGGTTGGTAAACCCCGACACCGGAGACACGACCTTCACTTGGAAAGAGAAATAATTTTATGACTGACCAAATCGCACTCGACTCCCACACCTCTGAATGCTCTCTCGCCAGAGGTGACTTTGCACCATTCCTGACAGGGAGCCTTATCCTAGAGATGGGTGCAGGAGGTGACACGACTGTCCCTCACGCTCTCACCTTCGACATGCCGCAGCCCTACACCCGTGTCGGCGGGGTTCCTCAGATCCTCCGAGGTGACTGCCGCAACCTCGGCATGTTCTGTGATGGAGTCATTGATGGCATTGCCAGTCATCACCTACTGGAGGACTGGACCTACAACGATTTAGTGCCCCTGCTGGCTGAGTGGCGTCGAGTGTTGAAGGTTGGCGGTGTCATCTGCACCAACTGTCCTAACCAGCAAACCTTCTTGGCCCACTGTGCTGCGACAGGCCAAGGAACGAATGATGCCCACAAGGAGCCAGACTTCAGCATTGGCAACTTCGAGAGGTTGGTGTTGGCAAAGACTGGACCTTGGAAGACTGTGCTGCGTAAGCCAGTGGTGCCTCCGTATTCATGGTATCTTGTGATTGAAAAAGCATGAAGCACCCAAAGATTTACATTCTGAGCGCCCACGCGAAAGGAGACATCGACGGCACGACGATGCAGAACATCCTGTGCCATCTCCCCAATCGCACGACCGAGCTTGTCGAGGCAGACGCGGTTCTGGTGCCAGTGTCTCACTTTGAAGACTTCAAAATGAACCCGCTTCTCAGAAAAGTGAAGAAGCCTATCATTCTGATGGATTTCATGGAGTATTACTCAGGAACCTCTGAGAACGTGACTCACCTGTTTGGGTCGAGGCATCGCGAAGCATGGTACAACTGCCCTGGGGGCGCATGGGACGAGTTTCACCAGTGGTGCGTGGAGAACCCGCCCGTGCTGACCTTCAAGCGTGAACTCTACCAGTGTGACGCCTCAGACAAGGTGGTGCCTATTGAGTGGCCTTGCTACCTGCCCGCGTGGGAGATCGAGCCAAAGTCCAACTTCGATGCTCGCCCTTTTGAACTGTTCTTCAACTGGGGGATGAGCCACCACTCTCGCCCTGCGTTTGCTGCTCAGGCTTATCAACTAATGGCAGAAGGTAAGATCGACATCGTTTCCCACTTTGACTGCATCGACTCCAAAGCTAATGAGCCGCACCGCAAGTGGATCAGCATCCACTCCCCCCACACGCACCGCACCAACATCAACGAGATTGCTCGCAGACAGGCCCAGTCGAAGATGAGTCTTTCGCTGCCTGGGGCGGGTGTTAAGTGCTTCCGTAGTTGTGAGCATCTAGTCCACACAGTCCCTCTGAAGCTACAGGACAGCATGGCTTGGTCCTTCCCGTGGGAGCATGGAGAGAACTGCCTTCAACTACCGTGGTCTTCCAACATGGCTTTAGACGCTTACGACTACGCCAAGCACTTCGACCTTCACTCTATCTATGCGTCGGCTCAAGACCTTGCTGACAGATACCGAGTCCACCGCTACACTGCCGAATACATCATGCCCCGCATCCGCCGAGTCCTATGAATTTTGACCTTATCAAGAAGCACATCAACCCGAAGTCGATTTTAGACGTGGGAAGTAACGTCGGTCACTGGCACAACGAAGCCCGACTGCACTGGCTCAACGCCTACTTCTTCCTTATCGAAGGCAATCCAGCTTGTGCCGAGCAGCTAGCTATGACTGGAGCCAGTATGCGAATCGCCCTGCTGAGTGACACTGAGAAGGAGGTGACGTTCTTCACGCGCAATGATGCTCCGACCTGCACAGGGGCAAGCTACTACCGTGAAAACACTGAGTTCTACGATGAAAGCAAAGCAGTCCCTCACACCATGCTCACGCAACGCCTAGACGACGTGGTGGAGGGCCATACTTTTGAGCTTATCAAGATCGACACCCAAGGCAGTGAACTGGACATCCTTCGCGGAGCGCCCAACACCCTCAACGCAGCTAGAGCCGTCATCATGGAGGTGAGTCTCACCAACTACAACGAGGGTGCGCCTCAGATGAGTGAGACGGTCATGTTCATGGAGGCCCACGGCTTCTACCTAGCCGAGAATCTTGGCGATATTGTCCACCCTGTTCAACGCAACGTCATCCAACGCGACTGTCTTTTCCTCCGCTTATGAGCCTTCAAATTGTTGCTGTCGCTAATGGCGAGCCAACTCACGACTACCTCAAGAGAGGCTGGGAAGCCTTTCTCAAATCATCGAGGCGTTATGGCTTCGAGCCGTTCGTTCTTGGGTGGGGTCAACCGTGGCAAGGGCTTGGTAGTAAGCCCAAGCTACTCAAGAAAGCCGTCGAGGACGGGCTTGTGAGTGCTGACCATCTGCTGTTCGTGGACGCTTTCGATGTCTGGTTCGGCTCCAACCCTGAGAACATCCTCAAGTTGTTCCTGATGCAGTCTGACTATGACATCATCTGGAACGCCGAGAAGAACTGCTTTCCAAACGCGGACTGGGCCAAGGACCACCCTGCTACAAGTTCTCCGTTCAAGTTCTTCAACTCAGGGATGAGCATCGGCAGGATCGGAGCCTACCACACCATCTTTGAGCAGATGAAGGTGGATGAGTGGCCCAACGACTACCAACGCAAAGACAAGTCATGGGTGCATGTGAACGACCAGCATCACGTCATGGAGAAGTTTCTCTTTGGGCAGTGCTCGGAAGGAGAGCCAAAGATGGCTCTCGACTCGGGGTGCTTGATGTTCCAAACGCTCACAGGGGTTGAAGCGAACGAATTATCCATCAAGCATGGGCGTGTCTTAAACCTTTTCACAGAGACTTGCCCTGTCGCTTTTCACGCCAACGGCGGCAGCAAGACAGCCGGACTCATGGAACCAATTCTGCAAGCCTTCGATCTATGAAATCAGCTGAACTGACCTTTGGACACTCGGGCGACTTTGGGGATGTAGTCTTTGCGCTTGCCCTCGTTGAGCGCAGTGGAGGAGGTCACATCCGACTCTACGACCGACCCTACACCAAGGCTATCAGTTCGAGGGCTGGCGTGATTGTCCCCCTGCTAAAAGCACAGCCTTACGTCAAGTCAGTGCAGATAGCGGAGCCAGATGAGAGCACTATCGACCTCTCCAAGTTTCGGTCACACTACCAGCCCGACCGCACGCTCCTCATGTCGCAGTGTCTCTACGCTGCCAGAGCCTATCAGACACCAGTGGTGCGAGGTGCAGAGGCTTGGCTGACAGCAACACCAAGCAAAGCTACCAAAGGCCGAGTCGTTATCGCTCGCAGCCCACGCTACCACAATGACAAGTTCCCGTGGGAGCGCATTCTAGCCCATTATGGAGATGAGTGTATCTTCATCGGGTTGAAAGAGGAGCACGACTATTTTGCAGATTCGTTCGGGCCTGTAGCGTATTTGAAGACTGACAATCTGCTAGACGTTGCAGAAGCTATCGCAGGCTCAGACCTGTTCATCGGAAACCAGAGCAGCCCGAACTCAGTAGCCGAAGGACTCAAGCACCCTCGCATCTTGGAAGTGAGCGAGAAGCAGTGTGATTGCATCTACCCGAACCACGGCGTCCTGTGCTACGATGGCTTTCTGAGTGAGCTACCCGCAGCAGGTGGTAAAGAGCGTGAAGTCTTTGAGAAGCCGCCCACATTCAAGAAGCTCGACCTCATCATCTGCCCGCCGAGAGGCTGGCGCTACCCTGGACTGCCTACAAGCACTCATGCGAACGTGCTAGTGCCTCAAGTAGCCAAGCACCTCAACATCTCGAAAGAGGAAGCCCTTCCGCTGATGTACGACTACAACTGTCAGATCAACCCTGAGTTCTTCAAAGACCCAGCATCCGAGGCAAAATACGCCCGAGTTCGGAAAGCCATCGCAAACGCACAATGAAAATCATCATCCCCATTGGCCCCAAAGACGCCACCAACCTAAATCTCCTTGTCCGAACCATCGTTTCGCTCGGGGAGGTCAAACAGCCTATTCTGATTGTCACCGTCCCGTCGCTCCTGACCGAGGCAGCACAAGCACAGGAGAACCTGCTGAAGGTCTGTGAGCGAGTCGAGCTTGTGGACACAGGCGACGAGTTTGCAGACGGCTGGTTCATGGGAGCCAACCGCATGTTTCACTGGGTCGCGACTCACCTCCACATGCAGGAGAACAAGCATGGCTGGCTATGGATGGAGGCTGATTGCTGCCCCCTGCGTTCAGGTTGGTCAGATGCCCTTGAACAAGAGTATCGTGACGCCAAGAAACCCTTCATGGGTTTTGTCCGTCCTCAGAAGCACAAAGACGAGAAGGGCATCATTTATTTCAAGGCAGGAGACAACATGCTGGCGGGAGTGGCCCTTTACTCACCTCAGATGCTTACAGATCAAGAGATGCTGCCACTGTTCAATAATTTGAACATATCGCAGAGGAATGCTCACCCCAAGTATCCGTGGGACATCTACTTGCGATGGAGATTCTTCAAGCGGGGTGTCCATGAAACCGCGCTGATGCATGACAAATGGCAAACGCTCAATTACCGTCGTGAAGGAGGTCAACTTGTCTGCGAGGCTGCTCCTGATGCCCCAATGGGTACGGCTACGGGCGGTGTGATCCCTAAAGCTGCTGTGCTTGTTCACGGGTGCAAGGATGGCACGCTGCAAGAGTTGGTCATCGCAGAGCACTCGAAGCCAATCGCTAAGGTTGCTGCCCCGAAGACAGTGACATTTATCGTCGGAAACAAGAGCGACATTACCAAGGTGGAAGAGGTCATCCACACCCTCCGCACCGAAGGCATCAAGCCACGGGTGGGCGACATCGCCAAGAGAGCTGGACTATCGGCTGCTGATACTAAACCGATCCTCGACCAACTTGGTCATGTGATCGGCACCGCAGGATGGGTAACACTGAAGGAGGAAGAAGTATGAGCGAGGCTAACCCTATTTGTACGCCTATAACTGGACCAAACCCTGTCTTCATACGCCTTTGCCGCTGGGGCTTAGATGGTAAGTTCGCTTGGGTGCGGGACGACGGCGAACTGATGAGCCGAATTTATGACACTAAGGAGGAAGCTCAGAAAGACGACACTGTTAAACTCACCGAGCAAGAGCGTGAGGACATCCGCAGCGGTCGAATAATCTCACCCATAAAAATCTAATGCACCAATTCATCAAAAAGATTCAAGACGGAAACCCGATGCAGAAGTTTCGGGCCAAGATTCAAGCCGAGACGGCTAAAGCCATCGAGACAATTATCAACGAAGCGGACGAGATTCCTGGCATCGGGAAGCTAATCGCCAAGATTGACATGGACGGCGAGAACGTGTCTCTGCAAATGGGGGTCAAGCGTCCTCAATCATCCAGCACCCAGGAGCATACTCAGGGGTAGCACCGATCTTCTCATCCACTTGCTTGAGCACCTCCATAGGCATCAGCGCCTTGGAGGTGATGTCACACCCACACGCAAGGCAGGACCGACGAAACACTTCAGGAGCACGGTGAACACGGCGACGGCCCATCAGGGCTGTCAGCTCCTTGGCAAGCCATCCACACCCGCCACAACTGATCTGACCATTCTTGGGGCAGGCAGCACAGATGTCGAGCCTCCGACGATGCTCTTCCTCACTGACCATCTCGCCATTCTTGCGAAACTCGTTCATGGTAGTGATAAACCTTCTCACGTCGTCACCTGTGAACCAACGACGCTTTGAGCCGACCTCTTCCCACTCTAGCTTGGGGTTGTTGAGGATGACGGTCTCATGGATCTCGTCCACCCACCCCGGCTCCAGCGGCAGCGAGCAAGCGTTACGGTGGTCCCTAATCTTCTTCAAGAACGCACTCCAGCTCCAGTCTGCTGACGTTACGCCTGTCTCGGGCTGTGTATAAGTCCACATGCCTCCTACGGGGTGATTGGTGTTGACGATGTGCCTCATTTCTTTTGGTCGTTATAGGTCATTACGCCAGCTCCAAAGAGCATGAGCGTGGTAAGTGCTGCGCCTTTTGGCATTCCGTGAGCTTCCATCGTTTCTCTGGCTTCATCAAAGGACATAGGCACCGTCATCTTGTATGCTATATCCATAGGTGTGACAGTCTCACCAATGACGTTCTCACCTGTGACAAGATCGACAACTCCGCCGAACGCAGGAGAGAACTTTGTCCGCATGAAGGTAGAACCAACGTCGAACACGTTGCTACCGCCATAGGGCACCTTGTCAGTCTTGGCGACTTCGCGGAACAAGTTGGGTAGGCGAAAGGTGTCACGGATCGGAACGATCTTTCCTGACGCTGATTTCTTTTCACCTGCGATGATGCGGGAAACAAACACCGTGGCTTGGATCAAACCACCGAGAGGATCGACGCGAGTGTCTCCATAGCGAATCTTGAGGAAGTCACTGGAGCGAGGATCAAACTCAAGAGGCTTGTCCTCGTCGTCTTGTGCCATGCCTGCCAGTGCGTACACGATGGCAGCGCCCATGATAAACTTAGCATACTCTTGGAGAACTAAGGCTTTCGTGCGTCCAGTTGCTTTGAAGATTGGCATCCCGCCGATGATCTGGAATCGGCTCACAACCAGACGTGGAGCGAAGAAGATGGTGTTAAGACCAACCGCAGCCTGATTGAATGCTCCTTTGCCAAGGTCTCCACGTCCCGTAGCTACATTGATGTAGCGTGCAATCGACTCCATCTCCTCACGGGTAGGTGTTGGGCCTTTCTGAAGTTGATTCAGCAAAGAGTCAAAGGTGTCCGCCCGCATATTGTTGAGGAACGCTAGGTAGGCACGCTGGGAGCCACGCACTAAACTGCCGATGAACAAACCCTTCACACCACCGGGAATCTTGTCAACCCAGCGAGACATGAACGCCTCCTCCTGTGCAGACATCTTGGTTTGATCAGTCTCAGCAATGTAAAGCCCTGCCATCACATAGTTGCGCCAGTTGTCACGTTGCTTCAGACGTTTCAAAGAAGCCTTGGAAACATCATCAGACGTGAATGCCTTGAGCATTGGTCCGATGTTTCTGAAAGCGCGGATGGGGTTGCCAAGTCCGATGAACCCGCCCTGACGGAGCACGGCGCTCAAATCCATACTGGTGAGAATAGCTCGGGAAGTGTTGAGAACCTGCCCGCCAGTGTCGAACATCCGTTGCAGTTTTGTCCGTGAGGCGAGATGAGCCTCAAAGACTTTCTTCGACCACTCGGCTTTAATGTTGTCGAGGTCGATCTCCAACTGCATCAGGGAGTCGTCATACACCTTAGCAACCTTGGGGCGTTTGCGGAAGTCGCTTTTAGCAATTCGGTCCTCGTAGCCTTGGATCACACGTTGAAGCTGCTTGCGGTCTGCTTTGATCTTCTCGGCAACTGGGTCTCTGGCAGCATCTTCTTTGACCTTACGGAGACGTTGCACCTCTTCGCGCAGCGAGTCCCGTTCAGCACGGAGGTTCTTGATCTTCGCGACTTCTGGCGTCTTTGAGGGGCGAGTCTTGGAAGCAAGGTCGCCTTCGTTGATTTGCTTGTTGAGGCTATCAATCGACTTCTCAAGACTGGCGACCGCAGCGTCAACCAATTCGTCATCAGTTTTTTGCTTCTTCCTGAAGCCGAGGTCTTCTTTCAGTTGGTCACGCTGCTCACGGAGAGTTTCGACTCTGGCTTTAAGTCGGAATAACTGCGGAGACATCTCAGGCTTTAAGCCTTCCTTGGGCGCAAAGTCCTGTTCACGAATCTGCTTCTCCAATGCGTCAATCTGACGAGTAAGGGAAGCCTGGGCATCCTCGTTTACCTGCTCCTGCGTGCGAACGGGTAGTCCTTCCTCCTTGATGCGGAGTTCTTTCAGTGTTTGGGAAAGGGCATCGCGTGCGTCCATCTTTACTTGAAGCTGCTCGGTGAGCGGCGTCTTGTTCTGAGTAGGTGCGAAGTCTTTTTCTTTGATCTTGCGCTCAAGCTCCGTGATCTGCTTGTTAAGGTCTTTGAGACGAGCGGTAATGCGCTCCTGTGCTGTCGGTGGACGTGGAGGGTCAATCTCGTCTAGCTGCTTCTGGAGAGCGTCACGCTGGGCTTTTAGCTTGTTAGCTTCATCGTCATACTCCACGTCTTTGCGTGGACGATCAGTGCGCTTGCGCTCTTTGATCTGCTTATCAAGGTCTTCGATGCTGTTCTTTAGACGGGACTTTACTGCGTCCAAAGGCGTCTTGATATTCCTGCCACTAGGGGCTTGTGGAATGTCCAAGTCCTTCATCGTCTGGTTGAGCAGACGCAAGGCTTCACGTTCTTCAGGAGTCGTCTCATCACGCTGCAAGCCCGCACGCAATGGAGCAACGCCAGCACGGGCACGCTCTAACTTGTCGAATAGAAGCTCAAGACGACGCATCTGGCGCAGCTTGACGGCAGCGGCTTCAGGATCGGGGAACTTCACCTTCCCATAACCTGAGAACATGTCGCGAAGCTGCTGCTCAGTGATGGAGGGATCAAACTCGTTGACCTCCTCGGTGATAACACCGAACACCTCATCAAGCAGTTCCTTGGAGTCACGCTTCAAGCCTGCCTCACCTTGCTCGACAAGCCACTCTTTCACACGGTTGTAAACCCAGCGGTCAGAGAGGGACTCGCCTTGGGACTCTACCAGTTGTTCGGCGTAGGACTTGGTGGTGCCTTCTTCAGGTTTCTCAAACACCGACTGCTCAGCTTCGAGGAGAGCGTCAGCTTCTTTCTTGATTTGAGGGATATGCTTCTCAATACCAGGGCCAAAGTCGCCAATCATCTTGGCAGTCAGGTCAGCTAAAGACACCACGCCTTCCGCAATGTAGGAAGCCATGATGACGGCGTGATCGAAGAGGTCGGCAGGGTTGAGGCCCATGTTGAGATTTCCCCCACGTTGACGGATGCGCTTCCGAGCTTCCTCACGTTTTTCAACAAGGAAGTCCTTCATCGTTGTGCCCTTCTTGGCAGCGATGCGGGACTGAGCAATCAGGTCGTTGGCGGTCTTCTTGGTGAGCGCCATCGCCTCTTTGAAAGTCTCATCGAAGACACTCGTTAGCTCGGCTTCGGCACCTGCGGAGGCTTTGGTCTTGGCGATCTCTGCCTCGATTTTGGTGATCTTCGAGTGAGTGGCTTGGGCGTCAGCCTTTTCCTCTTTGGAGAGTTCTGCTTGCTTGGCTCCTTGAAGGCGCACGACCATGTTGGCGAGGCTAAAGTCCATCCAAGCTGACATTTTGCGGAAGTTGAGCGCACGACCACTGAAGGTGCCCATGACAGCACTCGCTTGCTGGACATCTGCCAGGGCGTTAATGGCGTCAGAGACGCGCTGATTCGCCGACTCTAGCTCACTGGCAGAGGCTTTGGTCTGAGCCTCCACGGCTGCATTGTAGGAGTTGGTGCGGACGACGGCTTCACGCAGTAGGATAGGCACCTCCACGGGTGACACCTCGCGAGGACGTGAAAGCATCTCACTGACAAGCTCGGAACCTCTGTTCGGGTTCCGCTCCATCTCGACTCGGGCATCTTCCCACGCCTTTTCCCACTTGTAGGGGCCATCGAGCGGTGTCTCAAGCTGCGGCAGTCCGAGGATCTCAGCCACTTGGTTGAGTTGCTCGTTGACGATGCTGACTGGACCTTCAAGGGGTGTAGGTTCTGCTGCTGCTGCTGCTGCTGCTGCTGCGGGTGGCTTAGCAGGCGGCGGCGGTGGCGGCTCAGACGCCTTCGTCTCAGGTGCAGGTGGCTCCGCTTCCACTGGCGCAACTCCATCCATCCCATCAAAGGCATATTTCTCCCTGACTGCGTTGTAGATGTCTTGAAGGTTCTCCTGGATGCTCGGGCCAAGTTCGTCGATCATCTTCTTGGAGAAAGCAGCGAATGTGCGTGCTCCACGCTCCACGTAGTAAGCACCAATAACGACTGCATCAGCGAGCGCTGTGGGGTCGAGCAGCAGGTTCGTTGATCCGCCGAGACGGGTCTTGCTCTTGATGTCTTTGAGAGCCTTGGCGACTCGTTCCTCGGTAATGAGGGTGTTTTTGGATGCCTCGAACTTGGCCCGCCCTTTGGGCGTTTCCGGCAGGATGTAAACAATCCCACCTGTCCCTGAGAACAGCGGGTCAATCACCTCATCAAAAAGTGAGTCAGGCACGTTCACACAACCTGATGAAATTCGATTATCTACAGGGGATTTTGAACTCAATCGGTCAGAGCGATTCTGCGATGGAATACCCTGATAAACACGGTGGACTGCTAAAACACTGTCCTCTTTTTCGAGGAAATCGAGAGTCTTACCATAGTTATATTCGTTGTTGGCATCAGGGTCGATAGTGGCTTCAAAACGCCCTGATGGTGTAACCTTCCCACCATTGAGCGTGTCCCCTTTGTCCATCCCGAACAGTGCAGACTCACTACGCACCAAGACGCCCGAGCCATTAAACACATACATCTTGCCACCTGTTTTGTCACCGACCACGAAGGGGCGACCATTTGCATTGTTAGAATCGACCACCCAGTTAGCGGTAGAGACAACCATAGATGGAGCACGGGTGCCTTTGAAATCGGCTTTCTTCGTCAGCTTCATGCCGCCGATGCCTACACGCTTACCTGCAACATCCCCGACAGGGAGCAGGCTGGCAGGAGGCATGTCTCCAAGTGATCGGTCCTTTGCGCTTACCGTTGAAAGCACAGGGTCAAAGGACTTTGTGACGGGCACGTCAACGTAAGTGGCTTGGGTGTTTCCTGTCTGCGAAGACACCGCGATGATTCCACCAAGCAGTAACGTCTTAACTTTTGAAGCCAGCTTCGCGAAGATTTTGGCGAGACGACTGGTAGCCGCCTTGGCTGTTACCAACCAGTCTGCATAGGCTTCTCGGAAAGACTTCTTCGCTTCTGCATTCCACTCGGACTGGCCCAGGTCTTCTGCGGCTTCCTGCTTCTCTTGCGAGGTCAGAGAGGCGTCGATCTCTTGATCCACCTCTACCGTTGGTTCTGGAGCAGGATTCTCTGCCTTCACCCCACCATCAGGTCGGTAAACATAAAGCTCACCATCTGCGACGTAGCCTTCTGGGAGCGTGATGCCGTAGGTGTCAACGGCGGCTTGGGAGACTGGCTTCTGATCCACCAAGGCTTTATTCACCTCGCCATAGTGGTCGGATGCACCACGCTTTATGTCGGATTCTGTCGGGGTTGAAACTTTATCTAAACGTTCCTTGGTGTCTTTTATCGCAGCAGCTTTAGATTTGTAGTTCTGCCCACCTGAGAAGCCCCATGTCTGGCCTGTTTTCGCAAGCTCATAATCCTGCTTGGCAAGTTCAATGACTTCTTGATGCCCAAGCTGACCACGCTCCTCTGGCGTCATCTGCTCAGGCTTCGACGTGTCACGCTGTCCGCTTGGACTTGGCTCGGTGAGGGTGGTGGGTGACTCCTGCTTTTGTGAAGACAACCACTGCGCGTAGTCATGCTCGGCTTTGGTGACAATGAACCGAGCGCCGCTCTCTGTCTCTAGCGAGTACTCCGTCTTGTTGCCTGCTGCTTTCCGCTTGCGCTCGAACTCCGCCTGCTCACGGTTGTCCATGCGGTTTGACTGCCTGCCTGTCAGGTCTTTAATAGCAGGAACTTCCTCAGTCTTTGGAGCATAGCCGTCCTCCACCATCTCGCGGATAACTTTCTCACGTTGACCTGTGTAGTCTTTATTCTTTTCGGTGCTCCTGCGGGCGGTGCTCTCTTGTAGAGTCTTCTTCAACTTACCACGCTGCATGGCGGTGAGGTCGAGGTCATCCAAGTAGTCGTTGAGAGGCTTGTCCTTTGCCTCTTGCTCTGCTTTGGCAGCTTCAGCCTTGGCCTGCTGTTTATCGAAGAAAGCCTTGTTCTGCCTCTCCATGTCTTGCTGACGCAGCGACTCCTTGATAGCCTCTTCTTGAGAATCTACAATCTGATCTCCAAAGCCTCGTTTGTCGGATTGCTGAATGAGCCAACGGCTACCAGATTGGTAAACACTGTACTTCCCTTCTTGTGGGACACCTTCAGCAGCACTTGACTTTCCCGTTTCTTCGGTGTTCTTCTGCACAGTAACGGCAGGGATCGACCCCTCTGCCGTGGTTGGCAACTGACTAGGACTGCCCTCCTGTGTTTGCGCGACTGGGGGGAGGGTTTCTTTTTGGGACTTTTCACGCTCGTAGATGCGCTGCGACATGCGTGCAATCTCTTCGCCTTTGCTGTTGTCGGACATCCCGCTCCATGAAGTGTCACCCTGCTCGGCAGCAATCGCTGAAAGCTCGGTCCTCCATTTTGCTCCTGCTGACTCCACTCGCGGTGTTATCTCTGCACTGATACGACGCATACCTGTGAGCATGGCAGCACTGTCGTCTTTGATTTTCTGTAGGTCATCGCGGAGGCTCACAAGCTCACTTTTGCTCATCTTAGCGAAGCTCTTGCCTCGCTCCTTCCACGTGTTGAAAAGATTGAAGTTGGACGGTTTCGGCCCAAGTATTTCTGCGATTATGTCGGCTTTAGTTTGACTCTTTGCCTTGGCTTCTGAGGGGGCTTGTGGGGCTACTTGCTCGACGTTCTCCACAGGTTTTGTTTCTTGGCGTTCTTCACCCACACGACGCAGCCACTCCATAGGGACGGTCATCTGTGTCTTACCTGTCCACACGACAGCTTTGCCTTCTAGCGGCCCACGGTAACTGACTTCAGTATCCGTGCCTGAGTAAGGTGAATACATGATGAGTTTGTCATCAGGGGAAAACTCTGTTTCTGGCGTCACGACAGTCCCTTTCTCGGCGACGGGTTGGGCTTGGGGAGGCGGGGCTTCCTCTTGGGTTGACTCGCTTCGCATATACTCAAAAAGTGCATCTGCACTTGGAAACTTACGAATCACGGTTCCTTTTTTGAACTGCGGGTTGGCTTTCTCACCTTGAGGAACCCAAGTTGCTTCATCTGCGACAACCGTGAATCCCCCATCCTTTTGCTTCTCGTAGCGCACATACTGTCCATCTGCGAAGAGAGAGCTTTCAGGAGCTGTGCGTGGGGCGCTACCTTTGAACTTTTCCAAGTCTGCTTGGAGATAGCCCATCCAGTCTTTTTTGGCCTGCTCCGGTGTGCGGTTCCGAGCTTCTCGCATCATCTCCGCGATGTCTGTGAACGCCCCAATAGCATCAGCTGTTCTGCGATCAAGTCCCGCATCAAGAGCCTCCTGACGACGCTGCATACCTGTTTTTGGTGCTTGGTTTTCCATCTCCAACCCTACCTCCGTTTCACCAGCGTCCGCAACTACATTTTCTGTTTGTGGAAACTTATCTTCGGTGATCGGAGGCGTTGGAGCCTCTTCACCTGCTGGTATTGGCTCGACGGGCGGGGCGGTTTCTTCGATGGCTGGTTCACTTGGGGGTGTGGGTGTTTCTTTCTGTACAGGCTGTGCCAGAGCGGCTAGGCTTCTTGCGATTGCCTCCTCAACTTTCTTTTCATAGTCCTTCGTGTTCTGCCCCCCTGCTTGCCTAGACAGCACAGCGTCACCCAAATCCTTCACCAGTTTGTTATGCGCGGCTAGAGCCGCAGGATCAGGAACTACAGGAGCAGGAGCAGGAGCAGGAGGACGGGCAGGAGCAGGAGGACGGGCAGGAGCAGGAGCCAACTGCGCGTCTCGCATCGCCTTGAACCTCTCCAAAGCTGCGCTTGCTTGGCTATCGGCAATTGCTGCCGCAGTCGCAGGCAGGACATCCACGTTGGTCATCACTGTCTCAGCGGTGGCAGTCTCAAGACTCTTCGCCATCTCCTTTGTCTGCTCATTCAGGCGACCGATAAAGGCGTCGTTCGATTCCCCTGGCTCCTGTGTCAGGTTGCGTACAGGACTCACCCGAACGTCTGCCGTCCCACGGCCACCCATTACGGTTGGCTTGGCTTCGACTTGCGTTGACGTGGCGGTCGGGCGTGCTGGATTGACGTAGCGCTCGACGGCTGACTCAAGACCTGATAGTCCTGCTTCAACAACGGTCGTCGGGATTGTCCCTTCGACAGTCTGAGCAATAGCCTCCTCTTCAGGAGTGGTAGGCACAGCCAAGTCTCGCGGACGCATGAGAGCACCAGCACCCGCCATCCCACCTTCGATCACACCGGAGCCGACAGCACCGAGAGCGCCTGCCTCTGCGATCTGAGCACCTGTAGCACGGGGGTCTTGGAGATACTCGGTGCCTGCTTCTTGACCACCTTCTTTCAGCATCCCTGCACCGACACCTCTGAGTGCAGAAGCGACTCCACCTGCGCGGGCGGCTTCGAGTGCTTTAGCACCTCGCAGCATTGGGAGCGCGGCTGATGCCAAGTCGATAGGGCTTTCCTGCATGGAGAAAGAACGAGTAACCATCTCCTTGCCAAGTCCTTCTGGCATAGCTTTTAACGTGCGTTCGGCTTCGGGCTTCTGCGCTGCCCACCGACGAAGGCGGGTTTCATACTGTTGATCTGTCTCGGTGACACGATTCTTGAAAGCCTCCCAGCTTTGGGGATCTTTGGTAGCGACGTAATCAGCTAAGAACTGCCGAGCACCTGCTTCTTCAGGTATGTCTGAGTCAGCCCGTGCTGGGTTGCGGTCAGACTGCATGAAGGCTCCAAGTCTTTCTTGGTCGATGTCGCCCATCCGGTCAGCAGCTACGCCTGCTCTGGAGACACTGGATATGAGAGCGTCCACATACGCTTGGGTGTCGGGGTCATCAATGTCTTTGGAGTCATACTCGCCACTCAGCCACCGCTCAAAACCTTGAGGTGATGCGCCTGTGTCCAAATCTTCTCGAAGGCTTTCGAGGAGTGCATCTCGCTGCTCCTGTCGGTCGTTCGGATCAAGTTGCTTGATGCGTTGACCTGCGGTGTCCACAAGACCCTTCACCCCCTGCACAAGGCGAGTGCCTGACCCTGTGTTCGTCAAACCGAGTGCATCGGTGGCTGCAAACACTGCGGCTCCACCTGCTGCGGGAATGGATTTAACTGTCTCCTCAACAGCAGTGCCCACAAACTTGCCCGCCTTAGAGAGCGAGCTTGGCTCGGACTTACCCCATAGGGAGTCCATCAACTGCTTGTGTGACTCTGCATCCAAGCCAGACTTGGCATCAATGCCTACTTGCCGAATGAAGTCTCGGCGTGTGGATTCATCAGACCATGATGGGTGCGTGGTAAGGGCATCGACATCAACTTTAAGTTGGAGGGGATCGTAAGGCATCGGTCAGAATAGTCGCTGGTTAATCAAGGCTGAACTGCCGTAGATTTAACAGGGATTTTCTGCATATCCAATGCTCTTTGCAAAAAAGCACTCGGCTTTGGGGTCGCTACAGGCGCGACATCTTCAGGACGCATCGTGGAGAGCGTGTCATCTGTGACTTTCTGGAGACGCTGATTGTAGCTATCAAGTCGCGCTTTAAGAAGGGCTTTCTCCTCTTTTGTAGCAGCCACTTCATAGGCTTTCTCAGTGCGTTCGATGACTTTGGTCAAGAGGCCCATCTCCTTCTCGGCGGGGTTAGGAGGTGTGGAAGCCTTGGAACGAGACCGATCAAAAGAACGCCGAGCGGTTTCACGCTTCACCTCCACGGGGTCAAACGTTCCACTCTGCGTCCGATACATGTCGAACTGCTCCCTTGGCACCCCTGCCTCTGCAAGCTGCTGCATGAGCGGCTCGTTGAACTGATCGGTGCGGTAGGCTTCCCAAGCATCATTAGCGGTCATGCCTTCATCCAGCATCCGACGTTGGAAGTTCTGGAGAGCACGGGGATCTTTATCCTCCTGAATCTTGGTGTAGAAGTAAGTGCCTAGCTTCTGATCTGCGGGGGTAGCGGCTTGCTGGCGAAACTGCTGATAGTTTTGAACTAATCCCGCATTCCGACCACGGAAGATGTTTGGATTCTCGATGAGCGTCTGGTTGATCTGTTCATCAGACAAGTTTGGAGCTTGATTCAAGAGTTCATTCACCAGTTGATCCGCTTCCATCTGCCTCTGCTCTTGCTGGTAGGCTTCATCTTGCTGAAGCATCGCCCGAGCTTGTGGAGAGAACTGCGTGTTTTGCGAGCCTCCTGCTGGGGCTTTGAAGTAGCTGGTCAGAGGAATATTCCCGAAACCGAAAGTCTGTTCTGGTGTGAGGGCAGGCATAAGTTATGCACCAATCTGGCTGGTTTTTCCCCACATCAAAGTGGAATCGACATTCAAGGTGATGCGACTTCCGCCACGGGCTGACTTGGCTTCTTGATTCAGGAAGTCGAGAGCACGGTCAAAAGCAGCCGATGCCTCTGTAATCTGCCCTGCGTTCTCAAAGGCCCGCATCTTGAGTCCGTAGCGAAGGGCACTCAAACTGCCTGGAATCACCCAGTCGGTCTCATTGCGGAGAGGGATATAGCGTCGATTGCAGATGAGTTGCACAGCCTCCTCAAGTTCCCCTGTCTGATAGCGACGATAGCGAGGGACGGTCTCGCCTGGGTAGTAGGTGCTCAGAAGCGTCGGTGTAGCTCCATTGACCACACTCAAAGTCCAAGGTGCAACGATGGTTGAAGGTGCCTGCACACCGCTCACTACGGAGAACTGCTGCGTTGTCGTGACTGTTGGATTGACGAGAGTGACATTCAGGCCAAGCGACCCATCGGTTGAATACACATCGGCTCCATTCTGATCCAAACCGAACAGCCGCACGACTTTGCCTGCGTCAGAGGCACTCGAAACAGCCAGTCTCAGGGTGCCTGCTGTTGCGATGTCATACTGAGTCACGAAACCATCGCCTAGATCAATCAGCACACCTGACCACGCATCTGCGTCTGGAAGGATGCCTGGACCGCTTTCACTGAATTGGTAGAAAGGCGTAAAGACAGGCACCGGACGACGAAGATAGGACATCACCAGCACTGAGACATACCATCGTGGTAGTGAGAAGTAGTTCAGCCCGTTGACGGGGATCGTCACCAGTGGTGTCTGCCCCTTCCATTTGCCTGAGTTGATGAACCGCTCAACGACCTCGTTCAATGCTGGGATAAACAAAGCCGAATTGATGTCAGTGGCATCGACCTCTGTGTAGAGGGCGTTACGGCAGTCTGAGACGGTGATGCGGGTGTCCATTAGGCTCGGGAAAGGGGTTTGCGCTTATCGGCAAGTTTGACATTAGCTAGCTTGACGCCTTTGAAGTTGTCGGTCTGCGGTTGGAACTTGTCAGTAGCTTGTCCCGTCCCAAGGTTTCCCTGCTTGTTGGCAAGACCCTGCATGACTTCGGAGAAGGGGCGACCATTGACCATGCCTTCTGAGCGTTTGGCTCCTGGGGTTGTTGGAGCAGGCCAACCAGTGCCATACTGCCCTACAAGGTTTTTACCCCCGCCTTGTTCAGTTACCTGCATAGGCGACTGCTGCGTCTCCCTCAACAGCTTTAACCCCGCAGCCCTTTGTTCGAGATTTTGGCGATTTGCAGTGCTCGGATTAGGACCAGCTTGGGGCATGAGTCCGCTCCGCATAGGCACACGACCTTGAATTGGTCCTGCCATGATATTGCCAAACTTGTTCATCTTCGATCCAGACGCGCTGTTGTCCTGATTGAACTTATCTCGAATGGTGTCGAAGGTGCCGTTCCGCTGAGACTGAGCAATGCGCTGTTCACGGGTCTGAGCGAGCATCTGACCAAAACCTTCCACGCCACCTGCTGCGTTGCTGCCGCCGCCACCTGATGCGCTGCCGCCACGATTGAAGAAGCCCGGGTTAGCCGCATACATCGAACCCATCGGATTACCGAGCGTGGAGATACTCTTTGCCCCACGGGATAAGCCGTTCCGCTGTTCAGATGCAAGGCCCACCATCTGACCGTAGTCTTGGGTCGGAGTAAGTTGCCCGTCCTTAACTTTGAAACCGCTGGTTTCTAAGTTACGAGCCATTTCTTGAAACTCGTTTGGTTTTGTTTTGACTCCAACGATTTGCCGTCTTCCACTGGAGTTATAACCATTTGCGTCATACTTGGAGTTGTTTTGAGAAGCCATAATAGCCCTGATTTTACTTGACGATGGGGGTTATGTCAAAGGTTGTTCGTTGCCTAGTTTTAGTCCACTCGTTGAATACTCTTCACGGTCAAAAAGAAACTCCCTTCAGACGGTGGCACAAAGTTTACCGTTTTCCCCGAAAAACCAACTCGAAAGTTATGGGACTCAACCAAGTTGACGTCCCCAACGCCAGTAGTCGTTCCTTTGAACACGTCTATTCCTACTCTTACTGGAAACCTAAAAATACGTTCTTCTTTTTTCTGCCAGCTATACGGTTCGTAACTGCTCTCTAGGTTATTTAGATCGTAGTAATTCCCGAAAAAACTGCTTGAGTTGGCAGGTATTGAGCTAGAACGAAAGGTTATGTTAGCAGATACATAGACAGTTTCTTTTGATAATCCATCGTCAAATACTATTACGTTGTCATCAAGAAAAGCAAAAGGCAAAGCTAAAATAGTTGAATCTCTAGTCACATAAGCAATAGCTCGTTTGTATGTAAAGGTTTTAGTCCCCCCCGGAGATTGTGAACTTTCAGACCTAATTACTGTGTATGTGATGTCCGCCAACAAAACAAAATTCCAATCCTCATCCTCCTCTGCTGCCTCATCCGCAATAGGCACTTCAACGGCAATGCCCATGCCGTTGACGCTGGCACCGTTGCCTGCTGTCGGCTGGACTTGGGCAACTCGGGCAGCGATCTGCTCTTTTGCTGCGCCGTAGAGTTGCTGATATTGGTCGTAGGTCATGGTGTGACGGCAGTGCGGGTTGCCACTATCGTTGTCATCCCATGCGTTACAAGGGTGTCTTCGCTGTCGGCAGTATAGACCAACTCCGACATTGCTAGCGTGATCATCTGGTCAAGCTCAAACCACCAAGCATCCGCTTGTTGCTGGGGTTCCATCGCATCCCATGTAGTCTGTGGAATCATTCAGCGGCAGATATGAGGGATTCTTGGGAGTTGTGGACGGTTGCACCATCGCCCGACATGAACCGAAACAGGTCAAACCTTTGGTCGATGATTTCCTGAGAGCGAGACTGCGTAGCACTAAATTGTGCCTCTTCGCCCTTCTCACCGAGAAGGGTAGCTACCTTGTCCTCGGCTTCAGGGTCGGCGGTCATGCAGCAGTGAAGGACGCGGAAATAGTTCCGACATTCACAAGGGCAGGAGATAGGTTTCCCCCTGTCGTTGGGATGGTGGTAATGTTGCTGACTGTGTTATAGATGACTGCGCGGAAGTGGTATTGTTGACCTGCGGTAAGTCCTGTCACAGTTTTGGTAACGATAGTAGCCGTAAACCCTGCTAGCGTTGAACTACCGCTGTTGATCCAGTTAGTTGCTGATACCAACTTGTATTGGAAATAGGCAGTAGCGGCATCGTGATTGGCTTTGAAGGTGCCCGTAAAAGTAGCCGCACCCGCCACGATAGCTGTTGCTGGACTCACGGTAGCCGCTGTTGGCGCAGTGATAGCCGTGCCGTTTAAGGTCACATCATACGGGTTCTTGAGGCCCGGGTTGCTTGAAGTGATCCGCAGGAAGGCTGAACGGTAGCCAACGATGTTTGCCGCAGGCGCGAACTGCACTCCGAGTGCCGTGCTGCCTCCAGCAGAGATCGTTGTTGCGGGTGTGCTCACGATAATGAACTCGCCTGCAACACCACCGCCGACAGGCGACACAGCAGCGGAGACGCTGTTCAAATCCGCCCCGCCAATGTTAGAGAGCGTGACGGAGGTTGTGGTATTTGTGCCACCGAGGATAGGATTGAACTGGACGATGCCTCCTTCGGCAATCTCGTTAGCCCCTACTTGGAGGATCAAGTCGGGCGATGGAAGACCTGAGAAGGTTCTTTGCTCTTCGAGGATCGACACGCTGCCATTGCTGAGTCCGCCTTGGATGTAGGCGCGAGCGCGGATAGTCCCGCTGACGGGGAGACTTCCGAAAAAGAATCCGGGCAGAAGAGGTCCAGCAACGCTGGTTGCTATGATGCGCCAGCCGCCGCTAATGCGTGCGCCTTGGCCGAGTCGATTCCAAGAGACTCCGCTATCTTGGCTGAGATCAAACACGACTGTCTGGCATTCAGGAAGCGTGCCCCCGCGAACCCATGTGATCTCGGCTGGCCCAACCACAGTGAGGGAGCTATTGACAGGTCCAGCAATCACCCGAGCAAGAGATCTTGGAGAGCCTGCAAGGGTGTAGTTGCCACTCACTAACGCCCTCCCCTCGGGGGGTTGAGGTACGTTATTGATAGGGGGCATATCCACGCTTATGAGCGTAACCCCATAAACGGTGTTCCTAGCGTTGGCTCCGAAGGTGCTGTCTGCTGCCCCCAAAGTCGTGACACGGAACAACCTTTCGGTGGAAGTGAGTGAGCCACTGGTAGAACTGCCAACGATGATGTTACCATCTGTCTGCACCGCGATGGACTGGGCAGCAGTCACGTTGTTGGTGAATGTCGCATCCAGTGCCCCGAGTGCTGTGAAGCGGTTCAAACCTGTCACGGCTCCTGCTGTGTATGGGCCTGACAACAGGACTTTCCCTGTCGCATCTACTGCCATGCTAGCAACCACGGCGCTACCCGATGTCAGTCCTGATGTGAAGGTTGCATCGGGAGAGCCGTCAGAGTTACGACGAGCAACCCCACGTCCTGAGATGGCATCCGTGAAGCTGCCTGAGACGAGAATCTTGTTGTCTGTCTGCACTGCGATGGAGCGGACCAACCCGTAGAAGTGGGAGGTGAAGGTGCTGTCGATAGCCCCTGTTGAAGTGAGTCGAGCTAGGCCTATTCGGTTAAGCCCACCAAAAGTGAGGAATGTGCCCCCGACGAGGAGAGCACCATCAGGCTGAAGCGCAAAGCACCAGACTGAATCTCCTGAGACAAGCCCCATGCTGACGAAAGAAGTGTCCACGGAGCCATCAGCATTGAGACGGGCGATGCCACGGCGAGCGACGCCGTTCACCGTCGCGAACTCACCGCCAATCATCACTTTGCCATCTGGCAGTTGAGCCACAGCTAGCACACGTCCGTTGGCCCCGGCTCCTGCCTGTGACTGCACAACCGCAGAGTCATTGATGTAGGCGTAGCGCCCACGGCTGAGAGCGCTGACCGTCGTGAAGTCCCCGCCCACCCAACTAAGGTCAGTCGGGCTGCGCGAGACAGTGTTGACTGTGTTGTTCGCGATGGGTTGCCATGTGGTGTCGAGAGCGCCGGGACCGGGAGTGCCGACACCTGCAAGCGAAATGGTGAAGGCGGGCGTTGTTGGATCGTCGCTATTGATCGTAACTGTGTCCGTCTTAGAACCCTGAACAGTTGGGTTAAAAGCCAATGTGAAGGACGCTGCCCCACCGGGGAGTACTGGCGTAGTTGGTTGTGCGGGGATTGACCAATTTGTTCCCGTAGGAGTGCCTGTGGAGGTCAAAACTGCCGAGGTTAGTGTTAGATCGTCTAGCCCGCGATTTACAATGTTCACAACCAAGTTACTTGCAACACCTGTCTGCGTGGAGCCGAAGTCTAGGGTGCCGACACCACTGGTGCGAACAATGCCTTCAACGGATACCTCGATAGCAGGATCAACGACAAAAGACACGATCTCTTCAATCATGCCTTCGCTATGTGAGTCCGATGGGAAGGCTCGGGCACGGATCGACCCTGTAACTAAGTCAGGCGTGATTGTGGCTTTCCAGCCTCCGTCAATGCGGGAAACTGTGATTCCCGTAGTGACATAACCTGCACCTATATCTTTTTCAAAGGTGACACGTTGCGCTTCCTGAGTTGCTCCTGACCGAAGCCACTGGACTTCAGAGAGGCTTGACACGCTCAAGACGTTGGATGCAGGGTCATTGTAGAGCCTAGCTACACCATTGCGTGTCAATGCGCCTACTTGCGTCATAGCTCCGCCGACGAGTATTTTACCATCCTCTTGCAAGGCACAGGCATGGATGGCTCCGTTGGCGTTTGGGTTAAAAGCTGCTTCGAGCGTGTAGTCATTCTGGAGACGTGCGACACGGTTGCGGGTCGTTCCGTCAATCGTGGTGAAGTCTCCTCCCAAGATGATCTTGCCATTTACCTGCGTGACCAAAGTTCGGACTGTGGCTGAAGGGGTTGGCGTGCCCGTTATGAGTGTGCCATCAGCTTCAAAAAGAGCTAGCTTGGCTCTCATAGAACCACTCACCATGTTGAAACTGCCTCCTGCGATCACCTGCCCTGCGGCATCGAGATTGACGCAGATGCCTTCAGCATCCAAGCCTGCACCGGGGTCGAAGCTAGTGTCTGTGGTCCCATTGGAGTTAAGTCGGGCGATGCGGTTAGGGATCATGGTGAGAGTATAACCTCTTGAATCAGTTCGTCCAGCCTACTTTGAGGTATGGTAGTGAGCCAGTGTTGGGTCATTTGTTGCACCATTGGGTGCTCTAGCGTCTTGTAAAGGTGAAGCCAGCCTCGATAGTAGTTCTTGATGCGGGCATCGTTGCAGCTTGGGTACGAGCGTTTGGGCCAGCAGAAGCGGTGCATCCAGCCCATTGCAGGGTGACATAGAACCTGTCCTCTTTGCTTGCGAACCTTTTCAGCGAAGAACCACTCTTCGGCTCCGAACCCTTGGAAGTTAGGTAGATTGGTTGGAAAGTGCTCACGCCAGAAGGAGAAGCACCCCATGCCTTGCATGTGTATCTCAAAAGGCTCGGTGCCCTTAACCCCAACTTCGTCAGTCCCCCAAGTGCCAAAATCCTGTCCTCGCCACACGGGATTCATGTGAGTCGAACGAGACTTCAGGCAGTTGTAAACGAGCGGACCTGTGAGTTGATTTCTTGACCCTTGGTTCGCCTCCCACCATTCCAAGAGTCTGTCGATGAAGCCAGTCTCTAACAGCACATGGCAGTCCAGCCCGAGAACAACATCCCCTGTGGCGTGTTTGAAAGCATCGTATTTGACGAAGCTGCTTTGGCGATCTTCGACATGAATCCATCGGCTGTTCGGAACCGCTGAGAGAAAGTGTTTTGTAGCTTCCAAGTGGTCGCCTTTCGGGCTGTTGTCGAGCACCAAGAACTCTGTGTCCGCTGGTAGCTTGTGATGCATACGGAGCGACTGGACGGTGAAAAACACGCCGTCGTAGTCGTCGTAGCACGCCATTGAGATGGTGAGTTTCACGGAAGTACGAGAGTGGTGTTGTATCCTGATTCAATCACGACATACCCTAGACCTTGGTAAAGTACCAGTGTGTGCTCCAGTTTTTCAACGGGTGTGTTTGAGTTAGATTCAAAAAATATCTTCTTTGGTAGCCAAGACCTATCACGCGCATTAGTAACAAAATCGCGGGCAAAACCATCAAGGATGATAGTGTCGTGCCCTTCCGTATCAATCTTCAGGTAGCCCACACTGCCGATGTTGAACCGCTCGTACAGTTTGTCCAAGGTGGTCATGGGGACTTGCTCACGCTGAATTCGCTCAAGAGGAAGCTGTTTCGAGTTCAAGTAGCCTTGAATGATCGGGTGGATGTCATCAATCCGTGTGCAGCCAGCCAGCCACGTTGGAAGCTCGTACTTCAAGATGTCCTCCCTCGATACAAAGACAGCCTCGCAGAACCCCTCTTGGTCTGACACAGCCTCTACTAGTTTGATCACATTCGGGGGGCTTGGTAGAACGTCTAAGTACCGCCCCACTGGCTCAACAGACAGCCCTCTCGCCGTTTGGGGTGCCGAAGCTATTTGAGTGTCAAAATCACAAGTCCCAATTTCGATAAAATCAAAGTGCTCTCTTTCTTTCGGCCACTGCTTAAAAGGCAGAAGTCCTGTTGTAACGCCTGAAGCATTCAAAAGCTCACAGCCAAGGTTTGCGGCGTACTTTTCCGCTTGCTTGAACAGTCTGACCAATTCTTGTTCCCCAAGCCGAAGTGGGTCGGGTGTGCCGTGCCCATAGAAAAAATCAGGTTCAAAAGTTTTGAAGAATTCCTCCCCCCATTTAATTGCGTCTATGGGGTTAGCACCTCCGAAGAGATCGTGAGGAGTAGGTTGCTTGGCTTCCCTCCATGTTTGAGTCTTAGCTTTATTGTAGTCGTGGTCAAAGCCGAGATGTAAAATCCGCTTCGGTTTGAAGGTGTCTAGTATCCAGAAAAGACCTTGGAAGTACAGTGTGTACCCGATGTGATACTCTGGTCGCTCAAACTGCATACCCAACTGTTCACACATACGCCCGGGCGAGTCTTTGTATTCGTAGTAGCTGACTACCTTTGCCCCATGATCTTTCGGGAGGAAGCCAGACGCAGGAAAATCCCCTGAATGCACCCAGTAGTCTAAGGTATTTTTGTCGAAAACCTGCCAAGAGTTATTGACCGCGCATGTTACATCTACCGATGATAATATCTTAGATGCCTTTCTTGCGGATATGCCACTGCCTACATAGAGCACTACGTCAGTCATATCTTATGGTGGGGCTGTTGTTGTCGTTGGAGGCGCTGTTGTTGTAGTCGTAGAGGTTGTCGTAGTTGGGGGCGCAGTCGTTGTAGTCGTAGAGGTTGTCGTAGTTGGCGGCGCAGTCGTTGTAGTCGTAGAGGTTGTCGTAGTTGGGGGCGCAGTCGTTGTAGTCGTAGAGGTTGTCGTAGTTGGCGGCGCTGTTGTAGTAGTCGTAGAGGTTGTCGTAGTTGGCGGCGCTGTTGTAGTAGTTGGAGGCGCTGTTGTAGTGGTCGTCGTCGTTGTTGTAGTGGTCGTAGTGGTCGTGTTGCTGGTATCCGACCAATCTCCGACAATGAACATGTCCCCGTCTTGGAGCATCTGGATGCCATTCACTCTGCCGGGGCTAGTGACTGAGCCAACTTCACTGGTAAACCCTGCGTCCAAGGTGCCATCAACATTCAACTGTGCGAGGTAAGGTTTAGCTCCACCGCCAATAGTGGTGAAGTCGCCACCTACCATGATCTCACCGTCTGAGCGCAAGCCCAAGCAGCGGACTACCCCATTAGCGTTGGGGTCGAAGGTAGCGTCAATCACACCAACTGAGTCGAGTCGGGCGATGCGGTTACGGGCAGAAACATCGACACTGGTGAAGTCTCCGCCAATGATGATCTGCCCATCAGGCTGAACAAGCACGCAGCGGACGATGCCGTTAGCGCCGGGATCGGTGTCAAAGGTAGCGTCCACGGAGCCGTCTGTTGCATCCACTCGGGCGATGCGGTTGCACGTCACGCCATGAACCACAGTAAAGTCACCGACGATGATAGCCTTGCCATCTGGCTGATATGCGATGCCGTAAACGGTGCCGTTGGTATTGGCATCCCAATCTGGGTCAACCGCGCCGGGGGCTGTTGGGTTCTGACTCTCTCCGGTAAGGTTGACGGTAAAGGGGTTCTCGTTCTCATCGCTGCTGCCAATCGTCAGGACCGCCGTGCGAGTATTTGAGATAGTAGAGTTCTCTTCAGGCGCAAACCGCACTGTAAAAGGAGTGAAGCCTGATGGGGCTAGTGTTGTTACCAATAGACCGGGGTCTACGATAGAGAAACTTGGGTTGTCCTGCGTGATGCTAGCCGTCAACAGTCGGAGAGTGTCGTTCCCAACATTTCGGATGTAGAACACTTCGTCAGACGCACTACCTGTGGTCACGGTTCCGTAATCAACTGTGCTACTACCATCAACCAGAATAATGTTGGTGGGAGCTTGGACCAACTCAACCTGAATCTCCGCAGCGACTCCAGTGCCCTGAACTTTCAAGATGTAGGTCGTGGCTGCGTTGGTGGTGATGATGATTGTGGCACGCTTCAAACCTGCTGAAGTCGGAGTAAAAAAAATGTTCCACGGGGTCGAAGCGGATGGGGACAAGGATACAGGTAAATCCCCAAGAGTGAAATCGTTGAAGGTCGTATCGCCGACAGAATACGCCGATTTCACAGCGGAGAAACCCGCCAGTGTCTCCAATCCTATGTTTGCCAGTGTGAGAGCTAAGGTCGATTGTACCGCTACTGATGTCTCTGGAGCCGTCGTCAAAGATGAAGGGTTACTATTGCTGATGATCTCCTGACCCTGATTTTCAATTAAAAGCTCTGGCTGGGGGTCTGTGAAGGCGATGCAAAGACGGCTAGTTTCCGAAAGGAGGGGGTTTGCAGCTTCACAAACGAGCTTGGCATAGTAAGCAACTCCGGGAGTGGCTCCCGTTATATCCGTAGTGGTCAAGGTTGGGGGAGCGTTGACCGCCAAATTCTGCGTGTGCGTGCCAATCGTCTTGGCGTTATAGTCACCCAAGAAGCCACTGCCAAAGTTTGGGTCAGTAGATACCGAAAGTTTTAGGGTTCCTGTCACCGTTTTTGCATTGACGGTTCCCGATAGCGTGAACCCACGCGCTGTTCCAGCAGTCTGAGTTAAGTCGATGTTCGTAGCCACACCCGCCGTGCTAGGTGCGTTGACATAAAACATGCGTGTCAGATAGCCACCTTGGTCGGGAGACACCGTGACACGGGCTAATACTGTTGCAGGCCAACGTGGCGGAGTTGTCGCAGGGTATTCTGCGTAGAACTGGGTATCTCGAATAAATAAATTCGAGTGCAGGCAGGCGGGGATACGGATGCTCAACTCAGACCCTTGGAAGACAATCTCTGTTTTCAGCATGGGTGTTTCCGAAGGAATCAAGGGGGATACTGCTACCCAATTTGCAGAGTTAAAAGTCGAGCCAGATGTGTGAGCTACGGTGCATTTGTAGTAGGTTGGGGAACTCCCAACTACAAGAGTGATATATGCACCAAGGGCATAGACCGTAGAGGGTGCCCATACCGTGCCTGTATTCCAGCCCGAATCCCCATTGAACACGGGTTTTGCAAGGGTCCAGCGTTCAACCAAGGTGTAGTCGCAAGGTCCATCAAAAGCATCGGCTAGCCAGACAGGGAACCAAGAATATGTGCGGACTGGAGAGTACACATTGCTTGGATCGGAAAGTATTGCTTGGATGTAGATGTAGTTGAGAACTCTCGGCCATGAGTAGTTGTCACGATAGAAGAGAGTCCTCGAAGCCACCCCAAGATTGGCGTTGCCCGCTAGTCCTGCGGCTTTTCTTGTCGTGGACGTGGACCAAAGTGAGTTACTCGGGTCAACAGTTTTGTAGCTTCCCGAAGGATCGACCACCGTGCCTAGTGTGCCAGCGGCTACTTTCTGGCTCACTGCCCCGCGAAGCTGGTTCGTGTCCAGATCGACGGAATACTGCGTCTGCGTATCCGTGATCTTCTCCCGACTCACTTGGACCGCTACATAAAGGCTGTCGAGTTTTGGCTCGCCAATTTTCTGTTCCTGCGTTGCCGTGATAGCATACCCCGTTGTGTCAATCGGAGGATTTGGGGGAGCAGGATAAGTCGTCGCAGGGTTAGCAGGCAGCGCCACATAGTCTGCTCTCGGGATGATGAACGTCTGTGTGATAGACTTCCACTGCCCTGAATCGCTGATCTCGTAATTGTAAAGATTTTGCGTCTCTTGGTCAGCTACATACCAACGCTGGTAGTTACCTTGCTCGTCTGCCTGCGTCTGAAGGCAGAACTTGTGGTTCGGCCAAGACTTGAGCTTGGAGATGGTATCATGCGGTGTCCCGTAAACAGGGATTGAGTCGTTGGGCGACTGGACGACATTGAAATTCTCAACAACGAAAACATCCGTCGATAGCGGAGTAAATGGAACCCGTTGAGCGGGCAGTAGCTTGGAGGCGGAATTTGCGAGTGCCATATAGGGAGAACCTACTCTGTCTTCAGCGCACTAGCAAGTAATCCCGAACTTGGTGTTGCAGGGTCACGATGTCGCCTTCGTTGGCAAAGCTGTAGTCAATCAGATCGCGAGAGACCCCTGCTTCCGAAGCATGTTCCATCTGAGGAGCACTGGCGCGAGTGATCTCTACAACAACTCCCCCCATGTTACGGACCAATTCGGCTTCATTGTCGAACCGAATATCGTCTATTACGATGCCCCGAATAATGTCGCTTTCGACATCGCCAAGCAGCGTCTCTAGCCGAGCACGTCCTGCACGAATCCAGATGTCACCACCAACCATGTTGCGACCCCAATCGGTTCCCAAGGTCTGATACACTTCGCGCAGAGTTTTCCCACACAACTCGGGCGGACGAGCTTCTTTGTCCGTGCAACTAGTGAGGCATCGCACCATTGCCTTCAATGGCTCGGCAAAGGACATTCGATCATATCCGATTGAGATAAAGGCGTTCGCTGCGGTGGTTTTCCCTGATTGAGCTAAACCTGTGAAGGCGATGATTGGGTTTTTCATATTTTTGATTATCAAGCGAACTTTGCCGCAATCGCATCCGCCAGTGCTTTGCAAACTGCAAGGCGTGTCGTCGTTGAAAGCATCAAAGTGCGGTCTTCTTTATTGTCGATGAAGCCGAGTTCTACCAACCAACACTTGTCGAACTCCATGACGGCTAGAGATGTGTGCTGTGAATCCTTTTCAGTCTTCACGCCACGGTCTTTAGTCCCCATAGCCTTCACGATGGCGGTATTCAATACTTTGGCAAAAGCTCGGTCATCCTCGCCACGGAAGAAAGTCTCCGTGCCTCTGGCGTTGCCATCTGCGGCATTGCAGTGGAGTGAGATCATGCACACGGCATTGTAGGCTTTAGCGATGTCATCTCTGCGAGACACAGGGCAAGGGTCTTTGTCATCGACTCGGGTTCGCACAACCTTGAAACCTCGGGCTACCAACTCTAGGCGCAGCACGTTGGCATAATCCATCACGATGGCGGCTTCTGTGTAGCCGTTGCTTTCAGCCCCCGAGTCATAGACGAGAGCTTTTCGGTTAGCCATCCCGTGTCCAGGGTCTAGGCAGATGATTTTCATCGGTTCTTTTTGTTCTCCAAATCTTGTTTCCTCTCCTGTTCCGCCGCTAGGTCACAGCTTACAAAGAGAGCGATTACCGTGAGTGCTCCAAAAGACACTAGGGCAAACGTGATACCACAAAAGATGCCGATAAAGTCCATTTAGTAAACCCTCCCCTGAATGATCTTGTGATTGGTAACCTCGTAGTTGCCGTCTGGCTGGGTTTCAACCCACACAAATCCATGATTCCAGCGATTCACGATGGCGTAATCGGGCGACAAATCGCAGAGGCAACCAGTGCTCCAACACGACGAGAGCTTTTTGTTAAGACCTGTGCTTTCGGTGTGCTCGCTTGTTCTGTGCCAGTGCCCACAGATGAGGGATTCTTGCACCCGCATCCAAATGCCGCGAGCAGGATTGACTGGTGACGACATGCCCTGCGGCAATTCGTGCCCATGATAAATTGGCAGGTTGCCTAACCGAATGAGTGTAAGTGATGGGACAAGCTCAATGTTGAGTTCGTCAAACTTGAGCAACACGGGAAGCTCGAAATCCGAAACGCCGAGGAGCACTGGAGCATTCTTAACCAAGAACATTTCCATGCGTGCCTCATGGTTGCCAATTTTGTAGAGGATTCTGGCTTTGGGAAACTGAGCGCGGAGGTGGAAGAGGAACTGACGGATTGCATCAAGCTCGTCGGAGAGCGATCTGCGCGGGTCTTTATCGTGTCGGGATACACCATAAAAATCACCTATGTCTCCGTTGAGGATAACCACATCGGGCTTCTTTTTCTTACCGTGTGCGATGGCAGCGGCAACGGCGACCTCATCGTGGTAGGGGATGTGAATGTCTGACAAGATCAGCACCTTCAATGCACCATCGAGAACGATTGGCTTGCGTGAGGTCGCCTGTGTCTTCGGCATGATATTCTTCTGCCAGCCGAGCGGCTTAAAATCACTTTTGTTCGAGATGTGTGTTTTGTGACGATCCCCCTTTGCTCCCCGAACATGTCTGACTGTGTTTCGAGCATTTTCCAATGACGGAAACACCTTTGGCTTTTCCTTAAACATCACACGGGCAATCGTGCGGTTTTCCACGTCTGGGAAACGTGCGATGAATTCTCTGGCGATTTCGGTTTTGGTCATGCGGTTTGTTAGCTGTCGGTTTTTCGGTAGCCTTGTTTCCAAAGCGCGTGGCCCATAAGGCGGCCAGCGCGTAGAACTTTTTCTTCAGTCCAATCAGGCGCGATGTGATGGATGATTTCGTGACAGACAATTTCAATACGCTTTTTGCCTTTTAGGCGTGAGTCGATTTCAATCGTGCCGTCACTCCAGCAAAGGCCATGCGCGCCGTGTTTGCCGAGCTTGCGTTCTGTTATGGTCGGCGGCTTCGGCATGGGTAAGATCACTGCGCCCTGCCAATGGTTAGGGCGCGGGTAAATGCTGCCTGTGAATAGAGTTTCTCACCTGTGGCTTTCCATCGACCTTCCGCAAACTGATACTCGACACCTTCAAGACTTGTCATTGAGGTCGGTGTGTAAAGTGCCGACAAGTTTAGAGAGGACTCTGCGCTCGCGGTCGAGTGACTCGATTTGCAAGAGAGCAGACTCAGTAGCGCCAACACTAAGCCGAAGTATTTCACGATCAATTTCATGGAGTCGTTGAAAGGGTTTCGAGGCATTTACCGCTAGCCAGACCCGCAAGGCCAACTGGAGCAGGTCAAGGAAGGAAAACATAAAAATGGCGCAGGGTCGGGACTTGCACCCAACTGTAGGCTACGGTTTATCAGGTCGCTCCTTACCCTGCATTTTGTTATTTGCGACTGAACTTGCCGATGAAATCAGCAAATGCCTTGATCGCCTTTTCTGGCTGTTCGCCGGGGATGAAGGCAAAAAGAACAACGAGCGATGTGCAGACGCCAGAGAGAGCGCCGAGCAGGGAGAGCCAGTCGGTAGAGAGTAGGAGTGGTAGTAAGTCTTTCATTATTTGCGGAGGTTACGGATTGCACTGATACAGCCAAGGATACCAGCAAGGGTTCCAACTGCAAGTGAGGAAAGTTTGAGCCACATCTCCATATCAGCATGGGTAGCTAACGAACTGATGAGAGCTACAATGGAGCCGATAAATGGTGTGGTGTGGTCGTTCATGGTTCAGATTCGCAAAAGTTATCGTCAGGGATGAGTTCCAGCACTTTTGCTTTTACGACTTCAGCAGTGGCATCGATGACCAGCTTATTCCGAGTCTCAGCAGCAGCCCCAAAAGCTTCACAGAGTTTTAGGATATTGTTTCGGAGTTGTTCTGGATTCATGGGTTTAGTTGGGTTTCAAGTTGTGAGATCAGTGCTTGACGCTCTTCGTATGGGAGTGCAGCAGCTGCGTTGCCAATACGTTGCACCGCACGCTCATAAGCAGTAGCTACATACCCATCAACAGCAAACATGAGGACGTGGGTTAAATAGCTATCGTCTGTAAAAGCTGTCGAACCTGCTGGGAGTGCTGCATTTTCACCAGCAATAACTCCAGCTAGTGCGTCAGCTTGCTCTTGGGTGAAGGTAAGGTTTAGAGTCATAGATTTGAAAGAAGTACTTTATACTGAGTTCCGTTTACTTTGATGAGTGCTGTGTGGGTGCAGGCTATCACACCAGCAGCCGCAGTTTGCCCCATGATATTGATCCGTCCTGTTGTGCCTGCTGGTGTGATGTTGATGTCCACATTAGCTGCTCCTGTTCCAGCACGTTCAGCAGCTATACTAACTAGTGTGCCAGTGCAATGTATAGAAGCACGAACGTAATTGCTCGCATTGTTGTAGAAACCATAGATGTGGAATCGGTTTGTTACCGTTCCTGCATTGGTGTCTCCACGAATAGCTAATGTGTTGGCTTGACTGTCTCTACGAAGCTGAGTGTCTGCCCATCCGATTGGGTAAGAATTAGGCCAAACACTTTGTTCGGTTATTAAAATACCCCCAGTTGCAGGCGTGTAATACGCTACATTTTCTGGGACTTGGCTAGTGTTTAATTCGAGGCCAGCAGATTTGCCTGCATCGCTGTTTCCAATCGTAATTTGGGATCCAGAGAGACTGGCATAATACTCATTTTGACCAACCAATACATAGTTAGGCTGAATAGCAGTCCCACTAGTGTCATTTTGTATGCTAAGTTGAGAATTTGTAAGACTTGAGTTTCCTCCTAAATTTAAAATATTGTAGTTTAAATTTAAGTTGCCAGTCAAAGTGCCCCCAGCGAGTGGAAGAACTCCAAGATTGGTTCTTGCCGCTGCATTGTCTGCGGATCGAAGAAAAGTATCAATGTTGGCGGAGACGTTTGGCATAAAAGGTCAAGTCCGTTGGTTTTGTATAGTTAAGAAAGGATTTCTGCTTTGCGGTTGGCTGTCAGGATTCCTTCGGCTGTGAGGATGTCTAACCCCTGTGAAAGCTCTACTGAATCGTCACGGATACGATCCGCTCCAAGTCCGATCATGCGCCAATAAGCCACTTGCGGATTTGTGGATAGTCCGATGGCAATTACCTCCGATTGGGTGAGCTTCGTTTGCAGAAAGTCCTTTGGTGTCATGCACCATTTAAGTTGGATATTCATAAATTAGTAAACTGCGTTTCCTCCTATATCGACGGTTGGTGTGAATCCAGTGTAGGAACATCTGCCAATAAATGTACCACTGGTGTTTGCTGCTATCGAGCCACCCGCAGGGCGAAGGTCACAGTTATCAGCAGAAAATTGGTTGGCAGTGCCACCACCCCCACTTCCGGCGTTAGCCTGTGCCGATAGCACCAGACAGCCCCTTCCATTTATCGTGATGGTTCCAGCATATCCCCCGAAGCCGGGACTTTCAAAACCAAAGCCATCGCCACCAGTACTGTCTATGTGGTTAATTTTACAGTCACCAGTTACTATCATATCGCCCCCATTTCCGCCATTAAGACCATTAACCTCTAGTGGATCGCTTCCTGTGCCTCCTTTTGCATATGCAGTTAAAGCGCATTGGTTTGCTTCTATGGTAAGACTGGGTGAATTTGTGGCTTGCACCGAATTCACGTTTGCTGGAGTAACTGAAACCGTGAGGTCTGTTGCGTAGTTCCCACGTCCCGAAACATTCTTCAAACTTGAACTAATAGGTCGGTTGCTGACGGTTACATTAAATGTCCCAACTCCAAACTGGATTACAAAGCTCACTCCTACCGCATGGCCCGCAGCCTCGGCGGCTGTGCCTGTGGCGTAGGGCAACGCAGGATTACCCACGGCTCCAGTGCTATCGTTGCCCATTGTCTCGACGTAATAGACCTTGGGGGTCGAGATTACCCCAGATACACCCAGATTAGTTCTTGCCGCTGCATTGTCTGCGGATCGAAGAAAAGTATCAATATTGGCGGAGACGTTTGGCATAAAAGGTCAAGTTAAGGAGTTGCGTAGTAATCGCTGCCATCGGGTGTGCGATAGTCGGCGCTGCCATCTGGAGTGAGGTAAGCGTCACCGGGAAAGCCGCCGCCGCCCAAAGCACAGGCGATCAATATCTGTTGGAGGAGCGTTTGTTGAGTCGTCGCGATATTGCTCGTCTCTATGACGACTAGCGTTTCATTAACTTTTTCACTTGAGGCAAAGGGGGAAGCACTCATGCAGTAGCAGCGAGTACGAGGATTTGTTGAAGAAGTGTTTGCTCAGTTGTAGCGAGAGGCGACCCGCCGAGAGCGGTGATAGTGTTCTGCATCGGGTCTCCCCCGACTGCATTACGATTTGCCAAAGCCATAGCGATCTGCTGATAGAGCTTCTGATTGGTCGTGCCTACATACGGCTCACCGATGATGGTCAGGGTTTCCTGAATCTTGGCGTCTGATGCAAAAGGGTAGGCGTTCATGGCGTGTAGTTCTTAGGAGAAGCCTCCCAGAGTTGTCGCTCTGGGAGGCTCAAGACTATCTAGTTGGCTTACCTTAGTAGGTGCAACCAGAACCAGTGATCTGCGGGCAGCGCTTCCAGATGATAACGTAGCCGTACTGCACCTTGATAGGCTTGTAGGCGGCGTAGAGCTGGGAAGCCCAGTAGCCCATGTTCTTCATCAGGTTGATGGAACCGTCAAGATTCACATCTGGATTGCGCCAGATGACCTGTCCGTTGTAGTTGTATCCACCAAAGCTGGTGTCGCCACCAACTGAGGACACTGCTTTTGGCACCAAACGATGCACAACGTCCTGATGCCAGACGAAGGCGGCTTCGTAGCCAGCACTCACATAAGCAGGATTCAACACCAGCTTGGTGCCGATGGTGGCAGCAGCAGTGGTGTAGAATGGCACCTCGACGTAAGCACCATTAACGAAGTTGTAACGAGGCATCTTGTTGTCGATGATGTGCATGTAGCCACCGTAGGCGCTATCCACATTCCAGTTCTTGAGCAGCGCAGCATCTTCACCCTTGCCCATTTCAGCAAAGCGGAAGTCTTCGCGAGTGCTAGCATCGCCTTTGACGATGGTGCGATGACCTTCGCTGGATGTGATTAGAGGAAGCTGTGGAGCTGCGTTTTTGAACGCATAGGCTTCTTCACCACCGCCGTCTTGGATGATCTGAGTGTACAGAGTGTCCAGGAGGTTTTGGTTGATCTGGAAGTCAGCTTCGGCGGCTGGCAACGTCGAGCCGCTGCTGCTGGTGAGCGAGGAGTCGAAGATGATCTTGTGACCCGCGTTCGTAATGAACTGGGCCTTGTCGCGATCTTCCCAGAGATCCACAATGGTCTGGATGAACTGGCTGCGCTTGTTGGCAACCTGACTCTTGAAGTCGTAGGAACTCCAAGCATCGTCCAAACAGATGGTGTCTGAGGTTTCCACGCGCTTGTAGGCACTCCAAGTCAGGAGGTCAATAGCGGAGCTAGTGGTTCCTGGGGAAGGCGCACAGTTGTTGCCATCACCTTCTTCAGGCTGGACAGCGACCCAACCCGAACCACCTGTGCGCTGCGAGCGCTGAGTGACTGGAGTGGAGAAGTTGAAACCCATGCCCTGTGGGAGCACGTCTTTCTTGATGAGGGCGGATACACGTCCACGGACGCGCATAATATTGTAAACATCACCTTGGATTCGGGATGCGTCGGCGACGAACATTGGTTCGATATTCATAGTAGGGGAGGGGGTCTTTGGGTTTGGTTGTCCCCCTGTGCCTCAAGCTCATGCCGATAGCAGTCAGGAGACGGTTGTCTCTTGCACTGGCATCGGGGGAGCTACCCCAACTATGTGATTTAAGCTCTGTCGCCTTTGATCATTGAGCGAGCTACCTCAATCCGCAAAGACACGGTTTTTAAGCTCGCTATGACTCTCTGATAATTTCGGTAGAAAGTCAATAGGGAAAGTGTAAAAAGAAAAACCCGCCTCCCTTTCGAGAGACGGGTTATTTTGAGGGTCATTGCAGTCTAAGCCTATTCCGTGTGCTGGCCTCATTAAAGACGCGCCCTTCTCAAATTATCGAATCCCCATCGCTGCCAGTCCATCTAGCAACGACTTGCCTCCATCTGGACCTGTGCGAGGTGCTGGTCCTTGACGATTGGCTTCGCCTGGGCCTGCGCTTGCGCCTGAGCGACTCTTGGCGAGCTTCTCAAGACTGGCGTTCTTTTGAATAAGACCATTTAGCGTCTGAATGAGGTATGGCATCGCGGCAGCAACCTGTGCTTGATAAGCTGCGAGCATCGGCTTCTCGGAGGGGTTAGCCAGTGCTGCTTTCTTCATGGCTTCACCGACCTTGGGGTCATCGAATAACCCTGGGATCTTCTTCAGATTGGCTTCTAGTTTGCTGTAAATTTCTGTCGAAGCGGCTTTCAACTCGGCTTGTTGCTTCTCGGACATGCGGGCCTGCTCAATCTGCTTCTGCCCTTGGAGGGACTTCTGAATTTCGGCAGCGTTCGCCTTCAACTCATTCATCTTGGGCACCACGTTCTTGTGGAACTCGTTGGTGGCTGTGATTGCCATCTGAATCGCGTCTTCTCCGACCTCGTTCTCAGAGGCGAGCAAGGCTTTGCGAATGGCACCCGCCCGTTGGAAGGGGTTGGCGATGTCAAGTGATTCGTATAGCGCAGTCGCTTCCACACCTGCATACTCAGCCACTTGGTCAAGCGTGTTCCTGATTTCACTCATCGGGGCAATCACTTCCGCCTGATACTCTGGAGTCTCTTCAATAGCGTAGGCTGATCGAAAGTTACGGAGTTCTGCAAGCTCAGTCTCTACTTCTGGAGCGAGTTTAGGTTCCGCCTTCTCCAGTTCGATAATCTTGGCTTTTAGAGACTCAACTTCTGGCTTAAGTTTGTCCAATTCTGTCGCTTTGGCTTTGAGTTCGCCCCACTTCGCTGTTTGAGCTTCGTTCTTGAACGTCGGTTCTGGCACAACCTCTTCCTTCTTGGCTTCAAGCTCCTTTTTCTCTTCTTCAGTCTTGATCTCAGCTTCCCACGGATTGTCGAAGTCTTTGAGTGCCTCAGTCGGTTTGTCCACATCAGGCGCTAGATTGGCTTCAACCACCTCTGCTTTAACCTCGGCAACGGGTGCCTCAACGACGGGTGCCGCTGACTGACCTTTGTTGGAGTGGAACTGCGAGATAGCTGAGTCCAGCCCATCCATCAGTGACCGTCCTCCATCAGGTGTGGGGACGGAAGGTGCTAAGTTGGTGGATTCGATGTTAGTTGTGTCAATCATGGGTTTTTAGAGATAGGTAGGGGGATTGGTTGGAAGTCAGCAGCAATGTGATCAAACTCATCAGGGTCTTCGGTCAAGGCTTCATTTGCGTTGAATCGACGTGCCAACCGCTTCAGTCGATCAAGGATAGCATTGGCTCCTTGGAGGAAGTGATAGTAATGCGCGAGATTAGTGTCGGGGTGCAGCCCTGGAACTTGGTCAGGCAGACTATTTCTCGGGCGAGATTCGTCACTGAGGATGCTGAGAGCCTGCTTCATTGAGGTCAGAGCAAGGGCTTCCTGCAACTGGGTGACAAGTTCCGCTGACTTGCGGAAGTGCATTTCGGCATCCGACGTGGGGAGAGTTGTAGTGGTCATACCGTGGTAATTTCAGATTATGGAAGACTTTCCATTTATCGTCAACTACTTCTTGTTCGTTTGCACAGGTTTGTTAGAGCCTTTGACCTTGAGGCTGGTCTCCACGTCCTTCACTGCCATGTTCTGCCTTGCCTGCGCGGCGTCGAGGTAGGTGCGGGTGCGGATGGCTTCTGTCTCAGCAAGGGTCTTGGCAGTGGTCGCCTGCTCCTTGGCTGTAGCTGCTCTCGCGGCTGCGTCGGCGTTGGCAATAACAAGACCTGCTGGCACACCCCCATAGAGATCGCCCTCGGCTTGACCGCTTGCTTCAAGCTCACGTTGCGATTCGGCATCAAGGTGCTTGCGGCTGTTCTTGATGAACTCACCAAGCTGCTGAAGGTTCTCTTTGAACTGTGGCTTAGCTGGGTTCATGTCGGAGAGCATCGGCATGTGCTCCTCATTACAGTGCAGCCACACAGGCTCCATCTTGTCGATAGTATCGCGGAGGAGATCACCGCCGTCTGTTCCCGGCTTGAGTGCTTTGATCTGCTCGCCAAAGCCTTCGTTGATGGCGTTGAGGAACTCAGTGTGCTTCTCAAGGTGGACGAAGTGGTCTTGGTTCGGCTCGAAGGCTGGTGGTTGACCCAGCGACATAAGACTGTTCTCCATCTGTGCAACTTGGGCATCGACAGGAGGACGTAGCCCTGGCTCATCGGGAACGAGTTGATTGGCGATCTGGAACCCTGCGTATGACGCGGCAGTCAGTCGGTTGAGGTAGCGTTGACCTTCTGGATCAAGCTGACCGCCAAGGCTTTGATTCAAAGCTGTGACTACTGAACGGCGTTCGGAAGCGCTGCCTTTGCCGATACCTGAGTTGACTTCCATCGCGTCAAAATCGACGTTTTGCAGAATGTCGATGACTTGCTGTACATCAGTTACGCCGAGTGGTTGCAAGCGAGTGAGCAGCCAGTTATACAGCTTGTGGACTTCCCTGCCGCCTGGATCAGACGTAAGGTAGTCTTCACGGCAAACTCGTTTGAGTGTGGTGCAAAGAAGTTTTTCCCACGCAGCCATAAACATGCTAAAGGAAGATGCCTGTAAACTGCCCTGCATCTCTGTCTCTGTCTGTACTTGCGTAGCGGTCTTGCGCGTCCGGTCAGTCTGAGCCGACAAGACTGGAGCAGACGAAGCAGCACGGGCTTGAACAAGTCCGTTGATGACTTGAAGAGCTGGGGACAGGTTGCTGTTTACATCGGGGTGATTGACTTGTTGGAAGTTCAATCCCGAAGCCATCATCATGTACGGCCCCATCGGTGTGAACATCTTCTCCACATTCAAATCCTCATTGTCTGTGGATATATGCGGAGTAGCTGCAAACATCGCATTGTCCAGCAGCTTGTTGATCATCTTGTTCTGACCTGTAGTGGACGAGAACATCTTGTAGCCTAGACCACGAATAGAGTGGAAGTTTCCTGTGGTGCCGACGTTTTCGATGAAGGCTGTGATCAATTCACTGATGTCTGTGAATTTACCCTCGCATTTATATAAGAACTCACCCTGTCCATCGAACCTTGAGACGTAGTGACTGACTGTGCCATCCAGCTCGCGGATGTAGCCGTGAATTACTCGAACTGTGTTGGCTGTGATGCCAAAGCTAATGTCGTTACCCTTCCAAGCGCGACTAACGGCTTCTGGGTCATTAACATCGAGTCCTTTTGATCCGCTGGTTTCCTTGATAGCTTCAAGCACAGCCGCTTTGTTCCAGTACCTCTTGTAGCCTTCTTCTGGAGATTGCGCGGTTGCTGGCTTCTCCATGACGGCATCATCTTCGGTCATCTCGACCTCAGTGAACTCGCCCATCTCTGGCTGCTCAACTTCTTCCATCTCATCTTCCATCTGGAAGGCTTCTTGATATGACTCTTCCCCTTCATCCTCTGATCTGATCTTAGACATCAGCTCATCGGGGCGCATATAGTCTTGGCAGGTAATGACATCAAGGTAGTTGACATCGGCGGGTGTATCGCGTGGAAACTTGAGATCATCCAGTCCTTTGACAATCCACTGCCAGTTATAAGGGTCGTTATGCAGAGGAAGCCCCACACCTTCAGAGACATAGAGGTTCACCAGTTGGCACCACCTCGGGCGAAAGCTCGGCCACTTGATCAGCATTCGCGTGAACCCTTCTGCAAGGATTGGTTCAACAATGCTACGCATCTTCACGTCCAAGAAGTCTTGCTTCAACGGGGTCGAGATGAAGGTGTCCAGTGTTTCGAGCAAACGCCAGTACGGCATCATGGCTTCTTCAAGCACTTGACCGAGGCTACCCCAGTTGATGTTTGCTGTGCCGCCTAACCCACGACGAACGAGACTACCTTGATCTTTCGGGGCATCGCCTCCTGCTGCTGCTTGCACAAGCGCTCGTTTCTGACTTGAGTATAAGTCTTCGTTGAAAAGCGTAACGTGCATCGTCGCTAGTTCAGCTGCCGACTTGAGCCGACCGCGCATGATGAGCTTCTGTTCTGGCGTTACCACTGACGGTACGGCATCAGTGGCTAGAGCATCAGTTAGCGGGGCAGCATTGACTTGGGCGACGGCGGGCATATTAAAAGAGTCTCAGGGGAAAGTAGGCAGGCGTCAAGTGCATAGATTATAGCTTGGCGTGGATTAGTGGCTTGCACTTAGCTGGGCACTTCTTCATTAGACCAGTTCCAGCGTTGATGAGAATGTGACCTTTATTCAGGCAAAGGTGGCACACGGGTTTTGGGATTGACGGGGTATCTTGGTTCATACTTCAATTTGCTGGGGTTCTCCAATTTGACACTCTGCTGTGTATAGGTATTCGAGAGACTCGAAGCGTGGTAGGCTCTCACACGGTTTGGCAAACGCAGTGTCCACACTGAGCACACGATTGTTTGGCACGGCTGCGAACCAGCCCTCCTCCACTTGCAGGACGTGGAGCTGTTTATGCTGCTCGAAACAGTCTGCCAAGGCGTTTCCCTCAAAGTCGATGGTGAACAAATATCTGGCTGGCAGGCGTTCTGGGTAGCCGTCAGCCTGTCTCACGTTGAGGAGCAGTGCGTTGCCTCTCTTCCATAAAGCAAACTCATGCACGGTGAACGTCGATGAGAACGTGTCCCACGGTTGAATCAACTCGGCATCCGGTAGTGGGCATGGTTTCCAGCACAGCGCTTGAATAGGTAGGCAGAACATCGCCCCAGCTATCTCTGGTTCATCGAAACGAACTTGAAACTGGAGGCTTGCTGCTTCCTGGCATCGGATGCCTAGAATGTGGGCTTTGAGGTAGCTGTTGTGTCCGCGTTGGTGGTTCTGGGTGAACTCTGCACGGACTAGGCAGCGAACGATTGAGGGAGTGTCGGCGAGAATGAAAGACATAGCGTTGTGGTTCTGAGGTCATACCCAGTCAGGGTTAAGTGGTTTTGGTTTTGTGCGAGTCGGTTTAGGTTGTCCCCTCCGCCCCTTGCTCAGCTCGTCCCGAAGGCACCCGCACGATGTCGAGCGGAGCTGTTGCAAGGTGTCAGCTCTGACAACGCGGATGGAACCACACGAACACTGGCACACCCAATGTGTGCGTCTGGACGGCGACTGCTTGATGACAGTCAGGCGTCCAAAGACTTTGTGGGTGAGGTTGTCTGGGTGGCGGGGCATCGCGATTAGTCACTCTCCCTCACCGTTGGTTGCGTCCTCTTGGCTGGCTCGTTCGGCCTCACGGCAAAGCATGAACGTCTGGATGTGCAGCACTCCCACCATGTTGGTATAGGTCAGGTCGTACTCGCACCTGTAGCGCATGATCAGGGATTCGAGGTCGTTGGCGAAGTGTCGGGCTTGGTCGCGTTGATCCATGTGTGGGGGAAGTTTAGACGGGCTGGAGTGGGGAAGCAAGTTGTGTTTTCATTTGTGGGTGAAATATTTTGGAGTGATTTTTGTTGAGACGGGTTTTCATATCCAGTCCTCGGTCTCGGGAGGGGGTGGTGGGTTATGCTTCGGCAGCGGGGTCTTGTAGAGCTGGAGATTCCTGAGCTTGGTGGCGGGAACGATGGCCGTGCCGTTGTCTCTGTCTCTGCACAACCACATGGCGGGGGCTGTCCTATGCAGTCTGCCTGTGTAGCACAGCACCTCCCACTCGCCTCTGTGCTGCCCTGTGTAATCAATAAAGCTGGTGTAGCCCTCGACGTGCTTGGGGGCATTCGTGATGTCACCATCCATCATCTCCCTCGTCACCTTGATTGCCTCCTCCAAGGTTGGCATGGTGTTGTAGAGGTGAAACAGGAGGGACTTGGCAAGGTTGAGGTGTTCGGCGAGGATGCGAAGTCTGAGAGTTTGGCCTCGATAAGTGACCTCGGGATTATTGCCTCTGTTCTCTGCCTGCGTGAATCGGGATGCCCACCTGACATTACCTGGGCAATAACCTAAATTGTTCTCGATCCTGTCCACCGAGTAGTCTTTCGAGGGGCGGGGGCCGATGTGGTTGGCAAAAGCTAGGAAATCGTGCTTCCAAAGGGGGTCAACCGTGATGCCTCTTGCCCCGTAGCGTTGGTAGGCAGGGTGCTTCTGGTTGTAGCAGCGAGTCTTCATACTGGTCCAGATGGCGTAGAGCGGGTTCGTGGCGTCGTGGAGGAGGTGGGATTCTAAGTCGTGATACTTGGTGGCTCTGGCACCTACCTGTTCACCCCGTAGGCACCCGCAGGACTGTGAGTAGCCCGCTACCAGTTGGCCGATTGTTACTTGCTTGATCGTGCCGCAGTCGCACTGGGCTACGGCTTTGTATTTGGGTAGGTGCGACAGTATTGTCCAGCGTCCGTGCTTCTCTCCAATGCGATTCTGCATACGAGGGTTGGTCGGGTGGGCGGGTTTACCACACATACCACATGACGTGGACTGCCCCCGTATTAAGGCGGTGTAGAATACCTTTTGGTTCTCATTCCCGCAGGAGCAGCGACAGTGCCACCGTGAGACTTTGGAGCGGGTGGTGGGGGTTTTAGTCTGTGATAGGACTGTCCAGTTGCCGAAGACTTGTCCTGTGAGGTTGTTGAATGAGCGGGCCATTGGGTAGTATGGCGTCGGGAGTTATGGATGTCAAGTGGTCGGGGTGTCTTTTGTGCAAAATTGATATATTTGAGGTAAAATTTTTTATACCCTCCCACCGCTACCCCGTGCGTGCGCTGGGCTGGTGCCGGGTGCCGGGCGTGGTCTCCTACTGCACGCACGCACACCGCACGCCCTACACACCGCACCGCCTGCGCCCTCGCTGCCTGCGCTCGACTGTCTGCGCCCCGGTGTTAGTGCGTCAGAGTCTCCGCGCTATATATTGCAGGTACGCATTAGTACGGTAGTCTGTAGTTTATGCAGTCAGTAGATGAAGTGACAAGCTGTAATGCGTTTAGTTCCAACAGTTTACAGCGTCAACGGGTAACAATGAAAAAAGGCTACCTGTCACCGAGTAGCCCTAAATCCTGCCATTATTGAGACTGGAACGCCTCAAATCCAGTCATCTTGTGCCTCTTGCGACACGATCTCAGCCTCGACAGTGACACTGGGAGCCGGGGAAGCTCCGCCACCTGCCCAGAGATTGACCTGGACGACGTTTGTTTTGTCATCCTGTCCTGTTGATTTTCTCATCATTTCCATTGCCGTTTTTGCCTCGCTCCATGATGTCGGAATAGGGATCATCCCTTGATCAATAGCGACTTTTAACGCGTTGTACGTAAAATTGGCTAGCAACTCTGGGTTGAGGTTTGCGATCTCTGCGAGGGAAAGAGGGGCTGTTTTGCTCTCCTGAAAGGTTATTTTGGCCCCTGCTAGTGGCAAATCTTTGACTCTATCATGCGCCACTCTCCAGGCTGGGTCATTGTGGCGGCGCTGTCGTATAGTAGAGGTAGGAACACCATATTTATCTCCCAGGTCTTTATCAGTCGCACCCTTCAAGCTCTCAGCCATGAGTCGCGCCCACTCAGTATTTGAAAGAGATTTATATATTAAACTATCACCCTCCTCTCTGGGTTTCCGCTTTGTGTCGCTCTCAGCTTCCATAATCTCAAATCTCCTCCTTATTCGCTCCATTGTCTATCGGAAAACTCGACAATTCAGCCTCTAACACCCTTTGAGCCTCCACAAGATCAGCCTCCACCTCAGGCAGTAAGCGCACACTAGCCGCTAGCTGTGCGGCACCTTGCAGGCTCTCAGGCTCTCTCTCTAGCGTTTCCCGCGCTCCCTCGATACGGTCTTTATGCATTGCAACTTTAGCCCGCAACCGCTCCACCATCAGCGCGGCCGCGCTTTTAATCATTGGCGCGGCAGCAGGCAACCCGGCAGCAGGCAACCCGGCAGCAGGCAACCCGGCAGCAGGCACCTCTACCACAGGCAGCACGCTAGCAGGCACCTCTACCACAGGCAGCACGCTAGCAGGCAGCAAAGGCGCAATCTCTCCATGCTCTGTCTCGTACCATGTGATGAAAAGCTCCACGCCTTTTGAGAGCATCCACCGCCAAGGGCGTTGCTCCCTCACTTTGATCATGTGCAGCTTAGCCCACAGGGTAGAATCTAAATCCCAGGGAGGCATTCTCGTATTCGTTTTCATAGAGTGATATTTTATATCTAAATATATACCCCGTAAACGTAAAAAGAGACAGCGACACAAACGACAAAAAGACAGCCGCTCTCCGGTCTCAAAGCAAAACAAAAACGAAATCTATATTCTAGGACAATCTATATATAAAGTCATAGATTGGCTATCCTAGAATATAGATTTCAAAGATTTCGGGTCAACGAGATGCACACTCAAGGTATTTTGTCGGAGGAATAAAACCCCTTTTAAGGGTTAAAATAGTTCACTTGAACACTAAAACGACACCAAATGGTAGGACTTTCGCAAATATGAGAAAATAAAATTGGTAGAAGTGGAAATATATACATATATCTATTGCCAAAGGTAAAAAAGAACCGAGAGTAGTGGTCCCAAGTGGGGACTTCGGAAAAAATCAAAAACAAAATCAGACTATGAAAACACGCTACCAAATCACACAAGCCTTTAACTCTATCTCTGGACTGCTTCAACCGCTTTGCACTGCGCTGGAAGTAGCGAACCGCTCGGACAGTGAAGAAAAGCAAATCTCCCACGGTGAAAATGGAAACCTCCCAGAGTGGGCAGGTACCGTTTTTAATCCACTTATAGTCATCATTGACCAACTGATCCGGGACAAGTTCGGCATCTCGGTACGCGATGGTATTAATTGGGGCGGTAGCGGTTCTTTTTATCAAGACATTCAGGAAGCAGTGATTTCGGCACTTGTGCCAACTCTGAACAATGACGCCGAAGACATCAGGCACACACCAACGGGTAAAATCGCCAAGTTAAAAGGTGTCTGGCACTCTGTAAACGCCGACTCAAACAATGGAGAGTACGAAGTGCGGTACGCCTTGCCCGCTTCAGAACTCAAAGCTGCAAACGTAGAAAACGACTAAACAACCCTGCCAACAATAACCCGCCACCGAATAAAAATATGATCAAAGTACACACCTCCCCGCAACCGTTCACCGTTCGCAAGATGACCACTGGAGAGCGCGTCATCGTTTTAGACTCTGGTTCAACCATCCCCGCTGACATCGCTGGCCTCTGCACGGGTCGGGATTTGTGGCTGTCACAGATCGAGTGCAAATGTCGTGACTGTGGTGAAAAGTTCCCCCTTTCCCGCCTAAATGGTGGCGGGCAATGGTGCGACGAGTGCCAGACAAAAGGCATCGAATCTGAAGAATAATTTTTCCAAGTCCCTCAGTTTCAACTTTCCATATTAAATTAGTAGATAAACCAGGTACACAACTCACCACACAATATGAAAAATACGTTATCAGACATTCTCGAAATCTTCGACCTTGTTTTCTTCCTTCTCGTGGCCGCGCTCCCTGTAGCACTGGCCGCGCTGATTCTGTATGCCATGTACCAACAGCCCACACTGTAAACCCAAACCCCCCAGAAAATCAGACTATGAAAACAAAGCTCACACTCCCCGAAGCAGTCGACGCGCTAGCTATCACTGCCACATTCTCAGAACCTCGCGGAGATATCCGAAAAGAAGATGGAAAAGACGGCTGGCAATGTATCACCTATGGAGTCACACTCTCGAAGAATGAAAAACCTTTCTGGAGTGGTCCGTACTCTATTGGAACAGGACACATCAAGCCAGGCATGGTGAGAAAAGCACCTCACCTAGCCACAAGCACAGAGTGCCATCTTTTTGATGCTTGGCAGAAAAAGCCAAACGCTAACTACACCGAGAAAGAGGCTTTTGTTTCTATGCTTGGGCAGGTAGCCAAAGCGATAAACCACAAGCCACAAATTGCAGACGTGACGCATTCACTTTTGATGGATGGAAGCCCGTACTTCGATTCAGAAAGCTTTGAAGAATGGGCTTCCAATTTTGGCTATGATACAGATTCGCGCAAAGCGGAAAAGATGTATCAGGAATGCATGGAGACAGGGCGCAAACTCAACCGAGCTTTCACAGCTAAAGAACTCGAAACACTGCGCGAAGCTGCCCAGGACTACTAAATCACCCCGACAACCAAACACCACAAAAGAACACACCAGATTATGAGCAAAAAATACTTAGACACACGCGACCTTTACAAACGCAAATGCGAACTGGAAGACTTGAAAAACAATATCGAGTCATGCGAGGAGTATCTAAAGGAAGCAGAAGGCGTAGCGGCAGCACTGGAAGAAACGCCAGACGATGAAGCAACCGAAACGAGTAGAGAGCTAGCGGCTGAAGCTGTGGAAGATGCCCAGAGCGCTTTAGATTCAGCATTGGAAGATTTCGGCGATGACGAGAAAAGCGAACTCGCTGAGCTTGAGGAACTGGAAAGCGAAATCTCAGAGTTTCGGCACGGCGAAACGATGGTGCCAGAGTCGGAGTTTGAAGACTACGCTTGTGAGCTTGCCTATGATCTGGGGGTAATGCCAAAAGACCGCCCTTGGCCTCTTAACTGTATCGACTGGAAAGAAGCGTCGGACGAACTGAAAAGCGACTATTCAGAACTGACGTACCAAGGGGAAATGTACCTCGTTCGCTCCTGCTAATCGCTTCCCGTTCTACCCTTTCCAGCGTGTGCCTGGAGAGGGTAGCGGGGAGGCGAACACGCCACCGAGAAACAAAAACACCTAGCTATAGAACCCAAGACCATGAAAAACACTATTCAAAATATCCCGACAGAATTCGCGCAACGCCTTTCAAGCCTGAAAGTTAAAACCGCCTTGTTCACATCATCCGAAGGAAGGCAGTACTTGTACCTGTCTGGCGAATGGAGCAAACACCAGGAGAAACGAGACCAATACCCGAACGCTAAAATTCTGTCTGGCTTGCTTGGTTCAAGTGGATCAAGCTGGAGCGAAAAAGCGTACGCATTCTGTGTGGCGGACTGCTTTGACCCATGCATGTACATCCAGTTCGGTTCAAGCTGGGAAGATGCGTACGAGAGCTACTGCGACAATGACGAGCAACTGATAATCCCGGAGTCTGACTATGCAGATTATGGCATCACTAAAGATGCAGATGGTAACTGGAACAGCTACGAGTACACAGGCTCGTACACTTCAGACGGTGCGTTGATTGACACAGACAATGTACAAGCGGTCAGTTCACAAAGTTTAAAACTTGTCGAAATCACTTTCTAAACTCAAAACAGAAAAAAAGCTATGAAATCAAAACACCCTCAAACCGAACTACAAGCCAAACTTGCAACCGTCGCACCGTTTATCAGAATCAGGACAATATGGAGCCGAGACCCCGACTGTTCGAGAGACTGGCGTGAACTGTCTCAGCCAGGAAACTGCTTCGATGGCGAAAAGCGTGCAGACTGGACCCCTTGGCAGTCGGAAGTTGAAGCGCTGGTAATCGTGGATTTTGAGCAGGTAAAAGGGAGCGCCTACTTGGGTGCAACGTGGGAGCGCAAAGGCGACAAGCCGCACGTTTCAAACCCTGAAATTGGCGGATATGAGAATCAAATGACGGTCGAAGCATTGGAAGAACTGATGCGCGCAGTAAGTCCAGAGCTAGTCACTAGCCTCAATATTCGCGAAGCTATCGCCGAGTGCGAAAGGCTAGCGACTGAAAGCTACGCCTTAGATATTGGCGCATAACCAAGCACAGAAAACCCCTAGCTATAAACGACCATGACAATTCTACACACCATTACTTGTACCAAGTTCCTGCCAGCATTTAACGCCTGCGAAACATTCACGCGCTATCTAACACGCAACCGCATTCTCACGGAAAAAGGCATTGAGCGTCTATTTTCCAAAGGATGCCCCGAATACGAGGCAAGCAAAGGAGTGTGCGTAACTCGCGTTGAAACGGCTATCTACATCCGCTAATCCATCACAGAAAACCCCTAGCTATAAACGACCATGTACCAGAAAAACTTTATCGCTCAAATGAGCAAATGCCTCAAACTGCATTCAATCCCTGTAACCTTGAAACGCACTCGCGGTGGGTACAAAGCTCTGATGCCTTCAAAGATCACACGAGATGGGGGCGCTGAAACCTTGTCTAGCATCAATATCGCCCCCGGTTCCTTCCGAACAAAGATCGACCTCAAGATTGCACTTTGCCAGCGTTTTGAAGCGGAAGTCTTCAACCACTGCGACACAGTGTACATTCGTCCGCGTCTCGCCATGAAGTCGCCACGATGGGCGGGCAATCGGTATGCCGCACTTCCTGAATTGGCCCGCTATGCAAAGCAAGCTGGCCTCATCTAAAACCATCACCCCGAACACAAAACCCCTAGCTATAAACGACCATGAAACCCGACACACGAAAAATATACATCACAACCGCATTCACACCTATGGACAGAGTAACAGACAGACGCGCAGAGTATCACCTCCGCCACTTTCAAGCCTTGACGCAGGAGCAGACTGAAGAGAAGGCTTATTACCCAGGTTCACTCCTGCCCTTGGCGCTCTCCGCGCTCCTAATATGGGGAGCCATTGCCGCTGCCGTTTGGTTCCTTGTCCACACTTGGAGCGCGTAACCGACTCAACCAAGAACCTATTCAAACGAACAGTTAGCAACGTAAACGCCTAGCTATGAGCGACTCAAGCGCAACCATTGCGCCCATTGACCAAGCACTCGACCGCCTCTTCACCACAATGGAGAGACGGAAACAGGAACAGCGAGAAGAACGACGCAAGGCGGAAGATGCCAAGCTAGCCAGACTCACCCGACGCAAGCCGCTATGGTGGCAGGACAAAGAAGAATGAACCGCAACCTTCTCTTACTGGATGATCTACCCGATACGATGTGGCGGGAGTGCTCAAACATACAGATAGCCGAGCGCTATGACATCCCAAGGCCCGTCGTCCGATTCTTTCGCAAAGAGGGAGCCAGACCCGCGCAACCAACACAATCGAGAACCACACCGACCGAGAACCACACCGACCCAGAACCAGCGATATAAAACCCCTAGCTATAAACAAAAAAAAATGCACCGTAAAATAACCCCACAACAGGCGAGACACATTAACCATCTCGTCAACGTGAAGCGATTGAAGCTCCGCGAGGTCGTCCAACAGTTCCCGCAATACGCAGTCTTGAGCCTAACGCAAATTCATCGTATCGCCACTGGCAAGAACTGGAGCCACGAAACAGGCACAGTTCACATTCAGAGCACCACATCACTTGAAAAAGTAAACCGCTAGCTATAAAGCGCTTGATTTCTAAAAATAGAAATAGTAAAGTAACAAAATGAACACTCACGAACACACAACGGCAGATGAAAAGCTGTCACGACTCAAACGGGCACAGCAAATTATGAGTGCAGGCTACACGCAAGAGGTAGCGGAGAAAAGGACACGAACTAACATCAGGCACCTACGCAAGTGGGCAATGGAACTCAACTTCAAACTCAAAGCAAAATGAAAGAACACACCCTCAAAGAACTTGCAGACATCGGAGCCGATGCGGCATTTGCTAATAACAAAGGCGGCCACTATATGAGTGTATCGAAGAAATTCCATTCATGGGACGCAGACGAACCAGCTCGCCAAGCATTCGCGCAAGCGGTGAGGGACGCGGTCATCAAGGATTTGGTAACGAATCTAGTTTCGTTACCTACCGAACCCGTCCTCGTCCCACTCGACATCGACGACATCCGCGCAACGGATGAGTTTCGTCACAAAGAATCGCTTGTCATTGAAACCGTGGACCACTGGAACTGCGGAGAAGTGGGTTTGGCATGGAGTGACACCCCTACCTATGCCGAAC
>Ga0209296_1000120_pt1 | contig 65078 bp, 64 predicted proteins | sample S_130206_EF_Meta_FD_187319 | JGI IMG/M metagenome (GOLD analysis project Ga0209296, IMG submission 187319) | Freshwater microbial communities from Lake Simoncouche, Canada to study carbon cycling - S_130206_EF_MetaG (SPAdes) (version 2) | ecosystem: Environmental > Aquatic > Freshwater > Lake ...
CCCAACTTGTCGAGAGCAGCATCGTCCATCTCAAACAAGTTGGCGTCGGCCTCTGGCTCTAGTTCGTATCCCTCGCGGATGCCTTTCATGCCGGCAGCAAGGATGACAGAGAAGGCAAGGTATGGGTTACACGCGGGGTCTGGTGAACGGTATTCAATGCGGGTGGCGCTGACGCTTCCACGCTTTGGAATTGGCACGCGAATAAGGCCACTGCGGTTATTACGTGCCCAACTGATGTGCACAGGCGCTTCGAAACCAGGAACGAGACGCTTGTAACTATTGACTGTTTGGTTGGTGACTGCAGTGATTTCAGCGGCATGACGCAAAAGTCCAGCCATGAATGATTTTGCAACTGGTGACAAGTTGTTCGGGTCATCTTCTGAATAGAACGCATTGGTGTCGCCGGAGAACAATGACAAATGCAAGTGCATGCCAGAACCCTGGACACCTTCAAGTGGCTTTGGCATGAACGTGGCGTGCACATTGTTCATTGCTGCAATTTCTTTCACGATCATGCGAAAGGTCATCACACTGTCAGCCATTGAAAGAGCGTCGGTATGACGCAGGTCTATTTCTTGCTGACTTGGTGCATCTTCGTGGAATGAGTACTCAACAGGAATTCCCATTGTCTCGAGTGTGCGAATTGTTTGCTTGCGCAGTGATGATGCAACGTCGGTTGTAGTGAGGTCGAAGAAACCACCTTCATCGAGTGGCACTGGTATCTGGCCACGTACGGGTGGCTCGAAGTAGAAGTACTCCATGTCGGGAGCGATGAGGAATTCATATCCCATTGCACGAGCAGCATCAAGATTGCGACGCAACACTTGGCGCGGGTCGCCTTCAAAAATAGAACCATCAAGATTGCGGACATCGCAGATGACGCGTGCTTCAGCGGCTTTGTTATCTACCCACGGCAACACTTCAAACGTGTTCGGGTCGGGCACTGCAAGAACGTCTGCTTCTTGCACGCGTGAGTAGCCGTCGATTGAAGAGCCATCGAATGTCATGCCGTCTTCAAGTGCATTCTCAAGTTCAGCGGGGCTGATGGCAAAACTCTTCAGCGTGCCGAGTACATCGGTAAACCAGAGGCGTACGAGGCGCACTCCGCGCTCTTCGACGGTGCGCAATACATAGTCGCGGTGTTGGTCCATCATGTCGCTCATCTCTTCAGTCTGCCGTGAGGCGGGTCATAGGGCTACTTGAAATGAAAAACGGGGGGCACAAGGCCCCCCGTTTCCCGTAATTATTGGTTGTGGCTTAGCCGCAAACGGTCTCAAGGATGAGACGTGTGACCGTGTACGGGTCAATGTTTGCGTTCGGGCGACGGTCTTCTGCGTAACCCTTTTGGTCGCGAGCAACCTGCCAGGGGATACGTACTGAAGCACCACGGTTTGAGACTCCGTATGAGTACTTGTTCCATGGAGCAGTTTCGTGCTTACCGGTAAGGCGGCTCTGGATGTCGTCACCGTAGTTCTCGACATGTTCCATAACGCGGGTACCAAGCTTCTCGCATGCTTCGATGATGGCTGGGTAGCCCTCACGCATTGCTTTGGTTGAGAAGTTGGTGTGCGCGCCTGCGCCGTTCCAGTCACCCTTCATCGGCTTTGCGTCGAATGAGATGACCACGTCGTAATCTTCTGCGATGCGGTGGAGCAACCAACGTGCAACATGCATGTGGTCTGACACTGTAAGTGCGTCTGCTGCACCAATTTGGAATTCCCATTGGCCTGGCATTACTTCAGCGTTTGTTCCTGCAATGAGAAGACCTGCATCGATGCATGCCTGTGTGTGCTCTTCGATGATCTCACGACCAACAACGCGGCCTGCGCCTACGCCGCAGTAATACGGTCCCTGTGGCTTCGGGAAACCACCAACGGGGAAACCGTATGGTGAACCGTCGAGGCGAAGCATTGTGTACTCCTGCTCAATTCCGTACCACATTTCTTGATCTGCATATTTTGCTTGTGCAGCTGCAAGTGGTGCGCGTGTATTTGTTGGATGCGGTGACGCATCTTTTGCCAACAACACGTCGCACATGACGAGTACATTCTTGCCGCCACGAATTGGGTCTGGGCACTGAAAGACAGGGCGCAATACGCAGTCAGACGAATCGCCTTGTGCTTGTTCTGTGGAAGAACCGTCAAAGCCCCATTCATCCATCGGCATGTCGGCGATTGCGCCGGCGAAGTCGGGAATGATTTTGGTCTTTGAACGGAGCAATGGTGTTGGTGACGTTCCGTCGATCCAGATGTATTCAGCCTGAATGGGCACAGTGGTGTCCTTTACTAACGAGGGACGAATCCCGCTTTTTTTACTAGGTACAGGATGTCACGAAGCCGTTTCTTTCCCATTGCCCAAATGTGAACGCTGTGTGAAACGGGGGCAGCTGGCCCCTCTGAGTAAGGGAAACCTTATATAGATGGGGTTTTGAGGGGTCGCTGGTTAGCCTGACCTCGTGACATCCGCCGGATCTTTCGCTACTCCCAAGGGCCTGACGGTTGGTTTGTCCCAGTTGAACCCTCTTGTGGGCGACTTGTCGGGCAACGAAGCCAAGATTTTGGCCGATTACGCAAAGGCCGAAGCAGCCGGTTGTCATGTCGTTGTGTATCCCGAATTGACCATCACGGGGTACCCGCCAGAGGATTTGTTGCTGAAAAAAGCATTCGTTCGAGACAACGAATTGGCCGTTGAGCGCATTGCTAAAGCGACACGAGAGTGTGCAGCACTTATTGGTTTTGTGAGAGCAGACGGTGACCAACTTTTTAACGCAGTTGCTTTGTGTCGTAACGGTGGCGTTCAAGGCGTGTACCTGAAGCAACTACTTCCGAACTATGCAGTGTTCGACGAAGATCGCTATTTCACACCAGGGCCTGCAATGAACGGTGGAGTTGCGTCTGGATTGTTCTCTCTCGATGGCGTAACAGTTGGCGTAACGATCTGTGAAGACATTTGGTATGCAGATGGTCCTGTTGCAGCGCAAGCGGCAGCCGGTGCACGAATCATGTTGAATTTGAATGCGTCGCCATTTCACGAGGGCAAGAACGTGCAACGCGAACAGATGTTGTCAACACGTGCGAAAGAAACAAACAGCGCCATTGTGTATGTAAACCAAGTTGGTGCTCAAGATGAACTTGTGTTTGATGGGTCGAGCGTTGTTGTCGATTGCAATGGCGTCATCGCGTGCCGCATGAAATCATTTGAGTCTGATTTTGCTGTCGTAACTATTGCTGGCGACGGAACAGTGGCGCCATCTCACGTTGAACCGTTTGCTTCAGATCTTGACCGCGTGTATGACGCTCTCGTTGTTGGTACACGCGACTACGTTCACAAGAACGGATTCACTGATGTTGTCATTGGTCTCTCTGGCGGCATCGACTCGTCCATCGTTGCTGCTATTGCAGTTGACGCACTCGGCGCTGATCATGTTCACGGTGTTGCAATGCCGTCTCGGTATTCAAGTCAAGGTTCTCTTGATGATGCTGAAAAACTTGCGACTGCCTTGGGTGTCGATCACAGAGTTGTTTCTATTGAGCCGGCCTTTGGTGCGTACTTGGAAATGCTTGAGCCGTCGTTTACTGGCCGTGACCCTGATCTCACAGAAGAGAACTTGCAGAGTCGTGTTCGCGGAATGACTTTGATGGCACTCAGTAACAAATTTGGTTGGATGGTTCTCACCACTGGCAACAAGAGCGAAATGGCAGTTGGCTATTTCACGATCTACGGTGACTCTGCTGGTGGGTATGCCGCCATCAAAGATGTGTTCAAAACGCAGGTGTTTGCCCTGTGTCGACGCATCAATGAACGTGCTGGCCGCGAAATAATTCCGGAAACCGTAATAACGAAGCCACCAAGTGCTGAATTACGCCCTGATCAACGTGATGATCAGAGTCTGCCTGCTTATGAAGACCTTGACCCAATTTTGCGGCACTACATCGACAATGACTTGACGGTGCCAGAAATTCAGAAACTTGGTTTCGATGCTGCTGTTGTTGCTCGTATAGCTCGCTTAGTTGACATCAACGAATACAAACGTCGCCAGTGTGCGCCAGGAGTTCGCATTTCAGAAAAGGCATTTGGCAAAGATCGCCGTATGCCAATCACAAACGGTTATCGCACCGACCGGGCGTAAAGGCTGATTAGCAACACAGTGATTGCAGATAATGCAACAGCTGCGAGCGCTGGGCCGACAGGGCCAACTGAGTCATAGAGCGAAGTAGCAACAGTGCTGAAGATTGCACGACCACATGTGCCGGCACCAACCGTAAGACCAAGTCCGATGCCGCCACTGTTCGGAACAATGTTGGCCGCTAGTGGCAACATGCTGACAAGCGAAAACTCAAACCCCATGATGAACAACACCAACATGGGAACTGCAACAAAGGAAACATGCGGCGCTGCAGCCATAGCGATTGTTGCAACCACCATCAGAACTGCTCCGCGACGAACGCTGATTTCTTTGCCCCATGTATCGGTGACGCGGGAACTGCCAATACTGGAAACCAATTCAAAAAGGCCAAGCACGATGACAACGCCGATCAAGGCAGCACTTGAGAAACCAAATTCGTCTTCGAACCATGGACCAAACGTGATGCCGAGACATTGACTTGCGCCCATCAGTAAAAATGCTGAGGCAAACACGAAGTAGCCATTGCGGGGAATTGAGCCGCGTAACTCGGTACGCACCGGTGCGTGTGCTTCATCACGCGGAAGTGCACTAGCAATCAGTGAACCCGTGACGGCCATTCCGATTGCACCAACGATGAATCCAGCACGCCACGAGATAAGGGCCGTTGCAATGCCCATTATTGCGACACCGATAAATAGTGACAACGCCCATGATGTTTCGATTACTCCGACTATTCGTCCGCGTCGTTCATATTCCACGTGGTCATTCACCCAAACAATGAGCGCAGTATCGAACAGTACTTTTGCGCCGCTTATGAAGAACATGGATATTGCAAACTGCACAAGCGTGGTGGCTGTTGCTGCACCAATAACTCCGAGGGTGATTGCGACCATTCCGATAGTCATTGACGTGATTCGGTTACCGCGGTCAACGAGGCGTCCCAAGATGGGTGAACCAAGTCCGGCGAATTCACCGATCATCAGTGCGACTCCCATTTGCGCCACGCTGACATCAAGCCCTCGGGCAATGACTGCAATGAACGGCGGAGCAAATCTGTAGCAAGCGTTCGATACCAAGCGACCCCATACAAGACGGTCCAGGTTCTTGCGAACAGGTGCTGCGTATGAGTTGTCGACGAAACGAGAAAACATTGAGTTAGAGCTCTTGGCTCTTGTCATTGTTTTCAGAAAAATCAACGACCGGAGCCATATTCTCCTGCTCGTCGTGCTCGAGCAAATCAACAACGTCACCAATCTCAATGGGGCTCGGAGAACCGGGACGCACAATGAACTGACATCCGCCCAAATTGTAAATACGCGAGTCAACTTTTTTATGAGATCTGCGCATCACACGGATCACACCAGCATGTGCGACAACTAACACTTCTCCGCCGGCAAATTGCGTTGCAATGTCAACGAGAGAGTCAGTCACGCGCGAAACGATTGATTCGTCAGATTCAAAGCCAGGTGGACGTTGATGCGATTCCAAATAGCCGGGCCAGTCACGTTCAATTTGGCTTGGGGTGAGTCCTTGCCATTCGCCTACATGAGTTTCACGTAAACGAACATCTGGTTCCATCAGCCCTGCACCAAGACTGTTGGCGATGATTGTGGCAGTGGTGCGCGCGCGCAGTAAGTCGCTGGAAACGATTGCGTCGAACATGCCAAGCTTTTGTGCGGCAGCTCGCGCTTGGTCAACACCAAGATCTGTGAGTTCAATATCTGCTTGACCCTGCCAACGACCTTGAGCGTTCCATTCGCTCTGGCCGTGGCGCAGCATCAGGATTCGGGTAGCGGGGAGCACTCCACGATGATACTTGGGTATGAAGGGCTACTCGCCTGATGTAATACAGGCAAGGATTTCAAGAAAGAATTGGTCAGCCATTGCGACCATTTCTTCATCAGTTCGGTCTTGCACAGGGTGAGTGGTGTACACCCGCTTCATGCTTGGCAGGCCAAGCGCAACGGATTGCGCAGTGCCGGCACTGATGAATTCTTCAGTTGCAACAAAGACACCTGGGATGCCTCGAAGTTCTAGATCTGAAATGTCATGCACACTGCATGACGTGCAACTGCCTCAATCGGCTAGTGCCTCTATGACCAAGTTGCACTGTGTGGCAATTTCTTGCCGCAAGTCAACTGGCGCAGGTTTGGTGAACGTTGGTTTCGAATATCGCAACACTTTCGCGCCGCGTTCAGTGAGAAGTTCTTCGATGCGGTTAAGAAACAGATTTCCGCGTGGCTTCGAAATATCAAGAAGACCGATGGTGAGGCCTTTGATGCTGGCGGGGCGTGCAAGCAGTTGACGCGTTGCAGGCTTCGACTCATTTGTCGGATCAAGGATGGTGATGCCAGAAGCCATGGGTATCAGTATGTCACGAGCCAACGACTCGGGTCACAGGGTCTGAACCGATTGCGCCATTGGCCCAACCAGCAACGATGGAAGAGAACAGTCCAGCACCGCCACCTGCATAGGTAAGCAGAATGCCGCCGGGTCGGAACTTCGGCAATGTGGCATCGCGCAGGTGAGGGGGAACGCCTTCGGCCATCTCACGTGCGCCACGTACTAAGTCAGCGCCGGGAGTCATGGATCGTTCAGTGAGTTCAGCAATGAGCTTCTCGCGAGACCATCCTGCTTCGGCATACACGCGACCATGGTCTGGGCTGATTGTGAGAATCGCGTCGAAACCGATTACCAACTTTGGATGATGCACAGTTTGTAAACATGCAACGAGCGAATTGGTTAGCTCTTCTGGTGTGCGTGCCAATTGATCAACCACACAGCGAGGTCCTTCACCTGCGAACACTGTGACCGCATTTTGCCCCAGCGGTATGCCACGTTCTGTTGCAAGCGAAGTAAACGGTGATCCGACTTCGTCTTCAGCGAAACAGAACGAAATCTTTCCGGGGTTGCCATGCGTCGCACGATCAACTTCGCCAGGACGCCCACCGCCAACATTGCGAATGGTGAGTTGCACAGCGCGGCCGATGGTGTTGTTTGCTCTGTTGCCTTGACCAAAAGCATTAATGCCTGAGTTCATGCCAATCGCGCGAGTGCCAGGGCCATTACAAATAATCACTGGTCCAACAGGCATCGTGGTTGCTAACACACCATGCATATTGAATTGGTCGTTACACACTGCTTCAAGTGCTGCAATAACCCACGGCATGTATTCGGGTAGGCATCCGGCCATCACTGCATTGATGGCAATTTTCTCAACAGTGAGTTCCACCAAGTCGGGCGGTGCGATTGCAACCACGTCTTGTGGATGACGAGTAGTGCCTGTCAGCATTCGCAATACACGTTCACGAGTCGGCGGAATTACAGGGAATCCGTCGGTCCATCCGCGTGCATACATTGCTTCGAACTCATCTTCAGCATCTGAGAATTCAACAGTGCGCGCAATGACGGGCGAGTCTGTGAACTTGGCGCGCAACTTGTCGACGATGTCTGGGTCAACACTCATCGAGCCACACCCTGGTCGCATCGCAGGAAGATCTGTTCCGAGTTGTGGAATTTCTGTGATGCGTTGCCAGTCAGATGCCAACCAACCAAATGTGCGGTCAACTTCTTTTCCGTTCACAACTTTGATCAGTGTGGGAACAGTGTCGATGTTGTTGTGCCAAGAGACTGCCAAATCAGAGTCATGAATGGCGGAGACTGATTCCGGGAATGTTGGGTCGTCTTGTGTGTAGACGGTGAGTGGTGTCTTGTGGCCAGCAATGTCTTTCAAGACTGGATCGACCATTTGGCAAGTAGCGCACTCGCGTTTCACAATGACTACAAATCCATCAGGAAGTACCGGCGCAACAGAACTCATGGCCGAACGCTACTCTGACAGCGGAGGCGTTTGAGTACCTGGTGGGCTTCGCTGTCTTCAAAACAGACGGAACGGGCGAACCCCGTTCGGCGGGTTCGATTCCCGTCCGCCTCCGCCATCACCAGGCTGAACCAGCAATTCGCAGATCACCCTGCCGTTTTGTGAGTCCCACTTTGTCGAGGCAATTGCCAAGAGGAAGAGCGTGTTTACGAGTGATGCCGAGGGCGTCTCGAAGGTTCGCCATTGTGAACCCCTCCGGATGTTGGGACCACAGTTGTTCCAGCGTGAGGCGTAAAGACGAAAGAGTCTCTGCATGAAATGCAATGTTGTCGTGCTCGAACAAGATCTTCTTCTGTACAAGTTGACGAATGATGTTTCGATCAAGCTTGTCGGCATCGGGAGTTGTTACACCTGCCTCTAAGAACAGTGAAACGTAGGGATGGCTGAGTAGCGGATCAGATTGACCTCGAATAGCAATTCCGTTATTGATTTGAACTCCGTCAATTGTTGACAGCACATCACGTTCATACGCAGCCAACGTGGCGGTATCGATTGATTGTGAGGTTGACAGTTCTTGTTCAAGTGCAGCCACCGTAGAGCACAATGTTTCAGCGCTAGCTACCCAGTTCCCAACAATTGGTGCAATGTCGTGTCCCGTTAGTTGACGCGCTTCGTCAACTGTTAGCCACCCTCTGTTGTTCAGGATCTGTTCGGCACTGCCATCTGGTGCGGCGTCTTTCACTCGACCGCGCGGGTCAACGTCAAGAATTACGCCACCACCGACTGTGGCACCGATGCCAGTATCACGCAATAGGAAACGATCACCGGGAACTAGGGGTAACGAATTATCAAATCGAATTCGCACGAGGCCAGATTGTCCGGGGTCAATGCTGTCGGTTTGCAGAATACGAACCGTTGCTGATTGCGAACGCGTGCCGACATGCAATGTGAAACTTCCGCGATGCGAGAGTGCATGCTGTAGAGCAGGTAACACATTGATGCGTGCGTCGAACGCGTTGCTCATATGCCAGTCGCCATCATGAACAAGTGCATCACCGCGTTGTAACTCATTCGCATCTATTCCTGAAAGATTTATGGCGCACCGCGAGCCTGATTGTGCAACTGCAACAACTGCGCCGTGCGTTTGAATTTCTCTAATACGTACCGCAGTTCCTGTGCGTGCAACAACTAGAGAACTAGCAGTTTCTAAGTTTCCACCTTCAAGAGTTCCGGTCACAACCGTGCCGGAACCCTTCATAGAGAAAACACGATCAATGAACAAACGTGGGCGAGTGTTCTGGCTCTGTGTCACTTGAGCAGCAAGCAGTTTCTCAATCTGTGTAATTAGTTCAGAAATGCCGGTGTTGTTAATGACAGAAGTGATTACTGCGTCATGCCACGTCACAGAACTTGTTCTCAGTCGAGCAGCAATCTCTTCTTGACGTTGTTCAAGAGTTTCAGCATCCACTTTGTCGCTTTTTGTCACAACAACGATTCCTGAAGAGATGCCTAGTACTTCAATGATGCCGAGATGTTCCTCTGTCTGGGGCTTCCATCCTTCGTTGGCATCAATAATCAACATCACGATGTCTACTCCGCTGACGCCAGAGATCATGGTGCGAATGAAATCGGCGTGCCCTGGAACGTCAACAAAACTCAACACAGTTCCGTTACTAGTGGTGCAGTGTGCAAACCCAAGATCAATGGTCATTGCCCGACGTTGTTCTTCTGCAAGCCGGTCAGGGTCAGTTCCGGTGATCGCGCGAATCAGAGAAGACTTGCCGTGGTCGACATGGCCAGCTGTGGCGATAACCGTCATGGTTTACCGCAGTGATGCGAGTGCAGCAACAACAATGTGGTCATCTGCAGGAGTAACACTGCGCATATCTAGGTATGTCACTTTGTCGAATGTGCGAGCGATCACTGGGATGGTTTGGTGTCGCAGTGCTTCACGATGTTCGCCATTCAGTGAAATGCCGAACGAAGCAATTATGGAGCCAGGTGCAGAACCAGCACCGACGAGGGAATCCAACTGCACAACAGAGCCGATGCCGGCTTCAGAAACTATTGCTGCTGCCCGCGCTTCAAGATTCGCCTGAGACGCTGAAACCATTTTCCAAAACGGAATATCTGTGCACGCTGTTCGGGAACTGTATGAAAGCAATACTGATTGTAACAAAGTCAACGTGTGACCTCCCGGGCGTAGTGCGCGCATCAACGGATGAGATGCGCATGCATCAATCAGGTCAGCGCGGCCGGCAATGATTCCACACTGTGGCCCTCCAAGAAGTTTGTCTCCACTGAATGTGACGAGGTCGGCTCCGTCAGCAAGTGCTTGGCGTGCTGCAGGTTCTCCGGTTATCCACGAAGGTACCTGCTCTGTGAATCCGTGAAGCCATGGGGCAGTGTTATCCAAGAGGCCAGAACCAATATCTGCGACAACCGGAACTTCAAGAGTTGCCAATTGCGCGATTGAAGTGTCTTCAGTGAAACCTTCAATTGCAAAGTTCGATGGGTGCACTTTCATTACTAATGCAATGTCATTGCGGCGCGAATCAATGGCGCGTGCATAGTCGCGAAGTCGCGTGCGGTTCGTTGTGCCTACATCAACAAGTCGTGCACCTGATTGCTCCATCACATCAGGAATACGAAAACCGCCACCAATTTCGACACTCTCGCCGCGTGACACTGCAACATCACGCCCCTCGGCAAGTGCGGCCAGAACCAGCATCACTGCTGCGGCGTTGTTGTTGACAACGATTGCATCTTCAGCGCCGATCAGATGCGAGACAAGCACAGCTGTTGCATCTTGACGAGAACCGCGTTCGCCCGTATCAAGGTTGAACTCCAGATTTGTTGATCGCCCACTTGAGTTCATCACTAGTGGCGCACGCCCCAAATTGGTGTGTAATAAAACACCTGTTGCGTTGATGACGTCTTGATGCAGTGATGTTTCGAATTCCCGGACTAATTCCTTGGCAGTAGCAATGGCGTTCTCAGAGCCATCAGCAACTGCACGCCTGGCGCAATCCACAAGGATGGCGTGCGGAAGTGACGACGTCGCAGTCAATTCTCGCGCAATGGCATCGATGGATGGCGGGTAAGTCGCCTTAGTGTTCACGAATGTCAACCTAGTAGTTTTTGCTAGATGAACACCAACGAGAGCCCTATCAAGTTGACCGAATGGACCTCATGTGGCGGATGCGCTGCCAAGTGGGGAGCGTCGTTGTTGTCAGACATGGTGCAAAAATTACCCACTGGGTTTGACCCCTCATTATTAGTTGGGCTTGCACCATTTGATGACGCAGCGGTGTATCAATTAACTGATGATGTCGCATTGGTAAGTACAACAGATTTCTTTCCTCCACTAGTTGATGATCCGTCAGACTTCGGTGCAATTGCTGCAGCGAACGCATGCAGTGATGTTTTTGCCATGGGTGGTCGAGTCATACTTGCGGTGAACATCGCAGCGTTCCCTGAAGAGTTGCCGACAGACGTGATTGCGGCAATCTTCGCTGCAGCTTCTGCAACTGTGCTGGAAGCGGGCGGCACTATTGCTGGCGGCCACACCATTCGTAACCCGGAACCAATTTTCGGCTTAGCAGTGCAAGGTGTTGTTGACCCGAAGCACATCTTTAGAAAGAGCGGCGCCCAAGCTGGTGACGTTGCAATTTTGTCGAAGCCACTTGGTACTGGCTTAGTTACTGCAGCTGGATCTGACGCTGACAAGAAAGTTGCTATTGCCGGAATGCGAACGCTTAATCGCGCAGCCGCCGAACAATTGCGCGCGCATCAAGATCATGTGCACGCAGTCACCGACGTAACGGGTTATGGGCTTGCAGGCCACGGCTGGGAAATTGCAGAGCGTTCTGGTGTGACGTTGGTTGTTGATTCGTCTGCTCTACCGCTGTATCCCGGTGCACTTGATATTGCTCAGTCAGGTCATCGCACAGGCGGCGACCCTCGTAACCGCGTATATGTAGGTGACCATCTCACTGCAACAGCCGATGATGCGCACATTGCCTTGTGCATGGACCCACAAACATCAGGCGGATTACTCGCAGCTGTTCCACAGGCAACCGCTGATGTGCTCGTCAGTTCAGGCGCATGGACCGCAGTTGGACATTTCGCTGCAGGCGGACCAGCGCTCGAAATCCGTTAAGCCCTCACGGGCGAACAACCAGCCCGAGTACCCTGACGTATATGGCCACGGTTCGTTTCTTTGCTCAGGCTCGTGAAGCCGCAGGAACCGGAACCGCCACTATTTCCGGGGCAAGCGTTGGCGAAGTCCTTGATTCCGCTGTTGCCCAGTACGGAGCTCAGTTCGAAGCGGTGCTCGGAATGAGCAAGGTGTGGCTGAATGGTGAAGAGGTGTCACGCGAGCACGCCGTGACCGATAAAGATGAAGTAGCGGTGTTGCCGCCTGTGTCGGGAGGAATCTGATGTCAACTGAAATCCCAGGCACATTGGCCGAGATTCGTGCACAACGCAATGCATTGAATATGGAAGAAGATGCCATCTCATATGTGCGTCGGCTTGCGCAAGGCCGACTTGATTTAGTGCAAGACGAAGAACGCCGCAGGGCAAGTGGTGCTGATGCACCGGTGGGCTCGTTGGCTGATCGACTTGCAGATGTATTCGGACAGCAACACGGTGGCGGCAGTGCGCGCCCGCCGCGTGAAACGAATGTTGCCGGTGACCATCCGTTAGTAAAAGAACTTGATGAACTGTGCGAGCACTATCAGTTTGAATCACTTGAGAACATTGATGATCGCGCGTTGTCAGACCTTGCAGGTGCACTAGGAATGTTTGAAAAGTCTTGTTCACAACAACGTCATGAATTGTTTGAACGTATTGATGCACTGACTGCAGCATTAGTAGCGCGTGTGCGTGAAAGTGGCGCCGGTGCAGTTGTGAAAGATTCGTAGGGCTATGCCCATTCGCCCTACCGACACTTTGCACGATGTCGGAGAATTTATTCGTCAGCAACGTGAGAACGCACAAAAGAGTATTCGCGATCTTGCACGTTCTGCCGGAGTATCGAATCCGTACTTGTCACAAATAGAACGCGGCATCCGTCGACCATCGGCTGACATCTTGCAGCAAATTGCACGGGCGCTTGAGATATCCGCCGAGACCTTGTATGTCAGAGCGGGGATCCTTGACGGCTCGCCGCCAACGGCCAGCAGTGTTCCTGAAGCTATAAATAACGACGAGCGACTCACTGGGGAACAAAAGCAAAGCCTTTTGTCCGTGTATCGGTCTTTTGTTGGGCCTGCCGCTACCGAATAAGCACCCTTAGGGAATGAGACAAGCCCTAGATAGGTTGAATTCTGCATGCGCGTAGCCGTCCTCTCACTTCATACGTCGCCTCTTGTCCAGCCAGGTGTTGGCGACGGAGGCGGAATGAACGTGTACGTGCGCGAATTGGTATCTGCCCTTGCTCATGCCGGAGTTGACTGCACCACATATACGCGTACGTGGCGCGATGATCTTCCTACTGAAGTCATGATTGAGCCGAACCACAAAGTGGTGCATATTCCTGCAGGTGCAATTGATATGCCGAAGGGCGACATGATTTCAATAGTCCCTCAGTTCACCGAAGGCGTTCTTGACCACATCAATGCACACGGCGGCACCGACGTTATTCATGCCAACTATTGGCTCAGCGGCCTGAGTGGACATTCACTGAAGCATGAACTTGATGTTCCATTGGTCAGCACCTTTCACACGTTTGCTCGCGTGAAGGCTGAGGGCGGCGATCCTGAATCTGAATTTCGTGAACAATCAGAAACTGAAATCATCGGTTGTTCTGACGCCATCTGTGTCAGTTGCACAGAAGAAGAGCGTCAGTTCTTGTCCTTGTATGGAAACCCTCCGGGAAAAATTGAAATTGTTGCACCCGGAGTCGAGCATGCTTTCTTTGCTCCTGGCGATAAGCGCGGTGCACGTAAAGCTCTTGAACTTGGCAGTGGACCTGTGTTGTTGTTTGTTGGTCGAATTCAGCCACTGAAAGGTGCTGATGTTGCGGTGCGTTCGCTCGCCGAGCTTGGTCGCAAGGATGCAGTGCTTCTTATTGTCGGTGGAGCAAGTGGCACTGAGGGTGAAACTGAATTAGCCCATGTTCATTCACTGATTGAAGAACTTGGTGTTGAAGGTCAAGTGCGCTTCGTTGAACCACAACCGCACCATATTTTGTCTACGTATTACCGTGCAGCAGATGTTGTGCTTGTGCCAAGTCGTAGTGAAAGTTTCGGACTTGTTGCGTTAGAGGCAGCAGCGTGTGGAATTCCCGTAGTTGCTACGGCAGTCGGTGGACTTCTGAACATCATTGAAGATGGCCGCACAGGTTTCTTGGTACCAGATCGTCAACCAGATATTTTCGCTCGCCATATCGCAACCATTCTTGATGACCCGTCAGTTGCTGCCAACTTGTCTGCACAAGCTGCAGAGCGCGCAAAGGCATACACCTGGAGCTTTGCTGCAGCCCGTTTGCGTCGTGCGTACACAGATCTCACGTCACGTGACCGAGTTGTGTGTAAGTAGAGACAGTCATGAGTGAGCTTTTCGGCAACACGCATCTTGAATTGCTTGATCGGCAGATCACGTCATGGTTAATGAACATGATGGAACGCAATGACACAATCGTTGCAGTTGATCGTGGGGAACCAGACGAGCATCGCTGGTATGTGCGTATGCATGGTGAAGAAAAAGAATTCACAACGGCGTGGTTCACGCTTGGCCAACGCACGCTTCAATTCGAAACGTATGTCATGCCTGCACCAGAAGAGAATGCTGAACAGCTGTATGAACATGTTCTACGCCGTAATGAATCTTTAGTGGGCGTTCATTTCTCTATCGGAATTGAAGATGCCATTTTTCTGCGCGGTGAACTGCCATTGCGAATGGTCGATGAAGACGAACTCGATCGCGTGGTCGGAACCCTCTATGCCACGGTCGAGCGCATTTTCCCCACCATCATCCGAATTGGTTTCGCCAGTCACTTTGCTGACTGAGTAATTGCCAAACGGCAATAGGCCTCGCCCACATCTCAATTGCCGAGGGGCGGGGAGGTCGGGGAAGTCAGCCCCGTCCTCGGCACCATCGCTATTAGTGTTGGCGTATGACTTCACACACTCCACGGCTCGTCATTATCGGCGGGGGCAATATGGGCACTGCAATAGTCAGTGGCTTGGTGGCTAACGGGTGGGAAGCATCAAGCATCACCGTTGTCGAACTTGATGCTGAGAAGCGGTCGTCATTGGAATCGACATTCGGGGTTCGCACTAGTGCAACAGTGGTAGCAGGCGACGGCGCACTTATTGCAGTGAAGCCGGGTGATGCTGCAGCAGTGTGTGCATCGGCAGCTGCGCTTGGAATTCCTCGTGTTCTTTCGATTGCTGCGGGAATTTCTGTTGCAACATTGCAAAATGCTGCTGGTGCAACAACTGCAGCAGTGCGTGCAATGCCGAATACGCCAGCGTTAGTTGGTGAAGGAGTGTCTGCAATTTGTGGCAGCGCGCAATGCACTGAAGAAGATCTTGCATGGGCAGAGTCATTGTTGAGTGCTGTTGGCATCGTGGTTCGCGTGGTCGAATCACACATGGATGTAGTGACAGCAGTTGCTGGTTCTGGCCCTGGTTACCTCTTCCTTATCGCCGAGTCACTTCTTGACGCGGCGCTGGCCGAAGGATTACCTGCTGATATTGCTGACACTCTTGTTAGGCAACTCTTTAAAGGTGCAGGCATCTTGCTCGCAGAATCAATAGAAAGCCCCGCCACCTTGCGTGAGCGCGTGACATCGCCGAACGGCACAACCGCTGCTGGGCTTGCTGTTCTTGAGACATCAGGCATTCGTGAAACTATGCACAACGTCGTGAAGGCAGCCGCCGCTCGCAGTATTGAAATGGGCAAATAACCCCTTTCGTTTTTTGTGAGGGGTATTTAACTTTTTTGCGGCAACGGGTGTATGGTTGTGACACAGGTCACCAGCACCGGGAAACTAATGCTGGGAGTCGCGCTCAGCAATGAGCTGCGCCGAGAGGGCCGGTGCCGTCGGGGGGTTGGCACCGGTCCTCCCGTATGTCTGAGCTCAAATCGCTTCTCTTCCAATATGGTGAACAAATGCACTCACACGTGTCTCTCTTAACTGACTACGGCCTCAACGATGAATTCGTTGGAGTGATGAAGTGCGTCATTACTGACATGGCGCCTCATGTGCGCATCACTGACATCACGCACGGAGTTCCTGCATTTGATGTTCGTGCTGGTTCGTTAGCTCTTGCACGCGCTATTCAATATGTTCCACCAGGAATAGTGATTGCAGTTGTTGATCCTGGTGTTGGTACTTCTCGTCGCGCAATAGCTATTGAAGTATCTGACGGTCGTGGCGTATTGATGGGACCAGACAATGGACTGCTTGCATCTGCAGCTGCAATGGCTGGTGGCGCAGAACGAGCATTTGAACTCAGTAACACCATGCTTCATATTGAAGCACCAGGTACAACTTTTGCGGGCCGCGATATTTTCGCTCCTGTTGCTGGTTTCCTCTGTAACGGAGGAGCCATTGAAGAAATTGGTGAACAAATTGATTCAGCCAGTGTGATGCCAGGACTAGTACCGATTCCTACCAACGAGACACACGCAACGTATGGCGACGGTGTGCGTTGTGAGGTCACGTGGGTTGATGTGTATGGCAATTGCCAACTGAACATCGGACCAGAAGACTTGGTGCATCTTGGGCCTGTGCTTCGTTTAGTTATTGGCGAAGATGTGCGTAGTGCACGCATGACTTCTCATTTTGCCGACATTGATGGCGGAGCCATTGGTGCCGTCACTGATTCATACGGCATGGTGGCACTGGCCGTCGACAGAGGATCAGCTGCTGAAGTGCTGCGTGTTGGCGCCGGAGATGGTGTCTATATCTATGCAGGACAAGCGGATGGTGCTACATCTGCAGTGTCCATACGGCCAGCGAAGTAAGGTAACGGCGTGCGCCCTGCAACAACATTGACCGTCGCCCTCCTTATTGGGGTCATTATGGCAGCTGGCATAATCAATCTTCTGATGATGAAATAAGGAACAGCAAACATATGAATCTTGCTCAAATTCTCGATGCACACCCTGATTCATCTACCGCATTAGTGAGTCGTGGTCGCAACACGACCTACGGGACATTGCGTCAACAAATTGCAAGTATGCGCGGTGCGTTACTGCGTGAAAATGTTGGCAAGGGTGATGTCGTTGCGTTGTTGTGTGGCAATAGTCGCTACTTCGTCGTTTCGTATTTCGCTGCTATTGGTATTGGTGCAATCATCGCGCCGCTGAATCCCACAAGTCCTGCACCTGAAATTGAAGGCGAACTTCTTGTTATCAAACCAACGGTTGTTGTTGTCGAACCGTCCGCAGCTGCTGCGTGGGAACTCATTCCAGCGGTTACATCATCTGCAGTGCGCGTTGTTGTCAGCACTGAGGGGCATTCCATTCCGGGGGCTCTCACTATCGATGACATGTTGTCTGGTCCACCTGCCGACATCATCGATGTTGAATCATCGCATCCTGCCGCTTACATGTTCACAAGTGGTACTGCTGGTTCACCAAAAGCTGCAGTGTTAACACACAACAATTTGCTGACCAACATTCATCAGGCAAATGTTGCTGAACACATTGGGCCTGACGATGTCACGTTTGGTGTTTTGCCGTTGTTCCATATTTTCGGTCTCAACGTTGTGCTTGGCACAACTCTTGCTGGCGGAGGTTGTGTGGTACTGGTGCAACGCTTTGATCCGGTGTCGGCAATGGAGACAATCGCTGAACGCAAAGTCACTGTGATACCGGGTGCTCCAAGCATGTGGATGGCATTGGCACAACTTGATCACCCAACACCAAACGGATTTGCCGGAGTACGTATTGCTTTATCTGGTGCTGCGAAATTGCCTGAACAAATCAGTCAATCAATTAGCGCTCGTTTCGGACTTCAGGTGTTTGAAGGATATGGACTTACTGAAGCTGCACCTGTAGTGACGACATCAATTGGTCTCACATGGATCCCTGGTTCCATTGGTCGAACTGTTCCCGGAATTGAACTTCGTTTAGTTGATGAAAATGGTGACGATGTTCTTGTTGGAGACAGCGGAGAAATTTGGATTCGTGGGGAAAACATCTTTGCGGGATATCTCGATGACCCAGAAGCAACAGCACGAGTGTTAACGCGTGACGGTTGGTTACGTACTGGCGACATTGCTGTTGTTGATGAAGACGGACATTTGTACATGGTCGATCGCATGAAAGATCTCATCATCGTGTCTGGCTTCAATGTCTTTCCTGCTGAAGTAGAAGGCGTCCTTGGCGTACATCCTGATATCGCAGAAGTTGTTGTGGTGGGAACACCGCACCCACACACTGGTGAAGCAGTCCGCGCATATGTAGTTACTCGCAACGGCATACATCTTGATGAAGACGCAATCATTGATTACTGCCGAACAAAATTGGCACGATACAAGTGCCCGTCAAAGGTTTTGTTTGTTGACGCGCTTCCGCGCAATCTCACCGGAAAAGTTCAGCGCTTCGCTTTACGGTAGGTGACTGTGTGGCGGTACTTGCCACTAAGAATCCTGCAAACAAAATTGCAATGCCCACCATGAGCGTGACTGCAAAGGCTGTGTCTTTGCCTAGGCGTCCAGACAATGTTCCGCTGGCTGACAATGTGGCTGCACCAAGTGCAATCAGTGCGTTACCAATTGCAAGTTTCGGTGCTGATGTCACGTTTCGCTGAACAGTTGATGACAGTGCGGGAGGTGCTCCACGCATCACGCGCCATACCGACCAGATGGCGCCGCCAAAAATGACGAGAGCGGGAATTGATGAACCAACGGCGGCAAGAACACGGGGTAGTGCCGAGAAGAGATCACTTCCCTGAGGCAATTCTGTTGGGTTGATGGCGTCCTTCATTGGTGCGGTCAGGATGATGCCGGCTGAAAATCCGCTAAAGACCAGAAGGCACTGAGAGACAATGCGGCCAGTTCGTTGACCAGCCAGGAGATAGACGGTGCCGAGCGCGAGCCAGGGAACATTGATGACGGCTCCGAAGAGGAAAAAGACTCGAAATGAGGCTGAACTCCAGCCTCGAGCTTCGGCCCACCAGAGTGCCAGTGAGGCGACGGCGAAAAGACCCAATGCGATGGTCCAGGCCAGTTCGTGGGGGCGATGCCTGCGTAACCAGCGATCAAAGGTGCTGAGACCAAAGGCCACAGCGATAATGAAGGAAGCTGCGGCGAGCGCAGTATTGAGGGTCACGGTCCCAATGCTAGGCGTGAGGCTACGGACTTCGTGAAATCATGCACGAAGTAATAGCGTGGAGTTGCATGTCGGAATCCCCCCGCCGCCGAATCCCAGAAGCTGCCCTCGGGCGCCTTCCCATATATTTGCGCATTCTCGTTGAACTCGGCCACGAAAATGTTGCGCAAGCGTCAAGTGAACAACTTGCTGAACTCGCAGGAGTCAACGCCGCAAAGGTGCGCAAAGATTTGTCGTACCTCGGCACCTACGGCACTCGAGGCGTTGGCTATGAAGTGCAATTTCTTACTGTGCAGATCCAACGTGAACTTGGTCTGAACCAGGCGTGGCCAGTCGTCATTGTCGGTGCTGGAAACTTGGGCCAAGCAATGGCGAACTTCACCGGTATCGCAGAGCGCGGCTTTCACATCGTTGGTGTTGTTGATAAGGACGAATCAAAAATCGGCACGCATGTCGGTGGCGTCAGCGTCTCTCATGTTGACTCGCTCACCCAGTTAGTGCAACTGCACAAGGTGAGTATTGGGATCATTGCTACCCCAGCTGCGCAAGCTCAGGAAGCAGCCGATGCACTCGTGCGTGCAGGCATCGGATCCATCATGAACTTTGCTCCAACGATTTTGTCGGTACCGCGTGATGTGCACGTGCGCAAAGTTGATCTTGCGCTTGAGTTGCAAATTCTTAGCTACTACGAAGATTGCCGTAATGGCAACTTGCGTGAAGTTCCTACTGATGGCCACATAGATCCTGTGAGCGCGTAACCCAATATGTCCATTGTTGTCCTTGGAGTTAACTACCACACGAGTCCGGTCACATTGCTTGAGAAGGTAATGATTCCAGTTCCCGCAATGTCTGAGGCATTGCGTGTGCTTTCAAGCCATAGTGACATTCGTGAAGTTGTAGTTCTCTCTACGTGCAACCGCACTGAGGTGTATGCAGTCGCCGAGAGATTTCATGGCGCACACACGGACATTCTTGAATTCTTGTGTGAGACCAGCGGCCTGAGCGCCGATGACATCACCCCACATTTGTATAGCCAATTCGATGATGATGCCGTCGTGCATCTCTTTGAAGTTGCAGCAGGAATTGATTCTGCAGTTCTGGGTGAAACAGAAATTGTTGGGCAAGTGCGTGATGCATGGGATTTTGCGATGAAGCAAGGCACATCACGCAGCACATTGAATCTTTTGTTCCGTTATGCGCTTGAATCGGGAAAGCGTGCCAGAACAGAAACTGGAATTAGTCGTTCAACAGCGTCTGTTGCACATGCCGCAGTTGAGATGGCCGAAGAAATTCTCGGAACACTCAGTGGTAAACGAGTTCTTGTTGTCGGTGCTGGTGAAATGGGAGAAGGAGTCGCTGGTGCCTTGTCTCGCGCTGGAACTGAAAGCATTACGGTTCTGAACCGCACTGCTGTCCGTGCAGAAGCTCTCGCAGAAAAAATCGGAGCTCGAGTCTCTGATTTTGAAAGTCTCGAAACAGAACTGATCACAGCAGATGTTGTGCTGGCGTGCACAGGTGCTGGTGGAGTCATCATTGATCATGAATTAATGACTCGCGTTCGTAATGGCGTTTCAACGCCATTACTAGTTGTCGACATTGCATTGCCGCGAGACGTGGCCGCAAGTGTCGCTGAGTTGCCTGGCGTGACTTTGCGAGATCTTGATCATCTCAGTGATTGGGCACAACGGGGTATCGACAAGCGCGCATCTGAAGTTGGCCAAGTTCGCGAAATTATCGGTGAAGAAGTACAGCGCTTCTTGCTCGACCAAACGCAACGACAGGCAGCACCACTTGTGGCCCAATTGCGTGAAGTAGTCGAGTCAATTCGCACAGCCGAGATGGAGCGATTCGAGTCAGCACTGTCGGCCATGACACCAGAGCAGCGCGAACTTGTGGAGTCCATCTCTCACGGCATCATCAACAAGATGCTTCATGCTCCTTCTGTGCGCCTTCGAGAGGCTGCCGGAACCCCACAGGGAGAACGACTGTCAGCGGCGGTCCGAGATTTGTTTAGTCTCGAATAAGAACATCTATGACAACTATCCGCATCGCCACACGTTCCAGTCTGCAGGCACGCACTCAGGCTGAGGCAGTCGGTGCTTTGTTAACAGCAGCCCGCGACGGAGTTGTAGTGGAATATGTGTTTGTTGATACGCAAGGCGATCTCAATGCAACAACGCCGTTACATCTCATGGGTGGTCAAGGTGTCTTCGTTAAGGAAGTACAACGCGCAGTACTCGATAATCGCGCAGATATTGCAGTGCACTCTGCAAAAGATCTTCCATCGCAGAATGCTGACGGACTTTTTATCGGTGCAATCGGCGAGCGCCGAACACCGAATGATGCTCTAGTCGGAAAACGATTAGAGGAACTTGCAGTTGGCGCCACCATTGCCACTGGGTCAGTACGTCGTCGTGCGCAACTAATGCGCGTTCGTCCTGATCTGCAATTTGTAGACCTTCGTGGGAATATCCAAACGCGTCTTTCCAAAATTCCCGATGGTGGTGCAATCGTGATGGCGGTTGCGGCATTAGAAATTCTTGACATGACATCGCACATCGCAGAAATTCTTGACCTTGATGTTGCGGTTCCGATGGTGGGCCAGGGCAGTGTGGCAATTGAAGCGCGTACTGATGACACTGAAACGCGAGCACTTCTTGCGTTAATTGATCACGCAGCAAGTCGTCGGGCAGTGGAGACAGAGCGCGCGTTCTTGGCTGAACTTGGTGCCGGTTGTTCTTTGCCAGTTGGTGCGCATCTGTCGAATGACGGAGTGTTTCGTGCTTTTATGGCAAATGATGATTTCAGTGACTCAGTGCAAATTGTCGGATCCATTGGTGATTCTGACGACAATCGTGTTGTCGGAATAACTGCGGCAATCGAATGTCGTGCTCGACTCGCAAAGCCACTTAGCTAATACACATGGGAAGTCCTCTTGATAATCGTTCAGTGGTTATCACTCGATCTATTTCACAAAATGAATCATTGGGTCGATTATTGGAAGCCCGCGGTGCACGCGTCGTTGAAGTTCCACTCATTGCAATCACTGAACCTGAAGACGAGGGACGTGAACGAGATGAAGTCCTTCAGCATTTCGATGAATTCGATTGGATAGTTGTTACATCGCCTAATGGTGCAGATTGTGTGGCGCCATTCATTGTTGCCGCCCAGGCTGCTGGTGATGCAGAACGATTTCCATCTTTTGCTGCTGTTGGTGAAGCAACGGCACGTTCCCTTGGTGTCGCTGTCACGATGACAGCACATCCTGCAAGAGCGGAAGTTCTTGCTGAACAATTTCCAAACGGTGATGGAACAGTTTTAGTTGTGCAAGGAAACTTGGCAGATGATTCGTTAAGTACTTCGCTTAGCGCAAAAGGTTGGACAGTGACTCAAGTAGTTGCGTATCGCACTGTGCAACTACGACCGACTCGAGAAATGATGTTGCCTGCCATGACGGCAGATGTGTTGCTTTTGGCATCGGGTAGTGCAGCCACCGCATGGTTCGATGCATTTGGAACTACGACGCCACCATTTGTGGTGGTGATGGGGCCCTCAACAGCCAAAGTTGCGGCGGCTCTCGGTATTGATGTTTCGGCGGTAGCCCCCGAACAAACACTTGAATCAATGGTCCAGACGGCAGAAAGAGTGCTTACCGAGGTGTAACTGGTGGGGCCTGTCGTTGCGGGTGCCAGAGCCAATACAATCACCCTGTGGCTTTCCCCGTTTCACGCCCTCGCCGACTGCGCACCACTCACGCCATGCGTGAATTGGTTGCTGAAACCCGCCTTCATGTCTCAGACCTTGTTGCGCCGTTGTTTGTGCGCGAAGGAATTTCCGCCCCGCAGCCGATTGTGTCGCTGCCTGGTGTGGTTCAGCACACTCGTGAATCTCTAGTCGCCGAAGTGATTGCTCTGCGTGACCTCGGCGTGCGAGCCGTCATTTTGTTTGGAATCCCTGTTGCAAAAGACGCAGTGGGCACTGGGGCGTATGACCCAAATGGCATTGTCCAGGTGGCACTTCGAGATCTGCGGGCTGCAGTGGGCGATGACATGGTGATCATGGCTGACCTGTGCGTCGATGAGTACACGTCTCATGGGCACTGTGGAATTGTTGGCAGCGATGGCGACGTGGATAACGATTTGACCCTTGCTATCTATTGCAAAGCTGCACTGGCCCAAGCTGAGGCTGGTGCTCACGTTGTGGCACCGAGCGGCATGATGGACGGGCAAGTGGGGGCTATTCGGGCAGCGCTTGACGGTGCCGGGCATCAAAATGTGGCGATTATGGCCTATTCGGCCAAATATGCCTCGGCCCTGTACGGACCTTTCCGAGACGCAGTTGATGTACAAATTGCAGGCGGTGGCCACCGCAAGGGGTACCAACAGGATTGGCGCAACACCCGCGAGTCGATGCGCGAGGTGTTTGAAGACCTCGAACAAGGTGCCGACATAGTGATGATTAAGCCCGCATTGTCCTATCTCGATGTCATTACTCATGTACGAGAAGCAGTCGATGTGCCGGTCGCCGCGTATCACGTCAGTGGCGAATACTCCATGATCAAGGCTGCTGCTGAACGCGGTTGGATCGACCATGATGCAGTTGCATTAGAGCAACTGACAGCTATCAAGCGCGCGGGTGCTGACATTATTCTCACGTATCTCACGCGCTGGTTCGCTGAATATTCTTCATAAGGAAACTCGCAATGAATTCACCAATACCTCTTTGTGATGCCAAAGCATGCGTTGCCGCAGGCTGTACTGCAACTGTGTGTCGCGGTATAGGAATTGCATCAAACACAGATTTGTTTAATCGTTCGGCGCAGGTAATTCCTGGAGGTGTCAACTCTTCTATTCGTGCATTCAAAGCTGTTGGCGGAACTCCATACGTTGTGTCTCGCGCTGAAGGTGCGTTTGTGTACGACGTTGAAGGCAACGAACTTATTGACTTGGTGCAAAGTTACGGTGCCATCATTCTTGGTCACGCACATCCAAAAGTGACTGAAGCGATTCGCAGTGCAGCCGGAGACGGAACGTCATACGGTGCGCCCACTCCTCGCGAAATGAAATTGGCAGAAGCAATTTCAGAACGTGTTCCTTCATGTGAACGTGTTCGCTTTATGAACAGTGGAACAGAGGCAACAAGTACAGCAGTTCGTTTGGCACGCGGTGCAACCGGACGCAAACGCATTGTCACTTTTCACGGAAACTTTCATGGTGCTACCGACGCATTATTAGCCGCAGGTGGAAGCGGATTAGCAACGCTTGGTCTGCCAGGTACTGCTGGCGTTCCAGAAGAAGCAGTTGCGAATACTTGGGTACTTCCATACAACGTTGTACCAAAACTTGATAGTGATGTTGCTGCAGTGATTGTTGAACCTGTTGCTGCAAACATGGGATTAGTTGCACCGGCCCCAGGTTTCCTTGAAGGACTTCGTGCAGAGTGTGATCGCGTTGGCGCGCTACTTGTATTTGACGAAGTGATTACAGGATTCCGCCTGGGCTCTGGTGGTGCTCAAGCAAAATACGATGTAAAGCCAGACCTCACATGTTTCGGAAAAGTAATTGGTGGCGGATTACCAATTGGTGCAGTCGGTGGTCGACGCGAGATCATGGAAAATCTCACACCGCTTGGTTCTGTGTTTCATGCAGGAACTCTTGCGGGTAACCCACTTGCCACTGCAGCAGGTCTCGCAGCTCTCAATGAATTGTCTGATGATGTGTACATGGAGTTGTCAGCTCGTGCACGTTTTACTTCTGCCATGTTGCGTGACGCATGCAGTGATGCAGGAATACCCGCACAGTTTCCAGTTGTTGGAACATTGATCGGAATGTATTTCGGAAATGAACTTGGTGGAAAGACTCCAACAAATTTCGCAGAAGCTCAGACAACTGACGAAGCGTTGTACGCAAAAGTGTTTCATGCATTGCTAAGTGGTGGTGTTGCATTGGCACCAGGTGCATATGAGGCTGTATTTGTTGGCCTTTCTCACACTGATTCGGTTCTTGATCAATTAGCAGTTCGCGTCTCTACGGCACTGAAAGGCCTCATGAATTGAGTCGGCGAATTCTTGCCGTTCTTCTTGCAGGGCTTGTCGCTGTAACTTTTCTTCTCGCTACCCGCGATTCGTCATCAAACATTTCCGTTACTCAAACACTTCACAAGATTGATTTGGTAGCAAGTATTAATTCAATCAATGTTGATTCTGCGTGGTCGCAAGAAGACGGTGTTACTAGTGGCGGTGCGATGCGGTTATCTCTTGATGACTTACGAGTGTTGACAGTGCAGGATGGAACGTTGACTGCAGAATATAAATCCATACCAACGTGCACCGATTTTGCAAAACCAAATGCATGTGTACTTTTAGCAGACATGTTGGGAGATGCCGTCGTGTGGTTCGCACTTGTGCCGTCCGATGCATTAGCGGGTCAAGAATTTTTGACGCTGCCAGGTTTAGTTGACATGCAAGCAAATGGTGACGAAGGAATTTTGCGAAACGGTTGGGTTGTAAAACTAGCTACACCGGTGAAAAGAGAATGTGGCGACCTATCAACGTCATCACTGCGCGACTTCATTACGCGCTTTCCTGATCAACTAAGTAAAACAGTTGTGAATCTCACTACAGACAATGTTGTGTCTGTGAAGTGTAAATAATTATTTACTAATTGAAGCGCGAGGCTCTGTGCCGACGGCACCAGGTTTCGCTGTAAGCATCGAGAAGTCTTTTTCAATGCTGTCGAAAGTTGATGATCCAGCTTCTAATGCTTTAAAGATTTCTGAATCTGGTGAACACCAGGTATCAAATTCCGGCTTCCACTCTTCACTGGCAGGGTCTGCACCAGAGATTGTGTAGCGCTCATGGCAGACAACAGAAAGTATTTGTGCTTCGGTAAGAGCTCCGCCAGCTTTTTCGCCTTGCATTGGCATTGGGTTTCCGTTGTATGAAAGGGGTGCATGTGCTCCACCTTCACGTTTTGGATCGCCGTAAATCTTGAGGCCGGCAGCTACGTACTTCTGGCTTCCGGTGTAAACAAAGTTCAACATGTCCTCAATGTGAGGAAAGGTCTTTAAGACTTCGCCTTGATACAGAATGCGACCAGCTCCGCCGGCACCGTCAGCTCCGTGACAACCTGCGCATGAACTGTAAGTAGCAGCGCCGATTGACAATGGACCTTCAACTACTTTTTCTGCCGGCTTCATCGCAATGAGATACAACATTGCCCAAGCAGGAAGAAGGGCCAAACTTGTCATTGCCCAGAACGGAATCTTTTTGCGTGTCTTTGCTGCAACAACATAGGCAGGGTCTTGCACAACGGCTTTCGGCGCTGGGGCTTCTTTGGCCTTTGCTGGTGCAGCAGATGCCGCTGGACTAGCAACTGCTGGTGTGCTGTCACTGGTGCTGTCGCCAGACGCTTCTGCGCGTCGTGCTTTAGAGCGATTCAGAAGGTGCTCGGGAATCTCGGTCACTGCGCTTACCTCTCGGGGAGACCTGCCAGGCCTCTAAGAAGGCGGGATGCCCTCAGATGCAATGCCTGACCCCTCCACGATAGACAAACATCCCCTCGTGCAAGTAATCATCTGTCAATTGTCGAGAAGTTTGTTCGCCTAGCCAAACGGAAGGACCCAATGAAATATGCACAATGGCACAACCTCGGCATGAAAAACCCACTGAGAATCGTGGGAATTGGTCACATTCAGAAAATGGAATTTCTGCCTCTGCGGTGACTAGTGTTCTAAGTGCTCAGGCACCCGCCTCATGACACAACCGTCACTAGGACCGAAGAAGAAGAATCGTTCATGCTCTCGATTGACATACTTAGATGGCCAGGAGTCAACCAGGCTTTTTTGTTTTCCTTTTTTCTCACAACTGGGATGGCCCTTATCGTCATACCGTTCGGTAAGCGTCGCCCTGTTGGCACAGCTGCAACATGGGGTGAAGCCATGATTGGCGCTGTTTACACCTTTTTTGTTTTGTTTCTTGCCTTTGGTGTTGTGCCTCACCAATTCCTTGACCACGCCGACAAAAACCTCGGATGGCGTAAAGACAAACTGTTGCTTGGACCTTTCGACATCTTGAAGCCAAAGGCATTTGGCGGCAATTTCCCCATGACAGTCAGTTATGAAGCATTACGCGACATTTTGACCGTTGTGATTCACGTGTATTTCGTTGCTCTCATGATCTTTATGTTCGTTTGGTGGCAAAAGCGCGGAGAGCGCGGCGCCAAAGAAATCGAAGTGTCTACCTACGGCCGCCCATTGGTGAAGAAAAGCTAAAAACTCATGGCACGTACAGACGCAAACCCACCAATGCCGGAATGGTCAACTGAGTATCAACTCGTTGAGGTGGACGCTGATTACCTAGGCAAGGCTGTCAAGCCAAAGCAGTTCATTCATATTGATCAGAGTGAATGCATCATGTGTGAGGGTTGCGTTGATATTTGTCCGTGGAAGTGCATCCACATGGTCACTCCTGATGCAATTGCAGAAGCTCAAGACACTGAAATGCCTGGCTCAGACCCTTCTGACAACGTTCTTTTCATCATTGACGATGATGTGTGCACGCGTTGCGCACTCTGTGTCGACCGCTGCCCAACAGGAGTAATCATCTTGGGCAAAGTCGGTGCACCAGATCCAGATGGTGACAGTCATATCCGAACCAATAATCATGGCTACGGCTATGGAATGCGACTCTGAGGTAATTGCCCATGGCAAAAGTTCTTGACAATCCACGTCCGACTCTCAAAGAGCGGGCAGCCCAATTAGGCAATCAATTGCAGGGAAGTCAGGCATGGAATGCAATTTTCCGTCCTGGTTCAATCTTCCGTAAGGGCTACACAGACAGCCCACGTAACCGCTCGTACGTGATCATGAACTCAGTGCTCTATCACTTGCACCCAGTGAAGGTAAAGCGTCACGCAGTCAAGGTCAGTTACACACTGTGCCTTGGTGGTCTCAGCTTCTTCCTCTTTATTTTGCTCACAGTTACGGGCATTTTCTTGATGTTCTTCTACCGACCTACTGGTGCTGCAGCGTGGCAAGACATTCAAACGTTGCAGACCTCTGTGACGTTCGGACTTCTTGTTCGAAACATGCACCGATGGGGAGCACACCTCATGGTGCTTTCAACTTTCCTTCACATGTCTCGCGTGTTTTATCACGGTGCATACAAAGCACCGCGTGAATTCAACTGGGTCATTGGTGTTGTGCTGTTGGCACTCACTTTGCTTCTGTCGTTCACTGGTTACTTGTTGCCGTGGGACCAGTTAGCCCTGTGGGCGGTAACTGTTGGAACCAACATGATGGGTTACACGCCAGTATTCGGATCGCAAGTTCGATTCGTGTTGCTTGGTGGAGTTGAAATTGGTTCTGAAACATTGCTTCGTTGGTATGTATTGCACGTGCTTCTTCTTCCATTCGTCATCGTTATCTTTATGGCAATCCACTTCTGGCGTGTTCGTAAAGACGGCGGAATTTCCGGACCTTTGTGATCGAGAGGACATCTAATGACTGAAATTCCTGAACATCTCCTAAAGCGAGCACAAGCAGCTCGCGACAAAGCTGCGGAAGATGCCGGAGCGCCAGCTGCAGCTGCCGCTGGTGACTCACGTATTCCTGACCACCTACTCGAGCGCAGCAAAGCAGCCCGTGGAGATGGTGGTGCAGTAGCAGTTGCAGATAAAGCATCAGCAGTAGTTGCTTCAGCTCCTGCAGCTGGATTGCCAGTTGGAGCTGGTCCTGGTGGACATACACAACGTTTGTTGACTGTTGTTAAGTCCGGTTCTATCCAAGAAACTAAAGCAGCACCCGTCGACAAAGTTCATACGTGGCCACACTTGTTGGCTGTTGAATTTGTTGCAGGTCTTGCATGCACAGCGTTCTTGTTCCTTTTCTCGTGGGTTGTTAACGCCCCACTTCTTCATGCAGCCGACTTCAACAAAACTCCGAACCCATCGAAAGCTCCGTGGTACTTCCTTGGTCTTCAGGAATTACTCACAATGTTCCACCCGATGATTGCTGGTGTGACTCTTCCTGGAGTTGGTCTTCTTGTTCTTATCTTGGCTCCGTTCGTTGACAAGAATCCTTCGAACAAACCTGAAGATCGCAAGTGGATGACGTCGATGTTCACCTTATTCCTCATGTTTTGGGCAGTGCTCGTCATCATTGGTTCGTTCTTCCGCGGTCCCGGATTCAACTTCACCTTCCCATGGCGCGACGGAATCTTCTTTGAATTGTGATGAAGACAATGAATACCCCCAACAACATTCGACGTAACGACACAGAAGCAAGGAACGCACAGTCATGAGCACCGGAATTGTCATCGCAATCGTTGTCATCGCAGCAATCATCTTTGGCCTGATTGTTGTTCTTACAACATCTCGCTCTTCTGAAGTTCGCGGTGCTGGCGCATTGTCTCGCGAGACTCGTTCGCGCAACACCAAGGCGAAAATTTCAGATGATGCACCAAGTGGACGTGACGTTGAAGCCCAAGCTTCTGTTCGTTCATCCGCACTTGTAAAAGCTGCGCCTGTAGAAGTGGCTCCTTGGGTAGCGCCTGACGAAGAAGCACTTGGTGTTTCGCGTCGTATGTTCTTCAATCGCGCAACAGTTACCTTGCTCACGATCAGCGTTGCCAGTTTCGGTGCGTCAGTTGTTGGTTTCCTATGGAAAGGCGCTGAAGGCGGCTTTGGATCCAAGATCAACGCAGGAAAAATTGATGATGTCATTCAATTGATTCGTCAGAACAAAGGTTTCTTGTATTTGTCAGAAGCACGCGCGTGGGTGACCGAGTATCCAAAGGATGCAATTGGTAAAGGTCAAGCCATCTACAGCAAGCAGGGCCCAGTGTTTTCCGGAATGCAGGCGGGCGTTGTCGCGTTGTACCAGAAGTGTCCGCACCTTGGTTGCCGAGTGCCTAACTGCCTTAGTTCGCAATGGTTCGAATGCCCATGCCATGGTTCTCAGTACAACCGAGTTGGCGAGAAAAAGGGTGGACCAGCACCGCGCGGAATGGATCGTTTCGGTGTTGCAATCGTGAACGGCGTACTCACTATTGACACTGGCGCAGTTTTTGCAGGACCAGCAATTGGTACTAACACCACAGGACAAGAAGCCGAAGGACCGCATTGTGTCGGCGGAGGAAAGCACTAATCATGTTTGCAGCAACCAGTACATCAATTGCGTGGGTAATTCTTCTTATCTCGCTTGCAGGTTGGGCGTTCTACGCATTTACCAACGTTCGTTCGTCACGCGCCGAAATCGGTTCCGAGCAAAAACTTGCGGCAAACCGTAAGGCCTATTACGACGATGAAATTCTTGAAGGGCCTCGCTTAGAGCGGGTGCAAGTTCTTGGGCTTCTATTTCTTGTCATCATCACCATTGCATTGCCTCTCTATTGGGTTCTTGAACCTAATCGCACAGCTGAAGCGCAATTTGGTTTTGAGAAGCGATTCACCGAATGGGGTGCAGAGTTATTCGCGCCTACAGCAGATGGTGGATACAACTGCGCAGGTTGCCACGGTGGCATGAAGGCAACAGGCGGCGTTGCCGCGTACGCAATCACTGACGCGAAAACGTCTGAAGTGAAATCAGTGTCGTGGAAAGCTCCAGCACTTAACACTGTCTTGTATCGATACACAGACGATGAAATTCGTTTTGTTTTGAACTACGGTCGTCCATTTTCTCCTATGTCTGCATGGGGAACTATTGGTGGTGGGCCAATGAACGATCAGTCGATTACAACACTGATTGAGTATTTGAAGTCGATTCAAATTCCGCAAGATAATTGTGTGGAGCCGCGTGGTCCGTACAACCCAACATGCGATGACGGTCAACTACCAGCTGCTGAAAACAAAGCGATTATTACTGAGGCGCAACGTCAAGTAGATAGTGGTGCTTACACAACTGTTGGTGAAGCCCTGTTCAATCTCAATGTCAATTCGGGTGCGTATTCATGCGCTCGTTGCCATACAAAAGGCTGGTCGTACGACGATCCACAAACCACCGGCGGTGGAGCTCTTGGGCCAAACCTCACTGGTGGTTCTTCAATTCGACAGTTCCCGAATCAGTCAGACATGATTGCCTTTATTAGTAAGGGCTCAGAATTGGGTAAGCGTTACGGAGAACAAGGTCAGGGAAGTGGTCGAATGCCAGCCTTTGGTCAGATGTACACAGACGAACAACTGAAGTTGATCGTGGAATACGTTCGGAGTTTGTGATGTTGTCAGCGCTACTTGCAGTCAGTTGGGAACCAGAGATCCGCGGATGGATCATCGTCATCATCAGCGTTGGTGTATTGATGGGCTCTACCTACCTCATCTTGGGTACCAACCTCGGAGCACGCCTTGGTTTTTTGGTGGCCATTACTGGCCTTTCCGGGTGGATGATGTCAATGGCCATTATCTGGGCTGTGTACGGCATCGGTCTTAAGGGACCAGAGCCCACATGGCATCCGAGCGAACCAATCGCAATTGTTCGCGATGGTGCTCTTCTTAATCGAACCGAAATTGTTGAAGGTTCCAGCGATCTAAAAGGTCTTGACTCTGTTGCGGCTGCGAAGAAAGTTTCTGACCAGTTGGTGAGCGAAGGCTGGAAATCACTTGAGGAGTCTGATCCGAAACGTGGTCAGGCAGTCGCATCTGCAGATGAAATCATTCAGATTGAAGCAAAGGAATTTGCTGCTGGTGAATATGTGGCAGTTGCTGTGTATGACAAGGGCGGCGCTCGGTATCCAAAACTTGGAGACTCGATTGACTTCATCGCGTTCAAGCACAAACCTCGTTACGCAATTGTTGAAATTGCACCACTGGTTGCCCAACGTGCAGAACCCGGTCGAGCACCAGCGCGCGCACAGATTGACGAAGCTCAGCCACATCGTTACGTAGTGATGATTCGTGATTTGGGTGCCAAGCGCCGGCCAGCATTCCTTATTGGTTTTGGCTCCGGCTTAATCTTCTTCTTGTTGTGTTGGGTCTTGCATCGTCGTGAAGCGTTGTTGCGTAAGAATCTTGCACTCAAAACCTCGGCGGCCTAGATCATGGGCCAGTACCTTCCGATAGTTGCTTTGATGGTGCTAGCAATTCTGTTTGCTGTCATCAGTCTTCTCGCTTCGAAGTTACTTGCACCTAATCGTCCGAACTCCGCCAAGGAAGCACCGTACGAGTGTGGAATTGTGCCGAGCCGTGAACCGCCAGAGCGTTTTCCAGTCAGCTTTTATGTTGTTGCCATGTTGTTCATCATGTTCGACATTGAAATCATTTTTGCGTACCCATATGCAGTTGATCGACAGTTTCTTGGCACATACGGATTCTTAGAAATGGTGTCATTCAGCGCGGTGTTCTTCGTGGCGTTTGTGTACATGATTGCGCGAGGCGCACTTGACTGGGGTCCAATCCAGCGGGCAGGCAAACTTGAAACTCAAGAGTCACTTGGCTTCACTACGACAAGTTCAGTACGTGTTGTTGGTTCTGAAGGTAGAGCTGCCTAATGGGAGTTGTTCAAAACATCGTCGACGATGGTCTTGGCGGCATGGACCACAACTTCGTTACAGCACGTATCGAAGACTTGGTGAAGTGGGCGCGTTCACGTTCAAGCTGGGGTGCATCGTTCGGTCTTGCATGCTGTGCAATCGAGATGATGGGAACTGGTGCTTCGCATTACGACCTTTCTCGTTTCGGAATGGAAGTGTTTCGCGCTTCTCCACGCCAAGCAGACATCATGATTGTCGCTGGTCGAGTTAGCCAGAAAATGGCACCAGTACTTCGCCAGGTATACGACCAAATGATGGAACCCAAGTGGGTCATCTCAATGGGCGTATGTGCATCAAGTGGCGGAATGTTTAACAACTACGCAATCGTGCAAGGTGTTGACCAGATCGTTCCTGTTGACGTGTATGCACCAGGTTGTCCACCAACTCCAGAGACACTGATTCATGCCATTGAAACTTTGCATCAGTTGATTGAAGACGGGGAAATCATGCATCGCCGTGCTGCAAATAATGGCGGAGCTGGTGTTGAACTTTCATCTGAACTTGCAGCACAAACTTCAGTCACCATTGGTACGAAGTAATCATGAGTGACTCAGCAGACACAGTGGAGAATGCTGTAGAGACTCAACACGGTTGCCCAGTCCAAGATTCTCTCGGTCAGCGCGTCCTTCATGCTTCACGTGATCAGTACGTCTCCGTAATCAAGGCATTGGCTGATGAGGGCTACGAGATGTGTGTTGATCTCACTGGTGTTGATTACCTCGAAATGCCACATCGCACTGTGGGTTTTGATATTCAACCAGAACGTTTTGAATTAGTTGTGAACCTGTTGTCTCTGTCGCAGCGCAAGAGAATTCGTGTACGAGTTCAAGTGCCTGCTGATGATGCCACGATGCCGACTTTGTTTGACATTCATCCGGGCACAGAAGCTCATGAACGTGAAACATTCGACATGTTCGGAATTGTCTTTTCCGGTCATCCTGATATGACTCGTATTCTGATGCCAGAAGACTGGGATGGACATCCATTACGTAAGGACTACAGCCAGGGTTCTATTCCTGTGCAGTTCAAAGGTGCCAACTCATGACCATTATTTCTGCAGGTACCGCAGAAGGCGGACAAGAACTCCTGTCGCGAAGCGAACTCACTGCAAAAGAACTGTTGCGTGAAGTTGGTTCTGTATTACGCCTCAGCGAATCAGAGGCCGCTCTTCTCGCTGAAGTAGAGACTGAAGCTCCTGAAGATCAGACCATGATCATCAACATGGGCCCACAGCACCCGAGTACTCATGGTGTTCTACGTCTCATGCTTGAACTGCAAGGTGAAACTGTGTTGCGCTGCAAGCCAATCATTGGCTATCTGCACACTGGCATGGAAAAGACCGGGGAAGCATTGACCTACATGCAGGGCGGCACCAATGTCACTCGCATGGATTATTTGTCGCCATTGAACAATGAGCTTGTTTTCTCAATGGCTGTTGAGAAGTTGCTTGGTATTGATGGCGATATTCCAGAACGCGCTGTATGGATGCGCATGTTGCTTTCAGAATTGAACCGTATGAGCAGCCATTTGTTGTTCCTTGCGACTAACGGAATGGACCTCGGTGCAGTGTCCATGATGTTGTACGGATGGCGCGAACGTGAAGATGTTCTTCGTTTCTTCCAGAAGGTCACAGGCCTTCGAATGAATCACAACTTCATTCGTCCTGGCGGTCTTGCTGCTGACTTGCCAGCGGGCTGGCGCGACGACGTGCTCGCAATTCTTGAAGGCTTGCCATCACGACTTGAGGAATACGACATCTTGATGACTGGCCAACCTATTTGGCGTGAACGTCTGCAAGGTGTTGGTGTCATCACTGCTCAAGAAGCAATTGCACTTGGCGCAACTGGTCCGATTCTTCGTTCCACCGGAGTTGCATGGGACCTTCGTCGCGACATGCCGTACTTGCATTACGACAAAATGGAATTCGATGTAATTGTTGGTCAATACGGTGACGCCTATGACCGTTACTCAATTCGTTTTAACGAAATTCGCGAATCAATGCGCATCGTGTATCAGATTCTTGAGAATATGCCATCTGGTGACTTCCGTATCCAGAACAAGAAAGTCACGCCACCACCTCGTGCTCGTATTGATGAGTCAATGGAAGCACTGATTCATCACTTCAAGATCTTTACCGAAGGCTTCAAAGTACCAGTGGGCGAAGTGTACGTAGCTATCGAAAGTCCCCGCGGCGAAATTGGTTGTTACATCGTGAGCGATGGGTCATCGAATCCGTATCGCATGCATGTTCGTGCTCCATCATTCGTGAACATTCAAACCATGCCGCACATGATGCGTGGCGGGCTCGTTGCTGATGCGGTTGCAGTCATTTCATCAGTTGATCCGGTACTCGGGGAGGTTGATCGCTAATGGCTCGACTTACAGAAGAAAACGTTCGTCTCGCACGTGAAATAATTGGCCGCTATCCGAAGGCGCGGTCGGCAACTATTCCGTTGTTGCACCTGGCTCAAGAACAAGACGGTTATGTCACAAACGAAGCAATGTCGCACATTGGCGAATTGGTCGGAGCATCATCAGCTGAAGTGTTTGGTACAGCTTCGTTCTACGAAATGTTCAAGTTCGAACCAGTGGGTAAGTACCTCATCAACATTTGCGGCACGATGTCGTGTGCGTTGATGGGCGCTGAAGAACTCATGCATCATGCAGAAGAGCGTCTCGGAATCAAGATGGGTTCCACCACGGCAGACGGAAAGTTCACTCTTGAACGTGCCGAGTGTCAGGCTGCTTGCACAGAAGCACCATGCTTGCAAGTGAACTATCGCTATCGCTATCGCGTCACCCCTGATCAACTCGACACACTTATTGATGATCTGTCAGCTGGGACATTGTCTTCAGAAATTCCTGCACACGGCGTTGTTGCTTCAGTTCGTCAGCACATTCCTGCTGATCGCGGAGTTGGTGCGGTTGCACCAGAGTTAGTAACTGAGAATCCTGTGTGGCTTGATGGAAAGGCTGCGCTATGACCGGCGGTACTTGGCAACATGCTCCTGGCTTTTATGCCGGCGATCGACCTCAAGTTGTAACTTCACGTTTTCAATACGAAGACTCGTACACGCTTGAGCGTTACCTCGCTACTGATGGTTATAAGGGATTGCGTTCAGCGCTAGCTCGTCCTGCAAGTGAAATTCATGATGAAGTGAGGAACGCCACTGTTCTTGGTCGTGGTGGTGCCGGTTTCCCTGCAGGAAATAAATGGGGACTCATGCCACAAGGCGTGTGGCCTCGGTACCTCGTTGTTAACGGGGACGAAAGTGAGCCTGGCACATACAAAGATCGCTTGCTTATGGAACGCGATCCTCATCAACTCATTGAAGGTTGTCTCATCGCTTCATATGCAGCTGGATTATCGCAATGCTTCCTCTATATACGTGGGGAAATGGCGCTGGCTCAAGAACGAATTGCAACGGCACTCAACGAGGCGTATGCGGCCGGATATATCGGTAAAAACATTCTTGGTTCAAAGTTCTCTCTTGACATTGTGCTCCACTGGGGTGCTGGCGCGTACGTAGTTGGGGAAGAGACAGCGCTCATTGAAAGTCTCGAAGGTAATCGCGGCATGCCTCGCTTGAAGCCTCCGTATTTCCCTGCAGCAAATGGCTTGTACGGACAACCAACAATTGTTAACAACGTAGAGACTCTTGCCAACCTTCCATGGTTGTTGAATAACGGTGCTGCCGCATACACAGCAATCGGCACAGCAACTTCTCCAGGTACGCGAATGGTCGCCGTTTCTGGTCATGTCAATCGTCCAGGTGTATTCGAAATCATTAACGGCATCACAACATTCCGTGACCTTCTCTATGGAGACGAGTTCTGCCAAGGCATTCGCAACGGAAATGATCTCAAGGCTTTTGTACCTGGTGGCGGTTCTGCTCCGTGGTTCACACCTGATCAACTTGATCTTCCATTTGAAGCAAGCCAGGTGGGGCCTGCAGGTTCAATGCTTGGTTCCGGCGCCATCATGGTCATGGATTCAACTACGGACATTCCTCGTGCCGCATTAACTCTTACCCGTTTCTATGCTCATGAATCATGCGGTAAATGCACACCATGTCGTGAAGGTGGAACATGGCTTGAACGTATTTTGTCTCGTGTTGTTGACGGCAAGGGCACAGACGCTGACCTTGATCAAATATTTGAAGTGGGCGAATCAATTTGTCCAGGCGCATTCCCTCATGCATCAAACGAGAAACTTGGCATAGCCGCAGTGCCCTTTCCGTATCGCATGAACACCATCTGTTTCGTTGGGCCATCTGCGTATGCGCCAGTTCATTCAGCTCTAACGCTGTTCCGTAGTGAATTCGACGCGCGCATCGTAAAGCGCACCATGATCAAAGTAACGGCGGTTTCAGAATGACCACTATTGACACCACCGATACAAACGACATGCCGCCTCAAGATCCGAACGCAGTATCAATCACTATCAATGGTCGCACCGTTGCAGCACGTAAAGGTGATCTCATAATTGCGGCAGCTGACAGCGTTGATGAGTACATCCCACGTTTTTGCTACCACCCACGTATGAGTTCAGTCGGCATGTGCCGCCAATGCATGGTTGAAGTTGAAGGTCCTCGTGGCCCGATGATGGTTGTCAGTTGTATGACCCCCGTTGCTGATGGCCAAATTGTGCGCACAGATACGCCGCAAGTAAAGCGTGCTCAAGAAGGCATGATCGAACTTCTACTTGCGAACCACCCACTTGACTGCCCAGTGTGTGACAAAGGCGGGGAGTGCCCGTTGCAAGACCAAGCGTTCAGCCATGGTGCAGGCGAAAGTCGTTTTGTTGAAGAGAAGCGTCACTATGAAAAGCCAATCCCAATTAGCGACTTGGTATTTCTCGACCGAGAACGCTGCATCTTGTGCGATCGATGCACGCGCTTTGCTGATGAGGTAGCGGGTGACCCTCTTATTAGTTTCACCCAGCGTGGGAACAACACTCAAATAATGACATTCCCAGATGAGCCGTTTGCTTCATACTTTTCAGGCAACACTGTGCAAATTTGTCCTGTGGGTGCGCTCACTGCGTCGCCATACCGATTCAAGGCTCGTCCGTGGGACCTTGAACAACGCGAAAGCACATGCACAACGTGTTCCGTTGGCTGTCGCACAGTTGTGCAATCGAGCCGTGACGAACTGTTGCGCTACCAAGGTGTCGATAGTGATCCGGTGAACTGGGGTTGGTTGTGCGACAAGGGTCGTTTCAACTTCCAGTCAACGAATTCAGATGATCGCCTGTCATCACCACAAATTAAGTCTGGTGATTCTTTTGCATCGTCATCGTGGTCTGACGCTCTTGAATCAGTTGCGCGTGTTATTCGTCATTCACGCGAAGGCTCAGTAGCAATTCTCGGCGGTGCTCGTGGAACAAACGAAGATGCGTTTATGTGGGGTGCTCTTGCTGATGCAGCCGGAATTACAATGCGCGATGCTCAACTTGATGACGGTCTCCCTGCATCTCTGTTCTCGTATTCGCAAGCAACAATTGATTCTGCATGTGCTGGTGGCACAGTGATTCTTCTGGCTCCGGACATTAAGGAAGAGCTTCCTGTCCTATACCTACGTCTTCGTGACGCAGTGCAGAAGAAGCGAATTCGCCTCATTGAGATTTCATCTCACGAAACTGGTCTTACGAAGTACGCATGGAAATCAATACGTACAGAGTCGGGAACCGCCGCTGCCGCCATGCCAGCGCTTCTTGCGCAAGCAGATATTGCTGCACAACTGGCATCTGGTCCGGTAGTCGTTGTAGCTGGTCGTCCAAATCTTGCAGAATCTGCATCACACACGATGGACGCACTTGCTGCAGTAATCGCAGTCACGCCATCAGCAACCGTCTTGCCAGTCTTGCGTCGTGGAAACGTCCGTGGTGCTTTGTCGCTGGGGCTCGCTCCACGCAATGGCAATGATGCCGCAGCAATTCTTGAAGCGTCAGCGAAAGGCAATGTTGATTGCCTCATCCTTCTTGGTGCAGATCCTCTCTCTGATGTCGCAGACGTTGATCTCGCTCGTCGAGGTATCGCGGGTGCCAAGTTTGTTGTGGCCATAGACACCTTCCTTACAGCAAGTGCGTCACACGCAGATGTTGTACTGCCTGCCGCTGCTTATGGTGAAAAAGACGGCACAACGATGAACCTTGAGGGTCGCGTTACATCAGTAGTGCAGAAAATTACTCCTCACGGAACATCACGTGCAGACTGGATGATTGCAGTTGAACTCATGACTCTTCTCGGTCACGAATCAAACTTCACCACGTTGTCAGACATTCAACATGCGATGTCGGTTGCAGTTCCTGGTTTCGGAAGCACTACTACTGCGGTGGCAATCAAGCGTGATGGTGTTGTTGTCTCGGTTACTCCCCCGAGTTCTGCATCAGCATCAACGAGTGTCGCTGCACCTCGTAACTCGTATGAGTTCCGCCTTGATCTCAGTCGTAAGTTGTTTGACCGTGCAATTGGCACCATCACAAGTCCATCACTTGCCAATTTGGCTACTGAAGCGAACGTCTTTATTCACCCACTTGATCTTGATCGCGTGGGTGCTGTTGAAGGAACCAATGTTCGGGTTTCTAATTCGCACAGTTCTATTGTTCTCCCTGTACGTGCGTCATCATCGATACCTCGTGGAACAGCATGGGTGCCGTTCAATCAACTTGGTGCTGATGTGCGTGAACTCGTTCGTCGTAACGAATCAATCACTGATGTCAGAATTGAGTCAATGTGAACTCAGTAATTTTCGCCATTGATCCACTGTTGGAAGGCAATGTCCTCTGGACTCCGCTACTGATAGTTCTCGTGAAGGTTCTCCTTGTTTTCGTTGTTGGCTTGGTAGCCACAATGTTGATGGTGTGGTTCGAACGCAAAGTCATTGCCGGCATGCAGAACAGAGTTGGGCCAAACAAAGCTGGTCCATGGGGAATCTTGCAAACACTTGCTGACGGAATCAAGTTGTTCTTCAAAGAAGACCTCATTCCGGAACGTTCAGACCGTTTCATGTTTCGTCTGGCGCCGTACCTTGCGTTAGTGCCGGCATTTCTCGCTTTTGCAATCATTCCTCTTGGTGGAGATTTCCGTGATGGCAAGGGCGGTCTCGTCACCTTGTTCGGACATCAGACTCGCTTGCAATTAGCTGACCCTCCTGTCGGAGTTCTTTTTGCATTAGCAATTTCATCAATCGCTGTATACGGAATCATGTTGGCCGGTTGGTCTAGTGGTTCTAAGTACCCGTTGCTCGGTGCTGTTCGCGCGTCAGCCCAGATGGTTTCCTATGAGGCAGCTCTTGGCTTGTCACTCGGCGCAGTCCTCTTGGTATCTGGCACATTGTCAACCGCGGGCATCGTCAACATGCAATCGTCGATCGGTAGCTGGAACATTGTGGCAACTGGTTTCGTACCGTTTGTTATATTCCTCATCGCAGCGACTGCAGAACTCAACCGACCTCCATTTGACTTGGTGGAAGCAGAACAAGAGCTTGTTGGTGGATTCAACACTGAGTATTCGTCAATTCGATTTGCTCTTTTCTTTTTGGCTGAATTCATGAACACGGTCACCATGTCAGCGTTAATCGTTACTTTGTTTTTTGGCGGCCCTCAACCAATCTCCATTGGAAATACCACACTCGATATTCCATTGATCCCGAACGCAATTGAGGGCACAGTCTGGCTTCTTCTCAAGGTGCTTGTCTTCCTTTATATATACGTATGGTTCCGCGCCACCCTTCCTCGATTCCGTTATGACCAACTCATGGACTTGGGCTGGAAGATTCTGATTCCTGGTTCTCTTGGTTGGTTTATGCTTCTTGCAGCACAGCGCGTGGGTCGAGATGCCGGATGGGATCAAATAGTTGTAACCCTGGTGACTGCGCTTGTTCTCATAGGCGGCTACGGATTGCTCCTTGCCGCACAACATGTCAGTCGCGTTAATCGTGAGAAGGATGGAGCGAGCTTCTAATGGGCTACTTCGGAGGATTTCTCGTCACCATGCGTCAGCACGGTGCACGTAACAAGGTCACTACTGAATATTCAGGCGGCCGCGTATTTCGTCGTAAAAACAACGACGTCAAAGACGAAAAGATTGACAAGCCAGAGCGCATGCATGGACGTCATGTTCTGAATCGTTATGAAGACGGAATGGAAAAGTGCATCGGTTGCGAACTCTGCGCCGGCGTGTGCCCTGCAAAGTGCATCTATGTGCGTGGTGCTGACAATAACCCTGACAATCCAACGTCTCCTGGTGAGCGCTTTGGTTTTATGTACGAGATCAACTACCTGCGTTGCATTCACTGCGATTTGTGTGTTGAGGCATGTCCGACAGAAGCTATTACTGAGACAAAATTATTTGAATTCTCATTCACTAATCGCCAAGACGCCATTTATACAAAGTCTGAATTACTTGTTGATAATCATGGCTTGCCACAGCACCTTCCATGGGAAGACTGGCGCCCAGGTGAAGACCAAAACACATCTGGTTGGATGCGCGCAACGGCGTCTGCCGGAAGTGAAGATTTTGTAGGGGTCGTTTCATGGGGTGGAGAACTCGGATACGGCGTTCGTCCCGCAGAACCGACGCAAGACATCAGCGATGAATCGGAGTCAGAGAACTAATGGAACTCTTCGTTTTCGTTGTTGCTGCCGCAATGGTTCTCGCTGGTGCATTGGGAGTGGTCACTCGGTCTAATCCGGTGCATGCCGCAATGAGCCTGGTCTTAACTTTGTTCGGAATTGCTGTGATGTTTGTTGCGCACAATGCGCATTTCCTTGCAGCAGTGCAAGTCATTGTCTATGCCGGAGCAATAGTGGTTCTCTTCCTGTTCGTGATCATGTTGCTTGGTGTCGACAAAGCAGAAGATCTCAGTGTCGAGCCAATCACTAATCAACGTCCCCTTGCTGCAATCATCGGAGTTGGCATCAGCGCCATTGTGATTGCCGCAATTGTCTCATCGCGGGCCGGGCTCGGAGCCGCGGGCGAAGGCGTCAACGAGACAACCGTCGATTCTCCTGATGCAAACATTCGTCAACTTGCTCGAGTGATATTCAGCGACAACGTGTTTGCATTTGAAATAACGTCAGTGCTCTTGCTGGTCGCAGTCGTTGGCACCGTAGTGATGGCGCGTAAAACTAAGTCTGTGGGGACTGGGAAATGAGCGCAATGCTTTCTGTCGTGCAACCCACCTCAACGTGGTATCTCGTATTGTCCGCAGTGTTGTTCGGTATCGGCACTATCGGAGTCATGGTTCGCCGTAATCCGCTCATCATGTTTATGTGCATTGAATTGATGTTGAATGCCGTGAACCTCTCATTCGTTGCTCTCTCAAGCCAAATAGCAAATATTGATGGCCAGGTCGCCGTATTCTTCGTTCTCGTTGTTGCTGCTGCTGAAGTTGTAGTTGGTCTTGGCATCATCGTTTCCATCATGCGACGACGCACCACATTGACAGTCGACGATATGTCTGGACTGAAGGGGTAGTTGCCATGTTGAATCTTGTTTGGCTTATTCCTGCATTGCCGCTAGCTGGCTTTTTGTTGATTTTCTTGTTTGGTCGTGTTCTCGGCGAACCACGTGCCGGAATCCTTGCAACTGTGATGACCGCGTCGTCCTTCCTCGTGGTGGTTGGCGTGTACCTTGACTTGTTGTCGCGCACAGCAGAAGAGCGTCATCATGTCGTCACATTGTTCTCGTGGTTACCTGTCGGTTCATTGCATATTGACATGGCTCTCTTGGCTGACCCATTGAGCGTCACGATGGCACTGTTTGTTACAGGAATCGGATCTCTCATTCACTTGTATGCAATTGGGTACATGCACGGCGATCCGAAGTTCTCGAAGTTCTTCCTGTACCTCAACCTCTTCGTTTTCTCAATGTTGATGCTTGTGCTTGGCGAAAATCTTCTGGTTACCTTCCTTGGTTGGGAAGGTGTAGGTGCATGCTCGTACTTCCTTATCTCGTTCTGGCATACACGTGACTCTGCAGCAACAGCTGGCAAGAAAGCCTTTGTTACCAACCGAGTTGGCGACTGGGGAATGATGGTCGCGATGTTCCTTGCGTTCTCTTCGGTCGGAACATTGTCATACGCAGGAATCAACGCTGCTGCAGAAGGTGGAAAACTTGCCGCAGTTACTGCAACGGGAATAGCCATGATGTTGTTTGTTGGTGCATGTGGAAAGAGCGCACAGTTGCCGCTGTATATCTGGTTGCCAGACGCAATGGAAGGCCCGACACCGGTGTCGGCCCTGATTCACGCAGCAACCATGGTGACATCTGGAGTCTTCCTTCTTACCCGTATGTCGCCAGTCCTTCACGCGTCGTATCCATGGCTCGGTGATGTGATCGCAACAGTCGGCGCTCTTACTGCGTTGTTCGCAGCCACTATTGCAGTAGCCCAGACGGATATCAAAAAGGTCTTGGCGTATTCCACCGTTTCTCAACTTGGTTTCATGTTCCTCGCTATTGGTTCTGGTGCGTACGCTGCAGCAATTTTCCACATGGTGACTCATGCATTTTTCAAGGCCCTTTTGTTTCTTGGTTCAGGCTCTGTTATCCATGGCATGCATCACGAACAAGACATGCGCAAGATGGGAGCTCTTCGCAAGCTCATGCCCATCACGGGGTTCACCTTCATTATTGGCTGGCTAGCTATTGCCGGTATCCCCCCATTCGCAGGTTTTTGGTCGAAGGATGAAATTCTTCTCGCAGCGTTTGCAAACAATCGTCTTCTCTGGCTGATCGGCGTAGTCACTGCACTTCTCACCGCGTATTACATGACTCGCCAAGTCATCATGGTCTTCTTCGGTGAAGCGCGTTGGAATGATCATGCAGAAGAAAATGGCGCGCACGGCGATCACACGCCACATGAAAGCCCTTGGACAATGGTGGCACCATTGGTTGTCCTTGCCGGATTGTCAATTCTTGGTGGGGCAATTCAGTTGCCGTTCTCTCACAGCACAAAGTTTCTTGAACATTGGCTTGAACCAGTGATTCATCACTCAGAAGTTTCAATTGCAGGTTCATGGGCTGAGAGCAACAAATGGTTGCTGTTAGTAGTCGCAGTTCTCATTGCTGTTAGCGGTGTCGTTGCTTCTGTAGCTGTGTATGCCAAGGGCAAGTTCAAAATAATCGAGCCTAAAATTCTCGCTGATGCTTGGCGATACGACGCTGCCGTTTCAGCGATCGTTGGTGGTCCCGGACGTGCGGCATTTGGTGGCGTTGCAGCGTTTGATGCCAAAGTTGTTGATGGTGCAGTCAATGGAATTGGTTCTGAAGTTCGTGCCGCTAGTGGCCTCTTGCGCAAAATACAAAGCGGGCTTGTTCGCTCGTATGCATTTGTTATTGGTCTTGGCGCAGTAGTACTGCTCGCTTGGTTCCTTCTGAGAGGAATTCTCTAATGCACGCTTCCTTCCCAATTTTGTCGGCGCTGATCTTGCTTCCGATACTCGGTGCTGTCCTCATCACCATTGTCAGCAATAAGCATCTTGAATTCGTAAAGCTCATTGCGATGCTGTTCAGCGTCGGCGTTGGGGGCATGTCAATCTGGCTTCTGGCGTCTTTCCATTCTCATGACTCTGGATTCCAATTCGTGTCTCAACATGAATGGGTGACGTCGTGGGGAATCTCATGGCATCTTGGTGTTGATGGAGTTTCACTATTCCTAGTCGTTCTCACTGGAATACTCTTCCCGTTAGTAATTCTTGGTGTTGATCCTCACCACGACCACAAGCGCTACTTGGCATGGTTGCTGCTGCTTGAAGCAGGGGTGATGGGTAGTTTCCTGAGTCTCGACCTCTTCCTATTCTTCATCTTCTTCGAAATTGTTCTTGTGCCGATGTATTTCCTCATTGGCGGATGGGGATATGACAAGCGCGTCTATGCGGCTACAAAGTTCTTCTTGTACACGATGCTTGGTTCGGCGTTCATGTTGGTTGGCATCATTGCCACCGCAGTTATTGCTCGACATGACATTGGATATCTCACCTTTGACTTGGTGACCCTTGCGGAACATGCAAGTTTTGCTACAAATACTGGTCGTTGGTTGTTCGTCTCGTTTGCGATCGCTTTTGCCGTGAAGGTGCCAATCTTCCCGTTGCATACATGGCTTCCTGATGCTCATACACAAGCGCCAACTGGTGGCTCAGTCATTTTGGCTGGTGTGTTGTTGAAGATGGGAACATATGGCTTCCTTCGGTTCGGTTTGTACCTATTTCCAGCAGCAGCAGTGTGGGCAAAACCAGTGCTCCTCACCCTTGCTGTCATCGGAATCATCTACGGCGCAATTGCTGCCACCATGCAAGCTGACTTGAAGCGCCTTGTTGCGTATTCTTCTGTTGCTCACCTCGGATTTATTGTCCTCGGTATTTTTGCAATCACTTCGCAGTCACTCACTGGCAGTGTGATGCAAATGGTGAACCACGGTATTTCTACCGGCGCGTTGTTCTTGTTGGTTGGCATGATTTACGAACGTCGTCGTACTCGACAAATTGCTGAACTACGGGGTATTCAGTCCGTTGCTCCAATTTTCTCGGCTGCATTCATGATCGTGATGTTGAGCTCCATCGGAGTTCCAGGACTCAATGGTTTCGCCGGTGAATTTTTGATTCTTATTGGTTCATTCCAGTCAGCGCGGTGGTGGACAATTGTCGCTGCAACCGGCGTCATTCTTGCGGCGTTGTATTTGTTGTGGGCATACCAGCGCGTTTTCCACGGCGAGCCAGATGAAGCGAATTCAACTTTTGCAGAGATGACATTGCGCGAAGGCGTACTTATCATGGCGTTCATTGGGCTTATCGGATTCACCGGTTTGTATCCAAAGCCAATGCTTGAGCGAATTGAACCAAGCGTCGACAAGTTGGTTGAGCATGTTGTGTCTCACAGCGATTACAAGGCACCGACCACACCAAATATCGTGGTTGAGCCTCACGGAGAAAAGGTGGGCGAGTGATGGTTTTCGCAGCAACTCTTGATGGCCCATCAATTCCTTGGGTTGAACTAATCCCCATCCTTTCGTTATTGGCAGGTACCTGTTTCCTCCTTCTCGTTGGTTCTCTTGTTCCAACATGGCCCCGTCGTGGATATGCATGGGTAACAGGAATCTCCACAACTGTTGCCGTTGTAGCTAATGCAGTTAAGTGGAACAACTTGTATTACAACAAGGGAGAAACGTTCTTTGCCGATGCAATTGCCATAGATCGATTCTCGGTTTTGGCGAGCATCACAATCTGTCTTGCAGTAATACTCGGCGCCTTGATGATGTCTGCCTATTTGGTACGAATGAATGCCGATGGCCCTGAGTTGTACGCCCTGTTGTTGACTGCTGCAATTGGCGCACTAGTAATGGTCTCTGCCAATGACCTGATTGTCTTATTCCTCGGACTCGAAACTCTCAGCTTGTCGTTGTATCTCCTGGCAGCCAGCAATCGTGATCGTGAGCAGAGCCAAGAATCAGGATTGAAGTACTTCATTCTTGGAGGCTTCTCTTCGGCTTTTTTCCTGTACGGAGTGGCATTGATTTTCGGATCGACTGGGAGCACAAAAATATCGGGCATCAGCGAAGCACTATCGGGCAGCATCTCCATTGTCAATGCAGACGCAATGTTGCTCGTGGGTATCGGCATGATGCTGGTAGGTCTTGGGTTCAAAGTATCGGCCGCACCTTTCCATGTGTGGACTCCTGATGTGTACGAAGGAGCGCCAACTCCGGTTACGGCGTTCATGGCGTCTGCCGGAAAGGTAGCTGCATTTGCGGCTCTCATGCGTGTTCTGTTGGTAGGTCTTGAACAGCGTGTTGATGATTGGCGCCCTGTTGTGTGGGCACTCGCAATCCTCACCGTATTTACTGGTTCGATTTTGGCAGTTGTGCAGACAAACGTAAAACGTATGTTGGCGTACTCATCAATTAGCCATGCCGGATTTATTTTGGTCGGAGTAGAAGCAGCTGGTCACGTGGGTAGTGACGGTATCGCTACTGCTATGAACTATCTGGCTATCTACACCGTATTGGTGATGGGTTCATTTGCGATTGTTCTTGCGCTGTCCGGCAATACCGACGGAGAAACGAACCTCGATGATTTCAAGGGTCTTGCAAAGCGCCGCCCGGCCTTGGCTCTTGCATTTACTGTTTTGTTATTCGCTCAAGCAGGAGTTCCTCTTACCGCAGGGTTCGTTTCGAAATTCGCAGTCATTAAGTCTGCTGTAGAAGCACACTCATACGTTCTCGCAGTCGCAGCAATGGTGGCAGCGGTTATCGGTGCGTACTTGTACCTTCGTATTGCCGTCAGCATGTGGCTAGAAGAACCAGCATCAGATTCTGAGATCACAATCGACCCAGCTGTTGTCATTGTGATTGTCATCTCTGTTGCTGCAACTTTGATTGTTGGGTTCTTCCCCGAGTTGCTTCTTCATGCCACGCGCCTTGCGCGCTTTGCGCCACGCTGATTTAGCTGGCGTGAGAAATCAGGGTATTAAATAAACCCTGTTGAGACGGGTCATCGCGGGCGGTGTCTTCAGGATGCCACTGCACTGCAACAATCCATGTTGAGCCTGTGTGTTCAACCGCTTCAATAGTGCCATCCTGGTGTGTGCCGACAACAACTAGACCCGGTGCGACTTTTTCAATTGCTTGATGATGCAATGAATGAATAAGCGGTTCAGTAGTTCCCATTGCTTGCGCTAAGCGTGAGCCATTGACGACTTGAATTCCGTGCATGGTGTCGCGATGGTCAGGAGTTGTCTTCAGGTGCTGCACAAGAGTGCCACCAAGGGCAACGTTAAGAACTTGTTGTCCGCGACATACGGCTAAAACTGGAATGTCGCATTCCATGGCTCTGTGTAGAGCTGCAATTTCAAAGTCATCGACAAGTTCATTGACTCCAAACAAGCGTGCCCACTCAGTTGCTCCGTATTTTGATGGGCTGACATCACCGCCACCGATCATGAGCATTCCATCGCATCGAGCAATAGTTTCAGTAATAATCGAAATATCACTTGTGGGCGGAACAAGGACGGGCAAACCTCCTGCGCGATGGATTGCGTCAATGTAGTTCTGTCCACAACTTGTAACCGGCGTGCGGTGTCCTGTTGCTTCTGGGCTCAAACGCCCCGGAATCGCAATCAGGGGTTTGCTCATCCGGCTTCTACTTCGTCAGCCTCGTATCCGGCATTGCGAACTGCAGTCAACACTTCATCAGCGTGTTCACGGCTACGTACTTCTAGAACAGCCTGAATACCGGTTTCGCGAACATGCAAACTCACACCTTCGCGAACGTGTTCTACCTCAACAAGGTTGGCACCTGTTTCTGCGAACAGTGTGAGTAGCCGAGCAAGACCGCCTGGCCTGTCAGAAATACGAACAAACAAAATAAGTCTGCGACCAGCCTTAGTTTCATTTCGACGAATAAGACCAGGAAGTAAACCAAGGTCAACGTTGCCGCCTGACAATACAACACATGTTGTGCCGCTTTGTGCTGGCTTTACTTGGCCGCTCATCAGTGCAGAAACACCAACGGCTCCGCCGCCTTCAACGTATAACTTGCCGCGATCCATCAGAAGAACCATTGCATCGGCAACGAGATCTTCTTCGACAACAACAATCTCGTCTACATATCTTTCAATAAGCGGACGAGTAAACGCACCTGGCATCTTGACTGCAATTCCATCAGCAAGTGTGACGATGGGGCCATCGGGGGGAGGCGAACCTGCATACGGCGCACATGCACGCACTTGAACACCGATGACGCGAATCTTTGGGTTGAATGTTTTCAGTGCCATTGCAACACCACCAGTCAAACCACCTCCACCAAGTGGAATGATGACGAGAGACAAATCTGAAATATCTTCTAGCAATTCAAGACCAAGAGTTGCTTGTCCCGCAACAACAACGGGGTCGTCATACGGATGACAGAAATTCATTCCCGTTGCATCTGCATGTCGTTGCGCTGCTGCAACAGCGTCAGACAATGTGTCGCCACCCTCGCTGAGAATTGCACCGTAGGAACGCACAGCTTCCATCTTCGACAGCGATGCACCAGCCGGAACAAAAATCTCACACGGAACATTGTGATGTCGCGCTGCAAAAGCAATTGCTTGCGCATGGTTTCCAGCACTGCCTGCCACGACGCCGTTCTTCACTGCGTCACCAAGCGAGGAGAGCTTGCTCATTGCACCGCGAATTTTGAAAGACCCCGTGCGCTGCAAATTCTCAGCCTTGAAGACCACATTTCCGCCGTACCTTTCGGACAAGGCGGCCGACTCGGTGATGGGGGTGCGTTTGACTACACCTACTCCGGCACGTCGAGCTGCGTCGATGACTTCAGAATCAATTGGTATAGCTGTCATCTGCCCCTACCGTAGTGGGCATGCGCGCTGTACTCATCGCAAATAGTGAGGATGCTGATCCTGGGTTCGTTGGTCGAGCTTTGCGCCAACGCGGGTATGCCTTCACTGAGTTTTTGCGCGAGGACCACGTGAATTGGCCCTCTCTCGACGGCTTTGACCTTGTCGTGGCAATGGGCTCAAACTGGAGCACCTATTGGGACCATGTCGCCGAGCCCGTTCGCGCCGAGCAAGCCCTTCTGGCAGATGCGGTCTCCCGGGGCATCGGAATTCTCGGAATTTGCTTTGGGGCCCAACAGTTGGCCGTCACCCTTGGGGGAGAAGTCACCCGGGCCAAAACCCCTGAAATCGGTTGGTACCAAGTGTTCCCGGTGGCAGAGGCTGCCAATTTGGCTCCTGAATGCCTCACCCGGGGCGACTGGATGCAGTGGCATTACGACCGATTCAGTGTTCCCGCCGGGGCCACAACCCTTGCCGATTCTCCGGTTGGCCCCCAGGCCATGATCTGCGGCAGAGCGCTTGGGCTTCAATTCCACCCCGAGGCCTCTGAGTCGATTGTGCGATTGTGGATGACTGGCCAGGGGAGCGATGAGATCGCTGCCATCGGGATGACCGCCGACGAATTGATTCGGGAGACAAGTTCTCGCGTGGTCGATGCCGAACAGCGGTGTGATGAATTGGTCGCGTGGTTTTTAGAAAATATCGCACAAAGGCACATGGCGTAACTGGACGTTGACCCAATGGGAAGTTGGGGCGATAGTGAGTCCCCGTAGTAGTTTTGGACGTGATGTCCCCTTTCTTACGGTCCTATCTCACTGTTGTGTGGTTTGGGCTGGCCTCCTTTCTTGTTGCCGGCTTGCTGCTTGGTATTTCGGCACTCATTCGTCCGAATAATCCCAACGCAGAAAAATTGCTCACCTACGAAAGCGGTGTTGATCCGGTTGGTGACGGTTGGTCGCAAAGCCAAATTCGTTATTACGTCTTTGCACTGTTGTTCGTAATCTTTGATGTTGAAGCAGTCTTTATTTTCCCGTGGGCCACTCAACTTGAGCGGTACGCAGGTTTTGGCCTTGTAGAGATGGGCATTTTTGTCGCCATCTTGTTACTTGGTCTTGTCTATGCGTGGCGCAAAGGCGTCCTTCGCTGGGTCTAGGAACAAGGGTTTAATTATGGGTCTTGTAGATCGTGGTCGGTTGGGCAAACCGCTGACACAACTATTCAATCTTGGTCGTTCGTACAGCCTGTGGGTGTACCAATGGGGTCTTGCATGTTGTGCAATTGAAATGGGTGCGGCATTTGGTTCGCCTCGTTACGACGTCATGCGTCTCGGAGTTATTCCACTTCCTGCATCACCACGTCAAGCAGACCTTGTTGTTATCTCCGGAACTGTTACAGACAAAATGGCGCCAGCTATCAAGCGTTTGTATGAACAAATGCCTGAACCGAAGTACGTCATTTCAATGGGTTCATGTGCAAACTGCGGCGGACCATATTGGGACAGCTACTCAGTAACAAAAGGAATTGACCAAATCATTCCTGTTGACGTATACATCCCTGGTTGCCCTCCTCGCCCTGAAGCATTGCTAGAAGGAATTGTGTTGTTGCAACAACGCATTAAGCACGAAGACATGGGTGCTCGTTGGCGTGGCGAAGGTACAAAGTCAATGTACGTCGATGGTGAATCTGCAGAAAAGGGAGGTATCCCCGTTGTCGTCAACAACTGATACCCCAACTGAAACACAACGCGACGATGTGCGCGATGCAGAGATAGCTCGCGTGCGCGCAGCTCTCGGTAGTTCCGTCGTTGATTCACTCGTTAAGCCAAACGATGACATGTGGATTCGTGTTTCTGCAGACGCTTGGCGTTCAACCGGTGAAACTTTAAAGAGCCTCGGCTACACGTATTTCGGATTCATCTCAGCGATTGACTGGTTGCCTTCTCCGTACGGTCGTGGCGAAGATGACCCAACTGCGCCGCCAGTCGAGCGCAGCAGTGTTATCAAACAGGGCTACGCAGGTGGCGACACTCGCTTTCAAGTCATCGCTCGTCTTGTGCAGCCGTTCACCACACTTGGTATCAACATCAAAGTTGACGTTGATGATTCGCTAATGGCTATTGATTCATGGTCGCAAGTCTTTGCTGGTGCAAACTGGCACGAGCGCGAAACACACGAGATGTTTGGCATTGGTTTTAATGGTCATCCTGATCTGCGCAATATGTACTTGCCGACAGATTTTGAAGGACACCCGCTTCGTAAAGATTTCCCACTGCTTGCGCGCATGGTGAAACCATGGCCAGGAATTGTTGATGTCGAGCCACTCCCAGGTGACGACAGTGAAGAGGAAGGTGACGCATCATGAGTCTTCTAGGCGATCGTCAACAACTTGCATACATCGCAGCACAAGCAGCAGATGCACGTGTCAACGTAGAACTTGAAACTGAGGGCATGACTCTCAACATCGGACCACAGCATCCCGCCACACACGGAACTCTTCGAATCATTGCTCGTCTTGATGGTGAACAAGTTCTCTGGGCAGACCCATCGTGCGGTTACATGCACCGTGGATACGAAAAACTCACTGAAGTTCGTTCATACCCACAAGTCACTGCATTGGTAAACCGCATTGACTGGCTCGGATCATTCGCAAACGAAGTGCCGTTCATTCTTGCTGCTGAAAAATTGATGGGTGTTGAAGCACCATCACGCGCACAGCACATTCGCACCATCTTGTTTGAATTGTCACGAATTGCAAACGTCACTTTGTTCCTTGGAGACCTTGGCGTGCAGCTTGGTGCCGTTACGCCAGTGTTCTTCGCATTCCGCGACCGTGAATACGTGCTGAACCTTATTGAAGGTGCAACTGGTGGACGTTTCCATCCAAACTTTGACCGCATCGGCGGATTGAAAGACGATCTTCCTGCAGGCTTCATTGACGAGACTCGTATTGTCATGAAGAAGCTTCGTGGCTTCTGCGATCAAATCGAAGACTTGTTGTTCGGTAACGAAATCTTCCAGTCACGTACTCGTGGTATTGGTGTTATTCCGAAAGACGTTGCATTGCAGTACGGATTATCTGGCGCAAACTTGCGTGCCAGTGGTGTTGACTGGGATCTTCGTCGCGATCAGAAATTGCCACTTGCATATGACAAGGTTGACTTCAAAGTCATCACTCACCCGGACGGCGACTCGTTCGCACGTTGCTGGGTTCGTTTGCAAGAAGTTCGTGAATCAACACGCATCGTTGATCAACTGCTCGACACAATTCCTGCGGGCCCAATCATGGCCAAGGTTCCAAAGATCATCAAGGTTCCTGAAGGCGAAGCATGGGTCTCAACGGAGAACCCTCTTGGTGAAATGGGCTACTACGTTGTTTCTCAAGGCGACATGGGGCCGTTCCGCGTCAAGATTCGTAGCGCATCATTCAACAACATCTCGATTACTCCGTGGCTGTTGAAGGGTGTTTATGTCCCAGACATCATCACCATTCTTGCGTCGCTGTATTTCATTCTCGGAGACATTGACCGCTGATGAATCTCGCAACCCTTCTTTCTGCTGACCTGCCATATTGGGCACAGTCGCTTCTTCGCGTTCTAGGTGGCCTTGTTGCCGTCCTTCTTCCGGCCGGAACAGTGGTGTATCTGTTCTTGTTCAAGATGATGTCATTCATGCAGTCACGCCTTGGTCCAATGGAAGCTGGCCCTCAAGGATCGATGCAGCTTTTCGCCGAAGTCGGCAAATGGCTACAAAAAGAAGACATCTATCCAGCGCGTGCTGACAAGTTCATCTTCAAGTTGGCTCCTCTTATTGTTTTGGCAAGCACGTTCCTCTTAGTTGTTGTGGTGCCGTTCGGCCCTGATGCATTGTTTACAAACTTTGAAACCGGGGTGTTTTACGCACTAGCTGTTTCATCTGTATCGGTTCTTGGAATTCTGATTGCTGGATGGGCGAGTGCCAACAAGTATTCGTTGCTTGGTGGTTTGCGTGCAGCTGGTCAGCTCATTGCGTATGAACTTCCAATGGTTCTTGCCGTAGTTGGCGTTGTTATCCAGGCCGGCACGATGAATCTCCAACAAATCGTTGTGGCGCAAAATGCAGGCTCAATGTTTGGGTTCAGCAGTCTTGGTAATCCATACGTCATCACACAGTTCGTCGGTTTCATTGTGTTCATGATTGCTGTGCAAGCTGAACTCACTCAGACTCCGTTCGACATGCCCATTGCTGAATCTGAGCTCGTGTCTGGTTACATGACTGAATACTCAGGCTTCCGATTCCTCATTTTCTTCATTGGTGAATTTGCAACCGCTGGTGTTTTCTCCATGATTGCTTCTGTTCTCTTCCTCGGTGGTTGGGCAGTGCCGTTCTCTTGGTTCGGTTGGACCACCATCGACAGCATCGACAATTGGATGAACATCGTCGGACCGCTCATCTTGTTCTCCAAGATGCTGGCTGTTGTCTTCTTCATCATGTGGGTGCGTTTCTCATACCCACGTTTCCGCGAAGATCAATTGCAGAAGTTCGCTTGGAAAGTTCTTATCCCCGTATCTCTTGCCAACATCATGGTCACGGCAATTCTGAAGGTGGCGTTCTAATGGCAAAAGTTCCTGGTCTTGTTAAAGGTCTTGGTGTCACATTCGGCACCATGATGAAAACCTTCAAAGAAGGTTCAAACACAGTTCAATACCCACATGTAAAGGAAACGCCTCCGCTTCGTGCACGTGGCGTTATCGCACTTCATGAAGGTAACTGCACCTCGTGCATGTTGTGTGTTCGGTCATGTCCTGACTGGTGCATCTACATCGAAGGCCACAAAGAGATGGCACCACCGCGTCGCGCTGGTGGTGCTGCTCGTAAAGTCAACAAACTTGATCGCTTTGATATTGACTACGCGTTATGCATGTACTGCGGAATCTGCGTTGATGTATGTCCCTTTGATGCATTGTTCTGGAGTCCTGAGTACGAATACTCAGAACCACGTATTGCTGATCTCTTGCACGACAAAACAAAACTTGGTGAATGGATGGAAACAGTTCCTGAAGCACCAGAACTTGAAGCCGGCGCAGACAAGAAGGGCAAGAAGTAATGTTCGCGTCTGATGTCCTCGTTGCTCAAAACATTGGTTTTGCAATTATCGCCGCAATCATGGTCTTCGGCGCCTTGCGTGTCGTTACTACCAGCAATGTTGTTCACGCTGCATTGTGGCTAGTTGTTGTACTTGCCGGCGCAGCAGCACAGTACGTGTTGCTTGCAGCTGAGTTTGTTGCCATTACTCAGGTGCTTGTCTACATCGGTGCTGTGATGGTGTTGTTCTTGTTTGGAACAATGTTGACTCGTGCTCGTATAGGTGCAGAATCTGATTTGAATAATAAGAATTGGTTTTTTGGGATTCCTATTGCTCTCGCATTGTTTGTAGCAATGGCAATGGCGCTTGATAGCGGCTTCGGTAGTCAGAAAATGCCAGCGGATGCTGCAGTGGTAACTACTCAAGAAATTTCTGACCAAATCTTTGGCCCATACCTCTTGCCATTCTGGGCCTTGTCGTTCGTACTTCTCGCAGCTGTTGTCGGGGCCATTGTTCTCGCGAGGAGGGACTAACCATGTTTGTTAATCAATTCCTCATCCTTGCAGCAGTTCTGTTCTGCATTGGCGTCTATGGCGTTATTGCCCGCAAGAACGCCGTCCTTGTGTTGATGTCAATCGAACTCATTTTGAACTCGGTCAATATCAACTTGTTGGCCTTCTCTATGCGTAATGGCTCACTAGATGGTCATACCTTCGCGCTGTACATCATTGCGATTGCTGCTGCCGAAGTTGGCGTGGGTCTTGCAATGGTTCTCCTTATGTATCGCAATCGTCGTTCTATTGACCTCGATGAACTCTCAGAGATGAAGGGCTGATCCGATGTTCGCTGAAGCCACAGAAGCTGCAACAGAAGTAGTACTGAGTTCGGGGTGGTTCCTCGAGCATGCGTGGGTTATCCCCGTCATTCCTGCATTGTCGTTCTTTCTCATTATTTTCTTCGGAAAGCGCATGCCAAAGAAGGGAAGCGAATTTGGCGTTGCTTCCATGCTCGGCGCTTTGGTCTTTGCAGGTGGAGCCGCCTACCAGTGGATTCAACGAGTTAACGGAGCACCCGAAGGAGCATTTGTTTCTCCTGTTGTCAAGACGTGGACATGGTGGCAGAACAGCGGAGTCTCGTTTGGTATTGGCCAACATGTTGATGGACTTACGGTTGCAATTCTTTTGGTCGTTGCGTTCATCTCCACTTTGGTGCAGATCTATTCGCTTGAATATCTGCGCGGAGATCGTCGCTACACGCATTTCTTCGCTTCACTGACTTTGTTCTCTGCCGGAATGCTCAACATGGTTGTTGCAGAAAACATGATTCAACTCATCTTGGGTTGGGAAATCATGGGTCTGTGCTCCTTCCTCCTTATTGGTCACTGGTGGGAAGAAGGCGCAAACAGCCGCGCTGCACTGAAGGCGTTCTTCACCACACGTACCGGCGACATTGGTCTTCTCACCGGTACTGCCATTCTGTTTTTCTCAGCTAATGAATGGACCACAAAGACTCTTGGAGTTTCTGGTTTCTCAATTCGCGGTCTTTCCTCGTGGGCATTGTCAGGTGACCCTGGCCATGCAGCAATCACGATGGGTGCAGTAGCCCTCTTTATTGCAGCCATTGGCAAGAGCGGCCAGTTCCCACTTCACACTTGGTTGCCAGACGCTATGGCTGGTCCAACTCCTGTTAGCTCGCTCTTGCATTCGTCCACCATGGTTGTTGCCGGTGTGTTCCTTGTTGCTCGTTTGTACCCCGTGTTCTTCAAGGGCATGGACATCCTTGGTGGTAGCGCGAACTTCATCGTTGTCATCGGTGGTATCACCATCGTTATTGCTGCGCTGCTCGCATTTGTGCAGACAGACATCAAGAAGGTTCTTGCCTACTCAACAGTCAGCCAACTTGGCTACATGATGATGGGACTGGGCGCTGGGGCATGGTTACCAGCCGTCTTCCACATTTTCACACACGCATTCTTCAAGGCTTGCTTGTTCCTCGGTGCCGGATCAATCAGCCATAGTTCTTCTCATCACTCGTTCGAAATGAAGAAAGACATGGGCGGGCTTCGCAAGTTCATGCCAATAACTTTCGGTACGTGGATTATTTCAACGCTTGCTCTCTGCGGAGTGTTTCCATTCTCTGGTTTCTTTTCGAAAGATGAAATCATCGACAACGTTGGCCACAATGGCTACAACGTGTTCATGATTGTCGGACTTGCTGGTGCATTCCTCACAGCTGCGTACATGACTCGCGCAACGTATCTCACCTTCTTTGGTCAGCCACGCGGCGCGTCTGCTGGCGAACATCATGAAGAAGAGAGTCACGACTCGCATGCTGCACATGATGACCATGCTGATCATGGTCATGACGCTCACGATTCACATGATGCTCATGCATCACACGGACCTCATGAGTCTGGTTGGCTCATCACTGTTCCACTAGTTATTTTGGCAACACTTGCTCTTGGTTCTGGCTTCTTGAATGCAGCACCGTTTGGTGAGAAGTGGGAACACTTTAAGAAGTGGGTTGAGCCAAGCGCTGAAGTAGTCAGCCCAACAGGTATTGCGTATGTCGTGGGTGGCGTTGGTGAGACTCGTGTCGCATCAGATGCTCCAACAGATTCCACAGTCGCTCCTGATGCCGAAGTCGTGACGCTTGTTGAAGGCGAAGCAGGCCCAGAAATGCTGAGGTCAACTCCAGCGTCTGGTGAAGATGCTCATTCAACTGAAGGTGAAGCATTGATGGCCGATGCATCTGGCGAGGCGCATCATGAATCACCATGCGGAACCGAAACCCCTGCACAAGGCGTGTGTATGGCTCCACAGATTCATCATGCACCGTTCAAATGGTCAAAAGCCGCAACATCAATGTTGATTGTCCTTGCAGGATTCCTTCTCAGTTTGTTTGTCTGCATTCAGTTGTACGAAAAGAAGAACAAGAAGTTTGTTGGCCTCACAGAGCGCAACAAGGTATTGGGCTTTGGATACAAGCTTCTTGTCAACAAGTACTACCTCGATGTGCTGTACGAGAAAATCATTGTTCGTTCGATCGCGCACCCAATTGCAGCTGCCGTGTATTGGTTCAACCAAAAAGTTCTTGATGGCGTCGTTAATGGAGCAGGCACAACAGCAAAGGGAATTGCTGGTTGGGTCTATCGCAATATCGATCAACGCGTGGTCGATGGCGCAGTGAATGGCACGGGCAATGTTGCCCAAGGTGCCGGGAGCGCTCTTCGTCCTGTTCAGTCCGGAAAAGTCAATCAGTATGGGGCGTTGTTGTTCGGCGCTGCCGCCATCGGCGCCCTCGTACTCGTCATCGTAAATACCTAGGGAGCTACCGCAATGGAAGTCATAAGCAACCACAACTGGGCTCTAACAGTCGGCACTTTCTTGCCGCTTGTCGGAGTCCTCATCATGCTGTTCATACCGAAAGCTGAAGAGGCACTGATTAAGTCAGTCGCTATCGCAACAGCGATCGCCACACTTGCTGTGGGTATTTACACAATGGTCCAATTCGACTTCGGCAATGCCGGCGCCATGCAGTTCGTGGCGCAACATGACTGGATCTCAGTCATTAAGTCGTCGTATTACATCGGTATTGATGGCATCAGCCTTCCGCTGTACCTCTTGTCAATGATCATCACAGTTCTCGTCATGATTTATTCATGGGATCATGTGCCATCGCCAGGAAACCCGAAGGCGTTCTTCATCTTGATGTTGATTCTGCAAACAGGTATGGCCGGAACATTCATTGCGCGTGACCTCATCTTGTTCTTCGTGTTCTTCGAACTTGTGTTGTTGCCGATGTACTTCATGATTGGTGTCTGGGGTGGCGAAAATCGTCAGTACGCATCACTCAAGTTCTTCCTGTACACCATGTTCGGATCGGCACTCATGCTGGTTGCCTTCCTTGCACTGTTCTTCAAGACCGGTGCTGAAAGTTTCGCTATTCCGTTCCTCATTGAGAACGGACTGAACATTTCACGCACCACTCAAATTTGGATCTTCGCCGGAATGTTCGTTGGCTTTGCAGTCAAGGTTCCCATGTTCCCATTCCACACATGGTTGCCAGACGCACATACGCAAGCACCAACGCAAGGTTCAGTAATCCTTGCTGCAGTGTTGTTGAAGTTGGGTACATACGGTTTTGTACGTATCGCAATTCCAGTACTTCCCGAAGCAGCAAAAGCATGGGCTCCGTATATCGGTGGTCTTGCAGTGATCGGAATCATCTACGGTTCACTCGGTTGTCTTGCACAAACTGACATGAAGCGTCTGATTGCGTTCTCGTCTGTAGCTCACATGGGCTTCGTGATGCTTGGTATTTCAACGCTTACGTCATTCGGTATGAACGCTGCAATGTTCGGAATGGTTGCTCACGGTCTCATCACCGGCATGTTGTTCTTTGTTGCTGGTTCGGTAAAAGAGCGTTACCACACACTTGAAATCAAGCGCATCTCTGGCATGTTGTTGCAGATGCCAAAACTCGGATGGATCTTTGGCTTCTGCGCAATGGCATCACTTGGTCTTCCAGGCCTCGCAGGTTTCTGGGGAGAGTTCCCCGCAATCTTGTCCGCCTACCATCCTGCTGCCGGACTTTCGGTCAACGTGTTCCGCGCCTACATGGTGATCGCCGCCATCGGAACCGTCTTTGCTGCCGGTTACTTGTTGTGGCTCTTCCAGCGCATCGCATTCGGTGAACCAGCCGCTGAGTTTGCTGCTGGTCACGGACACGACGACGACATTCACGATGTCAACAAGTTTGAGTGGATTGCATGGACACCGCTTCTGATCGCAATTGTGGTCTTTGGTGTGTACCCACAATTGATGTTCAAGGTTCTCGACCCAGCAGTGGGCGTTACTCTCAAGGCTTTCGGAGGCTGACCCGTGCTGAGCACAATCGCCACCGCTGCGTGGTCATCACCAACAATTGATTACCACGCACTAGCTCCTGAGATGATTCTCGGAGCAGGCATTGTGCTGCTCTTGTTGCTCGACTTGTTCTTGTCTGATTCTCGTAAATGGTTGTTGACACCTGTAGCAAGCTTTACTCTGCTCGCTGCCTTCATCCCTGTACTGACCTTGGCATTGAACAATGCCGGCACGCGGGAGATGTTTGACGGTCGCTATGTGATTGATGATTTCAGTTTGGTGATGAAGGGCTTGTTCCTGCTTTCCGGGTACGTGGTTGTTCTTCTTGCTGCTGATTACATTCGCGAGGGTGACTATTACCAAGGCGAATTCTGGTTCCTGATGCTGTCCAGCCTTATGGGAATGGTCATGATGGCGTCAAGCCGTGACCTCATTTCAATTTTCGTTTCTCTTGAGTTCTTATCCATTCCTGCGTACATGCTTGCTGCTTGGCGCAAGCGTGATTCACGAAGCAATGAAGCCGGTATTAAGTACTACCTTCTTGGCGTCTTTGCCTCAGCAATCATGTTGTACGGAATGTCGTTGCTCTACGGAATCACGAACTCCACGAAACTTACTGAGATTGGTGCTGCTCTTGGAAGCAACCTCACGTCAATCCGTGCGCTCGCTGTGTTCTTCGTGGTCATCGGTTTTGCATTCAAGATTTCTGCCGTGCCATTTCACACATGGGCACCTGACACCTATCAAGGTGCGCCAACTCCAGTTACCGCGTTCCTATCAGTCGCCTCAAAAGCAGCTGGCTTCGTTGCTCTTGTCACTGTCGTCTATGTCGGGTTCCCTGGCTCACACGCCGTGTGGCAGCCGGTCTTTTGGATTCTCTCTGCGGCCACAATGACTCTCGGTAACGTCATGGCGTTGAAGCAAACGAGCATTGTTCGTATGTTGGCGTATTCATCAATCGCTCAAGGTGGCTTCATCCTTATGCCGCTCGCCGTTGCCGGCGAAGCAGGTGTTGCGCAGTCTGCATTGCGCGCAGTCGTTACGTACCTCATCGTGTACGCATCAACAAACCTTGGTGTCTTTGCCATTGTCATGGTTGTCGCCCGCAAAACACGTAGTGGTGAAATTTCTTCGTATGGCGGTTTGTTCTCGTATGCACCTGGCATCGCAACTCTGATGACAATCTTCATGGCATCGCTTGCTGGTATCCCACCACTTGGTGGTTGGTTCGGTAAGTTCGCAGCCTTCCAGTCACTCGTGTCCGCTGGGACAACATGGGCATATGTCCTTGCAATCATCGGCGGTGTGAACTCAGTTGTTGCATTCGGTTACTACGGCAGCATCTTGCGTGAAATGTGGATGCGCCCAGTTCCAGACGGCGACACATCACCAGTTCCTGTGAAGTCATCTCTTGCAGTCGCACTTGGTATCACTAGCCTCGCCACACTGTTGTTGGGCGTCCTGCCTGGCATCGTGATTCACTTCGGTGATCTTGCCGGTCTTGCCGGTGCCTTCGGCCGCTGATTCCATTCGCGCTGCAATTGCAGCGTCGCAGGGGAGCATTCCGTTCTCTTCCTTCATGGACCTTGCTCTCTACAGCGAACATGGTTTCTATTCCACAACAGGACGTGCAGGCAGGCGCGGTGATTTCATAACCTCTGCTGAAGTTGGTCCGTTGTTCGGCACTGTACTTGCGCGAGCAATTGATGACGTATGGAATCGTCTCGGACAACCGGACAATTTTCAAATCGTAGAAGTGGGTGCTGGCCCCGGAACACTTGCCCGTTCGATTCTTGCTGCACAACCAGAATGCCTACAGCGCGGCGAATACATCACAATTGAAACAAGTGCAGCACAGCGCGCGCTTCACCCTGACGGCGTAACGTCAACCGATTCAATGCCGACAGCTATTGAACACGGCGTGGTGATTGCCAATGAACTGCTCGACAATATCCCTTTTGAATTGTGGGTGTACGACGATGGTTGGCGTGAAGCACACGTGATTGCAACTGGCGATACATTCTCAGAGATCTTGGTGAACTCACCAGTGCCATCGTTCCTACCAAGCAGGGCACCACATGCTTCACGCGCACCTATTCAACGCGAAGCGTCGCAATGGTTGGCTGATTCATTGTCCACATTGCGTCGTGGATCTGTTATCGCTATCGATTACTGCACTCCATTAACGGCCGAAGTTGCCTCAATGCCGTGGCGTGAATGGTTGCGAACGTATGCAAGCCATGAAAAGGGAACGCACTACTTGCGAAACCCTGGAGAGCAAGACATCACATCGCAAGTGCTTATTGATCAATTGGCTGCTGTGCGAGAACCTGATGCTGTGCGAACGCAAGCGCAGTTTCTTCAGCGGTGGGGCATTGATGACTTGGTTGAAGAAGGAAGGCGAGTCTGGGCGGAACAAGCATCTGCACCAACACTTTCGGCAATAAAGATGCGTAGCCGCATTACAGAAGCCGAAGCTTTGTTAGATGAAACCGGACTGGGAAACTTCACCGTGTTGGAGTGGTCTCACCGCTAGGCGATTTGTTTGTCAGGCCGGCTAGTTAGCCACGCTCCGATTAACACCACACACATTCCAGTAATCGCAAGAGCAGTTACTTTTTCATCGCGAAACAACAGCCCGAGAATTGTTGCAACTACCGGCGTGAAGAAAACTCCGATCACGCCGCGCACGGCACCTGCACGGACCATCAACATTCCGTACATCACGTATGCAAAACCTGTTCCGAGTGCGCCAAGTGCCATTAGTGCAAAAAAAGCCGACCAAGCAAAGTGGCTATCGAACATCGCAGGAATTCCCAGCGGCAAAGAAAAGAGCAGTGCAAAAAGTTCTTGCCACAACAGAACCGTGAGCGTTCCATACTTCACCTGCATTTCGCGCGACAAGATGCTGGTGAATGCATAGCAACACGTAGCGGCAAGAAGAAAGAGCACTCCATGAATTGACGCACCTTTGCCATCGCCCACACTTCCGAAAGAGATCAGAGCAATGCCGGCAAATCCGATGACGACTGCGGTGATACGTCGAGCTGACGGCATATTGCGGGTCAAGATGGCTGCTGCGACAACTGTGGTGATGGGAATCGAGCCATTGATCATTCCGGCGATGGACGAAGACACCGTCTTTTCGGCCAATGGGTATAGATAAAAGGGAATTGTCATCGCCACCAACCCGAGCAGGGCCACACGCACAATGTCTGATTTGTCGATGCGTTTACGAGCAGCAGGGAAGCAGGCGAGGGCAAGTGCGCCAAAGCCCAGACGGGCGATAGGCACAACGCCGGTTGCCACATGGTCGATAGCTATGGCTATGAAGAGGAAAGACGCACCCCAGGTCAGGGCAACAGCTGAGGTCATGCCCCACTCTGTTGGTCCGAATTGCTGGGCGGTATCTCGCCCGAGGTTTGACTTTGTCACCTGCTTAGTCTTGCCGTTCGCCATGGGTAACTGAGGCTTCATTTCACTAGTGTCATAAGGACTAGCTGGGGGTTTCACATGGCAGACAACGAGAACCACGACACAATCGATGCTCTTCAATGGGAAAAGCGGAAATTTCCGCCGTCCGATGCATTCAAGAAGAACACACTTGTTGCTGGCACCTTCCTCTACGACGAAGCCAATGAGGATTATGAAGCTTTTTGGGCGCGTCAGGCCAGCGAGCTTGTCGCTTGGGATACATCGTGGGACACCATCTGCGAATGGAACTTGCCGTACAGCAAATGGTTTGTTGGCGGGAAACTCAATGTGTCATACAACTGCCTTGATCGCCATGTCATTGCAGGCAAGGGCGACAAGGTCGCTTTTCATTTTGAAGGTGAACCTGGGGACACTCGTACAATCACGTACTCACAAATGCTTGACGAAGTACAGAAGTTTGCAAACGTTCTCAAGGGTCTCGGTGTAAACAAGGGCGACCGCGTCAATATCTATTTGCCGATGATTCCTGAAGCTGCAGTCGCCATGTTGGCGTGTGCACGTATTGGTGCAGTGCACTCTGTCGTGTTCGGTGGTTTCTCATCACAGGCTTTGTCGGATCGCATTAACGATGCCGAAGCAAAAGTTCTTATTACCGCTGATGGCGGATATCGACGTGGGGAAGTGTTCGCGCTGAAACCACAAGCAGATGAAGCAGTGGCGAGTACTCCAACAATTACTGCAGTTGTTGTTGTGAAGCGCGGCGGCAATGAAGTTGAGATGCAAGCAGGCCGTGATCATTGGTATCACGAACTCATGGCAACAGCCGATGCTGTATGCCCACCGGAGCCGATGGATTCTGAGCAATTGCTCTTCTTGTTGTACACCTCAGGTACAACGGGTAAGCCAAAGGGCATCATGCACACCACTGGTGGCTACCTCACGCACGTTACCTACACACATAAGTACGTATTCGACTTGAACCCCGACAAAGATATTTTTTGGTGCACAGCAGACGTTGGTTGGATTACCGGACACAGTTACATCGTCTACGGCCCGCTTAGCAATGGCGCAACACAAGTGATGTACGAAGGTGTTCCGAACTACCCAGCGAATGATCGCATGTGGGAAATCATCGAAAAGTACAAGGTCACCATTTTCTATACCGCCCCAACAGCTATTCGAACCTTCATGAAGTGGGGCGTCGAAGAGCCAGCAAAACATGACTTATCATCACTTCGATTGCTCGGCAGTGTGGGCGAGCCCATCAACCCAGAAGCGTGGATGTGGTATCACGAGAACATTGGTCGCGGTAATTGCCCCATCGTTGACACATGGTGGCAAACAGAAACGGGCGGCATCATGATCAGTCCGCTTCCCGGTGCAACCACCACAAAGCCTGGTTCTGCGACGTTTCCGTTACCCGGAATTGGTGCAGAGCTTCTTGATGACGAAGGACATGTCGTTACACATGGCGGTGGTTACCTGACTCTCACTCAGCCATGGCCCGGAATGTTGCGCGGAATTTGGAAAGATCCCGAGCGCTTTCAAGATGCATATTGGTCCCGTTTTGCTGGGCGATATTTCGCAGGTGACGGCGCCAAGTTAGATGACGATGGCTATCTCTGGTTGCTTGGTCGCGTTGATGATGTGATGAACGTTTCAGGTCACCGCATTTCTACAACTGAAGTAGAAAGCGCATTGGTATCTCACCCGAGTGTTGCTGAAGCAGCAGTAGTTGGCGCCAACGATGCAACAACAGGTCAAGCAATCATTGCGTACGTGACCCTCGTCGGTGGCATGGAAGTTGACGAACAGATTCTGCGCAATCACGTCGCTTCAGAGATTGGTGCAATTGCTAAGCCAAAGACCATTTATTTCACACCGGATCTTCCAAAGACTCGCAGTGGAAAAATCATGCGACGGTTACTACGAGATGTTGCTGAAGGCCGCAACTTAGGTGACACCACAACTCTTGCTGATGCAAACGTTGTGAATGAACTTCAGAAGCGCGCTGCTGAAGCACCTAGCGAAGACTAAAAAATACCGCGACGAAAATTAGTCGCGGAAATTTTCAAACTGCAGTGGCACGCCAAGGTCTTCGCTCTTTAGTAATGCCATTACTGCTTGAAGGTCGTCACGCTTTTTTCCGGTGACACGAACTTGTTCGCCTTGGGTTTGGCTAGAGATTCCCTTGCCGCCTTTTTCTTTGATCAGCTTGTTGATCTCGCGTGCCTTGTCAGATGAGATTCCTACTTTGACTGTGACCAACTGACGCACGGTGTCGCCCGATGCTTGTTCGAACTTGCCCCACTCGATGCCTTTCAATGACATGCCGCGCTTCACGAACTTTTCTTCCAGCAGTACGCGAACGGCGCGAGCCTTTTCTTCAGAAATAGTCTTGATGGTGATGACCAGGTCATTTTGGTCAATCGAAGAGTCGGTTCCCTTGAAGTCAAAGCGCTGGGTCATTTCGCGCTGGGCCTGGTCCACTGCGTTTCGCAGCTCTTGGCGGTCGATGTCGGAAACAATGTCAAAGGAAGGCATGAGGTAGAAGGCTACATAGCCCGATAACCTTGCCATTCCATATGGGTCGGTGCCCGAGCGGCCAAAGGGA
>Ga0209296_1000122_pt1 | contig 64933 bp, 54 predicted proteins | sample S_130206_EF_Meta_FD_187319 | JGI IMG/M metagenome (GOLD analysis project Ga0209296, IMG submission 187319) | Freshwater microbial communities from Lake Simoncouche, Canada to study carbon cycling - S_130206_EF_MetaG (SPAdes) (version 2) | ecosystem: Environmental > Aquatic > Freshwater > Lake ...
GAGAAGCCTGCATCGTGTTTGTTTCGATTGCCCATGCCGCCCGGAGCCAAGTTTTTTGATGCGCAAGTTTATAACCTCGAAAAGTTGTTTACTAAAAAAGAATCCCCCATTCCGATCAAGCGTACGTTGCTAACCTCTGGTGTATTGGAAGCTGCAATGAATAGTAATTTTCAGAAAGGAAAAATGCTGACAACTAAACAACTGGAATTTGCATACACAGCGAAAGCCGATAGCGGATTTCTTCGTGGAAGAATAAGTGGTGAATTAGATTAAGAATTTTTTATAAGTTTTTGAAGATGTTCCGCCGAATGTAAATCCGACATCGCCCAGTTGCCGAATAAACAAAGCAGCGGAACATTTTTAATTTAAGAGGGAATAAAAAGAATTGCAAGTAATTTGAGTCACATAAAAGACAGTATTTTATATAAGCGTATGAATTAGGCGAAATAGGCCAAAAATAAACAATATTTTTAAAAGATAAATTAAACACCGGGTTTTTATATCACAAATTCTTCAATGCGGACTCTTAAAGATTAATCATTACAATGAATACAATCAGAAAAAACGTTAAAGTAAGGTTGATTCGTGCAAAGCGCCCCATTTGTTTATATTGTTCACTTTAATAAACCTTTTCGGTTTGATAAATATTCTTGAATTTATGACAATAGACAAAAGAGTAAGGTATTGTTTGCTCGGAAGGTTTTAGTTTAAAGACTTGACCATTAGAAATAAGATTGCGGATAGTAGTCAGGAATGGGTGAGAGGTTTTTTAGTTTGCCCGAGAGATGGGGGCCAACTATAGTTTTGTTAGAGTTAAAGTTTGGTATGATTACCTGACTAAGGGTGTTGATAAAAGTTTTTCTCAGGAATGGAAACAGGATGCGTTTTAACCTGATTGACAAGATTATCGAAGTTCAACCAGGGGTTAGCCTTAAGGCGTTAAAAAACTTAACGCTCGGGGAAGAATACTTGGCAGACCATTTTCCAACCTTCCCGGTGATGCCTGGTGTTTTGATGCTGCAAACCTTGGTTGAAGCTGGGGCTTGGCTTCTTCGCATTAGCGAAGATTACGCCCACAGTGTTATCGTTCTTAGGGAAGCCAAGAACATCAAGTATGGTAATTTCATGGAACCCGGTAAGCAGATGCTGATTACCGTGGAGCTGGTCGAAAAAACTGAAGAGTTAGCAGTATTTAAAGGTAAAGGCGAAATGGAAGGGCAATCCACGGTATCTGCTAGGATTACTCTGGCCCGCTACAACCTGCGCGACAAGAATATTAGCTTTAAAGAAACCGATGAGAAGATGATTGCGCATTATAAAGAATTACATCGCTATCTAAGCATGAATTCTTGATGATATGTCGATGTTAACTGGACTGGATGATAGGCTCTAACTTACGATTAGGAATGACAGGATGATTTTTAAAGACAAGGTAGCCATCGTTACTGGCGGAAGCAGGGGAATAGGTAAAGCTATTGCCATGGGTTTAGCCCTTCAGGGAGCCAAGGTTGCGATCATCTATAAGGGTAGCAAAGAAGCTGCAGACGGCTTAGTTGCAGAAATTGTGTCGAAAGGCGGCACCGCAATTGCGATACAAGCTGATGTGGCAGAATATGCCCGCACCAAAGAAGTGGTCGAAGAAGTCGAGAAAACTTTCGGTGGCGTTGATATTCTGGTGAACAATGCAGGCATGATTCATGATGATTTGTTTGTCAGGCTAGAGCCTGAGCAGTGGAGCAAGGTGATCCAGACGAATTTGGGTGGCACTTTTAACTTCTGCCATGCAATTGCTTTTTCCATGATGCGCAAGCGATCTGGAAGAATCATTAATATATCCAGCGTTGCAGCAGATTATGTGAACCCTGGGCAGACAAATTACGCCTCTAGTAAGGGTGCGGTAAATTCCTTCACTAAATCACTTGCGGTTGAACTTGCATCACGAGGTGTTACAGTTAATGCGGTAGCACCAGGGTTTATTGAAACGGATATGAGCGCTGCTGTAAGAAACAAAGCTGGGGATATGATCAAGAAATTTATTCCCATGAAGCGGTATGGCCAACCCGAGGATATTGCGAAGGTTGTGCTATTCTTGGCAAGCCCTGATGCGAGTTATATTACTGGACAAGTGATCACTGTTGATGGTGGTTTAAGTTTGGGAGCAGCGTCAGGTTGATGTTTATTTCAAGGTTTAAGGTTAATTTTCAGTATAATTTAGGAATGGATAAGCCACGGATGGTATTGCGTTTGTTTTATGAAGGTATGGGCAAGGTGGTATTTTCTGAGAACTAGGCTCGCTTAAATTTTAAGTTGAGGTTATTGAATCAAGGGAATTATCAGTTTGCATTATGTTTCTTCGAGTTTTTTGGAGATTTAAAGGCTATGGCTACTAAAGAAGAGATTTACGCGAAGGTATCTGCAACCCTTATCGAAGCATTGAATGTTGAAGAAGATGAAGTGAAACCCACTTCAACTCTTCAAGGCGACCTAGGAGCAGAATCGATTGACTATTTGGATATAGTATTCCGATTGGAAAGGGAATTTGGAATTAAGATTCCCCGTAATGAGCTTTTCCCTGAAGCAGTTTTGCAGGGCGATCCAGATATCGTGCAAAACGGCAAAGTTACCCCTAAGGGTATCGAGGAGCTGAAGGAAAAGATGCCTTTTGCTGACCTGACCGAATTTGCAAAGAATCCTGAAGTGAACAATTTCAGCGACCTTTTCACCGTTGCTCTTATTGCCCGCTATATTGAAGGCAAGTTGGCTGCGGGCAAGAATTAATATTTGACAATAAGTCCGGCCAAGAGGGCACTTATTTCGGTTAAATCCGAGGTACCTGCTTTGATTTTCGCCTGACTGCATGGCAAGGTTAGTTGATCTATGAGATGGATCTGGATTGACAGGTTTTTGGAATTCGAAAGTGGTAAGTCCGCAAAGGCTGTGAAGAATCTCAGCACTGCGGAAGACCACTTTAGGGATCATTTCCCAGGTTACCCTGTGATGCCTGCTGCCCTTATTATTGAGGGATTGGCGCAAACAGGTGGAATTCTGGTGGGTGAGGCCAACCAATTTCGCGAGAAAGTGGTGCTTGCCAAAATTGCCAAAACTCGTTTCGAACGAGAAATGTTTGCTGGTGAACAGCTCATTTACCAGGTCGAGATTCTCATGATGAGGCCTGAAGCCGCTTCCGTTTTGGGTAAGGTTTTCGTGGATGGAGTTCAGACTGCCGAGGCAGAAATTTTCTTCGCCCACCTCGATCAGGCTCGCTCCAAACAGATGTTTGGTGATCATAATTTTGTTTTTTCAGGAGAGCTCAAGTATCTTCTGGGATTAGCAAAAGTTGCTTCTCAGACTGGCAAGGATAGCCCTGGCTAAATTGAGGGTACGCGCCCTCGGTGTTTGTTTTTCCTTGGGGGTGATTTAATAACCCAAGAATGGTGGGGTGCCATGGTTGTTTCTTTGCGCAGAGCGGTTATTACCGGTATTGGGGCTCTTACTCCATTAGGGATTAATGGGCCTTCATTTCATAAAGCATTGATCGAGGGTAAAAGTGGTGTCCGGGGAATAACCTCGTTCGATGCCTCTGGCCTACCGATTCGCTTTGCAGGTTGCATACCTGATTTTGATGCCAAAAATTATGTCGATAAGAAAGATCGTAAAGCCCTGCGAGTGATGGCTAAAACCATTCAGCTTGCGGTTTCGGGTGCTCAATGCGCCATTAATGATTCTAAAGTTGAGAAAGAAAAACTTGATCGCACCCGATTTGGCGTGATCTTCGGTGCAGGCCTTATTGCAAGCGAACTAAATGAACTTGCAGATGCTGCTGTTATTTCAAGTTCGGGTAATCCCATAAAGGTAGATCTCGATGTCTGGGGCCATAAAGGCCTTGAAGTCATCCAACCCCTCTGGATGTTGAAGTATCTTCCCAACATGCTTGCCTGCCAAGTCTCCATTCTTCATGATGCTCAAGGGCCTAATAATTCCATTACGCAAAGTGATGTAGCAAGTGTTTTGGCCTTAGGTGAAACCTACAGATTGCTTTGCAGGGATCGTGGGGACTTTTTTCTGAGCGGTGGCGCAGAGAGCAGAATTAATATTCTCAGCATGACAAGGCATTCTTTGTTTGAAGAGCTCTCCTCTAATAATGAACACCCTGAAAAAGCTTGCAGGCCCTTTGATAGAAATCGCGACGGCATGGTTATCGGCGAAGGCACAGGGGTGCTTGCAGTTGAAGAGTTAGAGCACGCCAAGAGTCGGGGCGCAAAAATATATGCCGAAATCCTTGGGTTTGGTGCAGCTTTTGATCAGAAAAAAGATGGCTCCGGCGTTGCTAGGGCTATTCAAGCAGCTATGAACGAATCTGGTATTGATGCCTCCGATCTTGATCATGTGAATGCACATGGCGTGGGCTGTAAAATAGCAGACAGGCTTGAGGCGCAGGGGATTCGCTCTGCATTACCTAAAACTCCAGAAGTGATTGCCGTCAAATCTGCGATCGGAAATCTGGGAGCAGCAGGTGGCTTGGTCGAATTGGTTGCTAGCTTAGAGGCATTTCAAACAGGCGTTGTGCCTGGCACATTGAATTATGAAAATATAGATCCCGATTGCCCGGTGAATGTTCTTAGGGCATCTCGTGAACTTAAAAAAGATTGCGTCTTAAAGGTTAGCATGTGCCAAACCGGACAATGTGGAGCGGTGGTTATTCGCCGTTGGATTTAAGACCCGATTTATTCTATTAGGGTTGTTTTTGATACAGACCGAAAACGCATCGAGATTTATCAATGAGAAGAAGAATTGTTATAACTGGAATGGGTGTGGTAACGCCACTTGGAACAACTATTAAAGAGATGTTCCAAAACCTGATTGCAGGGAAAAGCGGGATTGGTGCTATAACGCGTTTTAATGCGAAAAGCTTTCCCACCACCTTTGCTGCAGAAATCAAGAATTTCGATTTGGCGAAATATGTCAAAGATGCCTCTCCTTGGAAAGATTGTGGCGTTAACAGTTGTTTTGCAGCTGCAGCGGCCCAACAAGCATTGGAAGATGCCGGGTTGCTTGATAGTGCAAAAGTGGATCGCACCCGGTTTGGCGTCTACCTAGGTTCTGGTGAGGGAATTCAAGATTTCAACAATATGATTTCTATGATTGCCCGTGCTTATAATTCGGAAACACGCAGCCTCGATTGTGTGAAGTTCGCAGCAGAAGGCCTTAAACATTTTCATGGCGGACACGAAGCAGAACAAGAATTGCACACCACCCCTGCGCATCTTGCCCAGTATTTTTGCCTTGAAGGGCCCAATTTCAATTGCCTTACCGCTTGCGCTGCCAGCAGCCAGGCAATTGGCGAAGCGTTGGAAATCATCAGGCATGGCGATGCAGATATCATGCTTACAGGCGGTTCGCACAGCATGATACATCCGTTTGGTGTTACGGGATTCAACCTTCTTACAGCACTTTCGACTTTCAAGGGCGACCCTACTAAATCCAGCAAGCCATTTGATTTAAATCGGGATGGTTTTGTTCTTGGTGAAGGATCAGGTATGCTGGTTATTGAAGAACTTGAACATGCTAAAAAGCGTGGCGCCAAGATTCATGCAGAGCTTACCGGGTATTGTTCAACCGCTGATGCTTTCAGAGTTACAGATAGTCATCCTGAAGGTCGGGGCGCAATTGCCTGTATCGCAGGTGCCATCAAGGATAGTGGTGTTGCAATAGAAGACATTGGTTATATTAATGCACATGGTACGAGTACGCAGGTTAATGATCGTGTGGAAACGCTGGGGATAAAAAAGGTGTTTGGGGATAGGGCGTATAAAACTCCGGTGAGCAGTATTAAAAGCATGATGGGGCATTTGATAGCAGCAGCAGGCGCGGTTGAATTAATCACTTGCATTGAAGCTATGCGAACAGGAATACTTCCCCCCACGACGAATTATGAAACCCCAGATCCTGAATGTGATTTGGATTATATTCCTAACAAGGCCCGGGAGCATAAGGCCAAGAATTGTTTGAGCAATAGTTTTGGTTTTGGCGGACAAAATACATCGTTGGTGGTGAGTGCATTTAACAACTAGTTAGTTTTTTGGAGTTGATTACTTTGGAAATGATTCTGCTCGGCTTGTTGTTTTTGCTGGTTAGCCCCATTTTATGTGTGGCTGGGCTAATTCTTGTGTACATTGTTATCACTAAAAATTACATTCATTTTGTAGCTCGCATTTTTCAGGAAAAGCCCCTCTTTATTATTCCCAGAGGTGATGTTTCTGCTGCTTGTGATTCGATTCGTTTTCCTACTTCAGGCGGGTTAATGCTTCAGGGTTGCTATTTTAAAACAACTTTTCCTAGAAAAGGTGTCATTCTTTTTGGCCTTGAGTTTAGCTCCAATCGTTTTAGCAGTATCTCTTATTGTGAATGGCTGGTTACCGCTGGTTATGACGTTTTTATTTATGAACCCCGTAATCAGGGCGATAGCGATAAACAACCAGATTACGAACCCTTGCATTGGATTACACAGTACGAAGTGGATGATACGAAATCCGCAATAGCTTACTTGAAAACCAGGCCTGATGCGGACCCTAATGGCATTGGATTTTTTGGAATCAGCAAAGGCGCTGCCTCTGGTTTATATGTGGGCGCTGATGACCCGTATATTTTGTGTTCTGTCTCGGATGGTGTTTTTGGTACTTACACTACCATGGTTCCCTTTATGAGGCAGTGGATTTGCATTTATAGCAAACGCGCTGCAATTCATACGATTTTGCCCTACTGGTTCTTTGGGAAGCTGGCTTTAGATGCGATCAATATTGCTGAAAAAGAACGCGCAGGGAATGCTAAATTCCTGCATCTTGAATCTAAGATTAGAAAAATGGCCAACCCTTGGCTCATGATTCATGGCGTCCTCGATACTTACATCAAACCCGAAATGGCACGCACTCTTTTTAAGATGTGTAATAGCCCCAAGAAACTTTGGGTGGTTCCTGGTGCCCGCCATAACATGGCAATACAGGTCGCTCCTGAAGAATATAAGAACAGGGTATTAAGCTTCTTTGATTCGTACCTTGCTAGCTCATCGAGCGTAAAAGCGCCTTCGAAACAGATGGAAGCCGTCGTTAGCAATTCTAAGTAAATTCAGGAGTATTTTATGCCTGGATTTAGGGAACGCGCTGGCAATGCTTTGAATCATTTCTTTTTTCAGCGCATTGTTTCACCCTTGCTTAGTTTATCCATCAATCGGAAAATCAGGCAGTTTGAAAACGCCACCAAGCAACCACAAGAAGTGCAACAAAAGCTCCTTCTTTCCATACTTCGCAAACATCAAAATACCTCGTTTGCGAGGGATCATCATTTTTCATCTATAAAATCCATCGATGCTTTTAGAAATAATATCGGGGTTGCAGGCTACGAAACTATTGAACCATACATGAATAGAGTGCTTAAAGGCGAAACCTCTGCACTGCTTGCTGACAGAAGAATTCATATGTTTGCCCTTACTAGTGGCACCACCAACACTCGGAAATATATTCCCGTTACCGATTCTTATCTCGATGATTATCGTAGGGGTTGGAATATCTGGGGCCTTAACGCTTTCATGAAACATGATAAAGCCAAGTTTCAACCCATCCTTCAAATGAGTGGTGATTGGGATGAGTACCGTAGCGAATCTGGTGTTCCTTGCGGCAGTGTTACAGGCCTTACCGCAAGAATGCAACGAAAAGTTATCCGTTGGCTTTACTGCGTCCCACCTGAAGTAAGCAGAATTAAAGATTCTGCCTCGAAGTATTATACCGTGATGAGGCTTTCTATCGACCGTCCTGTGGGGATGATATTGGCTGCAAACCCTAGCACCCTTATCAATCTCGCTAAAGCGGGCGATCTTGAAAAAGAATCTTTGATCAAAGATTTAAGAGATGGAACGCTAAGCAACAGGATGGATATTCCCGATGATGTTCGAAGAGTACTTGCTTCGCGAATTAAAAAACGTCCCGAGAAAGCCATTCAGCTTGAAGCTATCATCAATAAAACAGGCTCTCTTTTTCCTAAGGATTACTGGCCTGAACATTGTTTGTTGGGAAATTGGACTGGCGGCAGCATGGCTTCCTACCTCAGGCACTACCCGAAGTTTTATGGCTCGATGCCTGTGCGAGATGTAGGCCTTATTGCAAGCGAAGGCCGTATGACAATACCTTTGGAAGATAACACTCCCTCGGGTGTTCTTGATATCACAACTCATTTTTTTGAATTCATTCCTGAAGAAGAAAAAGGCTCATCCAACCCGACCGTGCTACTTCCCCACGAACTTGTTGAAGGCAGGAATTACTTTATCCTCTTCACCACTTCCTACGGGTTATATCGCTACGATATTCATGATGTGGTTCGCTGCACCGGATTTTATAATAAGACTCCCTTGCTGCAATTCCTCAACAAGGGTTCGTACTTTTCGAATCTTACGGGCGAAAAGATTTCCGAATATCAGATCACGGGTTCCATGGCTGAAATCCTTAGAGACCTTGATCTTGCACTTAATATTTACAGCTTGGCGCCCATCTGGAATGATGAGCAACCCTATTACGGGTTATTTATCGAATCTAGTGATATTCCAAACCCTGAAGTTGCAATTATTCTTGCCAATCGCATGGAAGAAAAAATTCGCACAATAAATATCGAATACGATAGCAAGAGGGAAAGCCTTAGGCTGGGGCCAATAAAGCCCATGATTTTGCAACCGGGCACCTGGCAAAAATGGGATCGGGAACGGTTGAAAAAAACAGGGGGCACCCTCGAACAATACAAGCACCCTTGTCTCATCAACGATCTTGCATTCAAATCGCAGATCGAAGCTAGTATCTTGCCAATCCTTTCTTGACCTTTAATTTCTGATACCTGATGATTAGTTGGGAAACTATTCAATCAGGTATTAAATCATGATTACGATTCACAAATTCAATGAACAGGGCCAGTTATTCCTACTTCCTTCTGATTCCATTCATCACCTTCACTTAAACAGCGAAGAAAGTTCTGGTTCAGGCCTCATATGGATCGATCTTGAAAATTCCACCATCGAAGAAGATGAGGTAGTTTTTAAAAAAATCTTCCCTATCCACAAGCTTACGCTCGAAGATATTTCTTATTTGCGTGATGTTAATAAGAAACCGCATCTTCCCAAGGTTGAAGAATATTCAACTTATCTCTTTGTGATTTTAAATCCTCTTTGCGACGATTTTCAGCAGGGGAAAAAAGTTCTTGATATAAATCATGCCACCACTCAGCTTAGCGTTTTCATCAACCCTAGGTTATTGATCACTCATCACCTTGGTTCGCTTGCTGGTATCCATGAAGTCAGGGCTTATCTTGACCGGCACGCCTTAAAGCCGCACCATGGTTCTGATTTTATCTTTCATTTGATCATGGATGGAATCATCGATCGATACCGGCCTGTGCTTGATTCTCTCGAGGAATATTTTAATGAACTTGAGGAGGTTGTGTTTGTAGCTCCGGGGAAATCAAAATTACAGGATCTTATCGGGCTTAAGCGCATTATTAATGTAATAAGGAAAACGCTGATCCATGAAAAAGAAATTTTATTTAGGTTAAGCCGTGGGGAGTTTCAAGTCATTGGAGCAACTCGCGTTATCTACTATCGTGATGTTTATGACCATGCGGTAAGGTTTGTTGAATTAGTAGAAAGCAATCGGGAAATGGTTTCAGATTTGCTTCAAGCGCATTTGTCTTCTTCCTCGAATAAACTGAACGAGGTCATGAAAGTTCTTACCATTATCTCAATTTTGATTCTTCCCATGACGGTTATATCAGGCATTTATGGAATGAACTTTGAAAATCAACCTGAAGTACACTGGCAATATGGGTACCCGATGGCACTTTTCCTTATGTTGCTAACCAGCTTTTGTTCTTATAGGTTTTTTAAGTTTTATAAATGGATATAAATTGTTTGCATACCTTTTTTATTTTAATTAACATTACGTATAGAATTAAATCAGTAAACCTTGTTCTCAAGGGATTTGCGCAATGAAAACGATAGTTTTAATGCTTTGCCTAGCGATTATTTCTTTTATCCAAGAAAATGCAATCACGCCTGCCGAAGCTGCAAAGATGATCGACAAGGATGTCCTGCTCGAAATGAAAGTTGAATCCTCTTCGATGGATAAGAATAAAAGCAATATGTTTTTGAACTCTAAATCAAGTTTCAAGGATGTAGGTAATTTCACGGTTGTGGTAAGGGCAGGGGCTAATGAAAAGCTAAAGGACAGGCATAAATTCAAGGATGCTCCCAAATTCTTCAAAGACAAAACTATTCAAGTAAAGGGCAAGGTATCTACCTATAACGACAAACCGCAGATGGTTGTTGATGGTTCTGCCCAACTTACCGTGATAGAAGAAAAGTAATAATCACCAAGAACAAGGCGGGAAACTTTCCCAATTCTTGATGTCTCCTTTAAGCAAGGTTTGCGCAAGCATCCTTGCTTCTTGCTTTTGTGCTTCATCTAAATAATCAACCTGACTTGTGCCTGACACCCTGGTTAACAGTACGACACCAAGATGGCCTAACGCTGATTGTTGTACGTTTAAATCGCATTTCCCCGCATGGTTTTGGTATGTGTTTAGAAAAGATCGAATCAGTTCTGCGTAGGATGAGCGGTTTGATTTTGCATAAATGCACTTCAAAACTAAATGTGCAAGAAACAATCCTAGATCCATCGTGAAGTCGCCAAAATGCACGGTTTCATGATCCACCAGAGTCATACCGTTTGCGTGAAGCAAAAGATTTTTTGGGCTGAAGTCGCCATGGCAGAGTGTGTTGTTTTCTTCCACTAGTGCATCGCGTAGGGAATGTATCCTCGATGAATACTCTGGGAATTGCAGAGCCAGTCTTTCATAAAAAGGTTCAATTCTTAATTGTTGAAAAATGGTTTTGTCTAAGAGTCCGGGGAAGCTTTTCTTTAAACTAGTTCCCTTATTATGAATAGATGCGAGTAAATCTGCAGCTTGCATTGCCCGAACAGGGTCCGCTATTTGCCCTAATAATTCTGTTTTCCAAGCGGTTGCTGGGGCAGGTGCAAGTGACATCGCCAACACATGATTTTGGTTGTCATGCCAGAGAGGTTCGGTTAGGTATCCGTTTGTTGCGAGGGAGTTGAACGCAGAGAGAAAAAGAAATTCTCTTTCGATTCTTGCAGGGTCACTAAGCCAAAGATCTTTAACCCGCAATTGTTTGCAGGCTTGTTTGAGAATAAAAGTATTATCTGGTGTTGTGATTTTAAAAACGAGAGCGGAAACGCCCCCGCTTAAGGATTCGATGGCGGGATTGGGGTCCGAGATTCTATGGGTAGAAATTAGATAATTGGTAATGTTGGAAGAGTTTAATTCAAGCACAAATCACCTGGTTTTGTAGCCATCCGGGTGCGATTGGTGCCAGCGCCAAGCGGTGGTAATAATTTCACGGATATCTTTATAGTTGGCTTCCCACCCAAGCCTGAGATTTGCTTTTTTACAGCTTGCAACCAAGGCTGGGGGGTCGCCTTCTCTCCGTGCCCCGATGGTAAAGGGTACTGCTTTCCCGGTGATATCTTTGACTGCATTGAGGATTTCGTAAACACTGTTGCCCTTGCCTGTTCCCAGATTTAGGCAGAGGTGTTCACCGGGTAATGTTTTTTCAAGCGCCAATCGGTGTGCGTTGGCGAGGTCATCCACATGGATGTAATCTCTGATGCAGGTTCCATCGGGAGTTGGGTAGTCAGTACCAAAAATTTCGAGGGATTTAGATCTACCAGCAGCAGCAAAAAGTGCGAGTGGGATGAGATGAGTTTCTGGGTCATGATCTTCGCCTATGCCGCCATCAGGGCTTGCACCAGCAGCATTGAAATAGCGTAGAGATGCACAAGACCATTTATGGGCGGCGCAAAGATCTTTTAGCATCCACTCAACTATGAGCTTGGTTTTTCCGTAGGGATTGATGGGTTTTTGCGGGGTTTCTTCAACAATAGGAACCACGGTGGGGTTGCCATAGGTTGCGCATGTGCTTGAAAAAACAAGCTTGGAGATGTTGCTTCGTTTCATAGCTTCGACAAGGCTGATAGTGCCTGCAACATTATTACCGTAGTACAATTCGGGGTTTTTGGTCGACTCGCCCACTTGTGCAAAAGCAGCGAAGTGAATCACCGCTTCGATTTGGTTGGTGGCCATGACATGATCAAGCTTGCTTGAGTCATGAAGATCGCCTTGAGTAAAAATTTCAGCAGGAATTGAAGCAGCGTGTCCGCGGGAAAGGTTATCGTAAACATGAACGAAATGCCCGTGAGCCTTCAGGTGTCGAACTGTATGCGAACCGATGTATCCGGCGCCACCAGTTACCAATATTCGCATGTCTTGACCCTTTCAGGGTTGAAGATCAGTTGGTGATTCCTTTAGTAATACCCATGAACACATCTTCCAAATTGACCTCTTCTTCATGCAGGGTTTTAAGTTTGTACCCAGCACGCACCAAAGCCTCAGCAATAAAACTACCATCTTTAAAATCGTGTGCCAGAGTTACTCGAAGATAATCTGTATTATCTCGCTCTTCGATTGAAAAAACGCCTTCCATCGCCTTAAGGAACCCGGAAGCTTCCTTAAGCCTGTTGATTTCAACGCCCACATGAATGACAGTGTTTTGGCGTACCTGCTTGATTGCAGTTTCCACATCGCCATCAAAGAGAAGCTGGCCTCGTTCAATGATGCCTATTTTATTACAGATATCCGCAAGTTCAGGCAGAATATGGCTGGAAACAAGAATTGTTTTGCCCATGGATCGGAGTCGTTTTAGCAAGGCCCGCATATCAATTCTGGCCCTGGGATCTAAACCGCTAGCGGGTTCGTCAAGTAGCAGAACCATGGGGTCGTGAAGCAAAACGCGAGCCAGGCCGAGGCGCTGGGTCATCCCGCGGGATAGGCTGGTAACGAGTGCATCGCGTTTGTAGCCTAGGTCTACAAGTTCGAGAACTTCATCGCATTTCTTTTTGCGGTCGAGGCCTTGGATACGGTAAGCAGCAGCAAAGAATTCAAGGTATTCGCTGACTTTCATATCATCGTAAACGCCAAAGAAGTCGGGCATGTAGCCTATCAATTTGCGGATATCTCTGGAGCTATTGTAGATGGAGTAGCCACAAACCGTGGCTTCGCCCCAACTAGGGTTTAAAAGAGTGGCGAGGATGCGCATGGTGGTGGTTTTACCTGCGCCATTGGGCCCGATAAATCCGTAAACATCGCCCTGATCAAGTTTAAGATTCAGGCGGTTTAAAGCGTAGAGTTCGCCATACATTTTGGTCAGGTCACGGGTTTCGATCATAAAAGTAGTTCCATGGAAGAAAAAGAGCGCACTCAGGGTTTTGCATGTTGGATGGGGATAACCACCCTTACAAAAGTTTCCTGATTGATGCTGGGTTTGATGGTGATAGGGTTGCCATTAATTTTTTGGGAAAGAGAAAGAATCGTGGGTGCAGAAGAAGATTTTTCAGGATCAACCCTGCCTACAAGAATGACTTCTTCCGGGTGCCTAAGCCTTGCACTTTCTGAAAGAAAAGTTTCAGAGACTTGCTTCAAGCGCCAACTGGTATCGAGCTTTCGCAGCGAACTATTGTAAAGAAGATCTCCAGCTTCGGGGTGGTCATGAAAAACAAAAGCTTTAACGAGCTTGTGGATGGGATAAATATTGTCGGATGAGCTGTTGGTTTTTTGGTTGCTCCAATTGTTGGGTGCCAAGATTTTTGCATCGTTCCATTGTTGAATGGATTGCCCCCTGCCGCCTAGTTGGAGCATATCGATGCGTCTTTTTTCTCCTGCCTGAAACCTACCCAAGTTGTGCCAAGATTCCTGATAAAAAAGGTTGCATTCATGAAGGTCAACGGAAAGGTTGTTGGTGATGGTGCCTGTGATAAGAACAGTTTCAACCCTGGAATGGGAAAGGTCGCCTTGAAAGGGAGCACTGTTGGGTTTGGCTTTTTTCTGCCAATTGCCTTCAAGCGATGCGCAAGCCCATGCAGGGATGCCGACTTGTTCAAGAGAAGAAGGGAATGAACTGTAATCGTAAGGTTTTCGGAAAAGAGATTGGGAAGCGCCCCTGAAAATTCGGTCAGGTGTTTCGAGGATTCCTAGATCCGGTTGGGTAAGGAGTTCTCCCGAACTCCAAGTAGGGTTGGCTTGGAAAGCAAAGGAATAATTGCCAGGAATGGGGCTGAAAAAAGACATCCAGGAAGTGCCTTGTACACAACCTGAAGAAATATCAAGATCCATAATATCGAGTTTGTTGAGTCTGGAGTCATCGCCTTTGAGAGCGTTTGCGCCTGCCCAAGCTCCCCAAGTTGCAATCAGAACTGCAACCAAAAAAGTGAACCATGTTAGTTCAGGTTTTTTTAACCAGTAATGGGTGACGAAATAATCAATTGGCCCGATAATGATAATGTAAGCAAGAATGAGAAGAGCAACCCATCCAAAAGGAAATGCAGGTACTTCTGCAAATGTTTCTAGCGATCGTTGGATTTCGACTGCGAGTTCCGGCCTGATCGAGGTTGTATCAGGTGGAAATTTTCCCTGGGCAAAGCCCGGGTTCCTTGGCGAGATCTCAAATAAAAACTTATCCCAGAAAGATTGCTGCCCATCCCAGCTTGCAAAAGGCGGGGTTTCCATGCCTAAAGCCAGAAGAAAAACTCTGCCACGGCCAAACGGTATCTGCACCAATATTGGCCTCACGACGGGATCGGATGGCTCTGAGGATTCCCGAATAATGGTTTGTGCTGAATAAGTTGGGGTTAACTTTGCAATCTCGTTTATACGCATTGGCAACAACTGGCTAACCAACGGGGTGACCCAGCGATTTAACCCGTTGAGTGTGCGTAATCCTTTAGGGTTTGAATCCAACCCTTCGATATTGCATCCTGTAACTCCAAGGGAAAGGAGCAACTTTTTCGTGCTTTCGTAATGCGTGCCTGAATCCACCAAAAGAGTACCACCTGAAAGAAGCCATGCAGAAAGTGCTGCGCGCTTTTCTGAGTTTGCTTCTTTAATAAGATCGCTGGAAATCGTTGAAGCAGTAGAAACAATCAGCGTGTCTAACGATGCATATCCAAGAGCTTGAGTTGGAAGTTCATGAATGGTTTTTAATTCTGAGAATTTGCGGGGCAGCCTTTCATTCAAAACTTGTTTCCCTGTATCTAATTTACTTTGGTTTGCAGAAGCGAGTTGCAGGGCCTCTGGGGAAAATCCTGCAGTTGCGATTAAAAAATCTCTTGGACCAATCATGGTTGCAGAAGATCGGGTTGGGCTTGGCCAAACTTGAACTGTCGTACCATTTTTTTCTTTCAGCCTGACGATAAGAGGGCTTGTTGAAGAACCCGGGCGAAGGTATCCCATCATCCGAGTTTGCCCGGGAAGCACAGGCATTTTTACGAGATAGGTCGCCCCATCACCATCGGTGGATTCCAGTTCAATCAGGAATTTATCGGGTTCGATTTCAGAACCCTTAGGGTCAAGTTCGATGCCAACAGGAACCCAAACGCCGTTCCGAATCAAGGCCCCGGCTTCGGAAGGGAAACCAAAGCGAACTTGGGTTAAGGATGGTTGTGCCAAAGCTGGTTGAGTACAGAATAAGAGAAGGCAGCACATGGTCAGAAATCGTAACATGAAGACTTTCTTAAGGTTTTTCGTTGGGGTTGCAAACGCAGGGTGATTTCGCACACCCCGGGCAACCAGTGCCATACTTTAATTTAACCGCATCTTCCAGATCGACCCCTGCAATATTAGCAAGGGTTGCGAGCCATGCAAGCACATCTGCGAATTCTAACACAAGTGCCTGATGGTTTTTTTCTCTAAGAGCAGCAGAAAGCTCGCCAACTTCTTCCATAAACCACATGAAAGTACCTTCAATCCCTCTCGAGGAATCTTTTTTACCATAAAGTTCTTTGATCAATGATTGTAATTGTTTGAGGTTTTGGGGCATAAGTTACCTTGTAGGATTAAAAGCTTGTGTGAGTTTTTGGAGCTCATCATTTTTGCCTAAAGCTTGCAGATGCTCAAGGAGTAAATCCTGTGCCTCTTTAAAGGAGACATCAATTTCCAACACTTCCTTTGCAGCGATAAGAGCTTCAGTTTTTTGGTTATTTTGCAGCAATAGCTTGAGGAGCCGTTTGCGTTTTTCTAGATCGTCTGGGTCGAGCCGGGTAAGTTTTTGCAAGACATCGATTTGCATGGTTTTGTTATCAGTTTGGGCGAAAACGCGGGCGAGTTGTTCAAGCCAGCGCGGATTGTCGGGATCTAAAGCCATGCCTGTTTGCAAAGCTTCGGTCGCCTTTGGAAATTCCCCTGCATCATAAAAGATTCTACCCAGCAGAAAAAGGATGTCTGGATCGGTGTTAATCTTCACAGAATCTTCAAGAAGGGCCTGCTCTTTTTTTGTATCGCCCGCCAGCTTTGCAAGTTTGGCTAAAACCAGAGATGCGCGGGGTTGGCCTGGCTTATTCGAAAGTGCTGCCTCCGCAAGTTTTCTGGCCTCGGCCCGATCCCGGTTTATCAGTAAAAGCGCCAACTCACCTTGGGCCTCTGCATCGGTTGCATCTGCTTCGATGGCTTTACGCAACTCTTCAACACTTCGCAGTTTTGGTTTATCACTAATCAAGGTCTTTGCGGTAATTTCCTTGATGTAAGCGAGATACCCTTTTTCAAAGTTCGCGGTTTTGGTTTTGGTCACAAGTTCGATTGCCAAGTCTGTTCCGTTTCCCTTGGCGAAAGATTCGAGCATATTGCGGGACGCTTCTTCGCCATGCGTTTTCTGCAGGTACTCGACATAAAGCAAACTTTGGCAGTAAGCCATCTGCCAATCAATGGGCGATCTGGGTCGCTGAAACCCGAGATTGATATTGCTTAGGTTGAAAAGGTTGTTGGATTGAATGCGCTGTTTCAATTCTTTATTCCAAGAGTCTGATCTGGGGTAACCTTCGAGCGAAACAGCCAGCCCTTCGGTTAACCAGTGGGGCACCATGAATTGGGATTGTTCAAGGTTGAAAATATGGGTTAGCTCATGGCGCATGACTCGTGCCCAGTTGAAAGGCTTGTTCATGGTTTTACTTTGGGGCGAAACCATGGTGATAACTTTGCCAGTGCAAGCGCCTATGGTATGAAGATCTGGCACACCAATGGTTCTGCCACTGAACATTTCGTGATTGGAGAAGACTTCAACAAGGATTGGCTCTTTGGGAGAAAAACGAAATCTGGCATTAAGCTGTACGAAGATTTCTTCCATAAAGAATGCCATATAAGTGACGAGGGGTTTATCCTGCGAGGCATCGAATTTAAAAATAAAGTGTTCGGTTTTCAGGGTTTCGTATTTATCAAGATGCTTTAAGACTTTAAGAGAGTTGGCAGTTTGGACATGGAACGGATCAGCTTTCAGACCTTTTTCTAGAAGGGTCCGGGCATCCACCTCCCTGCCCATTTGCAGAGAAAGCATAGCAAGTGAAATCAATGGTTCTGGGAGGTTGGGTCGCAGTTCGATGGCTTGTTTTAATCGGGTTTCTGCTTCAGGGAAACGCCTTCGGGAAGAAAGAAGTTCGCCCATTTCGAGGTAGAAAAGAGCCGGCTTTTTATCAAACGAAAGAGCTTCTTTTTCTAGGTTCTGCAGTTCAGCAGTTTTTCCATCAAGCCATGCAAGTGCACCAAGCCTACCTAGAATTTTTTCATCTCGTGGCCTGATCTTTCTGGCCAATGTTAGTTGTTCTCGTGCCTTTGCAGAATTACTTTCCGCCAAGCTGATTTCGGAAAGAAGAATTAAAGCATCCGGGTGGTTGGGCTGGGATTTCAAGGCTCGTTGGGCGAATGATTCTGCCTCTTGGTATTCCATTTTTTGAATCGCAGCTTCGCCTTTGCCTACTAAAGCTTCGGGGGCCTCTGGATAAATGGCAAGGACTTTGGAAAAGGCAGTGAGAGCTTCTGGTCGGTTGTGTTTTTCGAGGAGGATTTTTCCTGCTAGGGCTTCTGCTGGCCAGAAATCCGGATCAATTTTAAGAGTGTCTTTCAGTAAATCATTCAGAATGGTTTCGAGTTCATCGCCTAGGGCATACCAGCGAGCGTTTTCCAAGCTTGCAAGGGCGATAATCAATAAATCCTCAGGCTTCTTATAGGCATTGGGCGTTTCCAGCTTATCGGAGTAGGATTTTACAAACCACTGAAACTCAGAGAGTGCTTTGGGAATTTCCCCACCTTCCCAGAGTATGCGGGCTTTTACCCATCGTGCTTGCAAGTGATCTGGGTTTTGCAATAAAGCGTTTGTAGCGGAAACTTCAGCATCGTTCCATAATCCCATTAGAAATTGAATTTCCGCCTTCCGGCCAAGAACATCGGCAGAGGGGGTTTTGAGGTCTGATATTATTTTCAAGGCAGCATTGAGGTCGCCTTGTGCTTCGCTTATTTTGCTGAGGCCAATGGTTGCAGCGTGTGCAGTTTTTGGATCTTTCAGAATTTCTTGATATTCATCTTTTGCTTCTTCTAGTTTTCCGGTGAGAAGAAGTTTTCTAGCCTGAACCAAGTCTGCAGCAAAGCAAATGTTTTCGTTCATTTGCATTAGAAAAGGGAATAGAAAAAAACTTAGAAACACCATAGGTGAAATGGTTTTGGATGCTATGGAAGGGTGAAGGGCGCGGGGTATTATCATTTGAAGGTGTGCTCTGGACCGGGGAATTTTCCACTGCGCACCTCACTGCAATAGGAAGCTATAGCAGACTTAATGATATCTGCGATATCGGCATATTTTTTACTGAAGCGCGGATGAAACCCTGTGGTCAGGCCCAATAAATCATGGCCAACAAGTACCTGCCCATCGCAATGCGGGCCAGCACCAATCCCTATGGTTGGTATTTTTAAAGTGCTGCTGATTTTTAGTGCGATATCAGGCGGAATGCATTCTAGAACAATTGCAAACGCTCCGGCTTCTTCCACCGCAAGGGCATCTTGGAGGATTTCGTTTTCGTTGCGTTGCATTTTAAAGCCACCAATTCTGCGTACAGATTGTGGCGTCAGGCCTACATGCCCCATCACCGGAATATCTGCGTTGGTGATCGCCCTGATGGATTCGGCAACGCGCCTGCCGCCTTCAAGCTTTACCGCATGGGCACCGGTTTTTTTAAGAACTTTTCCTGAGTTCTTCAGGGCTTGTTGTGCAGATTCCTGATAAGTCATGAAGGGCAGATCAACAACAACCAAACTATGGCTGCTTGCGCGGGCAACCATTTCTGCATGATAGATCATTTGCTTTAAGGTGACAGAAAGTGGGTCGGGTTTCCCTTGAATCACCATGCCCAGAGAGTCGCCTACAAGAATGCAGTCGATTCCTGCTTCATTCATGATTTTAGCACTGGGAAAATCATACGCAGTGGCTACGGTTAATTTTCGACCTTGAGATTTTGCTAAAAGAAAATCAGGTACGGTAACTGGTTTAGTATCAGTTTGGGTGATTTGCTTGGTCATTTTAGCCACGCTTTGCCCCAGAATTTTAATGATTTATTGAAACTATTACTATGTTAGCGTCTCTTGGCAAAAGGCATAGAAAAAACCCAAAATCTAAAAATGAATATTTTAGAGGCATTCATTTCGTTGACATCCTAAATTTAAAGAGTATGATGTCCCTTATCTCATATGAATAGTCTCGGGTAGAGACTAGTAATACAAGGCTTAGAATTCATTCCCACATCGGTATTGCCTTAAACTGATTTAAATCAGGCAAGGTGCCCAAGAGCAAGGATTCATGGCAGTTAATCAGCAAAATCAAGCGTCGATGAAAGTTATTTCTGATCCTAAAGTTTACCTCATGGGTAAGCAAATGATCAATGATGGTACCCTTAACCAGTTCCTTGAGGATCATGGTGTTTCCTGGCATTCGGATACCGAAGTAGCAGGGGAATACCTGACCGAAGTTGCTGGGCGGGTTTGCTACATGAGTTTTGCCAAGCCTAGGCCGGGTGGCAATCATGCTTATATAGAGCATATTCTCGAAGTTGGGCATGGTTCGGTACTAGAACATGCCGTATGGAGTTTTGTATTTACAGGTGTTAGCCGGTCGTTAACGCATGAACTTGTAAGGCATCGGGCTGGTATGGGATATTCCCAGTTAAGCCAGCGATATGTTGATGAATCAGTAGCAGAATATGTTGAACCTGATTGTATAGCAAGCGACCCCGAAGCGCATAAAATCTGGCTTGAAACGGTCGAAGCTGCGCATAAGGGTTACATTAAGTTGGTCGAGATTTTGGCAGAGAAGTTCAAGGATGAACCTGATCGTACATTAAGGCGTAAATTAGCTAGGCAGGCTGCAAGAAGTGTGCTTCCCAATGCCACTGAAACCAAAATTTTTGTTACAGCAAATGCCCGTTCACTGAGGCATTTCATTGAAATGCGTGGTAATAGGCATGCTGAAGATGAAATTCGCAAGCTTGCAATTGCAGTCTTGAAAATTCTACAAGTTGAGGCACCTAATTTGTTTGGTGACTACCAACTTGTGCCCCTTCCCGATGGTACTTTTGAAGCGGTAACGCAGTATCGGAAAGTATGAACTCATATCCACCCGGACCCGGACGCGGTAGAGGCAACAAAGGCCCCGCTCGCAAACCTAATTATCGTGACGGCAGACCGCAAAATTCCCAGCGGCAAAATAGGCCCTATCAGGGATCTCAAGGCTCCCAAGGGGATGGCTTTAGGCCCCCTGTTGAGCCCGCAATGGATCTTCCATTGCCTGAAGATGCTGTTAGCCTTCAAGGTGTTCTCGAAATTCACCCCAGAGGTTACGGATTTCTTCGTAACCCTGCCAAGGATTACGCTCCCCAGCCTTCTGATCCCGCTGTTGCGTCCGCACTTATCCAAAGGTTGAAACTTCGTGAAGGTCTTTTATTGGGCGGAATGTGTGAAGCTTTTCGTGGCTCACAACCCCCACGACTTCTTAAATTAGAAACAATCGAAGGCAAAAATCCAGATAGCTTTACTCAGCGTAATTTCGATGACCTTACCGCTATCGATCCCCACCAATTAATCAAATTAGAAACCGGAAAAGAACCTCTCACCACTAGGGTTATGGATTTGCTTACCCCCATTGGTAAGGGCCAAAGAGGGCTTATCGTTGCACCACCTCGAACTGGTAAAACGATTTTGCTGCAGCATATAGCTCAAGCTGTTTCCATTAATCATCCTGAAATGCACCTTGTAGTTCTTTTGGTTGATGAACGGCCCGAAGAAGTTACTGAAATGCGTAGGACTATTAAAGGCGAAGTGATTGCCAGTAGTTCTGATCGTGATAGCGCAAGCCATGTTCGTACAGCTGAACTTGTGGTTGAGCGAGGCCGTAGGTTAGTAGAACAGGGCAAGCAGGTATTCATCTTGCTTGATAGCCTTACGAGGCTTGCACGTGCGTACAATAAAAATACTGCTAATAGCGGTAGGATTATGAGTGGTGGTGTCGATTCCAAGGCGTTGGAAGTTCCTAAAAGGCTTTTTGGAACAGCACGAGCTTTTGAAGAGGGTGGCAGCCTTACTGTGATGGGAACAGCCTTGATTGATACGGGAAGCCGTATGGATGAAGTGATTTTTCAAGAATTCAAAGGCACCGGCAACATGGAAATGGTGCTGGATCGTAAGCTTGCTGACAGGCGGATTTTTCCCGCAATGGATATTTGTCAGTCGGGTACCCGAAAAGAAGAAAAGCTATTGTCGCCTGAAGTTCTTAAAAAGGTGCATTTGCTTCGACGGATGTTGGTAACCATGGGGCCCGTAGAAGCGATGGATGTACTTATCAAGAAATTGTCAAAAATGAATAGCAATCAAGCCTTTCTCGATTCCATGCTTTAAAAAAAACTTCATTAAAAAAACACATAGTGCAAATCTTAATAATACTTTCACCGTAGTGTATAGTTTTCAGTCTAGCGGTGCAAATTTATGCATGGGTGATGGTTCTGTTCGGTTCCTAGCGGAATCAGTTAGCTTACAAGCTTTGTTAACCATGTCGGCCCGTGTGGATCGGCCCCATTCTGAGTAATGGCTTTAACTGATAAAACCTCGCTTTTTGGCTTTAATTCCCTAATATTTCATTAGGTATCTCTTTGTCCATTTACTTTTGAAAGTGAAAGAAAACTATGGAACGCACGCTTGTACTTTTAAAACCCGATGCTGTTCAACGCAGGCTCATCGGCTCATTGGTCGAACGATTCGAACTCAAAGGTTTGCAAATCGTTGGTATGAAACTTGTTCATGCTAGCAAAGAACTTGCTGAAAAGCATTACGATGCGCATCGTGCCAGGCCTTTCTTCCCATCCTTGATTCAATTTCTTACCGGTGGCCCTACCGTTGCCTTGGCTCTTCAAGGGCCCAATGCAGTTGCTGTTGTTCGCAACTTAATGGGGCTTACCGATGGGGCGAAATCTCCTCCTGGAACCATTCGTGGCGATTATTCCATCAGCGTGCAAAATAACTTGGTTCATGGCAGCGACAGTGTCGATAATGCCAACCAAGAACTTGCGTTGTGGTTTAAGGCTGACGAATTAATTTCGTATCAGGGTTGCGATCATCATTGGGTGATTGGTTAATTCGAGAACGATATAAATAAAAGAAGAGAGGTGTGTGCTAATTGCATGCGCCTCTCTTTTTGTTTCATCCAGTAAGCATTGTTAGCTGACCAATTTTTTTAATTCTTCGAGAGCTTTGGGAACGCCCGTTTTGGGTTCTTCATCTGCTTCATATTCCAAAGCCATGTAACCTCTATAATTCACGGCTTTAAGTATCTCTACAAGTTTCTTGAGGTCTGCATCTTCTTTCTTCTGGCCCGCTTTTTGTATTTCTGTTTTTATTTGAACCGTTACTGCATAGGGAGCAAGCTTGGCCAAGTCGCCATAAGGATCTGCAGTGTGAAAATTTCCGGTGTCCAAGTTTACCCCGAAATAAGGGTGATTGATGGATTTCACAATTGAAAGAATTTGTTCAGCACTTGCAGTGATACCACCATGATTTTCAAGTGCTAAAATAACACCAAACTTGGCTGCATAATCACAAGCCTGCCCGATGGCATTGATGCAACGCTCTTTAGCTTTCTCTTCGGTATCACCCTTGGCAATGGTGCCTGCGAAAATCCGGATCGTTTTGCAACCTAAAATACTGCACCGCTCAACCCAATCGTTAACTGAAGTCATCTGTTCTTTTAACTTGGCAGCATCTGGGATGCAGAAATTATTGCCCACTGCGCTACCACTGATATCCAGCCCAAGCTTTGTACAAAAGGCTTTGTATTTTGGAAAGAACTCTTTAGAGGTATCGGGGAAATAATAAGAGGTGGGTTCAATTGCGCCTAATCCTTGTTCCGAGGCATACTCTGCAAATTGTTCCAAGGTCATGGTAGGCTTGTTCGTGCCTTTAAACTCCAGATATTTTCTAAAGCTATATGCCGCTAGGCTAAGCTTGATCAGTGATTTTCCAGTTCGTTTGACTGGTTCAATGGCTAAAGAAGAATTGTTGGCAATTAGGGCTGAAGAAGTAGAGGCTAATGCTATTTTGCCAAAGGTTCGTCTGTTAATCATGGTGAAACCTCCTGAAGTTTTTGGAAGAAATGCACTATAATCGGGAATAGGGGCAGAATCAATTATTTATGAAGCTAATCAAGGAAGCGGACATTTAGCTGCATAAAGTGGCTGATTTATGCAAAAGTAAGGGGCTTTGATAGCTTATCAAACCGAATAATCGTAACTATTGGTGATACTCAGAATGAAATCTGATAAAGATGCCCCTTTTTGTCTGGCAGATAAATGCTAAACTAAAGGCATATTTTGATACTAGAGTATGCCATGACACAAGCTAACATTTTCGCCAATGTCCCGAACGACAAAACTTCCCAAACGGATGATGAGCGCATTCGCAATGTAATCCCATTGCCTTCGCCTGAGAATTTAATCCGGTTTTTTCCTGTTCAAGGAACGCCTGTTGAAAAATTAATTGCTGATACTCGCAAAGCAGTGAAGGATATTCTTCGCGGAAAATCGGATAAGCTTTTGGTGGTGATTGGGCCTTGTTCGATTCATGATCCACATGCTGCGACAGAGTATGCATCCAGGTTGGCACTTGCCCGAAAGAAGCATGCCAACGATCTTGAAATAGTAATGCGGGTCTATTTTGAAAAGCCCCGCACCACGGTGGGTTGGAAGGGTTTGATAAATGATCCCTATCTGGATGGAACCTTCCGCATCAACGAAGGTTTAAGGATGGCGCGTGATCTGCTTCTTAGAATATATAACGCAGGGGTGCCTGCCGGTTCAGAATTTCTCGACACAATTTCTCCGCAGTACATTGGCGATTTAATAACTTGGGGTGCTATCGGTGCACGCACTACCGAATCCCAGGTTCATCGCGAACTTGCCTCGGGTTTATCTGCGCCCATTGGTTTTAAAAACGGAACTGATGGAAATTTAAAAATTGCAATCGATGCATTGCTGGCTTCTGCCCAGCCGCATCACTTTCTTTCGGTTCATAAAAATGGCCAGGTCGCAATTGTTGAAACCGGGGGCAATGAAGATTGCCATGTGATTCTTAGGGGTGGTAAGGTCCCGAATTATGATGCTGAAAGCGTCAGCGCTGCTTGCTCTGCCCTAAAAGCTGCAGGCCTTATGGAAAGGCTGATGATCGATTTATCCCACTCTAATAGTTCTAAACAGTACAAAAAACAGATTGAAGTTGCGGGCGATGTTGGTGCTCAGATTGCCAAGGGCGATCGCAGGATCATTGGGGTTATGGTTGAATCCCATCTTGTAGAGGGTAAACAAGATCTAATCGAAGGTAAACCTTTGGTGTATGGCCAGAGCATTACTGATGCATGCATAGGTTGGGAAGATTCTGAAAAGGTGTTAAACCTGCTTGCAGAAAGTGTAAGGGCTAGGCGTGCTACGAAGGCGTAGGTTAGCGTGAAGCTGTTTCAGCAACCAAGATTTTCATCATTTCTTCAGCGGCTCCAGATGCAATGGCTCGCACCTTTTCAAAACTGGTGTTGTAACCAAATTCATAAGTAATTCCTGCAGAGCCAAAGGTTTTATAAGCCCATGTTTTAGAAGTGGGTAGATTTTCATTATGTACAGCATCTCGTTTAAAAGCATAATTCGGAAAGTGCTCTTGGATGGCTTTTAACCAACGCTTGGTGAATAAAATTGGGAAGGTCTGGTCTTCATCCGGCTGTGTGTAAAAAATATCTTCTGAAGTTGAATGAAAATCAAGAAATAGGTAGACCCTAGCTTTGGGTTGTTTGGCAATAGTGGTAAGCGCATCTCGAACCGCTCTGGTTTCTATTTGGGTGAAAGGGCCGTAATCGCGGTTGGGGTCAACACCTCCCAGCGTCGAGCGCCAGTGTCCATGTTCAACACCATCAGGATTTACCACCGGAATTACAATTGTTTGAAAGGAATGCCTGAAGGTTTTCGATAGAGGTGAATCCAAAGCGATGGTGTCAACAAAGCTCATTAGTCCGACGGAGCCGGTGACTTCTGGGGGATGTTGCCTGCCTAGGATGAAAATAAAATTGGTAGCATCGGGGTTCCCGAGGGCAAGTTGTTTGATTGGCCTACCTTCCATGGATTTACCAATAGTGGTGATTTTTGTGGAAGGTGATTTTGCAAGAGCGTTGCTCCATAAATCTAAATCATCAAGGCTGACGGGTTGGTGGGCAAACACCCAGAGTGGATTGGGGCCGACTTCGAGAAGGGCACTTGCTAGCGTTTTATTTTCGAAACTTTCCTGAGTCCAAAGTTTTTTGTCGAGTGCTTTAAATTCTTTGCCATCGAAGCTGATGATTGGCTTGCTCGTAGTTCCGGGATGGGTAAGCAGGAAACGAACTTCAATGGCTTGTTTCTTGGAGGATGAGATTTTAAAGGCGTACCAAGGGCTTTGGTTGATGGGAGAATTTTCAGGAGAGATGGTTGCAACATAGATATTATCTTGGAGGTGGGCGCAGTTGTTTAACCGGGCACCCGAAAAATTATTGCTGAACTGAACCCCTTCTTTTTCAAAGTTCCACTCTTTGCGAGTTTGCAAAGGCACCTTAAAAGGCATTTCCGACCAGGCAGCATTATCTCCAAGAGTTACTAATGCAATCAATGCGAGGAATATAAAAGAGCGAAGTTTCTTCATGCCCTTATTTTTACAAACCAGTATCAAAGCAGCAATCTAAATTAACTTTGTTTAAAAGTAGGTGAGCTATGGAGAAACGAGTAATGCTTATTTTCGAGGGATTTGCAAGTTGGGGTTGGTATCATCTTTTAAATTGATCAAAGGCAGTTTGTGTCTTTTGTCATCAGATGCGGAAGCAGGTGCAGATTTGAAGTTGATGTTGCTAGCGGTCTGATTGTTTTTGGGCCACATAATTCCGAGTCCAAAGAGGATGAGCATACTGGCAGCCAAGGCAACCCTAGCGGATAGGCCGGAAAAATTGCGGGCCTTAAAGCCACCTTGAACCCTTGGGGCCTTTGGAAAGGGGGTAGGCAATTGTGCCTGGAAAAATCCTCGCAGTGCTTGTTCAAATTCTTGTTCGTTGTGTTGCATCTTAAGCCAATCACTGTTGTGAGGAAAATCGAAATTCACTTACTTGGGTGCTTCAACACCCATGGATTTTAAAATTTCTGCAAGTCTGGCACGAGCCCTGCTTAAGCGCATATGCACTGCAGAAGGCTGCAGTTCTAATGCCTTTGCGATTTCAGGTACTTCGTAATCAAGGGCATATCGCATGGTCAGAAGCTCTCGGTCTTGGGGTGCAATTTCTTGCAATCCTTCCCGAAGTTGTTGATGCAGTTCCTGTGTTTCCATACGCAGATCGGGAGACTCGGTTTTAGAACCTATCGTTTCAAACATCTCGGGGCCAAATGTCCCGTTGCGCTGAAACGAACCCCTTGCAACATCTTCTGAAAGATTTCTTGCAACTCGGATCAACCAAGCCCTCATCTGCCTAACAATCAACCCTTTAAGCATTTCACGCCAAAGGCGTAGAAACGATTCTTGAAGGATATCGTTAGCCGTTTCCGCATTCATGCTTCTAGCGTAAGCAACTGCCCAAACCGCCCTGCCATGAGCGGCATATAGTTTTTGGAATTCTTCCTGCACTCTTTCCTCCGTACGAGACTGCTTTATTATAGGCACAGCAAGGTGCAATAAGGCAGGTGCAGCAAATAGATTGTGCGAAAAAATCCCAGCAAAAGAAAGACGGCCAAGAATAGGCAACCTAACCGTTTTCTCATGGATTTGTAATCTTTTTAATATTGTTCGCAAGTTCTTTACTGATAATGACTTGCAGAGTAAGCCAGTTGTCTCTACTGGCGCTTTTAATGCCATTTTGAACTAAAAAGGGCATACTTTCCAAACGCTTTTCTAACTTTTTGATCGCATCTGCAGAGGTTCCCATGATTTCACATCGGAGTACCGGTTCGACCCCTGGTTCAAGCCATACCGCCATCGCATCGATATCATCCATAAAATCTTGTTTGTTGATTTCAGGCAATGCAGGGAGAAACAATTTCAGGGAGCTGAAATCCCATTTGCCCGCCTGGGCTGCAATCCAGATGGGTGCGTTGATAGGGATCCTTTCAGCGATCAAAGGTCGAAGTTTGCCACTTAAATGATTCAAGCCTGCGCGCTGAAACCCAGAAATCGCTTCAAACCTTTCGGGAAGCATCGTGTACGCCATCGTGTTGTCATCGATTTTCGAATAGCTTGGCTGCATTGGAAAAAGATCAATCTGATATCGCAGAGTTTCTCTGCCAATCCTGTAACCCGAAGGGGTGGCTTGAAGTCTGCTAGTCACTTTTTCCATGTTGATGGGCTGGAGTGATTGAAGAAACAAAGCGGAAGCCAGTGGCCTATCTGCAGGCATGGTAAGTGCGAGGAGTTTAATTTCCTCAGATTCATACCCGAGTGCTTTCCTGATTGGAGAATCTTTTTTCAAGAAGGCATCAAGGTTCAATAGCTCAGCAAGTTCTTTAGATGCTTTTAGTTTTTGCAAATCGAGAACTGCGATAAGGCTAGAGTCGCCTGCAAACCATTGAAGGTAAGATTGTCTGGGGTCGGTGTTTGCCTTGGCCAGGTCCCGGTTTCTTCGTTCTTTTTGGGTGGAGAGCGCGAATACAAGCGCCATTATTGCCATTGATGCCATTACCAAAACCACAGCTAGTGCGGTGCGCGATTTGTTTTTGGGCAGATCCTTCTGAATGTAACTATAAGCAGTAATAGGTGCATCTGCAGCAATATCCGGGCCTTGCCAAATGATGGTATCTTCGCAACGGGGGCAAATAAACTTCTGCCCTTTTACAGTGCCCGCAGGCGGATCTATCCATGAATTGCATTTGGGGCATGGGTAGTCAGGAAAAGGCATTGAACACTTTACTTCCGATTAGGTTTCTTTTTTTGCTCTTCCATCGCTATGACAGGGCGAAGATCCATTTGTTTTTTTACTATGTCTACCTTGGCGATCTCCACTTCAACTTTGTCACCCAACCTGTAGCGCCTTTTAAACTTTAACCCTGTAAGCGAATGGCTCTCTGCATCGAAGAGGTAATTATCATCATTAAGCGTGGTGATGTGTACCATGCCTTCAACCGGAAGATCAACAATCTGGGCAAAGAATCCATACTCAGCTACGCCTGTGATGATCGCCATTTTGTGTTCGCCAAGTTGCTTTGACATGAACTCAAGCAATTTAACTTTAACGAGATCTCTTTCTGCAAGTGCAGCCCGTCGTTCCATGCCGCTGCAATGTTCACCTAAAAACATCAGTTCGGTTTCATCGTAGGAAGCTTTTCCTGTTCGCTTCCATCGGGTTAATTGTCGATGAATTGTCAGATCGGGGTAACGGCGAATAGGCGAGGTAAAATGGCAGTAGCAAGTGCTTGCAAGTGCGTAATGTCCTTCTTCTTTTTCGCTGTATACGGCTTGTTTAAGGCTGCGAAGCATTGCGTAATGAACAGCATGCTTCTCGGGTTTGGAGGAAGATTCCGCCAAAATACGCTGCAAGGTGAAACGATCTTCAGCGTTATCGATTTGGTAACCCAGAGTGCGGATGAATGCAGCAAAAGCTTTTTGCTTGGTGGGTTCCGGGTCTGGGTGGATTCTGCGTAAAAACTTGACCCCAAGGCTGTGAAGATGTTCTGCTACAGCTTCATTTGCCGTCAGCATGAACTCTTCAATTATTTGATGGCTTAAATCGTTGACGCTGTTATGTGCGCCGCTAACCCTGCCATCTTTATCGAACTCCAGTTTGGGTTCTGGCATATCAAGCTCAAGAGCGCCTCTGTGGAATCTTCTGCCTCGCAGGATAAGTGCGAGAGTTTTCATGCGTTCAAGCATTGCGCCAATATCTTCGGGAACTTCGGGTGCCTCGGGAGTCTTATCAAGGAATGCCATTACTTGTTCGTAATGAAAGCGTTTTTTTACTTTGATAACGCCACGCTCAAAAGTAACCGTGGTCTTACGTCCCTTGGGATCAAAATCAACTATGACGGTTTGGACATACCTGATTTTATCTTGCTGAAGGCTTGCGAGATGATTGGAAATGGTTTCAGGAAACATGGGTATAACTTTGCCGGGCAGATAAATACTTGTGGCTCTGCTGCGTGCTTCGCGATCGAGTGCCCCGCCTTGTTTGACAAAATGTGCAACATCTGCGATATGAACCCAAAGAGTCCAATGGCCAGAAGCTGGATCAAGTTCAACCTGCACCGCATCATCAAAATCTTTTGCATCGATGGGGTCAATGGTTACTACAGTGTGTTTGGTGTAATCTACTCTGCCATCAAAATCTTCCTCGGAAAAATTCTCTGCGACATGGTGGGCTTCATCAAGTACATCAGGAGGGAATATGTCAGGTAGGTTGTAGGATCTGATGATAGCTAAGGTTTCAACCCCTGGGTCACCTTGGGGCCCCAGAAGTTCGGTGATGACGCCTTCGCCCCGTTGCTCGGGAGAAGGGAAGTGAATCATATCAAAGACAACCTTGTCGCCTGGTTTGACATTCTTGGTTGTGGGATCGCCAATGGTGATGGATTGGGAAAAAACCGCTCCATCCACTTTGACAAATCCTTCGCCCGCTTTTTCCCAGTAAGTGCCCACAAACTGGTGCGATTTTCTTTCTAACACACTGATGATCTGGCCTGTTGGGGGTCGCTCTGAATTGCCTCTGCGAAGAATTTGAATTGCGACGAGATCGCCGTTGGCAGCGTTGTTACTGTTCTCGGGGAAAATGCGAATTTCAGGGCTAGCCACCCCATCGACTGGACTTGGTTTTACAAAACCACCGCCCGAACTCATGGTTCGGTAAGTACCTTTAAGGCTGGGTTTTGTACCCGATTTACGAATCGCTTGGCTATTGTTGATTTCAATGCGGCCTTGTTGAACCAGATCGTTTAATGCAGCGCGGAACTCGCCATATGCCCCGCCCGCAAGGCCAAGCCTGCGAGCGAGAATTCGAGCTTTCATAGGCTGGTAGCTTTGTTTATTAACAGCTTGAAGAATCTTTTCGTGAATACGGCCCATAATGAAACTGGCCCCTTGGTGTTGGTCGAACCCGCTCCAACCCTTTGGTTAATCAACCGAGTTGGTGTCAGCAGTGGCGCCTTTGTATAACTTGCGCTGTAAAAGATTATTGTAGGGTGTCCAGTGGGCATCCTTGCCAGCGTCTTCTATTTCTTTGGTAAACGCATGAACCTTGGCGTCTAAGTTATCTAGATGATGAAGAGCGACAGCTTCGGGAGTCATAGGCAGTTTCGGGCTGCCAAATTCATAGGTTCCATGATGGCTTAATATCATGTGCTTAAGTCGCCACATTAGCTCGGTTGGAAAAGGTTCGCCCGAAAGTTCGGGAACGCAGGCGATTTTTTCATTGAGTATTTCAACGCCCTGAACAATATGACCAATTAACTGGCCTTCATCAGAATATGTTAATGCTTTATCGCAAGTTAATTCTCTGATCTTCCCGATGTCATGCAGGAATATACCCATGAATAGTAAATCTTTATTAACCGAAAGGTAAAGCGGTGCAAGCCTGTCCCAAGCTTCCATGAGGCTGGTCACATGCTCGACCAAGCCGCCCAAATAGGCATGATGATGCCTGATGCCCGCAGGTACTTTACAGAAAGCCTGCATCAATTCCTCATCCATGAAGAAAGCTTCTGCCAAGGCACGCAAATGCGGGTTAGTCATTTTGCGTAAAAAAGTGCGAACCTTTTCAATCAATTTGCTGATGTCTTGTTCGGTGTGTGGCAGAAATTCTGAAAGATCAACATCGTTGGGCGATACCTTTTCAAAGGAGTTGACAATCATCTGCAGGGTGCCCTGGAAAAGTTGCACCTTCCCCTTTACATGAAGAAAATCGCCTTCTTCAAAAGAGCGAAAGGCAGACTCGTTAGCGTTCCATTGGCGCGCAGCAATCGACCCAGACCGGTCGCGCAGTTCCATTTGCAAATAGGAATTACCATTGCGGTTGGCTCGCAGTTGCTTGTCGAGAGCGACAAAAACCTCATCCACGGTCGCCCCATCTGTCAACGATTTCATCATTTGTCTGGCCATAATCAGTCCCTTTCTTAAAAGGATAGTATAGTGGCAGGGGAACTGGGTGCATTAAGAATAATGATGAAGGTTGTAAATTTCAGCCGGAACTAATCGGAAGGATCGGAGGCTTGGTTCCCCCATCCAGACCCAGCCATACAGGGTATTACTTGGAGAAGCCCCTTGTTTGTATGAAGTCATCGTGTCCATTTTTAAAGCTTTGCGCTTTTCTTCGACATGGCAAATGAGTTGATCTTTGGGTCAGGGTGCCCTAAAAGCCGGTGAATCATCGATTTTTTGAAGCTGTGGCCTGATAGGCTGGGCCTAAGGCCTAATTCAATGTGGTCAATATTTTGTTTTTTGCCTTCTTTTTACAAGAGAATACAATTCGGCCTCCGATGATAATAAAAATACCCGGTTTGCAGTTCTTATGCTCGACTTAAACCCATCCTATGTCATATATTATCTAACACTGTGTGTTTGCGATTGTTTTAACTTAAAGAGGACTGCCTACCATGGCTTATACCCACATCAAAGTTCCCAAAGGCGAAAAAATTACCATTACCAATGGTAAACTTCATGTGCCCGACCATCCTATTGTTCCTTTCATCGAAGGGGATGGAACAGGCCCAGACATTTGGCGATCTGCGGTAAGGGTTTTGGATGCTGCAGTTGAAAAGGCTTATGGTGGCAAAAAGAAAATCGCTTGGGTCGAAGTCTTCGCAGGCGAAAAAGCCTTCAAGCAATTTAACAACTGGCTCCCTGATGAAACGGTTGAAGCCTTCAAGGATTTCCTCGTTGGCATCAAGGGCCCGTTGACCACCCCGATTGGTGGTGGCATTCGCTCCTTGAATGTTGCATTGCGCCAAATGCTTGATCTTTATGTATGCTTAAGGCCAGTGCGTTGGTTCAAAGGTGTACCTTCCCCCGTTAAGCATCCCGAAAAAGTTGAAATGGTGATCTTCCGTGAAAACACCGAAGACATCTATGCTGGGATTGAATTTGAACAAGGCACCGAGGCCAACACCAAGTTCCTCAAACTGTTCAAAGAAAACTTCCCCAAAGAGTTTTCGAAGATCCGCTTCCCAGAAAGCACCGGGATTGGCATCAAGCCTGTTTCACGCGATGGCAGTCAACGCCTTATCCGCTCAGCAATTGAATATGCGATTACCAACAAGCGCAAGAGCGTTACCTTGGTACATAAGGGCAACATTATGAAGTACACCGAAGGTGCATTTCGTATTTGGGGCTATGAGCTCGCAGAAAAAGAGTTTGGCGCCCAGACTTATACTTGGGAACAATGGGAACGCACCAAGAAAGCCAAAGGCGAAGATGCTGCGAACCAAGAGCAAAAAGCAGCTTTGGCATCAGGTAAGATTCTTATCAAGGATGCAATTGCTGATATCACGTTGCAACAAGTTTTAACCCGCCCTGAAGAATTTGATGTTATCGCAACCTTGAACCTTAATGGGGATTATCTTTCCGATGCACTTGCTGCGCAAGTAGGCGGGATTGGTATCGCCCCCGGTGGTAACATCAACTACCTAAGCGGTCATGCGATTTTTGAAGCAACCCATGGTACTGCACCTAAGTATGCAGACTTGGACCGGGTAAATCCTGGTTCGGTTGTTCTTTCAGGCGAGATGATGCTTCGCTACATGGGTTGGATCGAAGCCGCAGATTTGATCATCAAGGGCATGGATGGAGCCATCGGCGCAAAGCAAGTGACTTACGATTTTGCACGCCAGATGGAAGGTGGCAAAGAAATCAAGTGCAGCGAATTTGGCACTGCCCTGATCGCCCACATGTAATCGATTCAATCGAAGATTTATCACACAAGCATCGTTCCCGGAGTTTGATTCCTGGAACGATGTTTTATTTTACGCCATGCACTTGCTTGCCTGAAAGATAAGTCGCAAGGCATTTGGTTTGGGCAATCGCATCTTCATCGCAAGTAAGAATATCGCGATCTAGAACTATGAAATCGCCTTGTTTACCCACTTCAAGAGACCCTGTTTCCTTCTCCAAAAACATGAGGTGGGCGTTGTTCATGGTGTAGAAACGAATTGCCTGCTCACGGGTTAATGCTTGTTCGGGTCGAAGTTTCTGGGGGTAATATTTGCCCTTGCGATTGATTGCAACGCTCATGCCCAGAAAGGGATTGTAAGGGTTGACCGAGTTCATGGAATCAATTCGTTGCATATGATCCGACCCGCCACCTACTATGCCGCCCGCTTTAAAAATGCTTTGCAACGGTTGGAAGTACTCGAGTCGTTCGACGCCAAACTGCGAAACCAAAGTATGGCTATCGAGGTAAAGCCAAGCTGGTTGGATATCTGCAACGATGCCAATTTTGGGCATTTTTTCGACAGCATCTTTGAACATGAAATTGGAATGGGTGATGCAAGGGCGTGTGCTTCGTACTGGAGTGGTGCGGTTAATTTCTTCGTAAACTCCCACCAATGTTTCTACTGCGCCATCGCCAACGGTGTGGGCGGTGAATTGCATGCCATTTTTTACGGTGGCATGAGCCATGCCCAGAAGTTTGTCACGCGAAAGAAAAAGCAGGCCCCGGTAAGTCGGGTCATCGATGGAATATATATTGCTAAGGCCCCAAGGCTTTTGCATATAAGCGCTGCCCGTTAGCATACCACCATCCAAAAATATCTTTATGCCAATGATGCGAATCATGTTGTCGGGAGCTCGCATTGGATGAGTTGCAAGCTTTGCGATATCTTTTTCAAGGGTTTCCAATGGGCTGCCTGTACCCATTGAGTATGAGGCTGCTAGGCGGACGGTGAGTTTGTCTGCATATTTGAGTTTTTTAAATCTTTCAAGCGAGGAAGTTCCCGCACCGCGATCAATGATGCCCGTTAATCCCACGCTGTTGTAATCTTTAAGAAGAAGGTGCAAGCGTTCAATATTGTCTGCTTCGGTAGGTTGCCTTTGTGAGGGTTGCGAGGTTTTAACAAATCGGGTGCAGTTGCGCAAAATACCTGTGGGTTCGCCAGTTGCTACATCTTTTTCAACCTGCCCTGCGCCACCATCATTTACTTTAAAATCCTTGTCGATCTTGCTTAACTTAAGCGCAAGAGAATTAAGCGAGGCATCTGGCCCGGTTGAATAAAGCACCGGATGCAAAGGGGAAGCTGCATCCATTTCAGCCTTGGTTGGGTAGCGCTGTTCCTTAAGCCGGGTGATAAAGACCTGCCTTAAGACGATCCATTCCCCCTTGGGAAGAACCTTGGCGCGGGCCTTAATGTAATCAAGAACATCCTGAATGGTTTCAAATGGCGGAATGGGGTGATCGAATTCGTGCATTGCTGCGCCCGCAGGATGAACATGAGAATCGATCAGGCCTGGAAGGACCGTTTTTCCTTCGACATCTTTTACAACCGTGTTTGCACCTTTGGTTTTCAGCACTTCTTCGTTGCTGCCCGTCTTCAGGATTTTTCCATCCTTAATTGCCATGGCTTGAACGATGGTGAATTTTTCATCCACGGTAACGATCTTGGCATTATGGAGTATAAGATCGGGAGCTTGGGCGAAGGTGGTCGAGGTTGAAAGAATTAAAGTGCAGAAAGAAGCTAGGGAATAATTCATGGGAAATCCTCTTGGTGGGTTATGCCAATAGGATACAGCCAAACGATAGTGGTGCAAATTTGATTTTCCAACTTTAAGTTGAAAAGAATCTACTGCGGGTTACCAATGCAATACAGGCATTTGTCGGAACGGAGAAAAAGTTTCCCCTCGCTAATTGCAGGAGAGGCATTGAAATCGCCTTCATCCGCGATTTTATTATGGGAGATAAGTTTAAAGGTGGGGCTTGCATCAAGAACGAAGGTGCCTTCCTGTCTGGTAACTGCGATCAATTTGTCATGAACTAAAATCATCGAAGCATAAACAGGGCGGGCAGCTCCACCTGAAGATTTTAAAGGTAGACGCTCTTTGTAAATGATTTTACCCGTTGCAGCTTCAGCACAATAAGCCAGCCCTCGATCGTTGATCCAATACAAATGCTCACCCTTAACGACGGGGGAGGGCACATAGGAAGAATCAGTGCTGCTCCAGACGATGTTCTTTGATAGATCGCCTTTGCCCTCTGCTTTCAGAGCAACGGCTTTAGTCTGTGGGAATCCGCCAAAGCAAAAAAGGAGGTTATCCTTGGTTGCAATGGTGGGGGATATATTGCCATTGAGGGATGTTTCTGCGAACCATACTAGTTTCCCGTTTTCAGGGTTGATGCCCCAGATTTCGTTGGGCACTGGAACGATGATGAGTTGTTTTTCAGGAGAGGCGTTAAAAATAAAAGGAGTGGTGTAAGAAAGTTCAAGTTTATCTCCCGGAGCCTTCCAAACCTCTGCTCCGGTTTTTTTGTTTAAGCCGATGATCGCTCTGCTTTCTTCAGAGGCATTCACAATCACCAAATCCTTGTGCAGTATGACGCTTGATGCAGAGCCCCACTTGCGGTTACCGGATTGTACCCCAACGCTGGTTTTCCAGAGTTCCTTTCCTGAAAAATCAAACGCAACCACGCCTGCTTTACCAAAGAATACAAATATTGATTCGCCATCGGTTGCAGGGGTGCTGCTTGCGTATCCATGCTGGGTCAGGTAGCCCGAGTAGGGATCATCCTGCACATCGGCTTTTACGGAAGACTTCCACAAAACCTTACCCGAATTTTTATCGATGCAAACTAGGGATCGTTCGATGCCTGATGCAGAGTTCGTAAAACAGGTGACGAAAATGTTGTTTTTCCAAACGATGGGGCTCGACGCCCCCTTTCCAGGCAGGTCACATTTCCAAAGCATATTTTTGGAATCGTCCCAAGTGGATGGAATATTCATATCTGAACTAAAAGCATTGCCGCCTGGCCCACGGAATTGGGGCCAGTTTTGCGCATTGCTGCTGTTTGCAATTGCCAATGGAAGCATCAAGGTTACTAGGGAAAGTACAATTTGATTTGTTGCCATCATTTTTCTCGTTGGATCAATGCGGAAAGGGTCGTCAAATGGATAACATAACAAACGGAATCTTAAGGGAAGATTAAGATCCTACAAGATTTGTAGGAAAGATTAGAAATGGAAAAAAAGTAGCGACGGCTGGAATTGAACCAGCGACCTTGGCCTTATGAAGACCCTGCTCTAACCGCTGAGCTACGTCGCCTTATGTAAGTACTGGCTAATGAAAAATTTAGGTAAAAATACCTTCTAAAACAAGGGGTACTAGTGTTCCTTTTGCTCTTTCTTGGTTTTTTTGTCATTAGAAGTGAGAAAAACGCCCCTTCCGATGGCTTCAACACCGAATTTTGCCTTGATTGCATCCAAAGTACGATCTATTTCTCCATACTTTTGGATTATTTTTGTGTCAAAAAGCCCCCCTTGGATCTCTCCGGGGCGTACTAATCGTACCGCACCAACGCTTATTAGCCTAGCGGGCAATAGATCAAATTGCAGCAATTTTTTTAAAAGTGCTTTTGCTTCAGACCATAAAAGCATGGTTTCATTCATGGGTTCGGGCAGGGTTTTCGAAACGCTTCGGGTTTCAAAATCGGAAGATCGAAGCTTTACCTCTATCACTGCTGCTTTAATTTCTTTTTTTCGAAGTCTAGCACCCAAATATTCCACCAATTCCAACAGTTTTTCCTCCAACACTTCTTTGTCTTCGATATCGTCTGAAAAAGTGACATCGGCACTCAATGATTTTGCCAATCGATCGGGGGTAACTACTCTGGAATCGATGCCTTGCGCCAACTCCCACAAATGAATCGCAGAGTGCCCAAAAGCCATTTCCAACGCTTTTGTATTTGCTGCAGCTATTTGACCAATGGTTTTATAACCCAGCGCATGAAGCCTTAGCTCTGCTTTTTTACCCACCCCCCATAGCCTGCCTACGGGTAGTGGGTCTAGAATTTCACGAACCTTATCCGGGGTGATAACAACAAATCCATCAGGTTTTTTAAGGTCACTTGCAAGCTTTGCCAGAAATTTATTCGGTGCCACTCCTACCGAAGCCTTTAGCCCCGTTTCTTTTAATATCTCGTCTTTGATTTTTTTACCTATGGTTTCTGCAGAACCAAAAAGTCCTTCGCTTCCTTTTACATCTAGAAATGCTTCGTCACTGCTTAAGGGTTCCACCATGGGTGTATAGCGGTGAAATATTTCCCTGATATGTTTGCTGATTTCGCCATACCTTGCAAATCGTACCGGGAGAAAGATCCCTTGTGGGCAAAGCCTAAGGGCAGTTTTTAAGGGCATCGCGCTGTGTACGCCAAACACCCTTGCCTCGTAAGAAGCCGCACTTACAACGCCACGGCCCCCCGGTTTGCCACCAACAATAACAGGCAGGCCCCGTAATGCAGGATTATCTAATTGCTCGACAGATGCAAAAAAAGCATCCATATCAACATGGATAATTTGAGCAGGATTAGTGGCCCCCATCAATCACCCTTCAAGGAGTGGTTTTTTTGAAACTCATTTAAATCAAGTTAGCATGATGAAGCAGACTTCACAAGGATTGGGGCATAGCAAAACAGTTATTCCCCTAAAACTTTTACGAGGACTCGCTTGGGCCTTTTTCCATCGAACTCCCCATAAAAAATTTGTTCCCAAGGCCCGAAATCCAACTTGCCTTGAGTGATTGCGACTACCACCTCGCGGCCCATGATCTGCCTTTTCATATGGGCATCTGCATTGTCTTCGCCCGTGCGGTTGTGGTGGTAGATTTGGGCGGAGGGATTGAAAGGAGCCAAAGCTTCCAGCCATTTTTTGTAATCGTGATGCAAGCCAGGTTCATCGTCATTAATGAAAACCGAGGCGGTGATATGCATGGCGTTACAGAGCATAAGTCCTTCCTTTATGCCGCTTTTTTTGACGATATCTTCAACCTGATTGGTTATATTTAAAAAAGCCATTCTTTCGGGGAGATTAAAAGTAAGATGTTCCGTGGTGGATTTCATGCTAATGCTCCTGATAACCATGTTATTTTGCAACTCTGCAATTGCAGATGGTATTATTATCAGTGAAGATTTTTTATCGGCCAATGATAAAGGGAAGAAGAAGGTTAAAAGCTAGATGTATCAATTTGAAGGTAATTTTCTGGGTAAGGATAGGTTGCGCCTTTATTGGCAGGGTTGGCAACCTGAATGCCCCATCAAATGCATTATTTGGTGTGTGCACGGATTGGCAGACCATTCTGGAAGATATGAACATATTGCGAGCAAACTTGAAAACAAAGGGTTCGCTGTTTATGGTTTTGATAGGCGAGGCTGTGGAAAATCAGAAGGCCCCAGAGGGCATGCTGCTTCCTACGAAACCTTGATTGATGACCTTAGGCTTTTTCAAGGCGAGTTGGAAAAGATGCACCCGGATATTCCGATCGTGCTTTTAGGCAATAGCCTTGGTGGCCAACTAGCCCTGGCTTATTCCATGAACTACCCTCAAAGCATTCATGCCTGTATCGCCCTTGCGCCCTGGCTTTCACTTCCGTTTAAGTTGCCTTGGTGGCTCGAGAATTCTGCCGCATTGATGAACATGATTGCTTCATCGATTGCGTTTGATAACAAGTTGAATTATGAAGATCTTTCGCGTGACCGCGATTTCATCGAGTCTTTTAAAAGCGATACTCTCATTCATCGCAAAGTTTCTGTCGGGCTTTATTTGCAATGCTCTAAAGCTGCTCAAAGGCTTTTGAAAAACCCTCAAGTTTTGCAAACGCCTACTTTGTTGGTGCATGGCACAGGCGACAAAGTTACTTCCCATCTGGGATCTCGACAATTTGCAGATGCAGCTCCGACAGATCTTTTAACCTATGTCGAAATCCAAGATGGCAGGCATGTATTATTGCAGGATGACTGCAAGGCGGAAGTTTGGCAGACCATCGATACTTGGCTTAGCCAAATTAATTTCTAACCTTGAAATCTAAATAGTTAGACTCCCGGCAATATTGGCCCTGACGAATTGTTTTGTGGCGGAATGATCGCGCCCGGTGGCAACCCAATCGGCCCTGGCGGTAATGCCCCTGCTGGAAAAGCAGCAGGCATTGCGGTTGGTGCATTCAAGGGCACAATCTGCCCTGAAATCCCAAGCCTTGCAAATACATGTTTGACTTCGCGCATTTTTACAATTCCCGATCCTGCTTCGAAATAAGTAATCTTGGATCCAAAACTGCTTTGGCGTAGTAACCCGTTAAAGTCATCTTCTGTTCTGAATGGCTTTCCATTCACCTGAATGATGACGTCCCCATTTTTGAACCCGTATCGATCTGCTGCCAATCCGGGAGTAATGGAAGAAATTTTATACCCGCCTTGTTGAAAGGGATTGGGTGCAGTAGGTGGTGCGTAAGAATAAGCGGGCCTTCCAGCACCGGGGCCACTCTTAAAATTTGCGGGTGCAGATACGATTTGTGCATCCGCCCAACCTGCTGAAAAACCTAGCACAGCTAGGCTACCCAAGATTTGTAACGGCTTAAGAATTTGTTTTACCATGAAATTGTTCCTTAAAAAGCTGACCAATGTTTCTATATAGATTATTCGCAGGAGCAGGGAAGTTATGGAATCCAACCTGAAAGAAAAAAAGAAAAGTTTTGAAAATCAGTGTCAAAAGGTAGGGGATTAAAGGTTTAAAGGGGACTGGGAAACCTCCGTAATCACTTCGCTATCTGAAGTCCTTCAAATATTCATGCTTTCTCACTCGCTGGGAATCTGCGATTTTTTACTGTGACTCCTTCTTGGTTCGTTATAAACTTTTTATGTTGTCTAATTTACCTAACCCTAAAAGGAGTTTGATCCATGTACGATATGAAGCAGCTAGATAAACTTAAGAAAATGCCACAACTTGTTCCTGAAGCTTATGCCACCTATAGGCAATTCAGCAAGCAAGTGATGCAGGAAGGTGCGATCTCGGTCAAGAATAAGGAGCTTATCGCACTCGCAGTTGCAATGACCACCCAATGCACGTATTGCCTGGAAATCCATAAGGAAAAAGCCAAGCACGCAGGCGTTACCGAACAAGAAATCGCTGAAACCATCATGATTGCCTCGCTGCTTCGAATGGGCGCAGCCATAACCCATGGCGCACATTGCCTTGATTAATCAGCAACAAGATTAATAATTCAGCCTGTGTATTTTGATTCTGCATCCGTGCAACTATCATTGATACAGAGGCTGAATTTTTCTTTTACATCAATCGATGGATGGTTTTGATGAGTTTTGATGCGGATGTGATAATCATTGGTGCTGGCCTTGCTGGTTTAAGTTGCGCTCATGTTTTGCAAAAACAGGGCATTCATTATTTGTTGTTAGATGGCGCGGAAAAAGTTGGTGGCAGAATAAGAACCGATGTTGTGGATGGATTTCAACTTGACCGTGGATTTCAAGTTTTGCAAACAGCCTATCCCGATGCGAAAGAAATTCTTTCTTACCCAGATCTGAAGTTAAAAAGCTTTTTTCCAGGCGCAATAATTCGCTATCAGGATAAATTTCACAGGCTTGCAGATCCATTTCGAGATCTATACACCGCAGCCAAGGGCTTGTTTTCTCCGATAGGTTCCTTGAAAGATAAATTGCTGGTGGGAATACTGCGCACTCAGGTAGCTTTTGGAACACTTGAAAAACTTTTGCAAAAGCCAGAAGTTACAACCCTGCAAAGACTGAAGGCTTTTGGGTTTTCTGATTCAATCATCGATCGATTCTTCAAACCTCTTTACTCTGGAATATTTCTTGAAAATGAACTTTCAACCTCCAGCAGAGCCTTTGATTTTAATTTTCGAATGATGGCGCTTGGCGATATCTGCCTACCTGCAGAAGGAATGGAGGCGATTCCACGCCAGATTTTAAAGATGCTTGACCCTGCACGAATTAGGCTTAATTCAAAAGTTGCTTCTTTAAGCGAAAACAAGGTGATACTTGCATCGGGCGAAACATTAACTGCGCCTAAAATAGTTCTCGCTGTGGATCAGCCCCAGGCATGTAAATTATTAGGGGTTACCCTAGCTCCAAAAATGAAGACGGTAAGCACTCTCTATTTTGCAGCTTCCAAAGCGCCCACTTCTTCACCCATTCTTTTTCTGAATGCCCAATCTTCAGGCCCGGTGATGAATATGTGTGTGCCTACTAATGTCTGTAAAAGTTATGCCCCAGAAGGTAAGGCTCTTATTTCTTGCTCGGTGTTAAAACATGATTTCGCTTCAGAAGAAATGCTTATTCAAAAAGTGCTCGAGCAAATGAAACAATGGTTTGGTAATGAAGTCGATACGTGGAAACATCTTCGTACCTATAAAATCATTAACGCTTTGCCTGCTCAAGAACTTCCCCTTTCGGATGTTTCATCTAAGCCAATGCAAATTCGGAGAGGTTTATATCAGTGTGGCGATTATGGTGGTATTGCCTCGATTCAGACAGCGTTGCAATCGGGCAGGTTGGTAGGCGAAGCCTTGGCTCAAGGAATTTAATTAGGGTACTAGTGCGATCACCCGGGCGGGCGAGCCGGTTGCCCCTTCGATGGGTAATGCGCCTATAAACAGGTGGCCGCCAATTGCAGGCACTTGATCAAGGTTGGTTAAATTCTCGAGGTGGATTCTTTGCCCATGAAGCAAAACCTTGTTACAGCTAAAGTTGGAATCTTTGCCAGGCTCAATTCCTGCAGTATCAATCCCTAATCCTGATATGTTCCGGTGTACGAGTAGAAACCGGGTTGTCTCTAAGCTGAATCCGGGGAAATGCAAAACATTAGAATCATCTTTGCCAAAATACTTCTCGGTTGCAAAATACCTGCTCCAGCCTGTGTGTAATAGTAAAATGCAACCCGTAGGAACATTGCCATGGGCTTTTTCCCATTGCTGCAAATGATCCAAGGTTAATTCGAAGTCTGGATTTGCATCGCATTCTTTAGAGACATCGATAACTACGCAGGGTTTGAAAAGTGAAGCTGGTAAAAGTTTATCGAGGGTGGTTTCGTGGTCATGAAAGTGTGCCGCTACCCCCACATGGGTGCCTGTATGTTCACCCATGGTAAAGCCCCCCAGATTAAAACCATCTTTTTCAAGCTGATTCAGTGGGAACAAAACTACCGCAGGATCCCCAGGCCAAACAGGAATGGCTGAGTTGATAGGGTGGGTAAGATCAACGATACTTTCGTAATGGAAACTTGGCATGAGGAATTCCTCTGTTTTTGTAAAAACTGCCCTTGCAATCATTGTATAGAAAGATATATGCGTCTCTTAGTTGGTGCTAATAAACCAGCGGGCCTGAACAAGGCTGATTAATAAACGCAGGTTCTTTTGTGTGCTGAGTCTAGCGGGAAGTTCAGCAACACTCCTTATTGGGAGCGTAGACTAAAATTGATCGGGTCCACTCGGTTGGGTCAGCCGTGCCGATAATTTCTCACAAAAGAACCTTTTTTATTCTCTTCACAATATCCAAACCATAATCGATTTGTAAGTAACCCCAGATCTATTCCTTCGGTCCTTGTTTTGTTGCGATTGGAACATAACCAATCTCAAATCCTTTGGGTGGAGTTACAATTAAAGCAGGATCAAGATCCGCCAGCTTTCCAATGGTGGGTGCAGGCAGATATTCTTTTTCTTTTGTCCATGATTTATGTAGTTTTTCTACCCGCAACTGCATTGCTTCACGCTCTTTATCGGTTAAATCTGCGTTGAGTATCGCGGGTTGATCCGCAAATCGATACCAATGATAGGTGACCACGCTACCATCCCCAAGGTGTGCTTGAAAGGGCCCCGCGACTGGCCCGGGCTTCTTCCATGAACTCTCTGCTTCTTCAGGCGTGATGTACGGCTCAGCAGGCTTGGCATTCGACCGCTTGAATTCTATCTTCGTTAACCCTGTTTCCTTAGGTACATCTTTTGCCTGCACAACAACCCACTCCGCCTTTTTATCTCCGCTCTTCACCAGATGAAAATATTCAGGCAGTGTTACTAATGATGAACCATTCTTCGAATCTGTTTTTGTCACCAGCTTTTGATTCCAACGATATCCATAGGTGTGTTCATCAAGTGCCACGGGGCTCGCGAATGAATTCCACGCCAGGGTTGTCTTTTTCTCTTTGGGGGTATCAGGCGTATAGATCCTCCAGGTTGATCCCCCATTGCTTTTGAAGGTGTGAACGCTTGCACCCTTAATATCGATTGCGCCACTTGCATTTGGGCCCCCTGAAAACCAACCCTTCACCGAATCCCAAAGCGCGCTTTTGTTGTACGCAGTCACACGATGCACCACCGCTGAATCTCCTTTGGTATTCCTCGGGAAAGATGTAGGCGCGATTCGTGCATAAGTTTCTCCTTTGGAATCCACCGCCTGGTAACTAGGCACATACTGCGTTTCCATTTGCACTGCTTTGTTCGGGCTCGATGGTTTTGAATCTAAAAACATGCCAGCCAATGCGGTGTTTTCAGCAGTTGCCCGTGACCAGAAATAAGGGGTGAAGAATGCCACTGGGCCTTTGAAGTTTCCTGAGTTTAAAAACAGCGTCCAAGATTGATCGCCTGTTGGCACATTCTTTCCTGCAGTGGTTGGTTTAACATCAGTTAAAGGCAAGGGAAGATATCCATAGCCAAGCAGTTCGCCACAAGTGCCTTGTTTTAAATTTACGCCATCGGGTGGCCAAACCAACCAGGGGCTGAGTTGGGCAACGCCATATTTGCCACTGGGCTTGCTCCAATCTCTGCCTTTGCCTGCGCCTGGTCCGTTAGCCCATTCATTAAAGTTGAGTGCAACACCGCCCATGATGAACTTGGGTGTTTCGGTTGCGAACCGTGTATCTCTCCACCATCCTAGGCCGCCTTCGATATCGGAGTAAAGTTTGGTGGGTTTGGGTTCGGGGTATTGGGCGAACATCCAGGTGCCGAACAGGCCGGTTTGAAATCGGTTTCCGGGGTATTTGCTTAGCAAAGGCCAAGCAGCAACATACATGGAGAAACCTGCGTTATAAGATTCGGGAACTTTTTCATGTGGAACAAGAAGGTAGCCGGCCATCTCGCCTTCCTGGATTTTTGGCTGCGCATGAATCTGGGTTGAACCAAGCAAAAAGCCGATTAGGGAAAAGCTGGTAGCAAGCAAAGTTAGGAATCGATTTTTCAGCATGATGAAAGTGCCTGTATGAGTTATGTTTTTGGATGGTTCCAAGATAATTAGGAAAGAGTGAACGTATTTGCCTGATGATGATTATATGCTTTGGGTATTATCAATCCAAAGGTAAAGCGGGATAAAAGGGAACCATAACCCAGGCCGTTGACCTGGGCTTATAGAACCGGCCCTTTAGGCCGGAAAAAATTAATCATCGGCCCTGAAAGGGGGGTTCCACCAGCCTAGGGTGCAACCCTAGGGAAATAAATATCGCCATCATAAACCGCATGGACGGCAAAAAAGGGGTCAAGTCTGAATCCCATTACTTTTTCTTGCTCCTCATAATTTACTACCTATCTTAAACATCCTATTAGGGGTATATTGCTTGGTGTGCAATGACTTAGATTCGGTTTAACTTTGAACTTGGATACTTTTGTTGTTGCTCTTAGGCAAAGCGATTTGGAAGTCCAGTCTCCATTTTTAAAAAGACTAAACGAAAGTTGAAGCATTTGATTGCGGAGTTGCAGTGCCAATTCTCAAAGTCTAACAAACTAGAGGCAAAAATCCGTTCCGATTTGAAAGGACTTGGCCATGGCGAATAAGGAAAATAAGTCTATGGTGCTCCGAGAGGAAAATCTGCGCAGTCTTATACATAATATTCGTACGGTGGAGGTGATGTTCGACAAGGATCTTGCAGAGCTTTACGGGGTTGAAACCAAAGTCTTTAACCAAGCAGTAAAACGCAATATTGAAAGGTTTCCGAATTCGTTCCGCTTTCAACTAACGCAGAATGAATATGATTCTTTAAGGTCACAATCCGTGACCTTAAACGCAGATGCTGACTTAATGTTACAAGTTACAACATTAGAAACTGGCCGGGGAAAGCACCGGAAATACCTCCCTTATGCTTTTACCGAACCAGGCGTTGCAATGCTCTCCGCTGTCTTGCACAGCGAGACTGCAATTCAAACAAGTATTCGTATTATCAGGGCCTTTGTCGAAATGCGCCGGATTCTAGCTGAAAAAGGCGGCTTGTTCCAGCGCATGGACATACTGGAAAAACGGCAGATCACACAAGAGATCAAGACCGATACCAGCTTTGACAAAGTGTTCGATGCGCTGGAAAGCAAAAGTTTGAACCCGACCCAAGGCATCTTCTTTGATGGCCAAATCTTCGATGCCTATGTATTCATCAATGACCTGCTGCGCCAGGCGAAAACCTCCATTATTCTAATAGACAACTTTGTGGATGACAGCGTTTTGCAGCAGCTTGCCAAACGCAAGAAAGGTATCAGTGCGACAATCCTTACTAAAATTATCGGTAAGGCCCTGAATCAGGATCTCATTAAGCACAATGCCCAGTACTCACCCATAACCATTCAAGAATTTTCTGAAAGTCACGATCGCTTTCTTATTCTCGATTGCGAAACCGTCTATCATCTTGGTGCGTCAATCAAAGATCTAGGCAAGAAGTGGTTCGCTTTCTCGAAGATGGATATAAGCGGGTTGAAGCTGATGGAACGGGTTGAAGCCATTCTTGGGAAACTTCAAGGGTAATCTTGGCCTCCTCGGCCCTTAAGGGGTCGTTCTACCAGCCTAGGGTGCAAGCTTGAAAATTATTTTAATTCATTGCAAAGGTAAGAAGTGAAAGAGCGGGATAGGGGAGTCGGACCCCTCTCACAGCCTTGGGAAGGCTGGGCACAACCGATATACCAATCCCGCATATTGTTAATTTTATAAATGCTGGGCATCGCAATCAAGGTCATAAAAGAATCAAGGGTTGAACCATGATGATTCAAAGCGAAAAGGTGCGGTATTTATACAATAACTTCTGAAAACAAGCAGAATATGGCGCTTGACTAAAATTCAGCCAAGTGCGAAAATCACATTACTGAATCATTATTGCCCTCCTGCGAAGCAGCCCTATTTGTTTTTTGGTGAATTCGAGTTAGGTCTCATCTGATACTTCAAGACAAGTTCGTGCGATTTAATTAGTTTCTAGTTTTTAATTCCCCTTAATCGTGAAAGAGTTTTTATGATCATGCAAAAATACTTGAAAAAATTGATACTCAGCAGTTGCCTGGTAACAGCCTTGGGAATGGTTTCGTTTACTCTGGCTCAAGATCAGGCCCCGGTCCGCGCCCAAATTCTCGGTGGAGGTAGTGGCGGATTCCAGCCCGGTGCTGCAATGGGTGATTATCTTTACCTTCCCGCTTATCAAATTCTTAGTTCTTTGCAGGTGCAAAAAGAAGTGAACCTAACGGAAGAACAAGTAGGGAAGCTCAAGGAAATTGGCAAGAAGTTTCAGCAGAATGCCTGGAAGCAGCAGCCTCAGGTGGATTGGACCAAGCTGAATGAGGCAGAGCGCAAAGCCAAGACCGAAGAAATTCGCAAAGAGTATGACAAATGGGCTGCAGAATCGAAGAAACTAACCGAGGCTGCACGCAAGGAAATTGATGCATTGTTGACACCTGAACAACTAACGAAAATTCAAGATATCGAGTTAAGGCAGCAAAGCGCCCCGATGCTTTTGTATGGATATAACAATCTTTCTGAGAAACTGAATCTGACGGAAGAGCAAAAGAAGAAGCTGAGCCAGAACAAGGAAGAGATGCAGAAGAAGCTTGCGGAAATCCAAAAGGAAATGTCTGCGATTCAAGATAAAGCCAACCGGGCAGCATTGGAAGTGCTGACCCCCCAGCAGATTTCGGAACTGAAAAAGTTGAAGCAGGAAGGATTTCGCATCTTGGCGAATCCAGTCCAGCTTAAGAAGAAAGATTGATCATCAGGGTTTGGGCGTAGCGGGTTCGAAGCGCATTGCAGCGGAATTCATGCAATAACGCAGGCCGGTGGGTTTTGGACCATCCTCGAAAACATGGCCCAGATGGGCATCGCATTTAGCACAAAGCACTTCGGTACGGACGCTGAAAAAAGAGCTGTCTTTTTCCAAGGCGACATTGTTTTGGGCGACAGGTTGAAAAAAGCTGGGCCAACCGGTGCCTGATTCGTACTTGGTGGAAGATTCAAATAAGGGAAGATCGCAGCATACACACTTGTAGACGCCTTCTTTTTTGTTATCCCAGGTAGCGCCTGTGAAAGCGCGTTCGGTTCCCTTTTTGCGTGCGACTTTAAATTGCTCTGGGGTTAGCAGGGTCATCCACTCGGCATCTGTTTTCTTAATTTTATCTGTCATGGGTTCTCCCTTTGGAATATTTGCAATCGACATGTCTCGCTTGCAACCAGCACAAGCAAGGGCCAGCACAATGATAATACCAAAGCACTTCATGACTTAATTGTAGTCATCCTTTACTGATGCAAACAAATGAAACTATCCTTGTTTGGAGCGCAACATCCATTCATCGAGAAGTTTGCCAATGCCTTGGTAAGTAAAATCGATGTTTGCGATTTCATTTCCAATTTCGACAGCTTTGGCGAAATCATTTTCTGAGGCATAGCTAAGTGCAAGGCTGAAGAGGATTTCTTTACGCGAGGCATCCTCGGTTTGAGGAAGTGATTTCAAGGCATCTTCGAGATTTCTGCGGGCGAGTGTGGCATTGCCCTTGATGGAAAAACACTTGCCCAAAGAGATCAGTGCTTTCCAAGAAAGTCTGGGGTCTTTTCGCGATTGTTGGAGCTCGGAAATTGCTGCATCGATTTCGCCTAGTTCGACAAGCATTTGTCCTAGTTCGAGTTTTGAAGCCATATTGGAAGGATCTGCTTCGACTCGAAGTTTGAGGAGCTCGGAGTCGCGTCTGCGTTGTTCGGTTTTAAGGCAATCTTCAGCAATTTTAGCAAAGGCCCAAGTTTTATCCACAGAGAGGATATGTTTGAGTTCATCGATGCGTTTGCCAAGAATAATTTTTTCGAGGTGTGCAACTTCGAGGAGGAGTTTTTTATCACCCTCGGATTGCACAATGCCAATGCGCAAAATATGTTCCGCTTCTTCGAGGCGATTAGCTTTTTTCAGGAGGTTGGTAAGATCGATGTAATAGGGTGCCCAGTGGGGCTTTTCTTGAATTAAGGTTCTGATTCTTTGTTCTTCAGCGAGTGCGCTGACTTCCTTGGGCACTGAGGTTATAACAACATCCTTGTTGTCGGTCATGCGTTTCATGGTTTCGGATGCCCCAAGCTCCTTAGCTCGATCTTTGGCTTCTTGATCGGTAGGATTGAGGCGGAGGATTTTTTCCCAGAGAATTCGGGCAGAGCGAAAATCTTGTTGTCTTTCAAGAAACTCTGCAAGGTCTTGGAGTATTTCTAAATCATTGGGCGAGATTTTTAAAGCGGATTGGAAGAGCCAGCTTGCGGTATCTGTAAAACCAAGGCCATCTGCAGCCCGGCCCATGACACGCATTGCAGCACTATCCCAGGGGTTATCTGTGAGGCCTTCTTCCCCTGCTTCCAATGCTTTTGCAAACTGTGAGGATTTTAGCCAACCTTGCACTCTGGATTTTGTGGATCGACCTAAGCCGAACCCACCTGGAGGCTTATTGTCATGTTTTTTCATCTGGGCATCGCGAAGCTTTTTTCTGCAGGCAATATTGCCTGGGTCGCGTTCACAGCAATCAATGTAGAGTTGGATGCCTGCATCGAAGTCGCCATGAAGTATTCGATTTGCAGCGGTGGAAGCCATTTGGGCAATGGTTTCTTTTAAGCCAAAAGAGACCTCTTCATTATCATCGGTTGGGGAATCAGGTTGTGCATCAAAGCGAACTTCGGCCCATCCAAAGGTACCTTTATCTGCTTCTTCTTTGATTTTGGTGATGGAGTCTTCGAGGCTTGGAATCCATGCCATGGGTTTGGCGAGAGAATCTTGGATTTCTAAAATAAGGCCACGAAGAAAAGGATCTTTCTGTCCGAGTAGTTCTTTGAAGATTTGGGAATCATTGGGAAATTCGAGGTCTCGTTTAGAGAAGAGCAAACCATGTTCAGGGGCTTTTTCTTTGAGAAATTTAGGCCCCATAATCCTTATAGCGGTCAGGGAAGTATAGAGAAGTAACAGTGGGAATCGATCTGCGAGGGGGCCGTAAATGCCTTCCTTAACTCTTCCCGGGTGTTGATAATCGTGGTTGGAAATTTCGAGAATATTTCGGTGAGCGAGGCTGGGTGCCCAGATGTTATCGTAATCAAGGAGAATCAAAACGCCTCGTTCATCCGAGGCATTGCTGCCCAGCATGATGTGGTCGGGTTCGATGCAGCAGTGAGCGAGTCCAGCACGATACATTTTTTTGTCGATGCGCAGGATTAGTCGAGCTAGTTTATCCAGGATTCTAGGAACCCCTGCAGCACGATTGATGAACTCTCTAAAAGGCACGCCTTCTATCCAATCCATAAGAAGAACAGGATTGGTTTCGCCATTGATTGTCGTACCTTTAGCGATGAATTTGCAGGGCACGATAAAGGATAGATCGTTGTTTTTTTTGATATCTGCAAGAAGTTGATAGCGCAATTCCAAGACTGGATCATTCCAATGGTAGCATTTGAGAGCCATTTTTTTATTTGAGGATTTATCGCGCATCTGATAAATGCGAGAGCTTTTGCCTTCGCAAACAATGAGCTTGCCATGGGAGTCTAAACAAGGCTCCAAGGTGTGAAGATCTTCAGACTGAAAACAAGCAGCGCCCTTCTTAAGTGCGCTTTCCAGTTCTTTGTAAAAGCTGCTACTAATGCGCTATCCCTTAAAAATACTCGACTCCAACAATCTAGCTTAAGTATAAGCTCAAATAAATTAAGAATCAATGATTCTATGCTTTATTGATTTTACCTAAACAGTTTAAATTGTTGGATTTAACGCTTGGGGGTGTGTTAATGGCATAAAAGAAGTGGGGGCTAGTAATCGGATAGGACTTCGCCATCATTCCGGCTTGCAAGCCTACGAAAAGTTTCTTCGGAAATGTTTGCAGCGACGCTTCGAACGCCTCCATCACAAAAAGCGAACTGAATAATTCCAAAATGATAGCTACCAAAGCGCCAATCGAGGTCATCAACAGTGGTTGCAATTCTGTGTTGTGGGCTAGAAACTCTGGAAATAGACATGTAGATGTCGCCGTTGTAGATGGAGGAATCCCAAGTTCCTATTCCCCATTTAGAAACAGGGACATGTTTTTCGCCTGCCATTAGGGTGTTGGAAAGGCCATCGCGAATCATGTTGAAGTTATAACCCCTACCGCTTGCAGAAGGGAAAGCGCCATCGTTGTTAAAGAAGGTTGCGCCGCCCACGGTCGCGGCTTTGGATTCGGTGCCCATGTTGACTGCGAAATCGCTAAGGGCCCCCGGAACATGCTGGCCTTTGGAGATGGTATCAACATCGCCTTCAATGCTAACGCCAGCAATGGCTGGGGAACGCCTTTCGGGGCAGAACATCACCTTGACGCCGGTTTCGCGGGCAATCTGGCTTTGTTGGTAATAGGTTTTGGAAGTGTCCCACTTGCGATAAAGGTTTTCTTGTTCGAGGTTGGGAAGGATAAGCACGGCCCAACTTGCGCCTTGATCGCTGACTCTAGTTGCGGGCAGGGTATCGAAGGTGCTGTGGTAGAGCCACATGGATAAGCCAACTTGTTTCAGGCTATTGGCGCAGGAGATGCGATTAACCGCGCCTCGGGCTTTCTGAACTGCGGGCAGCATCAGACCCATCAAAATCGAAATAATGCTCATAACCACTAATAATTCAATCAGGGTAAAGGCTGACTTTTGCGTTTGGTTTTTAATCTTGATCAACATTGCGAGTATTCCTGACAGAAAGGTATGATTGATTATACCATGCAAGTTTAAGGCGTGATCATTTTGAAAGGTATTATCATGATAATTTTACCTTCTTGTTCCTGCCCTTCCTTATCCAGAGTGGGTTCTTCCCCAAAAGCCTTTGCGGGAAGCATGAGCCTTAATTCTTCAAACTTGGTCTTGGGCGCATCAAAAGTTAATGTTTCTTCAATCATTTTTCCTGCAAATACCGTCTTGAGTGGTGCTGCAAATACGATTGTTCCAGCATTTACAGGAGGGTTCCAAGCGGGTAATTCAGAACCATCGGCTTCGTAAAGCTTTACGCCATTGCCATAGGATTGCCAGTTGGAAAAATCGAAGGGCTTTTCGTAACCTGCGTTAAACACTTTGATTAAAACCGTGATTTTAGGATCTTTGGTGAACTTCTTGATTTTGTTCTGGGTGTACTCAATTTTGCGATATCGGACTTCGCTAATCACCGCCCGTATGTCGTTTCGTTGAATACCATACTGAGATGAATTAACTGGTTGATCAGGTTTTTCAGGCAGGAAGGGTCGTTCCCCTGGGGAAACCAAAACGAATCTGTCTTTGATTGAAATAGCTTTGGGCTTTTCTCTATATTCACGAAACCAATCGGGGGATTTGATGATGATTAGGATGGTGGGCAGACTGATGAGTAATGCAACTACAGGGAAGGTTAAACGCTTTGCGATGCTGCCTTCCATTAAAGCTGAGTAAATTGCCAAGCATATTCCAGCAAGGCCCAAGGGAATGACCAGATAATCGATCACGGGGAAAGAAGCAGCAAGCAATGAAATGCAGCTTAAAAAGACTGCAACCAGCCCAAGGAAATTATCGAGTGCGGTGCCTTCGCCAGAAAACCAATCGCGTTTGCGTTCTGTATAACGGGGCTTTGTTTCTGGGGTGAATTCTACATCAATGCTAGTAGAACGAGATCTCGGTTCGGGGTGATATTCCACATCGATACTTGATTCTACGGGTTTTTTTATAGTTCTAGTAATCTCTTTTTTTTCTTCTTTTTCCTGCTTTTTGGGTTCGGGTTCCTTGAAGGTATAGGTTTCAGGTGCGGGATTGGAGGATGCATCGGGAAGTATGCGGAAGGTTTTATTACATGCGGTACAATCCATGCTAGAACCAATAGATCGTTCGTGAACAGTAAACTTGTTGCCACAACTTGAACATTTGGTAACAAAAGGCATAAATCGCAACCCTCTGGAAAACTGCATGCAAACCATAAACCTACAAGTCTATCTTACACCATTTAAAACCGATCATGGAATTATGCCATGAATTTGAGCATTCGAGCGTAAGGCTCTTGCCAACGATCCGGATTCTTCGGGGTAAAAGTTTGAAGTGGGAACGATCGCTTGACCACTTCGCGAGCTTCTTCAAGTGACCCTAGCAACCCAAGCCCCATGGCTTGCATCAATACATTGCCCACTGCGGTAGCTTCCGAAGGGCCAGCTACAACCGTGCGATTGCAGGCATCAGCGGTGAACTGGCAGAGCAAGGCATTTTGGCAGCCACCACCCACAACATGAATGGTTTCGATTTTCTCGCCTGATAAATCTTCCAGCCTTTCCATCACCCAGCGGTATCGTACCGCCAAGCTTTCCAATGCACAGCGAACAAATGCTCCGGGCGAAGTAGGGGATTTTTGCCCTGTTTTGTTGCAAAACGCAGCGATGGCTTTGGGCATATCCAAGGGCACGATAAAGCTGTCATCATCCGGGTAAATCAGCGATTCAAATGGGGTTGCTTCTGCTGCGAGGCGAGTCAGTTCTTCGTAGCCATACTCTTTTCCAGATCGAATCCAAGATCTTCTGCATTCCTGCACCAGCCAAAGGCCCATGATATTTTTGAGAACCCTAGTAGTACCCTTTACGCCTCCTTCATTGGTGAAATTAAAGGCAAGAGCTTTTTCAGTCACCTGAGGCTTAAGGGTTTCTATCCCCATCAGTGACCAGGTTCCCGAACTAATGTACGCCCAAGGTGATTTACCCGCAGGAACCGCAGCAACCGCAGAGGCGGTATCATGCGTTGCGGGGGCAATGACGGGGGCAGCGTTGATTCCTGTTTCCTGCAGGATTTGCTGGCGTAGTGGCCCAAGCACTGTTCCAGGCTGTACTAGCGTTCCCAGAAGTTCAGGGGCGATGCCAAACGCTTTTAAAACTTCAGAAGAATAAGCCCGCTTGTTCGGATCGATCATCTGACTTGTCGAGGCATCTGAATATTCGTTTACCTTGATGCCAGTAAGAAAGTAGTTAAAAAGGTCAGGCATAAAAAGAAGATGCTTTGCGGACTCAAGAATGCTCGAGTGATCGCGCTGCAATGCGAGCAGTTGGAAGAGCGAATTAAAGCGCATGAACTGGATGCCGGTATGTTGATAGAGAACTTCCTTGGGCATTTTCTGGAAGGCGAGCTCGAGGATGTTTTCGGTGTGTTGATCGCGGTAATGTCTGGGGTTGCCAAGAAGGGTGCCATCTTTTGCTAACAATGCGAAATCGACGCCCCATGTATCGACCCCGATGCCATCGATATGAGAGGCTTGCGAGGCTGCGATACGAATGCCTTCGAGCATTTCGCGGTAAAGATCGAGCGCATCCCAATGGAAGTTGCCCAGAGCTTTAACAGGCCGGTTCGGAAAGCGATGCACCACATCTAGGGTGATCATATTGCCATCAAAAGTGCCAATGATAGCTCTGCCGCTTTCTGCGCCATAATCGAATGCCAAGAGGTTTTTAAATGCAGCCATAATCTCTTCAATGGTTCGGTGGTAATCAAAGTATTGGTCGGGCAGGCAATAACGCTCGCCTAAAATCCCTTACCTCTTCACAATTTACAACAAATGTGGCAATTAACGCTACAATATTAATAAGGAAGTTGTTCTTAAAGGGTGTTACTTATGAATGCAATACTTAAACCGCTGGTTCTATTCGATGGGTTATGCCCATTATGTCAGGTGAGTGTAGCTTTGCTAAAAAGGTTGGACTGGTTTAAAGCAGTGGATTTTAAAGACGCACGCGACGCTGCAAACATCCCTTCCATGGATCCCCCGCTTGTCCCTTCCCGATTATTGGAAGAAATGCACCTCGTAACCACAGACCTTAAAAAGTCGCTGCATGGGTTCAAAGCGTTTAGGTATATTTCTTGGCGCATACCATTACTATTGTTGATGGCTCCTTTTATGTATATCCCTGGCATCCCCTGGTTGGGCCAGAAGATTTATCTTTGGGTTGCACGAAATCGTTTCAATCTTGTTCCTTGTAAAGATGGCATATGCCATCTGCCCATTTCCCAGAAGAAGAAATAAAGCTTCAACGGAAGTTGGTACTATATAAGTGTGAATTCGCCGGTAGGGTTATTGAATGGCGCTTGACTCTGATATACTTTAGGTGTTAATTCTGCGAAGGAAAGCAAAGGGGATTCATGAATACTATTGAAGCTATAACTAGTGCTATCGCTGAACTTCCACCAGAACAAGTAGCACAAATTCGAGCATGGTTGAATGAACGGGCCGAATCAGATTGGGATGCTCAAATCGAAAAGGATGAGAAAGCTGGGAAGCTTACAAACTTGGCTGAACGCGCATTAGCGGAACATCGCGCCGATTTGACGCGACCCTTGTGAACCACACCACATCTGATTTCTGGGATTATTATCATAAATTACCCCAGCATGTACAACTCCTTGCCGATGCCAACTATGAATTGCTCCGGGTGGATTCTAGGCACCCCTCTTTACACTTAAAGCGGGTTGGGCGCCTTTGGTCTGTAAGAGTAGGGCTTGGGTTTCGCGCCCTTGCAGTAAAAGCAGAGGACGGACTGGTTTGGTTTTGGATTGGGTCCCATGCTGATTACAATCTGATTCTCCGGCAAGGGTGATTGTTTGCAAAAGTCATTTGCTTGTTTTGCGCATACAAGACAGTGAAAAGTGTTTGCTCTTAATTCTAGCTGACAAATGCTTAGTGTTTGAACTGGAAATGATCTTAGGGAAGTGGGAAAATCAAAAGCATGAGAGCACTTCAACTTCTAATTCTGATTTTGCTGATGAGTTCGGAATCAGCAGTTGCGCAACAGCAGAAAAAAACTGCTGCAGTTAGCAAGGTAACCCCCGTTGAAGTTGTCGTATTGAAAAAAGGCACAGAGCTTAAAGGCTTAAGCCTTGGGAAGACTAAATCAGGGAACTTGGTTTTTGCAGTGCAACGATCCTGGCTGAAAAAAGCGTTGCCTGATCAGTTCGAATCTTTTATCAGCACCGAAAAAGAAACTTCACTTGCTAATCAACAAGACCTATCTAAACGCATGAAGCTTTGGATCGACGAATCTGAAAAAGCGAATAAGTCGAAGGCTTGGATTAACTCCTTGCAGGATGAACAGAAAATCTTGGAGGAAAAGAATCCACAAAACCAGCAGCTCTATCTTTTTGAAATCAAACCCGCTGATGTCAAAAAATATTCCCCCGTGCAGCCTATGGTAAAACAATTGCTGATGGTCGCATGGCAGGAACGACTTGACGATGTAGAGAACAAGACTGCGGGTGAGCTTTCCCAAGAGTTGCTGAAATCGAAATTAGATTGGCAGAAGGAGAAAATCTACCTTGCAGACAGGTTGCCCCCGATGCGGATCGAGGATGAACTTGACTGGAGCGTTAGAAAAGCATTGTTTGCCTATAAGAGTCAGGAGGGGATTCATCTTCAAGGCACCGGGGGTTTCCTGGTTGATAAGGGTGATTCCAAGGGGAATGATTTTGGGGGAATATTTCAGGGCGCTGCACAATCGATTCTGGGTGATGCGATGAAAGAATTTGGGCTGGTTCAAAATCAGGCCAAACAAGTCTCGTGGGCTGAGCAGGCAGCAAAAATCGGGAACGATAAAAAAGTGATTGCCTTGCGGGTGACCCGGGTGGTTCCTGAATTGAATGCTGGGAAAATGAGTGTGGAAGATACAATTTTAACAAAGCTGCCCAATGGCAACTGGATTCCAGTTTGGAATTCAAAGCTTAGCGCTGATGCCAACCAGGCCCGCCCTCAGGCGGAGGCGCAGATTAGAAACGACCCTAATGTAGGAGCTATGCTTAAGCAAATAGAGGGGTTTGGCCTTGGGAATCAATTGAATCAAGCGCTTCGAGCAGGTGCTGCAACGCTTGAACTACAAGCGCAGTCGGAAATCGGGTTTGCGGAGTTTCTGCGCATGACTTCCAAGCGTCTTGATGGCCCACCCATCCATTGGTTTGTGCGCTAATTTCATCATTTAAGCTGAATAGCCTTCTATGTGGTTTAAGAAGTTGCTACCTTAGTAAAAATATCTTTTAGGAGTTTGATGATGCAGAAGATGAATCGAAGAGTTGCAATGCAAGGCGCGGTCTTGGCGGGCGCAGGTTATTGGTTGGGCACTGCTCCATCCGTAGCAAAAGCCGTTGGCCCGAATGAAAAATTAAATCTTGCAGTGATTGGGATAGGCGGGCAGGGCAAGTCGAATCTGGGTGGTGCAGCTAAGGAAAATGTAGTTGCACTTTGTGATGTGGATGAAACTCGTGCGGGGGATGGGTTCACTAAGAATCCCAAAGCAAAGAAGTATTCAGACTTCCGAAAAATGTTCGATGAGATGGAAAAGCAAATCGATGGTGTGTTAATCAGCACCCCTGATCATACCCATTTTCATCCAGCACTTTGGGCCATGCAGCGGGGCAAACATGTCTACCTCGAAAAACCCTTGGCGCATGATGTTTGGGAAGTGCGAACCCTGACCAAGCTTGCGCAGGAAAAGAAACTTGCGACCCAGTTGGGAGCACAAAGGCACACCCTTGCGGGCCTGCGTGCTGGTGTCGAAATTATCAAGGCCGGCACTATTGGAACTATCACCGAAGTTCATTCTTGGGTAGGTGGCGATCGTGGTATGCCTAACATTCCCACCGAGAAACCTAAAGTCCCTGCAAATGTGAACTGGGATCTTTGGCTTGGGCCCAATGCAGATTTCGATTATCAACCAACCATCTGCCCATACGGCTGGCGCTTCTGGTGGCAGTTTGGGACAGGCGAAACAGGCAACTGGGGCTGTCACATTTTAGATATTCCATTCTGGGCATTGGATCTGCGTTACCCAACAAAGGTTGAAGCTTCAGGCCCACCAGTGCATGAATTACTTACCCCCAAGGCTCTGGCTTCAAAGTTTGAATTTCCTAAGCAGGGCGATCGTGAAGCAGTTACGCTGCATTGGTATCATGCCAAGAATGGCCCCGAGATTCTTGCGAAGCATGATCTGAAAGCGGGCAGTTACAACAATCTTTTCATAGGCACTAAGGGGATGTTGCTTTGTGGTTTTGGTAATTGGAAGCTTTTGCCTGAAGATAAGTTTAAAGATGTGAAGGCGCCCAAGACTATTCCTGATTCCCCCGGGTTTCATAAGGAATGGTTTGATGCATGCAGGGGTGGTAAGCCTGCGACTTGCAACTTCGATTATTCCGGCCCCATGACAGAAACCGTGCTCTTGGCAAATGTCGCCTATCGCACTGGGGGCTTCGAATGGGATTCCGCCAACATGACTTGCAAGGGTAATTCCAAGGCGCAGGGTTTACTGCGCAGAGCCTACCGCAAGGGTTGGGAAGTTTAATTAAGCCATAAGCTCTTTGATTACCCGGGCGTGTTCCACACCTGTAAGCTTTTGATCAAGCCCTTGGTATCGCACGGTGAATTTTTCGTGGTCAAAACCCATCAGTTGTAAAATAGTAGCGTGGAAGTCGCGGATGTGAACCGGATCTTTAACAACGTTGTAAGAGAAATCATCGGTCTCGCCATACACACTGCCGGGGCGGGTTCCACCACCTGCCATCCACATGGTGAAACATCGTGGGTGATGGTCACGGCCATAATTGGTCTTGCTTAAGCCACCTTGAGAGTAGATGGTTCTGCCAAATTCTCCGCCCCAGATAACTAGGGTTGAATCGAGCATACCCCTGTTCTTTAAATCTTGAATAAGGCCATAGCATGCTTGATCAACATCACGGCATTGATCGGGCAATCTGCCTGCGACATTCCCATGGGTATCCCAGTTGTTGTGATAGATTTGCACAAAGCGAACGCCGCGCTCTACCAACTTGCGTGCAAGAAGAGTGGTGTTGGCAAAGGTGCCTGGCTTGCGTGCAGCTTCGCCATAAAGCTTGAAGGTGTTTTCGCTTTCGCGTGCCATGTCGGTAAGTTCGGGAACACTGGTTTGCATCTTGAAGGCCATTTCGTATTGCTGGATGCGGGTAAGTGTTTCGGGGTCTCCAACTTGGTTGAGAGTCATTTGGTTAAGTTGATTAATACCATCGAGGGTGCGCCTACGGATTTGTGTGGGAACGCCCGGTGGGTTGTTGAGATAAAGGATTGGGTCGCCACTAGATCGGAATGGCACCGCCGCGTATTCGCCCGGAAGAAAGCCCGCCTGCCAAAGCCTTGCGGAAATAGCCTGCACTTGTTCGGTGTTGGTAGGTTTGGCAACCATGACGACAAAGGCGGGAAGGTTTTGGTTCATGCTGCCCAAGCCGTAGCTGGCCCATGCGCCCAAGCATGGTTTGCCTGTTAGTTGATTGCCTGTTTGCATGTAGGTGATTGCGGGTTCGTGGTTGATGGCTTCGGTATTCATGGAGCGCATGAAGCAAAGATCGCCTGCCATTTTAGCCTTGTAGGGAAGGAGTTCGGTGAACCACATTCCGGCTGGGCCGTGTTGGGAAAAGTTGAATTTTGAGGGTGCGATGGGGAAGCGGGCCTGACCACTGGTCATGGTGGTAAGCCTTTGTCCTTTACGGACGGAATCGGGAAGATCCTTGTCGTACCAATCTTGCATCTTGGGTTTGTAATCGAATAAATCCATCTGCGGTGGGCCACCCACCATATGCAAATAAATCACATTCTTTGCTTTGGAAGGGAAGGGGTTCATTGAAGAAGTATCTGGCGAAGAAGCACCTTGGGCTTTATTTCCAAGCAGGTTTGTAAGTGCTGCAAACCCGAGGGCGTTGGAACCCTTGGAAAAGAAATGCCTGCGGGTCATTGCAAGGCCTTGCTCTTGAATCAAACTGCTGATGTTCATGTGTGTTTTGCTCCGTGTAAAAAAGTTGCCTAGCGGCAAAGAACCTCATCAAGGTTCATGAGTGAATTAATGGTCATTGTCCAAGCTGAAAGTTCTACAAGATTCAGTTTAGGGTCGGATTTGTATGCGCCGAAGGTTTGTAACTTCTTTGCTTCTTCCATGTTTTTAGAATAGTAATCTAAAAGGTCGGTTCGTTCTGAAAGCACAAGTGCCTTTTCGGCAGAGTTGAGTTTTCGAGAAAGAATGCGCATGGTGATGAAGTCGAGTTGGGAATCGGGGGTGCTACCTGATTCTTTGAGGGATCGTTCTGCAAGGAAGCGGGCAGCTTCGACAAACTGCGGATCGTTGAGAGTAACCAGGGCTTGAAGGGGTGTGTTGGTTCGTTCTCTTTTAACGATGCAGGTTTCGCGATTGGGAGCGTTTAAGATTTCCATGCTTGCAGGCGGGGCAGATCTTTTCCAGAAAGTGTACATACTTTTGCGGTAAAGGTTTTCGCCTACATCGGCTTTGTAATCGCGGGTGTTACTGCCAATCATAGCTACAGCTTCCCAAACGCCTTCGGGTTGGTAGGGTTTAACGCTTGGGCCGCCGATTTTCTTGGTTAGGATTCCGCTGGATACCAAGGCATAATCGCGGATCATTTCTGCATCCATGCGATACCTGCTACCCCTGCTGAGCAATCGGTTTGCAGGGTCTTTTTCAAGCTTTTCAGGAGTTGATGCTGCAGATTGCATGTAGGTTGCGCTGGTAACCATAAGCTTGAAGAATTTCTTCATATCGCCACCTTGCTCGCGGAATTCAAGAGCGAGGTAGTCTAACAATTCGGGGTGGCTTGGGGTGTCGCCTGTGATGCCGAAGTCGCCACTCGAGCGTACTAAGCCGTTGCCAAAAACTTCTTGCCAGAAGCGATTTACAGTTACGCGGAAGGTAAGAGGATTTTCAGGCATCAAGAGCCATTGGGAAAACCCTAATCGATTGCGCTGAGTTTCTTTGGGCATGGTGTGTAATACTTCGGGTGTTGCTGCAGCAACTTTATCTTTGCGCTTATCGTAGTCGCCACGATTAAGAATGAAGGCCATGGAAGGCTCAGCTTTTTCGACCATGATATGGGCGATGGTGCCTTTGCCCTTCAACTCTTTTTCTTCGCGGTCAAGCACGCTCAATTGGGTTGTAAGATCTTTGGATTTAGCGTCCATGTTGGAAAGCCACCAATCGAAAAGCTGGTTCTTTTCTTCAGGTGTGCGTTTGGTTTGTTCCTTGGCGAGGATCTGAACCAGTTTTTCGACTGGGCCAAGTGCTGCTACTTCTTCAGCCTTCAAGTTTCGATTGTAAATCTTAAGGCCGTGGAAAGTAGCTTTTTCCAAAGGCTCTTTGCTATGGCGGGAACCTAGTCGGAAGGGAACTTTGGTGCGAATGCTTTCGGTAAGATTGTTTGAAAGAACTTCAGTTGCCTGGGCGATACCATTGACATAAATCTTTACGCCATCGGCTTTGCCTGAACCGTTGTAGGTTATAAAAATATGAGTCCAAGTATTCTGGTTAAAGGTGGCCTTAGACAAGACTTTGATTGCATTTTCGGGCCATGAAGAAACGAGGTGGGCGCCTACTTTTCCGTTTTCAAACCAGAGGTCCCAACCGCGATGTTTTGCTGTATCGTCCATACGGGCAAATAGAGGGCCAAATGCCTGCCTAGGGGTTAGTACCCAAGCGCCAAAAGAAAAGGCCTGATCTTTTTCGAAGTCGCCTATTTCTGGAATGGTCACTGATCCAGCCTTGGCAACCTGCAACACTTTTTCTTCTGTCTGGCCTTTTACCCAAGCGATATCGGGAGCATCGATCAACTTTTTTTCTTTGTTGATGGTGAACTCTAGCTTGTTGCCTTGGCCTTCTTTCAAGCCTGCAGAAACTATTAGACCCTCGGTCGGCATTCCGATACTAAAAGTTTCTTTGGTTGCAGTAGCGAGCCATTTATCATAATCGCCTTTGGCTTCTTTCTTGCGGTTTTCTACTTGGGCGCGAACTGTTGCAAGTTCTTTGGTCACCACTTCCCAGCGGGCTTTATCTTCCGGAATTGGAACTGGAATAATCGGGGGTGTATCTTTGATGTTGCCATCCATTGCACCTTGTGTCGTGTTGTTGAAAAACGCAGCCATCGAGTAAAAATCTTTGGTGCTGAAAGGGTCAAATTTATGATCATGGCAAACCGCACAGCCCGCGGTAAGGCCAAGCCAAACTTGAGCAACGGTTTCGGTTCGATCTCGGGTGTATAGCACCAGATATTCTTCTGAAATAGCCCCGCCTTCGTTGGTGGTGATATTGCATCGATTAAATCCGGAGGCGATTTTTTGCTCGAGCGTAGCGTTAGGGAGTAAGTCGCCTGCCAACTGTTCGATGGTGAATTGGTCGAAGGGCATATTTTTGTTGAAGGCGTTGATCACCCAATCGCGGTAGCTCCACATTTCTCGGAAATTATCGAAGTGAATGCCATGGCTGTCGGCAAAGCGGGCAGCATCAAGCCAGATTCTGCCCCTATGTTCGCCCCACGAAGAAGATTGCAGGAACTGATCCACGAGTTTTTCGTAGGCATCGGGTCGGGTATCTGCAACAAACGCTTCAACAACTGCGGGTTCGGGTGGTATGCCATTAAGGTCTAAACTTAATCTTCTAGCTAGGGTTCGCCTATCTGCTTCAGGGGCTGGGGTTAGGCCTTTCTTTTCAAGTTCAGCAAGGATGAATCGATCGATGGGGTTCTTCGCCCATACTTCGTTCTTGATTTGGGGAAGGGTAGGTTTTTTTGCTGCGATGAAAGACCAATGGAGTTCGTATTCCGCACCTTCAAGCACCCATTGCTTGAGTTTTTCTTTTTGAATTGCGGTAAGCACTTTGTGTGACTTGGGCGTGGGCATCACTTTGTCTTTTTCGGTGCTGTAAATTCTTTCGATGATCGGGCTTTTTTCTGCGCTTCCTGCAACGATGGCGCCAAACTTGATGGCATCTTCGCGCCTATCCAACCGAAGGTCGGCTTTGCGGGCTGCGCTATCGGGCCCATGGCAGGAAAAACAGTTTTCAGAAAGGATGGGCCTAATATCTTTATTGTATTTAAGCTTGTCTGCACCTTGAACAACAGTGGTAACTAAAACAAGCATGACCAATGAGGATATATTTTTAAACAACATGATTCACCTTATAACATTTGGAGAGGCAGCTAAGCCTGACACTTAAACCTATATTTTCATTTTAACGCTTTATAGACCTTATTTCCAATGCTTACCCCTAATTCTTTAGAGAATGAGTAAAAGCTGGAAAGATATGCAATGCGGGGGGGTAGGGTTGCAGCGATTTTAACTGAAAATGTTCTTGTGGCTGCCTGCGTTTAATACTTCGCGAGCAACTTCAGGCGAAAGCCTTAACTTTGGAAAATCGATGAGAGTTTGTAGGACGGTACTCACTAACATCCCTTGGGTAACGGGGTCGGATGAAGGGGAAGAAGCATCCGCTTTTGATTGACCGATGACTTGACCCATGGGGTACCCGCCACCAGCTAAAAGCAATGGCCCAAGATTGCCCCAATGATCACGACCACCCTTGCCATTGATTTTTGGAGTGCGGCCCATTTCGCCACATACTACTAACATGATCTTATCTTCCAACCCTCGACTTTTTACATCTTCAAGAAAAGCACTAATAGCATGATCTAATGGCGGAGCCATATAACCCATGCCTTCGTCGATGGTTGCATTGTTGGAATCTGCATGCATATCCCAGACGAAGTTAGTGGTGACGGTGACGAATCCAGCGCCTCGTTCACACATTCTGCGAGAAAGGCAAAGTAGTTTTCCCAAGGTTCGAGCGTTGTCTGCGTAATTCTTATGGTTGTTCCATTTCTTACTGATGGCATCAACTTGAATTAGCGAGGCTGTATCATACAGGGCGATAGTTTTAGGGTCTTCCTTGGAAAGATCGAGCGCATCCGCAAGGCCACCCATGAGTGCTAGTAATGCCATCTCGCGTGACTTATCAGAAGTTTCTGCACGCAAAGTATCTTCGATGGCCCAGCGTACTTTGTCTAAGCTTTGCAGTAATGCAAGTCGGTCGTCCAATCTTTCGCGGGGCAGTTTGATTTTAAGATCCTGCATGAGGCCATTGCCTGCGCCTGGCTGAACAGGGGCAACCGATGGAGAGAAAGGCCCGGTGGCATCGAACTTGCCAAACTGCATTACGCCCGCTTGGGCACCTGGGTCGACTGCTCTGGGAAATAATAGAGCGTTTCGGGGGATGGCTTTTTGCGGATGAGATATACCTGCAACTGCAGAATATAAACTCCCAAGATTTGCTCCTGAGGTGGTTTTGCAAACGATGGGTTTTATATCGTGGTTGGCATCGCCCGGAACATAAGAGCGAACGATGGTTAACTTATCTGCATGCTTTGCCAGCTTCGGGAAAGGCGAACCGAAAAGCACCCCGGGGATATTGGTTTGAACTGTTCCCAAAGGGCCGCGGATTTCCTTGGGGGCATTAGGCTTTGGGTCGAAGGTTTCTACCTGACTAGGGCCACCATGCAGAAAAAGAAATACCACGGATTTATTTGTTAGTACTGCTTTTTCATCTGCTTTGGCCAAGCCTCCAGAAGCCAAGCCTGCTAAGCCAAAGCCCCCTATTTTTAGGAAGTCTCTTCTTCTATAGCGGTTATCGTGATCCCAAATGGTAAGCATGGCAAATTCTCATTTGTTCAGGTAGGAACAATAACTATAAGGTAAGTTTGCGATATTAGCCATAAAAACTTGATTTTGAGAACATTTTATCCTGTTTAAGATGGGGGCATCATTCATTCCTAATGTGATGTTTTGGTTAATCTGCCTTAAAAGTTTCGCTTACAGAGTTAATTCATAATAAATTAATGGTTCAAGTTGCTTTAGCGGCGGCAAGTGTTTTTTGTCGAATTACTGAACGAGATACCTATGGAATTTTTTACCGCGGCTTCCAGTTTGCCCTTGATGAGTTTGCTCTTTCTCCTATTCGCGCTTACGATTGCGTTTGGGTTTGAATTCATTAATGGTTTCCATGACACTGCCAATGCTGTAACCACGGTTATCTATACCAAATCGTTGCCTGCTACTCCTGCAGTAATTTATTCAGGCTTCCTTAATTTTTTGGGCGTCATGGTCGGCGGTACATCGGTTGCATTTAGTATTGTCAATCTTTTGCCTGTGGATCTCCTCATTGATGCTAGCGGCGGTAAGGCATTGGTGATGGTGCTATCTCTTTTGATTGGGGGCATCATTTGGAACTTGGGCACGTGGGTTATTGGATTGCCTGTAAGTACTTCGCATACGCTGATCGGATCAATTCTAGGCGTTGGCATTGTCAACAGTTGGATGAATGGCGATGGATTGGGAGGTCTTAACTGGGGGCAGGTTGCAACCGTAATGATGGCGTTGGTGATTTCGCCCTTATTGGGATTTGTTTTAGCTGCTAT
>Ga0209296_1000124_pt1 | contig 64890 bp, 54 predicted proteins | sample S_130206_EF_Meta_FD_187319 | JGI IMG/M metagenome (GOLD analysis project Ga0209296, IMG submission 187319) | Freshwater microbial communities from Lake Simoncouche, Canada to study carbon cycling - S_130206_EF_MetaG (SPAdes) (version 2) | ecosystem: Environmental > Aquatic > Freshwater > Lake ...
GGCGCTCGCTCGCTCGTCCTCTGATAAAAAATTTCGAGCCCACGGTCAACGCATGCTCAGTGAACGTACGTAGACCCTTGGAGCCACCGACGGCCTCCCGCGGGCCTTTGGCGTAATAAAGCGGATCACTTGCAGACACCATTCTCTTAAAAACGTTGCTGGGGTCGATTTCGGCCCCCGCTGGGTTCACCCAGATAGATCCCGTTTCATCCTTAAGGTAGAATCCTGTCGAATGGCAGCCTTCGGCGACGACATCAGCGCCGGATCGTCTATCCTTACCGCTTCCGCGTTCCCAATGCTCTTGGACCTCCCAGCGGTAGTACACGCAAGGCGCAAGCGCCAGATGACTGATTAAGGGATCTTTTTGGACGCAAACACCCTTGACCTCAACCTCGCCAATGAAGACCCCGAGGACCTTTGATGTTGGCGTGTCGGCGAGCAAGCGCTGCTTCCGTTTAAAATTCAGGGCAACCGCCAGCGCCGCCCAGGACGACGCGAGAACCAGGATAGCCGGGACCATGTTTTCAGGGGGGGGCACGCCCAAAGACCTATCGCCAGCCAAGCCCAAAGCGAGGTCCCTATGCGGCATCGGTCGGTCGAATCCAACTTAGCCTCCGATATCTCCGTTAACTACACAATAACGCCATTAAAATACCTTCACAACGCATGGTGGGTCTGGCTAGAAGCCACCTCGGCTCGAACGGACGGCTCGGAGAGCCGTCCCTATCTAACGACAGAGAACCAAACTCAAGGGGAGACCGGAAACCGGATGATTGGCTGGGGTTATATACCCGTAGCATACTTCCCGGTTCCCGGTCTCCCTTTGCAGGAAATCCTAACCGCTAAACACCAACCGCTTCATCCTTGGGATTGCGACTGCGTCGCAAGCCTCAGTGACCCGCGAGCCAGCGTTCCGCTTCAATCGCTGCCCGGCAACCCATGCCAGCCGCGGTGATGGCTTGGCGGTAAACGTGATCCGAGCAATCGCCCGCCACAAAGACGCCCGGGACCTTGGTGCTGACTGTGTTGGCGGCCGCGACGAAATAACCGCCTTCATCGACGTCGAGCGCCGGCGTAAAGGCCTTGGAATTTGGCACGTGGCCAATGGCGACGAAAACACATTTTACGCCCAGGGCGCGGACTGCGCCGGACTTCTCGACGACTTCCAGCGTGTGGACCTTGCCGTCCGCACCACCGAGGACTTGCTTCGGCGTGACGTTCAAGACGAGCTCAATCTTCGCATGCGTCTTCACGCGCTGGACCATGATGTCAGAAGCGCGGAAGGTGTCGCGACGGTGCGCGAGGTAGACCTTGGAAGCGAAACGGGTGAGGAAGAGGGCCTCTTCGCAGGCGGAATCGCCACCGCCGACGACGGCGACGGGGACATCGCGGTAGAACGCGCCGTCGCAGGTCGCACAAGTCGTGACGCCGTTGCCGCCGTAGTATTCCTGTTCACCAGGGATACCTAAGAAACGCGGTGAGGCACCCGTCGCGATAATCACCGCCTTGGCCTCGTAGGTGGCTTCACCGCCGACGAGCTTCTTCACCGGGCCAGAGAAATCGACCGAGTCGATCCGATCCCAGGCGAACTTCGCCCCGAAGCGCTCGGCCTGGCCCTTCATGTTCGTGATGAGCTCGTTGCCGTCCACGCCATGGACGAAACCAGGGAAGTTCTCGACCTCGGAGGTCGTCGTTAACTGGCCACCTGGCTGGCCGCCTTCGAGCACCAGGGGGCTCAGGCCGGCACGGGCGGCGTAGATGGCGGCAGTGAGGCCGGCGCAGCCGGTACCGAGAATAATAACGTTTTCAGCCATGGGGAGGCCTCCCATCTTGAGGGATGGAGGCTGACGGCAAGGCGGAAAACCCCTTGTGAACAACTGAGTCAAATGGCTTGCCCCGGGGGGGCGGGTGAGGGTTTGCTTACCCTTCGCCCCGGACCCATGTTTCTCAGCCTCCTCAAGCTCTTCGCCGGCAGCCATAATCGGAAGTTTCTCCGGCAGTGCGCCCCCCTCGTGAAGCGGATCAATGCCCACGAGATCGAGTACCAGCAACTCACGGACGACCAGTTGCGCGCCAAGACCGCCGAGTTCAAGGAACGCCTGAAGCAAGGCGCGACCCTCGACGCCCTCCTACCCGAAGCCTTCGCCGTGGTGAAGAACGCCGCCCGCCGACTCTGCGGCACCGAGGCCATGGTGTGCGACCATCCCCTCGTCTGGGAGATGGTGCATTTCGACGCCCAGCTCATCGGGGGGATGGCCCTCCACCAGAACAAGATCGCCGAGATGGCCACAGGCGAGGGCAAGACCCTCGTCGCCACCCTCCCCCTCTACCTCAACGCGCTCACCGGCCGAAACTGTCAGCTCGTCACGGTCAACGACTACCTCGCCCGGCGCGACTCCGAATGGATGGGCCACCTCTACCGCTGGCTCGGCCTGACGGTCGGGTGCATCCAGAACCAGATGGCGCCGGAGGCCCGCGCCGAGGCCTACAAGTGCGACATCACCTACGGCACGGCGTCCGAGTTCGGCTTCGACTACCTGCGCGATAACGGCATGGCCCTCAGCGTCGCCGAACAGGTCCAACGCGAGCACTACTTCTGCATCGTCGACGAGATCGACTCCATCCTCATCGACGAGGCCCGCACCCCGCTGATCATCTCCGGCCCGGCCACCGAGGAGCGCGAACCCGCCTTCCCCCGGCTCCGCGAATCCGTCCAAGGCTTGATCGACCACCAGACGCGGCTCGTCACCCGCATCATCAACGAGGCCGCCACCGAGCTCGGCGCCGTGCCCGAGGGCAAGGACCCGACGACCGACTCGCTCGACAAGCTTTGGTTGGCCGCCCACGGCATGCCGCGCAACCGGATCTTCCTCCGCCTGATGGAGAACGGCCGCTGGCGGAAGCTACTCGAGAAGCACGAGGGCGTCCTCGCCTCCGAGGTGGAGAAGGACCGCCGCTACCACCTCAAGGAACGCCTCTACTTCGCCGTCAGCGAGCGTAACCACGAGTCCGACCTGACCCAGCTGGGCCGCGACACGTTGCGCCCCGACCAGCCCGACGCCTTCGTCCTGCCCGACCTGCCGACGCGCTACGTCGACCTCGACAAGGATGAGTCCCTGACGCCCGAGCGCCGGGCGGAACTGCGCGCCCTCGCCGAGGAGGCCTATTCCCGCGTCTCCGAGGATATCCACGCGATCGGCCAGCTGCTCAAGGCCTACGCCCTCTACGAGCGCGACCGCCACTACGTGGTCGTCGACAACAAGGTGAAGATCGTCGACGAGAACACTGGCCGCATCATGGAAGGTCGCCGCTGGAACGACGGCCTGCACCAGGCGGTCGAGACCAAGGAGAACGTGCCGTTGGAGAAGGAGAACAAGACCTACGCGACGATCACCATCCAGAATTATTTCCGCATGTACGCGAAGCTCGCGGGCATGACCGGCACCGCCGAGACGGAAGCCTCGGAGTTCAACGACATCTACCGCCTCGCCGTCGTGGCGATCCCGACCCACCGGGCCTGCATCCGGGTCGACGACAACGACATCGTCTTCAAGACGCGCCGCGAGAAATACCAGTTCGCGATCAAGGAGATCAGCGACGCCCACCAGCGCGGGCAGCCCATGCTCGTCGGCACGGCCTCCGTCGAGGCGTCCGAGACCCTCAGCCGCATGCTCACGATGGCGAAGGTACCCCACAAGGTGCTCAACGCCAAGCAGCACGAGCAGGAGGCGGAGATCGTCTCCCTCGCCGGCCAGCGCGGCGCCGTCACCATCGCCACCAACATGGCCGGCCGCGGCACCGACATCCGGCTCGGCGAAGGCGTGCGCGAACTGGGCGGCCTCTACGTGCTGGGCACCGAGCGCCACGAGTCGCGGCGGGTCGACCGCCAGTTGCGCGGCCGTTGCTCCCGGCAGGGCGATCCCGGTCGCTCGCGCTTCCTCATCGCGCTCGAGGACGACCTGATGCGCCTGTTCTCGAACGCGGGCATCATCTCCTCCCTGCTCGAGAAGTCGTTCAAGGAAGGCGAGCCGCTCGAGCACCCCTTGCTCAACCGCTCCATCGGCACGGCCCAGAAGCGCGTCGAGGGCCAGAACTACTCGATGCGCAAGCGCCTGCTGCAGTACGACGACGTGCTGAACCGCCAGCGCCAGATCATCTACGCCCTGCGCAACCGCACCTTGGCCGCCACGGACTCCCGCGAGGCCGTGCGCGACGTCCTGTCCGAGGAGATCGAGGAACGCCTCGCCCAAGCCTACCCCGAAGGCGCCACCGCGCCCACCACGCACGGCCTCACCGCCTTCACCAGTTGGTACGCCGGCTGCTTCCACCTCCGCCTCGAGGCCGCCGACCTGCAAAGCCGCACGCTGCCGCAGGCGGCCGAGTTCGCCCTGCGCAAGGTCATGGACCTGCATGCCAGCCGCGAAGCCCACGAACCCGCCGACGTGATCCAATACATCGAGCGCCACGTGCTCCTGCAGGCCGTCGACCGCAACTGGCAGAATCACCTCACGGATATGGACGAGCTGCGGCGCGCGGTGAACCTGCGCAGTTACGCCCAAAAGGATCCGCTGAATGAGTACAAGACGGAGGCCTACCGCGCCTTCGCCGACCTCATGGGGCAGTTGCGCGAGGATGTCTGCCGCAAGCTCTTCCGCCTGGCTTCCTCGATGGAGGCGCTCGAGGCGCTGGTCCGTCGTGCCCAAGGCCAGGCCGTGGCGATCGGGCCCGCCGAACCCGGCACCGAGGAGTCCACCGCCCCAGCGGCCGCCGCCCCGGCCCCGACGCCCGCGCCGATCAAGCACGCCCCCTTCCGCCGCGAGTTACCGAAAATCGGCCGCAACGCCGTCGTCCGCATCACCAAAGGTCCAGAAACGCAGGAACTGAAGTGGAAGAAAGCCGAGCCGCTCGTGCGGGATGAGGGCTGGGAAGTCGCCCAAATCATCTCGGAATGACCGAGGCGGCCGCCAGCCCCGCCTTCAGCGATCGCCGACCGACCTGGTGCGGGCTGGGACTCACCGCGGTCCTGCTCGGCCTTTCCTTCCCGCCGTTCGGCCACCCGTTCGTCGCCTTCTTCGCGCTGGTCCCAGCGGCCTGGGCCGCGGCGAGCTCCCCGAATTTTCGCCACTGGCGACGGGCCGCCTTCCTCACCAGCTGGGCGCTCTGGTTCGTGCTGCTGGCTTGGCTCCGGCATGTCTACCCACCCCTCGGCTGGCTGGGTTGGATCGGGCTGAGCGCTTACTGTGCGCTGTACCCTTGGGTCTGGTTGCTACTGCTCCGCTGGATCCTCCCGGTCAGCACGACCGCCGCCTGGCCGGTGCGCCTGCTCGCCCTCCTCGGCCTCGCCGGGGCCTGGGGCCTGCTGGAATGGACCCGGATGACCATCCTGACCGGCTTCGGCTGGCTACCCTTGGCCGCCAGCCAACAAGGCAACCCCGTGATGCTCGGGCTCTGTGCCTGGGTCGGGCCGATCGGCCTGTCCATGGGACTCGTGCTGATCAACCTCGGCGTGGCGAGCTGGCTCATCCGCCTCCGGAATTTCCGCCAAGCCGACCTCGCCCTCCAGCCGATGGGTTCGCTCGACTGGGCGCGCCGCCTAACGCCGGAACTTTACCTGGGGCTGGCGGTGATCGCGGCTGGCTTCTACGTGACGCTGGCCGAGGCGGCGCGGCCCGTCCCGCGCCAAGCGGTGCGCATCGGCGCGATCACGACGCATTTCAACCCGACGGAGAAATGGGAGCCGGGGAAGTTCGCCCGTCATTATGCGGCCATCCTCGAGGCGACCGGACGGGCGGCGGCGGCCAAGCCGGATGTGGTCATCTGGCCGGAAGCCGCCCTGCCGCCCTTACTCGACGACCCCGGCTACGCCGCCCGGCTGCGCGGGGCGACCGGCGGCCCGCCCCTCGTGGTCGGCGTGCTCGAGCGACGCGGCGAAGGCTACGCGAACAGCGTGGCGGTCGTGACCACCGAAGGCGCCCAGAAGCCGACATACGCGAAGCGGCACCTCGTCCCGTTTGGCGAGTATGTGCCCGGCGCGGACTGGTTGCCGCTGCGCAAAGTCGTCCCCATCGCCGAGGACTGCGTCGCCGGTCAGACCGCGACCCTGCTGCCCTTGACGACCCGCGGCGGCTTCACCTTCGTGGCGGGCCCGCTCGTCTGCTACGAGGATGTCTTCCCCGAGCTGGCCCGTGAGCATGCCTTGGCCGGCGCCGACCTCTTGATCGTGGTGACGAACGATGGCTGGTACGGCCACGAAGCCGCCGACGCCCAGCACACCGCCCACTCGGTCCTGCTCGCCGCCGCCACGGGCCTGCCGGTCGCCCGTTCGGGCAATGAAGGTTGGAGTGGGGTCATCACCCCGCGCGGGTTGATGCTCCCGACCGGCGCGGGCGCCGCCGCCGTCCAGGTGGCCGAGGTCCGCTCCCCGCGGAGCCGTCCGACCTACTGGGTGCAGCATGGCGACTGGGTGGTCGGTCTGGGCGGGCTGGCCTTTGCCGCGACCTACCTCTGGCGTCGACGCCGGCCGCTCGACCGATAAATCGGCAGAGTCCGCTCGACCTCCCCCGGTTTCGAGCCAAGTTAATCGTACCCCGCCCGGACAAACCGCCGACCCGGCGACGCTTCCCGTCATGACCCTGAGACTCCTGTTCACCAGCCTTGTCGCCCTCTTGGTCGCGGCCCTGCCGGCCCAAGAGGTGAAGAAACCGAAGTCGGAATTTCCGGCCGAAGGCATCGCGACCTTCCGACTGCGCATCAAATCCATCCCGACAATCCAGGTGAAGATCAACGGCGTCGTGCTGACGCTGGGGGTGGACACCGGCTGCCAAGGCACCGGCGTGCTGACCCCCCGCGGCGCCGCGAAATGCGACGTCCCCGAGGCGTTCACCGTGCCATCGATGGGCAATTCGGGCCGCAGCGAGAACACCTACGGGTACGTCGAGAAACTCGAGGCGGGCGGCGCGGTCTGGCGCGATTTCCACATCAGCATCATGCCCCTCAACGGCATGGACCTCGACGGGCTCATCGGCGCGGACATCCTCTTCGAGAAGCCCTTCTACATGGACCTGTCCAATAAGGTCATGACGCTGGGCAAGACGCCGGATACCTCCGCCGCGCACGAGATTTCCTGCTACAGCCGCGGCGGCCACTGCGGCGTGAACATCGAGGTCGAAGGCCAGAAGGTGCCCATGATCGTCGACTCCGGCGCGTCCAAGTCCTACATGAGCTCGCTGAAGTTCAAAGGGAAAACGACGTTTAAGGGCTACATCCCCGTCGCGACGGTGCGGGGCGTCTCACTGACCCGTGTCGAGACCTGCCAGATCAAATCGCTCCGCATCGGCGGCGTCCCGTTGACCGGCGTGGAGTTCAATCGCGATCAGGAACACAACCTGCTCGGCGACGATTTCCTGCGGGCCCACCCGATCGCCGTGGACATGCCGTCCCGGCGACTCTGGCTGTTCGAATCGCAGAACGTGGCCAAGCCGCGGGCGCTGCCCGTTGAAGAAACCAAGGCGGCGTCGGAACCCGCGGTGAAGACCGAGCCGGCGGCGGTGCCGGCGAAATAAGCCAGGCGAAACTTAGCGACGGCGACGGGTACCGCCACTGGAACCCTTGGCGGGCGGACTGCCTTCCTCGTCGCCCTCCTCCTTTTCGGCCGGGGCCTCTTCCTCGTCATCCCAGCGCAGGCTCTTCTCCATGTCCTTGTCGACGTCCTCGACTTCGGGGAGGTCGGGCAGGTCGTCGGCGGCACCCGCGGAGCGGGCCGGCTTCTCATCGTCGTCATCCTCCCCCGGGACCTCGTGCCCCAGCGGGACGAACTCGAGGATGTCGGTGATCTCTTCCAGCGGGTGGATGTCGCGACCCTCGATGAGGGCCTGATTGCGGAGTTCGGAAAGCTGCTCATCGACGTCCTCGACGGTCAACTTCTGCTCGAGCTTGATCGTGTCATTGATGAGCTTCACGCGCAGGCGCATGATGTGCTCCAGGAAGTCGGCGTAGGCACCCTTGTCGCCGTCCTTGATGTTGGGAAGGGCGAAGAGCGGCTCCTCGGAGTCGAGGATGTGCTCGGCCACGCGGGCGAGGCGCACGGTGTTGTCCTTGTCGATTTCCTGGACCTGAAACGGGACGAAGGCCGCCTCGAGGATCTCGTTCGAAAGGCCGTACTCACGCAAGGGGTCCAGCATGTCCAGGATCCAGGGGAACTGGAAGGGGTCGAGGATGCCGAGGCCGTCGGGCTCATAGTGCTTAGGGTCGGAGTTTTCCTTCACCCACCAATTACCCTCCTTTTCCTTGAAGCGGATGGTGCACCACAGAAGTTTGGAGGTCGTCACGGGCATGGCAGAGGGATTTGCCCAAGTCCCGCAGGGAGTCAAGAGGGGTCGACGAACCGAGGCTTCTCCGCTTTCCTTCCGCCCTTTCCTCCCTTAACTGCTCCCCATGTCTTTCCTTTACGAAAAAGTGGTCGCCCGGGGCCTTTATGCGATGGACCCGGAGAAAGCGCACCAGTTCGGGCTGCGTGGTATGGGCCTGCTCGGCGCCCTGGCCCCGCTCCGCGCCCTCATGGAACGCCGGTTGACCCCGCGGGGCGGCAAGCCCATCGAAGCCTTCGGCCTGAAGTTCCCCAACCACGTCGGCCTAGCCGCCGGGTTCGACAAGGACGGCCTAGGCTGGCGCGGCGCCGCCGCCCTCGGCTTCGGGCATGTGGAAATCGGCACGGTCACCCCCAAGGCCCAGCCGGGTAACGAACGCCCCCGCGTCTTCCGGTACCCGGCCCTGCAGGCCGTGGTCAATTCGTACGGCTTCCCCAACGCCGGCGTCGCGGCGTTGCACGCACGCCTCTCGGGCCAGCCGGGCCGGGGTCAGCGCAGCTGCCCGCTCGGGATCAACCTCGGTAAGAACAAGGACACCCCCAACGAACGCGCCCATGAGGACTACCTACTCGGCTTCCAGCGGCTCGCCCCCTTGGCCGACTACGTGGTCGTCAACATCAGCAGCCCGAACACCACGGGCCTGCGCGCCTTGCAGGACCGCGCCCCGCTCGTCCAACTACTCTCCACGCTGACGCGCGAAAACCGGAGCGTCGCCGGCGGCCCCGTGCCGCTGCTCCTGAAAGTCGCGCCCGACCTCAACCCGAATCAACTCGCGGACATCGTCAGCGTCGTCGGCGAGTGCGGCTTCGCCGGCATCATCGCCACGAACACCACCATCACCCGGCCGCCGGGGACCGAAGCCTGCGCGACCAAGGGCGGCCTGAGCGGCGCCCCGCTGCTGGAACGATCGCTGGGCGTCGTGCGTTTCCTCGTGAAGGAAGCGGGCGGACGCATCCCCGTCGTGGGCTGCGGCGGCATCACCTGCGCGGCGGACGCCGGCCGTTTCATGGACGAAGGCGCTTGCCTCGTGCAAGTCTACTCGGGGCTCGTGTTCCGCGGGCCGGCCCTCGCTCGCGAGATCGCCGAAGGCCTCGCGTGGCGTCAACGCGCCTGGATCTGAGCCGATGACCAGCGGCTTGCTCCTGCTCGCGGCCATGCTCGCCGCCCTGACGCCCAACGCCCGCAAAGGCGACCCTTGCGCCGCCGAGAGTTGGCGGGCCGCCCCGGCGCAGTTCGAAGGCAAGCCGGTGAAGACGGCCGTCCTCGGCGTCGAAGCACCGGGGCTGGTGACCAGCGACGCCCCCGCCGCGGCGGTGCGCATCCTCACCGGTAATGAGAAAGAGGAAGCCGGCGGAGCGATCATCGTGCTCCTGCCCCTCGATAAATTCCAGGCCTTCGTGGCGAACTTCTCCAGCCGGCAACTGGGCTCCAACCGCAGCGGGTTCGGCGCCCTCTCCAAGGCCAAGGTCGTCGCCGGCACCTATGTCACGGTGAAAGGCGAAGGCGTCCTCCTCTACGAACTCGACCCCAAGACGGCGAAGGAACTCGGTAAGCCGTCCGAAATCCTGGCCACCCAACTCAAGACGGTCGACCCGGCGGCCGAGCCGACGCGGCCCGGCTGGACGCGCCAGGAATTCAACCTCGCCAAGCTCGGCGCCCTCGGGGCGCCCGAGACCACCCGCGAATGGGAACGCCTGCAGGCCCTGCTCCTCGCAAAGGCCGGCAAGGACAAGTCGCTACGGCGCAAGGCCACGGAGCTCATCGCTGGCGCGAAGACCGGCGAAGGCTTCAAGATCGAGGATGAGACCGCGAAGGTCGAATGGACGCTGGTCTGGCGCTGAGCCGACTCACTTCGCCGCCGGGGCGGGCGCGGGCTTCGCGACGACGGGGAGGTGCACCTCGGAGTGCTTAAAGATCCCGGGCACGAAGGGGCTATTCCAGTAGACCGCGTACGGCTCGCCTTGGGTCGACCACTCCGGGTGCGTCGCCAGCCAGGCTTTGAGCTTGGCCAAGGCTTCGTCGAAATTCTCGCGGGAGTAGGAGCCGCGCACGCCGATCGCGGCGACGAGTCGGGCCGGGGTCTCCGCCAACTTGACCAGCGCGGTGGGCTGGAGGTCCGTGCGCTTGGCCGAGCCCGCATCCATGTAGAAGACCATGACGCCCGGTTGCAGGCGGGCCTCGACGGGCGCGGTCATCGGGATCTGGTTGCCGTCAATGTAACGGAATAACTTCATGAACAGACCGTTGTCGGCCTCGAAGTAACCCTTGGGCGATTCCGACAACATCAACCGGGCGGCCGGCAGCGTCTTGGTCTCGATCGTCCCCATGGGGGTGCGCGGGTAGGCTTCCTCGGTACCGCGCAGGAAGGAAGGAACGAAGGTGGCCATGGCGAGGAGGAGATGGGGCAATCTCATAGTTGGACACTAGAGGCGGAATCCGGCGAAAAGCAAACCTGCGGGATTGCTCACCCGCCCTTGCCAGCGGAGGCGAAAGGGCTTTCCTAGGGGGTCATGAGCCCGCCCGCCGAGAAATCCTCCTTCCTTTCCCGGCTGGGCCATAACTTCCTGACGGGGCTCTTCCTGACCTTGCCGCTCGCCCTGACCTTCTGGGTGGTGTCCATCCTGATCGACCTCCTGGGCAAACCGGCCAAGCAGATCGCGCTCTTCGTCCTCACCTGGGTCTTCGAGAGCACCAAGCAGCCGCTGCCAAACCTCAACGACGGCATGACGGGGCTGGCACTGACCATCGCCTCCGCGGTCGTGATGCTGGTCGTCCTGACGATCATCGGCTACCTGTCCAAGCGGCTCTTCGGTAAGGTCATGCACCATGTCTTCGATAAGATGTTGGAGAAGACCCCGGGCCTCGGCTCGCTGTATAACTCGATCCGGCAGATGGTCGATGCGCTCAGCGGCCGTAACAAGGACACCTTCCGCCGGGTGGTCCTCGTGCAATACCCGCGCGTGGATTGCTGGAGCATCGCCTTCGTGACGCATGAGCAACCCGCTGCCTTCTCCGAGGCCCTCGGTCGCCCGGTGGTCAATGTCTTCATCCCGGCCGCCCCGGCGCCGACCTCGGGCTTCATCCTGCAGGTGCCGCCCGAAGACATCCGCGAGACGAAGCTCAAGGTTTCCGAAGCCCTCGCGTTGCTGATGAGTTTCGGGGCGGTCATCCCGAAGCCCGACGACCAGGCCTGAGGCGGATGTCGTCCGCCCCGCTGCGTTGCCTGGTCCTCGGACGCGACCCGTCAGGGGAATCGCATTCGCTGCTCACCTTGCTCGAGCCCAATGAGGGCCTACTCCGTTGCCTGATCCGCGCCCGCGCCGGCAAGACCGCGACGATCCCCGACCTCTTCGACGAGGGGGAGATCACCCTCGAGCGCGCCAAGGACGGCGGGATGCGCTTCGCCCGCGACTACCGCCTCCTGCACCGCCGGCTGGGCATCGCGCGCGACCACCGCACGCTGGAACGCGCCTGCCGATTTGCCGCGATGTTACGGAAGAACCCACCCCCGCCGGAATCCGCCGCGGTCTGCGCCCGCATCGCGACCGAGACCTTTGACGCGATGGCGACGCGCCCGCGCGCGGACGCGGCTTACTTCAAGGGACTCTGGTTGATGCTGAAGGACGGGGGCTGGCCGGTGCAGGAGGATTGGCTGGCCGGGCTGGGCGCCCGCCGCGACGCGGCCGGAGCGATCCTGACGCAACCGCTTGACGCGCAGACGACCGAGGAAGACAGCGTGCAGCGGCTGGCGACTGACCTCGAGCACTGGGCCGCGGGCGAAGCCCATTTCGTCCTGCCCTGATGCGCTTCGACATCAAGTCGCGGCGCATCGAACTGAGCGCGCAGGAGTTCGCCACGTTCCGACCAGGACCTGGCGCCGGGGGCGGCGGGGCACCATGGCGCGCCGAGGCTGGGCGGCAGTGGCACGAGACGCTCCGCCGCCAAGCCGAGGCCGAACAAGATCACTGGACCTTTGAACTAGCCGCGAACTGCGAGCTGCAGGCGCTCGGCTGGCGGCTGGTCATCACGGGCCGGGCCGACCAATGGCGGGCGGTCGACGGCGCCGTCCGGGTCCGCGAGATCAAGACGGTGAGCACCTCCCTGCCTCGCCGGCCCGACCAACTTGTCCAACGTTACCCGCATCACTTCCTGCAACTGTCCCTCTATTGCCAGGCGGCGCGGCTCGACGCCACCGTCCGGCAGGTGCAAGGCGAGGTCGTGTTCGTCGACCTGACCAGCGGCGAGCAGCAGGCGGTGCCGCTGCCCCCGAGCGCTGAAGCGGACCTCCTCAAACAAGCCGAAACCATCGCGGCGCACGCGGAGAACCGCCGCGCGAGCCACGCCCGCCTGCTCTGCCTGCCGGATCGCCTGCCGTTCAAGGAGCCACGGCCGGAATGGCTGCAAGGGTGCGCCGACCTCGACCAAGCGGGCATGGAATCCTCCACCCGCTTGCTGGTCGCGCCGACGGGCTACGGCAAGACTTCCGCCGCGCTCCGCCACGGCCTCGGCCTGCTCCGCGGCGGGCGCGCGGGGCGCTTGCTCTACCTCACGGGGAAAGGCACCGGTCAGCTGCAGGTGCTGCAAGAGCTGCGGCGTTTGGCCAAGCCGTCCGAGCTCCGCGCCTTGGTCCTGCGCCCCCGGGCGGAGCACGAGGTGGACGGCCAACCCGACGACCCGGAAGAGATCCGCCGCAACTGGGCCCGCGCCGGCATCGACCCGCAGGCCTTGCTCGAGGACGGCTCCAACCTCCGCCGGATTCGCGAGATTGGCCGGCTGGCCGGCGTGCCGCCCTGGGACATCACCAAGGCGATGCTTGCACACGCCGAGGTGGTGATTTGCGATTACAACTACGTCTTCTCGCCCCGCAACCGCGCGGCACTCGAGAACGTGCCGGGCTGGGACGAGTCCGACACCGCCCTGATCGTCGACGAGGCCCACAACCTACCCGACCGGGCGGCGGAATGCCTCTCCCTGCGGGACGACGCCCCCGACGCCGCCGACCTCGCCCATGAGCTGGTCCGTCACCGCGCCCCCGAGCCTTGGATCCGCGCCACGCAGGATTGGGCCGACTTCCTCGGGCGGTTACCGAAGGCCGACGCGGTCTCACCGGACGACCGGCTCGAGGCGATGGGGCTGGCCGAGCAATTGGCGGAACTGGCGACTAACCAGCCGTTCAACACCGACGACCTTGCGGAATCCACACGCCAAGGCCTGTGGAATGCGGCCACGTGGTCCGACCGGCTGGAGGCCGCCGACCTCGGCTGGCTACTGTGGTCGCCCCGCGCCGGCACGTTGAGCCTGGATTGCCTCTCGGCGGCGAAGGCGACCGGCGAACGGCTCCTGAAGTTCGGCCATGCGTTGCTGATGACGGCGACGCCGGGCCCCCGCGGGGCTTTGGCCAACGAGTGCGGGCTGGATAGCGACGCGCTGGCCAAGGTCGACGCGCTGGCACCGTGGCGCCAAGGCGCCTACACGGTCGCCATCGATGGCCGGGTAGACACGCGCCTGAAGACGCGCGAGACGCACCTCGCCCGCACGGCGGCCGCCTTGCTCCGGCTCTCGCAGGAAGGGGCGGTGGCGGCCTTCTTCCCGTCCTACAAGTACGCCGAGGGCGTGGGGAAGGAAGTCGCCAACCTCGACCCGAAGGCCGACATCGCCCTCCAGCCCCGCGGGCTCGGTCCGGATGGGACGGCGCGTTTCGTTGAGGATTCCCTCAACCGCCATACCATCCTGTGCTTGATCCTCGGAGGCTCGCTCGGCGAAGGCGTCGACATGCTGGGGGGCCGGATCCGCTCGGCGGTGATCGTCGGCCCGGCGTTGCCGGAGGTGAACGCGCTGCAAGAGGCGCGCCGCAAGATGTTCGCCAACGACGGCGTCGAGGATGCGTTCGCGCTGGCGTACGTCCGACCCGGCATGCGCAAGGTCAACCAAGCGCTCGGCCGACTCGTCCGGGCGCCCGGCCAGACGGCCCGCGTGCTCCTGCATTGCCGACGCTTCGCCGACGAGTCCTACCGCAACCTGCTCTCGACGGAATACGGGGACCCGCCCGTCTTGGCGGACGACGAGGAGTTCGCGCAGTGGGCGACGCGGAGCTGAGCCGGTTCAGACGCGAGTGATGACGCGGGCCTGCGGGTAGCGGATTTTCTTCATCTGCGCGTGCTTGTCCTCCGCCGAGCGGTAGCCCACGGCGCAGGCGACCACGACCTCGTAGCCCGTGCCCTTAAGGCCGAGGATCTCCGTGTAGGCCGCGGGGTCGATGCCTTCGAGCGCGCAGGTGTCCACGGCGAGCGCGGCGGCGGCGCCCATGAGTTGGCCGAGCGCGATGTAAACCTGCCGGGCGGCCCATTCCTTCTGGCCAGCGGCGTCCTTGCCCTGCACCACGCCACCGATCATCATCTGGCGGTAAGGCTCGAGCTTGGCCGCATCGGCGCCGCGCTCGGAGACCATCTGATTAAAGAAGTCATTCACGTCCTGCTCGGTGATCTCGGTCCGCCGGGCGAAGACCACGAGGTGGGAGGCGTCGGTGACCTGCGTCTGGTTCCAAGACACCGGACGGAGCTTCGCGCGGACCGCGGGGTCGGCGATGATGAAGAACTTCCAGGGCTGGAGGCCGTAGGAGGACGGCGTCAGGCGGAGCGACTCCTCGAGGGCAGCCCAAGTGGCCGCAGGCAGCTGGCGCGTGTCGAAGGCCTTGGTGGCGTAACGCCATTCCAGGGAGGCGAGGAGTTGGGCAGGCGTCAGGGCGGCGTTCATGGTCACGCTACCCAACACCGTCGAGACCGCTTGTCAAATCAGGCGGGCGAAAGGACCCCGCCGGACAGCACCAGCCGACGGGTGGTCCGCTCCGCAAATTCGCGGCTATGCGTGACTAAAACCAAGGCGAGGCCGCGGGCGGCGACGATGGAAAGGAGGAGCTGCATGACTTCCTCGGCGGTACGCTCGTCCAAGTTCCCCGTCGGCTCATCGGCCAACAAGACCACCGGGCGGTTGATGAGCGCGCGGGCCAACGCGACGCGCTGGCATTCGCCACCGGAGAGGCGGGCCGGTAGGTGAGCCAGCCGATTGCCCAAGCCGACGAGCCCGAGGAGTTCGCGGGCGTCGGCGGAGGCGAGGGCGCTCGGCACCCCGGCGATCCGGGCGGCGAGCGCCACGTTCTCGAGCGCGGTGAGCTCCGGCATGAGTTGGTAATTCTGGAAAACGAAACCCACGCCCTGCCCGAGGCACGTGCGCGGCTCGACTAGGCCGCGGGGACCGGCGACCTGGACCGCGCCCGCATCGGGCTGATCCAGCCCGCCCAGCAACTGCAGCAAGGTCGTCTTACCCGAGCCCGAGGAGCCGCGGATCGAAACGGACTCGCCGGCATAAACCTCGAGGGAGACATCGACCAAGACCGGCAACGGGCCGGCGGGGGCGGCAAAGGCCTTGGCGAGACCAACGGCATGGAGCACGAGCTCAGGCATCGCGCATGGCCTCCGAGGGTTTGCGTCCGGCGGCCCAGAGCGCGGGCACGAGGCCGGCGAGCGTGGTCACGAGCAGGGTGAAAAAAGCGGCGGTGAGGAAATCCGCCGCATCGTAATGGAGCGGGACCCGGGCGAATTGGTAGACACTCGCGACCATGTCGCCGTCGCCGAAGACCGCGTTGATCGCCCCGAGGATCGCGTCGCGGAAACACAGGATGCCCCAAGCCAACAGGAAGCCGAGGCCGGTGCCGAGGGCGCCGATGAAGAGCCCCTGCAAGCCAAACAGCGCCAGGATGCGGCTTCGACTCGCGCCGAGCGCGGCGAGCACCCCGACCTCGCGCGAGCGGCGGATGACCGCGGAGAAAAGCGTGCTACCGATGGAGAAGGAGGCGACCAGCGTGATGATGAACATCAGGAAGAAGAGCATGGTCTTCTCGAAGCGGATCGCCTCGAGGAAGTTGCGCTTGATGTCCTGCCAAGGCCGAAAGACCAGGTCCGGGTGGCCGACGTTCAGCCGGGAGGCGACAGCCTCGGCCTGTGCGGGGGTCTTGAGCCGCAGGATGATGCCGTGGGCCCGCGGACCCAGGTGCCAGATTTCGCGAAAGCGCCGCAAGGGGATGAGCGCGGCGGTATTGTCGACTTCCGTGAAACCGGTGCGCAGGATGGCGCAGACCTCGAACTCGGCGGGAAGCGGGGCCTTGCCCTTCTCCGCGCGTTCGGCCATCGCCGGCGACCAAAGCTCGACCTTGTCGCCAACGCGCACGCGCAGTTGCTGCGCCAGCCCGAGGCCGAGGATCACGCGCCCGTCGTCGAGGTCGTCGAAGGTCCCGCCGTGGATGTAGCGCCGGGCCGGCTGCGCCGGGTCGGTCGGGTCGATGCCGCGCACGGCGGCCACACCCGAGAAATCGCCGCGCCGGGCCAGCGCCGGGCCTTCGGCGAAGGCGGTGGCGGACGTGACTTCCCGGTCGCGCCGCAATTGCGCGACCAGTTCCTCGGGACGCGCGATGGGCTGGGCCGAGAGGACGAGGCAGTCGCCGAAGGACTCGCGGATGCGGTTGCGGTGTTCCTCGCCGAAACCATTCATCACCGTCTGCACCACCAGCAAGGTCGCGACGCCGAGGGCCACCCCCAGGATCGAAACCGTCGCGAACGCCGGGAAGCGCTTACCGGGCGGGAAGAGCTGGCGGAGGGCGAGATGGAGGAACCAGGGCAAGGGGAAAGGCTCAGGCCTGCTTCTCGGGCGCGAGCGTCGGGAACAGGATCACGTCGCGGATGTTGGCCGCGCCGGTCAGCAGGATCACGAGGCGGTCGATGCCGATGCCGAGGCCACCCGCGGGGGGCATGCCGTGCTCGAGCGCGAGGAGGAAGTCCTCATCGATCTTCTGGGTCTCGGCGCCGGCCTGGAGCTGCAGCATCTCGCGCTGCACGCCGGGGTCGTTCTGCTCCGAGTAGGCCGGGGCGATTTCCTGACCGTTGATGCAGAGTTCGAAGACGTCGATGGTCGAGTCGTCGCCGATGGTCACCTTGGCGAGCGGGCAGAGCTCCTTGGGGATGTGGGTGACGAAGGTCGGCTGGATCAGGCCGGGCTCGATGAGCTTGCCGAAGACCTCGTTGGTGACCTCGAAATCTTCCCAGTCGGGGCGCGGCTCGTGCAGACCGAGGGCCTTGCACGCGGCGATTTTCTCCTCCTTGGTCCGGGCGAACCACTGCGGGTCGCCGGTGCGTTCGAGGATGAGGTCCTTGTACTTCGCCTCGCGCCATTCGCCGCCGAGCTCGATGGCCACGCCGTCCGGACGGAGGACGCTGGTCGTGCCGAGGACGTCGACGCAGACCTGCTGGATCATCGAACGGACGAGCTCCATCATGCCGCGGTAGTCGGTGTAGGCCTGGTAGGCCTCGAGCATCGTGAACTCAGGGCTGTGCTTGATGGACACGCCTTCATTACGGAAGACGCGGCCGATCTCAAAGACGCGGTCCATGCCGCCGACGAGGCAGCGCTTGAGGTGCAGCTCGAGCGCGATGCGCAGGTAGAAATCGCAGTCGAGGGCGTTGGAGTGGGTCTCGAAGGGCCGGGCGGCCGCGCCACCGGCGATGGCGTGCAGGGCCGGGGTCTCGACCTCGGTGAACTGACGGCTCCAGAGGAAGCGTCGGATCGCCTCGACGACGCGGCTGCGGACGAACAGGCGGCGGCGCGACTCCTCGTTGACGACGAGGTCGAGGTAACGCTGGCGGTAGATTTTCTCGGCGTCGGTCAGGCCGGCCCACTTCTCGGGGAGCGGGCGGAGGGCCTTGGACACGAGCTTGTACTCGGCGACGCGCACCGTGACCTCGCCGGTCTTGGTGCGGAACAGCTTGCCGCGGACGCCGACGAAGTCGCCGGAGTCCACGAGTTTCTTGAAATGCGTGTCGTAGGCCTCGCCGAGCGCATCCCGGGTGAAGTACGTCTGGATGACGCCGCCGCGGTCCAGGAGCTTGACGAAACTGGCCTTGCCCATGACGCGCAGGGCGACGATCCGGCCGGCGACGGAGACCTCGGAGCCTTCCTCGACCCCCTCAGGCAAGAGCGCCGGGCAGTCGTTCGAAACATGGGTCTGCGACCACTCGGCGCGGAAGGGGTCTTCCCCGGCGGCCCGGAGCTGGGCGAGTTTCTCCTTTCGGACCGCGTGGAGGTCATGGGAGATGGCGTTGAGGTCGGTCTTTTCGCTCATGTGGGCTCCCTTGAGGGGTGCCTCCGAGGGGGCGGGGAGGCAAGGGCGAAAGGTTCGGCGGGCGGGATGGTTTCCGTGTTGCGGCGGGGCCTTTCCGGAGAATAACCCAAGACTCAAATGAAGGCCTACCTCGACCTGCTTCGCCATGTCCGGCAGCACGGAGAAATCCGGGGCGACCGCACCGGCACGGGCACGCTCGGCATCTTTGGCGCCCAGTTGCGTTTCGACCTCGCGGAGGGGTTCCCCCTCCTGACCACCAAGAAGGTCCACCTGAAATCCATCACGCACGAACTGCTCTGGTTCCTCTCGGGCAGCACCCAGAACGCCTGGCTGACGGAGCGCGGGGTAAGCATCTGGAACGAATGGGCGACCGCCGAGCAGTGCGCCAAGTTCGGCCGCGCGGCGGGCGAGCTCGGGCCGGTCTACGGACATCAATGGCGTCGGTTCGGCGCGACCAAGCAGGCCGACGGCTCTTACGCGAACGATGGCGTCGACCAGCTCCGGCGCGTCATCGAAGAGATCCGGCGCAACCCCTCCAGCCGCCGCCTAATCGTGACGGGCTGGAACCCGCAGGAGGCCGACCAAGTCGCGTTGCCGCCCTGCCACACGCTCTTCCAGTTCCACGTCTCGACCGACGGCCGCCTGAGCTGCCAACTTTACCAGCGCAGCGCCGACCTCTTCCTCGGCGTGCCTTTCAACATCGCGAGCTACGCGATGCTGACGCACATGATTGCGCAGGTCACGGGCCTGAAACCGGGGCATTTCGTGCATACCTTCGGCGACGCGCACATCTATTCCAACCATGCGGAGCAGGTCGAACTGCAGCTCTCGCGCGAGACCCGCGCCCTGCCCCGCCTCGTGCTCAACCCCGACGTGAAGGACCTGTTCGCGTTCAAGTTCGAGGACATCGTGGTCGAAGGCTACGACCCGCACCCGGCGATCAAGGCCCCGGTGGCCATCTGATCGTGCGCCTCGGCCGTCCGCTCATCGCCATCGCCGCCGTCGCCCGCAACCGCGGCATCGGCCTGGCCAACAAGCTCCCCTGGCGCATCCCGGAGGACTTCGCCTTCTTCAAGGCGACGACCATGGGGCAGGTCCTCCTGATGGGCCGCAAGACCTACGAGTCGATCGGCCGGCCGCTGCCGGGTCGCACGACGGTGGTGCTGAGCCGATCCGGGTTCACCGCCCCGGGCGTCGTCACGGCGGCGACCTGGGAGGAAGCCGCCCAAGTCGAGCCCGGGAAGACCCTCTTCTTAGCCGGGGGGGCGGCCCTCTACGCCGAAGCCCTCCCTTGGTGCAGCGAGCTGATCCTCACCCACGTGGCGATGGAGCCCGTAGCGGATGCCTTTTTCCCTGACTGGACGGGTCATTTTGACGCAGGAACGCTCCTCAACCAGTTCCCCACTTGCGAAATGCGCCGGCACCTCCCCTTGGGAGGCAAGACGCTAAGTGCTTAATTTTAAGCAAACGTAGACCTTCGGCTTACGGACCCTAGTCAAACGGCTAAAAGGGGCGTTTTTATGCCTTTTGTCCTTTCCAAGGACTCCCCCCGCCCTACCGTCCCGACCATGCCGGACGGCCTGTTTACTTTCTTCGCTGCGCTGACCCTCGGTGCGGCTCTCCTCCTGGTCCTAAGCCGGAACGCCGTGACCTCGGCGATGGGGATGATCCTCGCTCTGGTCGGCATCGCCGCCGACTTTTTCCTACTCGACGCCTACTTCCTCGGCGTGCTCCAGGTGCTGGTCTATGCCGGGGCCGTGATGGTCCTTTTCCTCTTCATCATCATGCTCCTGGACACGGACGACGCGACGGGGTCCTACCCGTGGAAGACCGCCGCCCTCGGCCTCGCCACCTTCTTCCTTCTGGCCGCCGGCGTCATCTGGCTTTTCCACTGGTCCGGGGCCGTGAGCCCGACCCCGGCCGGCGCCACGCCGCCCGAGCTCTCCGCCAACCCGGCCGAATTCACCACCGCCGCCAAATCGTTCGGCCGCCTGCTCTACACGAAGTACCTGCTGCCCTTGGAAATCGCGGGCTTCCTCCTCCTCGTCGCCCTCGTCGGCGTCGTCTCGTTGAGCAAGGACGCCCCGGAGGGCCAAGCCTGAGGACCCCGCCATGGAATCCACCACCCTCGCGCACCACCTCCTCCTGGCCGGACTGCTCTTCGCGGTCGGCCTGACCGGCGTGCTGCTGCGCCGCAACCTGCTCGTCGTCACCATGTGCCTCGAACTGATGCTGGCGGCGAGCACGCTCGCGATGGTCGCCTTCTCGCGCTTCAACCACAAGATGGACGGCGCGATCTTCGTCTTCTTCGTGATCACCGTCGCCGCCGCCGAAGTGGCCGTCGGCCTCGCCCTGATCGTGGCCCTCTACCGTCGCCGCGGCACGATCCAGTCCGACGCCCTCAACACGCTCCGCGACTAAGCTTTCCCGATGCCCCCTGACTTTTCGTCCCTGGTCCACTGGATCCTGTTCCTGCCGCTGGGCGCGGCCCTGTTCATCGCCCTTTTCCTCCGCCGCGCCGGCACCCTCGCCGCTGGGCTCTCCACCGGCGTCGCCTTCGCCATCGCGGCCCTCGCGCTGCGCCTGTTGACCGTCACGTCCGCGGACACGCTCTGGCACGTCGAGCTCGCCAAGCTGGGCGGCATCTCGCTGGGCTTCGGCTACCTCATCGACGCCAACGCACGCCTGATGCTCTTCGTGGTGTCGTTTGTGGCGGCTTGGATCCACCTCTTTTCCGTCGGTTACATGCAGGACGATGACGCGCGGGGCCGGTTCTTCGGCGGCCTGTCGATCTTCATGTTCTCCATCCTGGGTATCGTCGTCGCCGACAACCTGCTCATGACCTTCGTGTTCTGGGAACTGGTCGGCTTCAGCTCGTACATGCTGATCGCGCACTACTTCGACAAGGATGACGCGGCCGAGGCCTCCAAGAAGGCCTTCATCGTCAACCGCCTCGGCGACCTCGGCTTCATCCTCGGCATCGCCTTCTGCCTCGCCCATCACGGCACGCTGAACTTCGCCGAACTGGGCGCCCTCAAGCCCGTGGCCGGCTGGCCTTGGCTGCTCGGCGCGCTCCTGATGTGCGGCTTCATCGGCAAGTCCGCCCAGTTCCCCCTGCACGTCTGGCTCACGGACGCGATGGCCGGCCCGACGCCCGTGTCCGCGCTCATCCACGCCGCCACGATGGTCGCCGCCGGCGTCTACTTCATGGCGCGGATCTCCTTCCTGATGACGGACGAGGTGCTCGGGTTCATCGCCATCTCCGGGGCGGGCATGGCCGCCCTGGCCGGACTCTGCGCACTGGCCCAGACCGACATCAAGAAGTCCCTCGCCTACTCCACGCTCGCGCACCTCGGCATCATGGGCTGCGCCATCGGCCTGCACCGCCCCGACCTCGCCGTGCTGCACATGGCGATGCACGCGTTCTTCAAGGCGACCCTCTTCCTCGGCGCCGGCTCCGTCATCCACGGCTGCCACCACGAGCAGGACATGCTGAAGATGGGCGGGCTCGCGCGCAAGATGCCGGTCACCGCCGCCACCTTCATCGCCGCCACGCTCTCGAACTGCGCCGTCCCCTTCCTCGCCGGCTGGTACTCCAAGGACGCCATCATCGAGGCGGCCCATCACCACAACCTCTACCTCTTCGCGCTGCTCGCCCTCGCCGCCCTCGCGACCTGCCTCTACAGCGCCCGCATGGTGCGGCTGGTGTTCTTCGGGCCAGCTAACTCCGCGGCCGCCGAACACGCCCACGAGTCGCCCTGGACGATGACGACCCCGTTGGTCGTGCTCGGCCTCGTCTTCTCCGTCGCCGCGGGCTTCGCCGCCCCCGCGCTCATCCCGGCCAGCGCCCTGGCGCAGGTCGCCGCACCCTTGCACGAGATGGCCTTTCACGCCACCGCACCCGCCACGCTCGTCGGCGGGTTGGCGCTGATCCTCGGCGCCTTCGCCTTCCGCTACTACGGCCGGGCCGCCGGCGTCGACAGCCTCCACGCCGACCTCCCGCGCGTCTACAGCCTCCTCGAGTTCCGCTGGATGGACACCTTCTACGGCTGGGTGGTCGCCTCCGTGCAACGCCGGGTCGCCGAATTCATCGCCTTCCTCGACCTGCTCCTGATCAACGGGGTCGCCGTCCGCTGGCTCGGCGCCGGCATCCCCGCCGTCATCGGCTACCTGGCCGGTCGCACGCTGCACCGCGGTCAGACCCGGCTCTACGCCCTCAGCCTCGTCGCCGGCACCCTTCTCCTGGCCTGGTACTTCCTCGCCCGCTGACCCATGGACTCTCTCGACCTTTTCAACGCCAACATCGCCGCCGTCGCGGTCTACACCCCCGTCTTGGTGGGCCTGCTCCTCCTCGCGGGCCGACGCCTGCCCGCCAGCTTCGCCTCGGGCTTCGCCTTCGCCGGCTTCGCCCTGCCGCTGGTCCTCGGCCTCTGGCTCGTCTGCCCGTGGCCCGGCCATCAGATCGCCTTTGCCCAGTTGAGCTCCAGCGGTTCGCCGTGGGGCTTCGAGTTCAGCCTCAACGGCCTCAGCGCGCCCCTCTTCCTGATGACGGCGGTCGTCGGCCTCGCCGCCGGCCTCAAGGCCCTCCAGCAGGAAGTGGAGTCGCGCAACACGTACCTCGGCCTGCTGCTGTTCATGTTCGGGGGCACGCTCGGCGTCTTCGCCACCAGCAGCGTGCTCGGCGCCTACTTCTTCCACGAGTTCGCGCTCATCCCGACGTTCCTGCTAACGCTCTTCTGGGGCGGCGCCGGGCGCCGGCCGGCCGCGATGCAGATGGCGATCTACCTCACCGTCGGCGCGATGGTCTCGCTGGCCGGCCTCCTGCTCGCGCTGGGCGCGGCCAAGACGGGCTACACCTCGACCTGGAGCGAGTTGCTCAATACCATTGACCTGCGCGTCGTCCCGGCCGCCACCACGGGTCTCGTCCTCTTCGGTTTCGGCACGCTCGCCTCGCTCTTCCCGTTCCACTCCTGGGCCGCCCCGGGCTACACCGCGGCCCCGACGCCGGCCTCGATGCTGCACGCCGGCGCCCTCAAGAAGTTCGGCCTCTACGGCATCCTGCTCGTCGCGCTCAACACCCTCGGGGGGGTGCATGGCTCGCTCGCCCACTGGTTCCTCGGCCTCGCCCTGGCGAACGTCGTCATCGTCGGCCTGATCTGCCTCGCGCAACGCGACCTCAAGGAACTCCTCTCTTGGAGCTCGGTCGCGCACATGGGACCGATCTTCCTCGGCCTCTGGGTCACGAGCGTCACCGGTCGCGCCGACGGCGTCGCCGCCGCGGTCTTCCTAATGGTCGCGCACGGCCTCTCCTGCGCCGCGCTCTTCCTGCTCGCCAACGGCGTGCGCACCCGCGCCGGCACGTACCGGCTCGACGAACTCGGCGGCCTCGCCAAGCCGGCCCCGATCCTCGCCGCGTTCTTCGTCGCCGCGACCATGGCTTCTATCGGGCTCCCGGGCTTCGGCAACTTCTGGGGTGAGATGGGCGTCTTCCTCGCCCTCCGCGACCAGTCACTCTGGCTGCAGGCCGCCGTCGCCTCGACCGTGGTGATTTCGGCGGTCTATGCGCTGCGCGCCGTCGCCGCGACCTTCTATGGGGCACCCTCCGCCGCCCTTGCGCAGCGCCTGGAGGCCGCGCCCATCACCGACCTCAGCTGGACGGAACGCACCGCCGCTGGCCTACTGCTCGCCGCCTCCCTCCTGATCGGCTTCCAGCCCAGCCTCGTGACGAACCTGACGCAGGACTACTGCCAGGACATCGCCAAGAACTCGGCCCCGCCGAAGACCCCGGTGAAGCCCGTCGCCCCCACCGCCACCGCCCCTTCCGCTCGATGATCTCCCTGCTCGCCAACATCGACCCCGTCTACAAGACGCTCGCGCCGCGCGCGGCCGACTGGCTCTCGATCCTTCCCGAGATCGCGGTGGCCGGCCTCGGCCTGCTCTGCCTAGTGCAGGCGATGCTCCTGCCGCCGGCCCAACGCTGGCTCCAGCCGGCCACCGCGCGCGTCGGCCTCCTGCTCGTCCTGGTAATGTCGCTCACTTCCGGGACCGCCTGGAACCTGCCGCACGGCGCGGAGAACTTTCCGGCCAGTTTCTTCACCGGCCCCGACGGCCAACCGGCCTTCCACGGGCTCCTGCGCGTCCAGCTCGAAAACAGCGAGGCGGTGCGCCTGATCTTCCTGGCCTGCGCCCTGGGTACCAGCCTGCTCGCGGGGCGTTTCCTGCGCGACCGCGGCGTCTCCGTGGCCGACTACCACCATGTGCTACTGATCGTCACGGCCGCGTTCATGCTGCTCGCCCGCGCCAACCATTTCGTCGTCTTCTTCATCGCCCTTGAGACCGCGGCGGTCGGCCTCTACGTCCTCGTCGGCAACCTCCGCCGCAGCCCGGCGTCCCTCGAAGCCGGCGTCAAGTACCTCATCGCCGGCGGCCTCAGTTCCGCCCTCCTCCTGATGGGCATCGTGCTGGTGTACGGTTCGCTCTCGACCCCGACCAACGACTCCCTCGGCTTCGCCGACATCGCCACGGCCCTCCAGGCCACGCAGGGCAACGTCAACCCGCTGACGCTCGTGGGCGTGGCCCTCGTCTTCGCCGGCGCGGCCTTCAAGCTCGGCGCCTTCCCCTTCCACACCTGGATCCCCGACGTCTACCAAGGCGCGCCGACGCCCACCACCGCGTTGCTCGCGACGGCCTCCAAGGCCGCCGGCGCCTTCGCGGTGCTGATCCTGGTCACCGGGCCGTTCGCCGCCCTCGGCGCCAAGTTCGGCCCCTTGCTCGCCGGCCTCGCCATCCTGACCCTGCTGGCCGGCAACCTCGCGGCGCTCGCCGCGACGGACGTCAAGCGCACGCTGGCCCTTTCCGGCGTCGCCCACGCCGGCTTCCTGCTCGCGGCCATCACCGTCGCCGTCGTCGCCCCCAACGCGCACTTCGAGACGGTCGGCGGCCTGGCGATCTCCGCCGAGCACGCGATCAACTTCTACCTCTACGCCTACATCCTCGGCACGTTCCTGACCTCCGCCGCGCTCGTCAGCCTCCCGACCGCCGACGACCATGACCGCCCGTTGCTCGGCCTACGCGGCCTGCTCCGCCGCTCCGCCGTCCTCGCCTCGGCCCTCGGCTTCGGCATCGGGTCGCTCGCGGGCATCCCCCCGTCGGTCGGCTTCGTCGCCAAGCTCATCATCCTCGGGCTGCTCGTGAAGGCCAAGCTCTGGTGGGTCCTCGGGATCGCCCTCCTCGGCGTCGCCCTCAGCATCCACTACTACTTCTCCCTCTTGCGCGAGGCCTTCATCCGCCCGAGCGAGGAAGGCGCCGAAGTCGCGCCGCTGCCGGTGTCCGCTTCGATGCGCTTCCTGATCGGGGCGCTCAGCGCGGCCACGCTGGCGCTCGGCGTGGTGATGCTCTTCTAAACCTGCCGACCGCGCGGGTGGTGCCGGCGGTGGGCGTCGGAGAGGGCCGAGCGCTCGACCGAGGTGTAGATCTGCGTCGTGGCGATGTCCGCGTGACCGAGCATTTCCTGAATGGAACGCAGGTCCGCCCCGCCCGCTAGAAGGTGCGTGGCGAAGGCATGGCGCAGCAGGTGGGGCTTGATGGAGGCGGGTAGCCCGGCGCGCGCCGCCGCCTGCTTGACCGCCAGCCAGAACGTCTTGCGCGACAACGCCACCCCGCGGGCGCTCAGGAACAAGGCACTGCCGGTGCGCGGCCGCACCAATCTGGGTCGACCGGCCTCAAGGTAGGTGCGCAGCGCGACCAACGAGGTCTCGCCGACCGGCACGAGGCGATCCTTGGAGCCCTTGCCCCGGACGCGCACGATCGCCGACTCGGCGTCGATCGCCTGGAGTTCTAACCCGCAAAGTTCGGAGACGCGCAGGCCGGAACCGTACATCAACTCGAGCATCGCGCGGTCGCGCAGGCCTTGCGGCGTCGCGGTGTCCGGGGCGGTGACGATCCGGGCCACCTGCTCCGGGCTGATCAGCCCAGGGAGTGGCCGGCGAAACTTGGGCCCGCGAGCCAGCTCGGTGAAATCATCCGCCCGCACCCCGCTGCGAACGAGGTGGCGGGCGAAGGACCGGACCGCGGAAAGTCGCCGGGCCAGCGACGCCGGCGCTTGGCCGCGCCGGTCGAGGGCGCGCACCCAGGCGTCGACCTGCGGCAGGCCGACTTCCGTCCAGCGCGTGAAACCGGCTCGGCCGCAATGGGCGGCGAACCCGAGCAGGTCGGCCTCGTAGGCCTCGGTGGTGAGCTTGGCGAGCCCGCGCTCCAAGGAGAGGTAGCCAAGGAAGGCGTCGAGCCCGTCCCGGAGGGCGGGCGGCACGGCGGCGGCGCGGGCGTTCCTCGGCATGACGCATCAGTATTGCCCCCGCCCCCGCGGAGTCCATAAGGATTGGCATGTCCAGCCAGCGCGAGCGCGCCATGAAGCCCACCGACCTCCGGGGAATCCTCCGCTACGTCCCGATGTTCCGCGACCACGTCTTCGTGATCGCGGTCGACGGCTCGATCGTAGCCCACGAGAACTTCGCCAATATCGTGACGGACATCGCGGTGCTCCGCAGCCTCTCGATCAAGGTCGTACTGGTCCATGGCATCGGCCAGCAGCTCGTGGGTCTCGCCGGGCAACACAACATCGCCCTCTCCGACGTCCAGGGCGAAGGTCCCACCGACGCCACGACGATGTCCCTGGCACGCGAGGCCTCGGCGCTCGTCTCCCAGTCCGTCCTCGAGAACCTTTCGCAGGCGGGCCTGCGCTGCGCCATCACCAATGCCGTGCGTTCCACGCGCGTTGGCCTGATCAAGGGACGCAACCACCTCTTCACCGGCAAGGTCGAGAAGGTCGACGCCGCGATCCTGAAGTCGATGCTCTCGCAGGACATCCTGCCGCTGGTGACCCCGATCGTGTGCGACCGCGAAGGCCAATCCCTGCGCGTCAACAGCGACCACCTCGCCATGGAGCTCGCGGCGGCCCTCGGCGCCTCGAAGCTGATCTACCTCACGCCTTTCAGCGGCCTCCAAGTCGACGGGGTCGTCCAGCTCAACCTGCCCGAGGACGACCTCAAGCGCCTCCTGGCGGACAAAGGCGCCAAACTCGACCCGCGCATCCGCAGCAAGGCCGTGCAGGCCGCCAAGGCCCTCGACAACGACGTCCCGCGCGCCCACATCCTCGACGGCCGCGTCTTCGGCTGCCTGCTCACCGAGATCTTCGACAAGGTCGGCCTCGGCACGATGGTGCATGCCAACGACTACGACCGCATCCGCCAGGCCAAGAAGAAGGACGCCCAAGCCCTCTACAACCTCGCCAAGCATGGCGCCAAGACCGACGCGCTCGTCGCCCGGACCCGCCAGCAGGTCGAGCAGTCCTTCGCGGAGTTCTACGTCTACGAGATCGACGACAGCATCATCGGCTGCGCGGCCCTGCGCCCCTTCGCCGACGGCAAGTCGATGGAGCTCGGCGCGGTCTACGTCCAGCCGTTCTACCACGGCCGCGGCGTCGGCCGGAAACTCGTCGAGTTCGCCAAGCGCCGCGCCAAGCAGCTCGGCGCCAAGAAACTGATCGCGCTCACGACGCAGACCCAGGGCTTCTTCCAGTCGGCCTGCGGTTTCGTCGCGGGCACGCTCACGGACCTGCCCGCCGAACGCCGCAAGGCCCTCAAGGCCAGCGGTCGCAACTCGCAGGTGCTCACCTTCCCGCTCCGGCGCTTGAGCGATTCGGTGCGCTGATCACTTCGCCGCGAAGAAGCCGCGCTGCTTGTCCGAAATCGGTAGGCCGGCTTTCTCCATGACGAGCAGGATGTCCTCCCACGCGGTGCGCTTGACGGTCGCCGAAGGATTGTGGAGCAAGTAATTCGGGTGGAAGGTCGGCATCAACGGGATTCCTTCGAAGTCGAGCCACTTGCCGCGCGCCTGGGTGATCGGCAAGCCGCCGGGACGCAGCGCCTCGCAGGCCTGGGCCCCGAGGGCGATGATGACCTGTGGACGGACGATCTCGATTTGTGCCCGGAGGTAAGGGAGGTTGAAAGCGACCTCGCGCGCGTTTGGCGGGCGTTTGCCGTGGGGCGTCGGCGGCTCGGGGCGCCAACCCATGACGGGGGCCAGGTAGGTCAGTTCTTCCCCGATCAGGCCGGCGGCGAGGATCTTGCGTAAGAGCTCACCCGAGGCGCCCACGAAGGGTCGTCCGGACTCGGCTTCCTCGAGGTTCGGGGCTTCCCCAACAAAGAAGAGGCGGGCATCGACCGATCCCTGTCCGAGGACGGGCTTATGCCCGGGCAGAAGGTGGCGCCGGGTCTCGGGGCACTGGGAGACCAAGGTGTGCAGGGCGGCCAGCCGGGCGGTCTTATCTCCGGGAGGCAGCGTGACGACGGGCGGGTCGGGGATCGGGCTGACGGGGGCGGCGGCGACCGGCGCAGGCGTCGGGCGGGCAGGCGTCACCGGGCGGGCGGCCTGGGCCGAGGCGGTGAAGGCGGCGACTGGGGACGCGCCCGCGGTCACCGCCGTCGGCGAGACCGCGGGACGGGCCGACCCGGTGACCTGGCGCAGGAACTCCATGGACTCCGTCGAGACGCTGACCCGCGTGACCCCAGCGGCGCGCTGGCGCTTCAGCTCGTCCAAGAGCGCTTCGATGGCGTCGGCGGGGTCGATCACGGGAAGGGAGAAAAAGTGATGGGGGGCTAAAAAGGCGAAAATAGGGCTTAAAAGGTAAAAAATGGCCCTTTAACCCACAAAAACCAACCCGAAAGAGCATTTAGCGATGGATCCGCCTGTCAACGCAGGTCCTAGGCGAGACCCCCTATTGTGAATAAACTTGCCCTCGGGCCGCTAATCCCCCTTATCAGCGGTCAGGCTTGTCTCGGAAAATAACCAAAGTAAGAGGCAAGCCCCGCAAGAATCCGGTGAGTTGACGGTCGCTAAGACGGCAAATCGAAATCCGAAGGTCGGAAACGGGCAATGCGGTGAAGGTAAACCAAGCAAAACAAAAGATATGGAAAACAAACTGTTCGTGGGCAATCTGCCCTGGGCCGCAACCGAAGCCGACATCCGCGCTCATTTCTCCCAAGCGGGCGAAGTGGTCTCCGTGGAAGTCATGATGGATAAGTTCACGGGTCGTCCCCGCGGCTTCGCCTTCGTGACCATGGGCAACGCTCAGCAGGCTCAGGATGCGATCGCCAAGACCGAGAACGTCGATTTCATGGGTCGTCCCCTGAAGGTCAACGTGGCTCGCCCTCGTGAAGAACGCCCGTCCTTCGGCGGCGGTGATCGTCCCCGCTCCGGCGGCTTCGGCGGTGACCGTCCCCGCTCCGGCGGCTTCGGCGGCGGCGACCGTGGTGGCTTCGGCGGCGGCGGCTCTCGCGGCGGCTTCGGCGGCGGCGGCTCTCGTGGCGGCTTCGGCGGCGGCGAACGTCGCTCCGGCGGCTTCGGCGGCGGCGACCGTGGCGGCTACTAATCCCCGGATTCACTAGCACCTTTGAGGGGCGTCGCAAGACGCCCCTTTTTTTGTGCCTGGACGGCCCGGTCCGCGCCGGGTTTGCTTCTGCTTTTTCTATAAATAGGGAGTTTGCGACGCTTTGGGCTGGCGAAATGCCCGAGGGGATTTAGCCCCAAAGGACATCTCCCTCCCATGCGCCTCATCCTCGCCTCCCTGCTGACCACCGTCGGCGCCGCCCTGCCGGCCCAGCAATTCGACACCCGCGGTATCCCGGCCGACGCCGCCATCGTCCTGGTGACCGCCCCGACCACGGGCCTGCAGATCAATAACTCGCCGGCGATGAAAGCGCTGCGCGAACGGGCCGAAAAACTCGCCGCCAAGAACGCGACGGGCGCGGCCGCTGGCCAGCCGAACTACGAGAAGATCCTCCGCGAGGAATTCGGCATGAACACCAATGATACGAACAACTCCTTCGCCCTCGGGGTGAACATGACCAACGGCGCCAACGGCACCCCGGACTTCTCCGGCGCCGCGATCCTCCACGTCAAACTCGACCCGAAGAAAGTCGAAGCCTTCGGCAAGAAGCGCGGCCTCGCCTCCCTCACCGCTGGCGGCAAAACCGGCTGGAACGCCCTGCAGTTCTTTGCTGCCGTCGCCGACGCGAACGCCAAGCCGCAGCCCGATGGTCCCGACAGCTTCCAGCTCGGCCTGTTCGTCGTCGACGCCTCGACCGTCGTCCTCGTCCAGCCCAAGGATGCGGCCGCCTGCTTCAACAGCCTCGCCGGTAAGACCCCGGCCTACGCCCTCAGTGCCGCGCAGAAGACCTTCGCCGCCGAGACCGGCAAGCCCTACGGCTTCTTCTCCGTGAACCTCGCCCGCCTACCCGCCTCGCCGGACATCGAAAAAACCGGCCTCGCCAGCGCGCTGATGGCCTTCGGTGAGAAGGGCCCCAACCAAGTCTACCAGATCGCCGCCAACTTCACGTCCGCCGAGAAGGCCAAGACCACTGGCCAGCAGATCCAGGGCTTCCTAGCCGCCGCCCCCTTGCTCCTCGCCATCGACCCCGCCGAACCCGCCGAACAACAGGCCATCAAGAAGATGGGCGCCGAACTCGTGTCGGCCATCCAGCCGGTCAAGGTGACTGGCAACCAAGCCTCCCTGACCATCTCGCTCGAGACCGAGAAACTCGTTGGCATGGTCTCCCAGATCATGGACCTCGCCGAGAAGCAGATGGAAGCCCAAGGTGGCGCCACCCCGAGTGCCCCGACCGTCCAAGCCACCGGCGGCAAGAAGAAGCCCGTGACCGTCCCGGGTACGGCCAAGTAAAGTCTTGGGGCAGACTCCCGCAAAGGGCGCCCACCGGGCGCCCTTTTTCGTGGAAGCGGGCTTGAGGGAGCCCAGCGAGGGGGTTTAGTGACCCAGTAACCCCACCATGAAGCACCTCCTGCTCCTCGCCGCCCTGACCTTGGGCCTCGCCCCCGCCCAAGCCGTCGACACCAAGGGCCTGCCCGCCGCGGGCGCGGGTGGCTTCGTCCATGTGTCCGTCCGGCAGCTCGATCAATCCAAGTTCGGCATGGCCATCGACAAGGCCTTCGGCGACGAGTTCCGCGCCAGCCAAATCTTTCGTGACCTCAAGGAGAAACTCGGCCTCGACCTGGAGCAGGACCTCCAAGACGTCACCCTCGTCTTCTACCCGCGAGACACCGCGGGGGATGCCGCCATCGTCGGTGTGCTGCACGGGCGCTTTGATGTGCCCAAGATCGAGCGGTTCGCCAAGTCGGGCAACGTCTCTTCCCGCGCGGTCGGCAAATTCACCGCTTGGAACGCGGACGAACTCGGCCATGCCTTGGACGCCAAGCACGACGCCCAGAGCAAGCGAGGCATCCCCTACGTGATCCCCATCTCCGCCACCACGTTACTGATCGCCGACGCCGACGTGCTCCCGGCCGCAATCGACGCCTACACGGGCACCCAGCCTTCCTTCCAGCCTGCCGCGGGGCTCGCGGCCCAGCTCGCCGACCCGGCCGCCCCCTTCCTGCTGGCTGATTTCGACGCCGCGGCGATGAAGATGCCGGCGGACCAGAACGGACTCCTACACGCCTGGGTCACCCTCGGGGAAGTCGGTCCCAACCTCGTACTCAGCCTCGACGCCACCCTAATCAGCGCGGGCAAGGCCGACCAGATTGCCAGCCAGGTCAAGGGCCTGGCCGGCATGATCGGCCTCGGCCTGATGGACGAGACGAATAAATCCGCCGAGCAAATCGCGGGACAACGGATCCTGTCCGCGCTCCTACAATCTTTGAAGGCCGAGGCCAAAGGCGACCACGCCGTGTTGTCGATTTCGTACGACGCCGAGAAAGCGGCGATGGGCCTGATCAAGGCGGTCATCGCTCAGAAGGTGAAGGCTGCGACCGGCAAGTGAGCGCGCCGCGCCGCCTGCTGGCCGGCCGTCTGGCGGTGATCATCCACCCCGACCGGGCGGCGATGGGCCAAGCGGCCGCGGAGGCCGTGGCCGTGCACCTGCGCGAGCGACTCGCCACGCAAGGCGGCGCCCGGGTCATCTTCGCCTGCGCACCCTCGCAAGATGAGTTCCTCGCCGCGCTCATCGCGGCTTCGCGCACGGCGACCCTCGGCTTTGATTGGGCGAGGGTCACCGCCTTTCACATGGACGACTACGTGGGCTTCGCGGCGGACCACCCGCAGAGTTTCCGCCGCTACCTGCGGACGCACCTCTTCGACCACGTCTCGGTCGGCGCATTCCACCCACTGCCGGCGGAGCTGCCGCCCGCGATCGCGTGCGCCCAATACTCGGCCTTGCTGGCGGCGGCACCAATCGACCTGATCTGCCTGGGTATCGGCGAGAACGGTCACCTGGCGTTCAATGACCCACCCGTGGCAGATTTCGATGACCCGGCGCGCGTGAAGGTCGTCGGGCTCGACGACGCCTGCCGTCGCCAACAGGTGAACGACGGTTGCTTCCCGTCGCTCGCCGAAGTCCCGACGCATGCGCTGACGCTGACGTTGCCGGTCTTCCGCGACGCGCGCTGCCTGAGCGTGCACGTGCCGGGACCGCGCAAGGCCGCGGCGGTCCGCGCGACGCTGCGGGAACCGCGGAGCACCGCCTGTCCGGCGACGCTCTTGCGCGACCACCCGGCCGCGACACTGCACGTCGACGAAGCGGCTGCGGCCCGGCTCTGAACGGTCCACGGTTGCGCCGACCCGCCACGCCGACAACCTAGGCTCATGCGTCGCGCGATCCTCGTCGGCCTGGCTCTCGCCCTTCTGCTGGGCGGGTTCATCGCCCTGCTCACCCCGTCCAGCCAAACGCTGGCCGTCGGGGCGGAGTACCCGCTCGTCGGTCGCCTGCTGACCAAGGAAGCCCAAGCCGCCAGTAGTTCCCGGGCCGTGCGCCGCCTCCTCACGCAAGTCACCCCGGCCGCCAGCCGGGCCCAGTTGCTGGCGGGGCTCCTCCGGGAGGACGCCGCGGAATTCCACCTCGGCTTCGGCTTCGCCACGCCAGGCTTCGCGGTGGCGTCGGCTGACGCCCGCCCGCCGGCAACCCCCGCGACCCTCCCGCGCTCCGCCCGGCAGCTGCTCGACGTAACACCCGGGGGCTACTTGCTCGTGCGGACGGAACGTCCCGCCGACCTAGTCGCGACAGGCCGCCGGCGCGCGTGGTTCGGCCCGGAGGTCGCCGCCATCGCGACCCAGGCCCGCGCGGTGTCGGTCGCCGTGGGCGAGGGCGGCTTCCCGCGGACGGTCGTCGTCGTCTTTTATTTTGAGTATGAAACCGGCGCGGCGGCGGTCGCGGCCCTGCGCACGGTGACCGCGCGGAAGCCCGGCGGGGAGGCCGCGTTCACGGTCCCAGCGGGAGCGGAGGCGGCGGCGCGGAAGCAGGCCGCGGTCTCGCTGCGCTACGAAGTCGCCGCGCTGCTGGTCGAACAGGCCGCGGCGGGCCGCTGAGGTCAGGCCTTCTCCAAGGACCCGTCGGCCTTGAGCCGGCGGTAATAGCAACCCGCGCGGGCCTTGCCGTCCTGCTTGGTGTGGCAGGCGCCCTGCCCCGCCGGCCGGACCTTGTAGAGGATCGAGTTCTGCTCGCAGTTGACGCGAACCTCGAGGAGCTCGAGGAAGTCGCCCGAGGTCAGGCCCTTGATCCAAAGTTCATTACGAGAAGTGCTCCAGAAAGTGGCCTTCTTTTCCCGCAGGGCGGTCTGTAACGCCAACTCGTTGACGTAACCAAGGATGAGGACCTCGCCCGTGAGGGCGTCTTGGGCGACGGCCGGAATGACATCGGCGGTGCCCGAGGCGATTTTTCGTAGTTTTCCGAAGTCCAGTCGCAGGGTCAGGCCTTCTTCGAGATCTTGGTCGGACATGGGACCGTTTTGATGGGGTTTGTAGGCTCATTCAAGGCTGGAAACCCCACCTACTTCTCCCTTACGCATTAGGTCTATGTCGCTCAACCATTCCGCCGACCTTTCCCGTGCCGCCACCGAAGCCCGCGGCCTGGCCATGGACGCCGTCGCTGCCTGCCATTCGGGCCACCTCGGCCTGCCGCTGGGTGCCGCCGAGATCGGTGCCGTGCTCTACGGCGACTTCCTGCGCCACGACCCCGCCGCCCCCGCTTGGATCAACCGCGACCGCTTCGTCCTCTCGGCCGGCCACGGCTCGATGTTCGTCTACGGCTGGGTCCACCTCGCCGGGTTCGACCTCCCCCTCCAGGAAGTGAAGAACTTCCGTAAGCTCCACTCCAAGACCCCGGGGCACCCGGAGTTCGGCGAGACCGTCGGCGTCGAAGCCACCACCGGCCCCCTCGGTCAGGGCACCGGCAACATCGTCGGCATGGCCGTGGCCGCCAAGATGGCCGCCGCCCACTTCAATACCGCCGAGCATCAGATTTTCGACCACCTCGTGGTCGGCCTCGCCGGCGACGGTTGCCTGCAGGAAGGCATCTCGCACGAAGCCGCCTCCTTTGCCGGCCGCTTCGGCCTCGATAACCTCATCATGCTCTACGACTCCAACGACGTCACCCTCGACGCGATGGCCTCGAAAACGCAGAACGAGGACACCGCCAAGCGCTACGAAGCCGCCAACTGGGAAGTCTTCACGGTCAAGCAGGGCAACGAACTCGCCCCGATTGCCGAAGCCCTAGCCAAGGCCCGCGCCAGCAAGAACGGCAAACCCAAGCTGATCATCTGCAAGACCGTCATCGGCAAGGGCATCGCCGAAGTCCAAGGCACCTCTAAGGGCCACGGCGAAGCCGGCGTGAAGTTCGTCGACGCCTCCCGCCAGGCCCTCGGTCTGCCGGCAGAGAAATTCTACGTCTCCCCCGAGACCCGCGCCTTCTTCAACGCCCGCAAAGCCCAGCAGGCCGCCGCGCATGCCGAGTGGCAGCAGACCTACGCCGCCTGGGCGAAGGCCAACCCCGCGAAGGCCACCCTCCTGGCCAAGGCCCAGCAGGGCGACCACGGCGACGTGCAGTCCCTCCTCACCGCGATCCCAGAGTTTGGCAAGAACGCCCTCGCGACCCGCGTCTCCGGAGAGACCTGCATCAACGCCGTCGCCAAGGCTTCGCCCCTCGTGCTCTCCGGTTCGGCCGACCTGCACGGCTCGACCAAGAACTACCTCAAGGACGTCGGCGACTTCGACGTCGCGACCCCGGCCGGCCGCAACCTCTACTTCGGCATCCGTGAGCACGGTATGGGCGCGATTCTCAACGGCATGGCCTACCACGGCGTCTTCAAGGGCTCGGGCGCGACGTTCCTGACGTTCTCCGACTACCTCCGCCCGTCGATCCGCGTCGCGGCCCTCGCGAAGCTGCAGACCTTCTACATCTTCACGCACGACTCCGTCGGCGTCGGCGAAGACGGCCCGACCCACCAGCCGGTCGAGACCGTGAGCGCGCTGCGCTGCATCCCGAACCTCGACGTGGTCCGTCCGGGCGACGCCGAAGAGACGGCCGCCGCCTTCGCCCACGCAGTCGCCCGCAAGGATGGCCCGGTCGCCCTCATCCTCTCCCGCCAGAACGTCCCGTCCCTCGACGCCATCCCGGTCGCCACGCGCCGCCAGGGCACGCTCAAGGGCGGCTATGTTCTCCGTCAGGAGACCGCCCCCCTCACGCACATCATCATTGGCACGGGGAGCGAACTCTCCCTCGCCCTTGCGGCCGGTGAAGAACTCGGCGCGGGCGTCCGCGTGGTCTCCATGCCTTCGATGGAAGTCTTCGCGCGCCAGCCCAAGGCCTACCAGGAGGAAGTCCTCCCCGCCGCCTGCACCAAGCGCGTCAGCGTCGAAGCCGGCGTGACAATCTCGTGGGGCCGCTACGTCGGCACCGCCGGCAAGGCCATCGGTACCGACACCTTCGGGCTCTCCGCCCCGGGTGAGGTGGTGATGAAGGAACTCGGCATCACCAAGGACGCCGTCGTCGCCGCCGCGAAGGCGCTCTAAGCCAGGCGAGGGCCTCGCCCCAAACCGCCGGCGGTTTTTTTGCGCCGCTGGCGGGAGGCGCTTCAACTACTTAACCGGCTGCAGCTCCGAAAGAGGGAGCTTGAAGAGGTCGCCTTGCTCCGACCCAAGGAGGAGCGTCTGGCCATCGAGCCAAGCACAACCTTCGACCTGCCAGGAGAGGGCAGGCAAGGAAAGCGGGGCGGAGCGAGCGACCCCGGAGAAGAACGCCTCGCCCGTGGCGGGCAGATCGAAGACCCAGACGAAGGTGTAGGTGAGCACGGCGAGGTGTTTGCCATCGGGCGACACGGTGGCATCGGTGACCATCCCCTTGGCATCGAGCCGCCCGACCTTGATGGGCAGCGCTTTGTCGCCGACCTCTGGCAACTCAACCCGCCACAGGTCGCTCAGGGTATCGCGCCGGTGCTTGGTCAGCAGGTACAGCTTCCCCCGCACCATGAAGGCGGCCTCGCAATCATGGGAAAGCTCCGGGTCGGGGAAGGATTTCTGGTCCGGCCACGTGAAGGTAAATTTACGAAGGTCGGTGACTTCCTTCGCCCCGAGTTTGGGCTCTGGGAAGACGTAGAGGGCGAGTTCCTTGCGGAGGGAGATGTTATTACCGATGTCGCAGACGATCATCCGGCCCGTCGCATCACCGGCGATGGCTTCCCAGTCGACATTCGTCGCCCCCTTGAGCTCGACCGAACGCCAGGGGCCCGTCGGGCTAGACACGAACGTACCGTCGGCCCGAAGGGCTGAGATCCGGGGCTTGGCTCCGGAATCGGACAGCGTCCAAAAGAGGCCAGGCTGGCTGGGACTGGCCCAGAGGGCGGAGCATTCCGGCACGATTTCGCGGCTGAAGCGAGCGGCCGAGGCGAGTGAGACGGAGGGCATTTCCGTCGTCTCCCGCACTACCACCACCGGCTCGACAGCCGGGAGCGCCATCGACAGGGTGAGGATAAGGAATGCCGAGGGCCGCATGCCCAGAGGCTGAAAGGGGGGCGTGACCGAGGCAACCCGACAGGCGGTTTTTTCTATCGAAGCCACCCTGCCCTGTCCGCCATGCTACGCCATGGCTCGCTCTTCCTCGCGTTCTCTCTGGACCGCCAAGCTCCGCGACGGGGCCACCGCCTCGGGAAAACCCTCGCTCGGCCAGCCCCGCAAGGCCCCAGTCAAAGCCGCGGGTGCGGTGCGGGGAGCCAAAGCCATCATCCTCGGCATCGACCCATCCCTCCGCGGCACTGGCTTGGCCGTAATCGACACGCGCCACGGGGAGCCCCGCCTGTTGGCTAGCCTGACCTTGAAGCTGCCGGCGAAACTGGAGCCTTACCAATGCATGGGGAAAATCGCCGATGCCGTTGAGATGCTCGCGACCAAACATAGCGTGACCCAGGCAGCCATCGAGGAAACCATCTACGTTCAAAACTTCCGCACGGCCCAAGCCATGGGCGCTTCCCGCGGGGCGGCGCTCAGTGTGCTCGCCCGGCTGGGCGCCACCGTGCGCGAGTACGCCCCCAAGCGTATCAAGATGGCCGTCACCGGGCATGGCGCGGCCTCCAAGGAACAGGTGGGCCGGATGGTGAAGTCCGTCTTCGGACTATCGGCGGAACTACCCTTGGACGAATCCGACGCCGCGGCGGTGGCCCTGTGTCACGCCTACAACGCCCGGTAAGCCCATCGGCATCGCCCTCCACCCTACGCTTACCGCGAGGCCTAGGCAGACACTGGCTGGCGGCGGCGACGCAACGCGGCGATGGCCAGACCCAAAGCCCCCAGCGCAAAACCATAGGTGGAGGGCTCCGGCACGGCGCCAGAATAGCTGAGCAGGAGCTGATGGTTTACCGTATCATTGACGACGCGGAAGGCGAAGAGCTGCTGCCAAGCGCCGTTTCCGTCCATCAAGCCCGTGTCATCAATAGAGAAAAGGTCGGAGATGTTGGTGTTGGTGCCAAGGTTAAGGGTGCCGTAATCCAGCAACTTGAAGATGGCCGATTGTTGAGGGTCGAAGTTGGCGAGGCGTCCACTCAGGAGTAACTTCACCCGATTGAGCGAGGAAGCCCCGCTCAGGTCGAGGAGCCCAGTCACCTTCATGCAGTCGTAACCGACCCCTGCAGCCTGATCGGCGCGAACCACATTCCAGTTAACGATGGAAGCCCCTTCCAGACGAAGGCTAGCCATGGTCAGAGTCGCGACCGAGTTAACGAGCGCCGCCCCCGGGCTGATTTTCCCGCCAGCGGTAACGGTGACGTCCCCAACCACGCCGGAGCCACCCAGGCTCGCCCCCGAGAGCACCTTCGCGGAACCACCGACACTGCCATTAATCAAGAGATTGCCGGCTTTGACGGATAGCCCACCCGTGAAGGTGTTCGCCCCGGTCAGTATCAACGTTGCGTCGCCCTCCTTGTGCAGTGCCCCGGCCCCGGAGATCACCCCCGACAAAGTCGCGGTATTACCCAATTCGGCCCCCAGCCTTGACTGAGGGGCCGCCAGTACAATGGCGTTCGCGACCTTAAGGCCATCCCGTAAATAGAGCGCCCCACCGTTGACCGTAATGGCCCCGGTCCCCGCCCCAGTGTTATGAGCAAGCGTCAACCAGCCAGTGTTGATGATAGTCCCGCCGGTATAGGTATTAGCCCCGTAGATATTGAAATTCCCTGCCCCAACTTTTTGAAATTGGCCGGAGCCGGAAATAATCCCCGATAACAGCGCGGTCATCGGGTAACCTCTGGGAAAGGCCTCATTCATAGAAATCTCGTTGGTCAGCGCGGCGAGGATGATGTTATTACGCACATTGATTGACGAAGAGACTTGAAGCGATCCGCCATTGAGCGTGATGACCCCGCTACCAGCCGCCCCATCAACGCTTAACTTCAAAACCCCACCCTCGATCGATGTCCCACCAGTGTAGTTATTCGTCGCGGCAAGGGCAAGCGTACCACGACCCGTCTTGACGAAAGTTCCAGCACCAGAAATCACGCCAGAAAGGGTCGACGAATTGGGTGCGACCAAGTCCATATCGATGATCGACCGCGCCGACTGCAGTGTCACCTTATTACCAATCGTGAGGCCCTGGTCTAGGCCAAGGACGCCGCCGTTAATCGTGATCGGGCCAGTACCCGCACCTTGGGCATGCCTCAACCTCAGCTGGCCGTCCGAGATGGTCGTCCCTCCAGAATAGGTATTAACGGCATCGAAGATTAAGATCCCCGAACCGGTCTTATTCACCCCAAAGTTACCGCCAATCGAGTTCCTCAAGGTAGCGGTGGAGCTGCCGAAGACCTTGAAAGTCGATTCGCTGCTCAGAATAATCCCGGCACCCAAAAAGGCCCAATTGCCCAAAGACGTAGCCGAGCCGAAGGTCAGCCCCGACAGGGTCTTCGGGTCATCAAGCGTGATATCGTTCGAAACCAGGGACGATTCACCTAGGAAAATAGCGGAACTTCCGATCACCCACGAGTACAGGTTCGTGCCATCCGCCGTCCAGGCTTGGTAACTGTCCCAGGTCCCACTGCCCGACTGAAAGCCCGGCTCCGTGCTCGTATCCCAGGTCAGGGTGAAATTGGCGGCAGACAGTGGGCGGACGTTAATGAGGGTGGCCGCGAGAATGGCGACTCGGGCAAGGTGTTGCATATTTTGCATAGTGTTTCGGCCAAAACACCTGCACACGACGCCGCTACTGAAAAGTCACTTCGACCAAAACAGGTAATCATACCCAAACAGAGATGAGTGAATAAACCCATAAGCACGGTTAGGCGACACTACCGATTATGCAGCCATGGCTAGACAACTTTCTTCTCGGCAACTCACCCTCGAACCCGAACAGAGGCAGACTTCTCCCTACTCCTCGCTCACCGCGAACTCATCGGCCCGACCGCGAGCCTGGCTCCAGCGCGCCATCAGTTCCTCCAGCGGCACCGGGCGGACGTTTTGCTTTAGGTTGTAACGACCGGCCTCGAGGCAGGCCTTCAATTGATGCCAGACCGCCGTGTAGGAACGACTGAAGCGCAAGGCCTCATCCCGCACCAGGCTGGAGACGTGGCAACAGCCCCCCACCTCGGTGCAAACGAAGCGACCGGCCTTCAATTCATCCTCGCTCGTCGCACGCAGGTCGAAACGACCGAAGTGCAAGCCGGGGAAGCGCTTGGCGAAGGCCGAGACCGCCGCGACCAGTTCGGGCGTGTTGAGATCAGGGCGGTGGATGCAGCGCGCCCCGTGGCCGTAACTCCCCGTCAGGTTGAGCGTGACCAATCGGCCCGCGGGAATGACCTCGTTCAATTCACGCGAGTGGCACCGCAGGTAAAGCTCGCCACGGGAGACGGCGACCTCATCCAGCCAGATCAGCTCCTCCAAGGTCTGCTCGCCATCGCCGCGCACGACCACGTCCTGCTTCTGCACGATGGCCATGATGCGGCCATCGTCCTGCCCGGGATTGCGCCGCCACACCACCTCGAACTCCAGCCCGGGGATGAACTTCTGCAAAAGGAAATCTTCGCGCGCCGCGCGCACCCTTGCCGCGAGCTGCTCAGGGCCGCGCACGAAGCGCAGGCCAGCGCCATCCTCGGCGACTTCCGGCTTGAAGACCAACGGGTAACCGTGACAGACGGCAAAGGCGGTGGCTTCCTTGAGCCGTTCCTCGATGGCGTCCTCCTGCGACAGCGCCAAGGTCGGGCAGCAGCGCGAATCGCGCTGAAAGGGCCGGAGCAGGAGCGACTTCGCGTCGCCGACAAAACCACCAATGCGACCAAAGGCCGGGTTCGCGGAGGCGAACGCGGTGAGACTCCGGTGGCGCAAGCTGAAGAAAAGCACCCCGAGACGGACCGGAAGGTAGAGGAGCGTCGCCGGCCAAAGCGAAGGCTGCAACAAACCGCGCACCTTCATGACCAACTGCCGCCGACCCCGCCACGTGAGCGCGGGCAGGATCCAGTGCGTCGCGAGGTAAAGCAGCACCAACATGCCCACCACAATCCAGCCAGCGAGGCGGTGGTATTCGTTGAGCTTCTCAATGATAGCCGGGCCCCAGCGCAGGCCGATGAGCATCAGGACGGGGGTCCAGACGAGCGCGGCGACGAAGAGCAGCACGCCCAACCGCAGGGGCCGGAGACGGAGGATGCCCGCGGTGATGAAGGTCGGGACGCGGCTCGCCGGCACGAACCGGGAACTGACGACGACAAGCATCCCGCGCGGCGTCGAGAACCAGCCGGCCCATTGCTCGAGTTGGTGCGGCTTGATGAGCCACTTCAACGGGATGCGGTGCAGGGCCTGTCGCCCAAAGAACCGGCCCACGGAATACAAGGCGACGTCCCCGATGAAGATGCTGACCGTGCAGGCGGCGACCCCGGACCAAAAATCGATGACCCCCATCCCCACGAGCAGACCCGTCGCCAGGCAGGTGGGATCCTCGGCGACAAGGCAGCACACGACGATGATGACCATCAGGATCCAATACCGGGCGCCTTGCGCGGTCGGCACGGCCGGGTCCTTGGCCGGCGGCAGCGGCGCGAGCGCGGGCGGTGCCTGCTCCACCTTGAGAACGAACCCGCTCAATTTGGCGGCGGTCGCTTCGACGTCATCGAAAGCCGCGTCGCGTCCACCCGGCAAAACCTCCAGCTGCGCCTGCGGGACCAACTTGGCCGAGTAGCGGGCGGCATCGATAGACGTCACCCAATCGTCCGCGCCGTGCAGCAGGTACAAAGGCTTGCGCCAGGCCTTCAGGATTTCTTTGGAGTCCGTGAGGTCCGTGTCGAAGACCGTCTTGGCGTAATCGCGATCCCAAGGGAGCAGGTCGGCCGCCCCGAAATTCGGGGTGAGGCGGGAGACGCCCCAGAAGAAGGCCCCATGGAAACCATAGACTAACTTATTGACGAGGGGATTGCCCATCATCTCGAACTCCTGGGCCCCCGGCGAGGACACCAAGGAAAGAGAGCGGACGCGGTCGGGGTGGGCTCTGGCGAGCTCGAGGGCGGCGACGCCACCGAGACCCTGGCCGATGACATGATACTCCTTCAGGCCATAGTGCTCGACGAGGGCCGCGACCACCTCGGCGTTGGACTCCATCGAATGGCTGGGCACGTCGCCGGAGGAGGTGTGGAACCCAGGCAGAAAGGCCTCGATCACGGAAACCTCCGGGTGCTTCGCCAGCGCCACGCAAAGCCGGCTCCCTTGGTCGTCCCACGGGATGCGATGGAGGTAGACCACGACGGTCTTGCGGAAACGGGGGCGGACCTCGACCTGCGCCTCCTCCTCCTTCTGGCCGTCGACCCCGTGCAAGTGAGCCCGGATCGGGATGGTGCGGTCTGTCCGGACCACTTTATCCCCGATGAAGTCGAAAGCCGGCACCTCGACGGGCGTGCCGGGCGCGAACCTTTCGCTGGCGCTGAAGTAGGGGAACCGGGCGGAAAGAACCAGCAGCACCAGGTAGGCAAAAATGGCCATCCACTTGCCGGGGATACGACCGAGCATGCTCTTGTGGGAGGGGGAAGGCACCATCGCCATCCATCAAAGGGGGGCAAATCCGGAGGCGCAAGGCGGGAAGCCCCTAAAATTCGGAGGTTATCGGATTTATGGCTTCCTTACTTCGGTCCACCCCTCTTTGCTCGGGGGTACGTGCAAGCCACCGGACAGGAACTTCCAGGCCTCCGGGTCGTCATCGACAAGGTGGTCCACCATCGGGACGCCAACTTCCCCCCGGAGACCCCTCACGCCTTCGTCTATTTCCTGACGATTACCAACGTCTCCCAGGAGACCGTGCGTCTCCTCGGCCGAAAGTGGGTCCTCCGGGGCGAGGATGGCACGGTCGAGGTCGTCGAGGGCGACGGGATCGTCGGCGAGACCCCGACCCTCCCCCCGGGCGGAAAATTTTCCTACAATAGTTATCACCTGACCGGGACCCCCCTCACGGCGGAGGGCGCCTTCCATGGGACCACGGCCGATGGCCGCCGGGTTTTCGTGCGCATCCCGGCCTTCCCGATGACCCCGCCCACCGACCCTTCCTGATGCGACTTACCGACCTCAACTCCGGCCGCGAAATCGGCGCCAACTGCATGCTCGCCGAGTTCGGCGGCCTGCGGCTGGTGCTCGACTGCGGCCTTCACCCCAAACTCGATGGGCGCAAGGCCTTGCCGCAACTGGATAAGATCCAAGGCGGCGTCGACGGCGTCATCCTCACGCATTGCCACCTGGACCACCTGGGCTCGCTGCCCTTGCTGATCCGCCAGCACCCTGGGGCGCGGGTCTACGCCTCGGCGGCCACCACCCTCTTCGTCCGCCGGCTGCTCTCCAACTCGATCCAAGTCATGAAGCGCCAGCGCGAGGAGACCGGCAACGCGGATTACCCGCTCTACGTCGAGCAGGACGTCGAACGCGTCGAGCATGCCCTCGCGGCCGTCCCGCTCGCCAACCCCCGCATCATCGGTCGCGGCGGCGAGGAGGTCGCGCTGAGTTTCCACCTCGCGGGCCATGTCGCCGGCGCGGTCGGCGTGCTGGTGGAACACCGCAAACGCAAGCACTTCTTCACGGGCGACGTGCATTTCCAAGCCCAACGGACGGTGGCCGGCGCCAACTTCCCCCGCACCCCGGTCGACACCTTGGTGATGGAATGCACGCGCGGGGCCACCGCCACGGCCCCCGGGATGACGCGCAAGAAGGAAGAAGATCGCCTCATCAACGCGATCAACCGCGTCGCGGACCGCGGCGGGGACGTGCTCCTCCCGGCCTTCGCCTTCGGCCGGATGCAGGAGATCCTGATGCTCCTGCAGGATGCGGCCGACGAGGGCGAGCTGGTCGACGTCCCCATCTTCTGCTCGGGCCTCGGGATGGACCTCTGCGACTACATGGATGCGGCGAGCAAGAAGACCAAGCAGGTAAAGTTCAGTCGGCAGATCCTGCGCGACCTCGGCGTCCAGCCGCTTTCCCGTCGCTACGTGCAACCGGGCAAGAACCTTCCGGCGCAGGGTATCTACGTGCTTTCGAGCGGCATGCTGGTGGAGAAAACCCCGGCTTGGCGCATCGCGGCCAACATCCTTGACGACGCCGAGAACGCGGTGTTCTTCGTGGGCTATTGCGACCCGGAAACTCCCGGCGGCGAATTGATCGGCATGGCACCCGGCGGCGAATTCAAGTTCAAGAGCCTCGACCACACCTCCATCCTGCGCGCCGAGGTCGAGCGCTTCCACCTGAGCGGCCACGCCGACCGCGAGGAGCTGCTGGACTTCGCCCGCGACCTCGCGCCGAAGGACATCGTGCTCACGCATGGCGACCCGCCCGCCCGTGCCTGGATGAAGGAGACGCTGGCCCAGCGGATGCCGGGCACGCGCGTCCACGACCCGGAACCGGGCACCCCGCTCGAACTGTGAACGACGGACCGCGCTCGATCGAAGATTGGCGCGAGTTCACCCTGACCCGGGGTCCGCGCATGGCGGCGGAGGCTTTCCTCCTCAAGCTCGGGGCGCTCGCCCCCGCCGAACAGCGGGCGGCGCTCTGCGGCCTGCCCGATGCCGTCAGCCTGACCCGTCGCTTTGAGAACGCCTGGCCGCGACGCGACGCGGCGCTGGGCGGCGTGCCCTTCCTGACCAAGGACCTGTATTTCCGGACCGGCCACCCGACGTTCGCGGGGTCGACGTTCCTGCCGGAAGTGCTCGGCCCGGCCCGGCGTACCTCCACCCTGCCCGCGGCCTTCGAACAGGATGCGGGAGCCATCGAATGTGGCCGGACCCAACTGAATGAATTCGCCTTCGGCCTAACCGGAGAGAACCCGCACTACGGCGATTGCCCGCACCCGACCGACGGCACCTTGCTCGCCGGTGGCTCTTCCTCCGGCGCGGCCTTCGCAGTCGCGCGCGGGTTGGTCCCGTTCGCTTTAGCGACCGACACCGCCGGCTCGATCCGCGTCCCTTGCGGGTATTGCGGCGTCTGGGGCCTGCGCCTCTCGCCCGACATCCTGCCGGTCGGCGATCTTTTCCCGCTTTCCCCGGGCTACGACACCCCCGGCTGGATCGCAGGGAGCGCCCAAGACCTCGCGCAGGTCTCGGCCGCGGTGCTGGGCGAAGCCCCTCCGGTGGGCGCTGGCCTGTGGGCGGGCGACCTCGGCCTGGGACTCGCACCGGCGGACCTCGCACCCATGCGCGAACTCGCCTTACGCGCGGGGGCCCAAGAGAACCTCGCCTCGGCCGAACTCCTGCGGCTGGCATGCCAAGGCGCGGCGGCCGCGTACCCGGTGCTGGGCGGTTATGCCGCCGCACGGGTTCACGCCGCCTGGCTGGACCAACGTCGCGGGGACTACGACCCGGCGGTGTGGGCCCGGCTCGACGCCGGCCGTCGCCGGACGCCGGCGGAGCTCAAGGCGGCCGAGTCCGTCCGACAACGCGTGAGCGAAGCGTTTCGCGTGCTCTTCACCCGGCATCACTTCATCGCCCTGCCCGCCACCGCCGGCCCCGCCGTCGGTAAGGCCGCCTGCGACGAGGTGCACCGCGCCCGCCTGCTAGCGCTCAACGCCCCGGGCTCGCTGGCTGGACTACCCGCGATCGCGGCCCCCGCCAAGCGCCCCGACGGTCGGACGGTTGGGGTGCAATTCCTCTTCGCCGACATGGCGAACTTCGGCTGGTCCGCGGTGCTCAAGCGCCTGGCCTGAACTTCAAAGCCGCTGGCGCCGCATGTGCGCGGAGGGCTGACCCAGCCCCTCGCGGTACTTGGCGACCGTGCGGCGCGCGATCTGCACGCCGCGCTTACGCAGCTCGGCCGTGATGGCCTCGTCCGCCAACGGCGCGGCCGGGTTCTCGCGGGCCAAAATATCCGCAATCATCTCTTGGACCCCTTCTTGCGCGACGGTGCCACCATCGGTCGTCGAGACCCCGGAGGTGAAGAACCAGCGAAACTCCCGCAGCCCGTGCGGCGTCAGCATCCACTTGTTCGCGGCGGCGCGGCCGACCGTGGTCTCATGGACGCCCATCTCCTTCGCGACGTCCGTCATGGTGAGGGGCTTGAGGCGGGCGGGGCCGTGTTCGAAGAAATCGCCTTGGCGTTCGACGATGATGTGGGCGAGCCGCTCGATGGTGCGCTGGCGTTCCTCGATCGCCCCAATCAGGAACTTGCCCTGCCGCATGCGCTCGAGGATGTACGTGCGTTCCTTGTCGCCCAAGGTATTACCCGCGAGCATGTCCTTGTAAGCGGGCACGAGCCGAAGCTTCGGCACATGGCGATCGTCCATCCCGACCTTCCACCGGCCCTCGTCGTCGAGCTCGACCGTCGCGTCGGGCGTGACCACGCGGTTATCGTCGCGGGCAAACCGGCGGGCGGGGACCGTCTCAAGCTTGGCCAGTTCCGCCAGCCCCTCCCGGATATCGTCCATCTCCAGGTCGAGCTGCCGGGCGCAATCCTCCAGCCGCCGAGCCATCATCGGCTCCCAGCAATCGGTCACCAGACGGGCGGCGGTGGCAAGACCCCGACCGCGCTGTCGGAGTTGGGCCAGAAAGCACTCGCGCAGGTCGCGGGACCCGATTCCCGCCGGATCAAAAGCGAGCAATAACGTGTGCGCCATGACCACCGCCTCGTAGGGCTGGCCGGAACGGAGCGCGAGGGACGAGAGGTCCTCCTCAAGGAAGCCACGCTCATCGAGCGCGTCGATCAGCAGGCGAAGCGCTTCCAGCACGACCGGATCCTCCGAGGCCGTGCGGGCCTGCTCGGCGAGATGCTCGGCCAGGGAGGCCTCGCCCGTGGCCGACTCCATCAGGTGGCGGCGACGTTCCTCATCCTCCTGCGTGTAACCCTGGGAGCGGATCTCCTCGTAGTAACTTTCATCCCAGTCCTCCTTCATGCGCTTCAAGGCGTCGAAATCGTCGTCGCCCAAGGCGAGTTCCCGCGGGCCATCTTCCTCCGGGTCGTCGGCCGCAGGGGCCGAGTCCAGCCGCTCCGGCGAAGTCGGTTCGACCTCCTCCAACAAAGGGTTGGCCGCCATCTCCTCGCCGATCTCGCGCAGCAACTCGGCGGCCGGCACCTGCAGGATCCGCAGGGACTGGCGAAGCTGGGGCGTGAGCACGAGGCCCTGCACCTGCTTCTGAGATTGGTTGATGCCTTGATGGGCCATGGACGCGACAAGATTGGAGCAAAGTCCGACTGGTTTGGCAAAGGGTAACCGCACCCCAATCGGCTTGCCTATGCGGGTCGGGTCGACAGGCTCTAAACGCCTCTCCCTAGGTTACCCCGACTGCATGCGTCACTTCGCCCTTTTCATCGACAACGAGGTCCGCGGACCTCTCTCGGAATACGAAATCCAAGACTTGATCGCCGCCGGTACGGCGACGGCCGAGACTTTGTGCGCGCCGGCCGGGTCGACCGAATGGGAGCCGCTCGCCAATCATTTCACCTTCGGCAGCAGCCTGAAGCTCACCCGGACCCCGGCCGTGGAGAAGACCGACGAGGAAATCGCCGCCCAGGCCAATCGCCTCGACCCGGATGTCCGCCGGGAGTTGCTGATGTATGGTCTGGCCGACGCCGCGACGGTCGACCAGATCTCGCCGGCGCAGGCGGAGACGGCCCTGACGGCGCACATCACGCGGATCAAGGCGCAGCTGAACGTGCATCGCTTCGCCGGCCTCGGCGCCTTCCTCGTCGCGCTCGCGCTGGGAGCCTACCTTGGCCTCGGCGACACGCCCGTCTCCGGCTTGCTCGGCAAGGCCGCCGGCACCTGGGTCAAGGAAGACCCCAAGGTCGCGGAACAAGCCAAGCGGCTTGAGACCGAGCAACGCAACTTCGAGAAACTCCGCAAGGAAGCCGCAGCCGCAGTCTTCGCCAAGCCAGCCGGCGGTTCCCCCGCACGCGCGATGCTCCTTGCACGCCTGCGCGTCAATGAAGCGTCCCTCTTCAGCGTGAAGGGCGAGGTGGATACCACCCCGTTGGCGGCCTTGGTCGGCAAGTGGAACGTGAAACTCGATCCCGCGATCCGCCTCTTCATCCTGCCCGAACCGATGCCGCCCAAGGCGCTCCACCAAGTCGAGGATCAATCCCATGTGCTGGACGCGATCCTGTCGCCCTTGATGGACGATGCCGGCTTCGAAACCCTGCGTCAGGAGACCGTCCGCGGTTTCCCCGACCAACCTGCCCTGCCGGAATCCGCCCGATTGAAGTCCGAAGTGGAGACCATGAAATTGGCCGAGCTCAAGATGATGATCGAGCGCGTCGAGTTCCGCGCCCGCGCCTCCGAGACGGACGCTGGCGCCAACGTCGTCGGCACCCGGGCCCAGCTTTCCGGCAGTTACCGCGATTGGGCACCGAAACTCCGCACCTTTGCCGGCCAGCTCCGCGAGCTACAGAACCGCCTGCAGATCAACGTCAACCCGGCCGCCCGCGGCAAACTCTGGAGCGAGTTCAACGCGGGGCCCGGGGCCGAACTCGCCGCCTGGGTGCTCGGCGCCAACGCCAAGGAAGTCAAAGTCGATGAGAAAGGGGCCTTCGCCGTCGCGGAAACCGGTAAACTGGAGCCCGCCACCGCCGCGACCCGCGTGCTCGTGACGGCGCAAATCAACAATGACACGGTCTACCTCGCCTGGGGCTCCAAGTTCCTCGCCTGCCGCGACCTCGTCAGCACCGAGATCCCCAAGGAGCAGTTCCTCGCCCGCGAGGAGTACAAGGTCGTCGCCAAGACCGTGACCGGCGGACGCCGCTGTGTCGCCAAGGCGCGCGTTGGTGGTCGCGACCTAGCCGCGGAGCGCACCTCACCGCAGTGGCACTTTCTCACCGTGGCCCGGGAAAAAGACTCCGACAGCCTGGTGTTGGCCGTCGATGCCGCGACGTACGACAAGTTCGCCGTCGCCCAGGTCGTCCCGTGCGAGGTGTTGGCCGACCTGCAAGTCTACAGCCGTCCGGTCGAATCTCCGATTCCCGCCCCGCTCAGCGCCGCCGAGTGAGCGGGCCACGCCTCAGCGGCGGACCCAGCAATCCGGTTCCGAGCAGTCGCCCATCGCCGCCGGACTCAGGCGAGTCACTTTGCCGGAGACCGTGTCGACCACGACAATCCAGCCGGTGCTGGTGCTCGCCTGCGTCGCCAGCAAGTGACGGCCATCGGCGCACCAGCTCGCGTGCGAAAGGTTAAGGGCGCTGACCGCCGGGATCTTGGTCACGGCGCCCGCACCGAGGTCGATCAAGCCGAGGCCGAGACCGCCGGATTGGTAGGTGAAGACGATTTGGTTCGGGAAAACGGGATTCCAGCGCGGTTCGGTGCTGTAGTTATATCCCGTCGCCACGCGGGTCAAACCGCCGCCGGCGGTGTTGGCCAAGTAGATGCCGGGATGGCCAAGCGGGCCGCTGGTCAGGGCGAAGCGCGTGCCATCGGGGGACCAGCAGGGATCCGAATCGACGCCCTCCGTGCCGACCGCGAGGCGCGGCGACTCGCCACGCGGGCCCGCGACGAAGATGTCCATAGTGCCCTTATTCGAGGAAGCGAAGGCGATGCGTCCATCGGGACCGCTGCTGGCGCCACCCAGCGCGCCGCGCACGTTGGTGATGACCTTGGCCGCCTCGCCGATACCATTGGAGGAAAGAATTTCCGGGAAACCGGAACGGTAGGAAGTCACGAAATAGACGCGGGCGCCATCGGCCGACCAGCGCGGGCTGTTCGTGGTGCTCTGGTAGTTGGTCAGGCGAAGGAAGCGGGAGCGCGCCAGGTTCGTCACGTAGATTTCCTGCTTGCCGCTGTAGCGCGAGACGAACGCGACCTTGGTGCCGGCGAAAAGCGGCTTGAGCTGCCAGCGCTTCCCGAGTCCCACGACGATGGCATCGGCGACTTGCAGGATGAGGTCGTGCTCATCGCGCCCCTCGACCGAGGTCTGAAAGGCGAACCGCGGGTGATCGCAGGCGGCGGTCGCGGTGAGCGCGGATCGGCTGATGGTCACGCGCGCGGACGCATCGGCTCGCAGGTTGAGGGCGCCGTGCACGCCGAGGGCGGCCCGGACCTGATCGCCGAAGGCCCGGTCATCCGCGACGACGTTGATCGGCACCCCATCGCGTGGCACCACGCCATCGATGCTGCCATCGACGATGACGCGCTCCTGGGCAGGCGCGACGAGGGAAAGACCGAGGGCGGAGAGCAAGGCGAACAGACGCATGGAACGGTAGGGGCGATTAAGAGCGTTCGTAGTTTGACCTAGGTGGGGGCGGGACTTCAATCCTGCTCATGGCACTCGACAAGGATTCCGTCCAGAAGGCGCTCGCGCAGGTCCGCTACCCGGGCTTCAGCCGGGACATCGTCTCCTTCGGCCTGCTCAAGGGCATCGAGGTCACGCCGGAGGGCAAGGTGGCGGTCGGCCTAGCCGTGACCACCGCCGACCCGGAGATCCCCAAGAAGCTCTACGCCGACATCGAGGCGGTCCTCCAGGCGCTCGGCGCCCAAGCGCCCGAAATTGCCATCACCGTCACCGTACCGAAAGGCACCCCGCCGGCGGGCGCCTCCGCGGTCGCCGGGCAGCCGCCCGCTAACGCCGGGGTGGGTCAGGTGAAACACATCATCGCCGTCGCCAGCGGCAAGGGCGGCGTCGGCAAGTCCACTTTCGCCGTTAATCTGGCCTGCGCCTTGGCCCGCTCGCTGACCGAGCAAGGCCGCCCCGACCGGGTCGGCCTGATGGATTGCGATATCTACGGCCCCTCGGTCCCGCTGATGATTGGGGTAGCCGGCCGGCCCCAGATCGACGGGGACGTCCTCCTTCCTCTGGAGAACTTCGGGGTCAAGGTCATGTCCATGGGTCTGCTGATCGACGAGAACGCCCCGGTCGTCTGGCGCGGCCCGATGATCATGAAGACCATCTCGCAGTTCGCGACCAACGTCCGCTGGGGCGAACTGGACGTCCTGCTCATCGACCTCCCTCCGGGGACCGGCGATGCCCAGTTGTCGATTGCCCAGTCGATGGCCCTCAGCGGCGCGGTCATCGTGACCACCCCGCAGACCGCGGCGGTGGCGGTGGCCCTCCGCGGCGCCGCGATGTTCGAGAAAGTCAGCGTCCCCATCCTCGGGGTGGCCGAGAACATGAGCTTTCTGGAGGATGCCGACGGGCGCCGCCAATACCTCTTCGGTCAGGGCGGTGGTTTGAAGGTCGCCACCGCCCTACACACCGAGCTCCTCGGGGAAGTCCCGCTGGATCAAGCGGTTCGCCAAGGCGGCGACCACGGTATCCCGGTAGTCATCAGCCATCCGCACAGCAACGCCGCCCGGGTCTTCAAGTCGGTGGCGCTGACCGTATTGCGGAAACTTGAGACCCCGGCGTGACCGTTCCGTCACCTGGACTTGCAAGATTGATAAGAATCGGTCAGGGTATTGGCCAAGGATGAGAGAAATCGACCAGGAAGCCCCGCAGGACGACGCCTTGGCGGCGCGCTCCTCGCTCTACGCGGAATTCCGGGCCGAGCGTGACGAAATCCTGAAGCACAAGTGGATCGAGTCCGAGAAGGCCGGCCGCGACATCGGGTTCGAGCGGGCCTTGATCGACTGGACCCGGCATCACCGGGCCCGCTGGCGCGCCCAACGCCGCACCAAGGCCTAAGGCCGCGGCACAAGGGATAATAAAAAGGCCGCCCGGTGGGCGGCCTTTTTCGTGCAAAGGAAGCGAGGCTTAGCCCTTGATCTCCTTGTGCAGCGTGTGGCGGCGCAGGGAGGGGTTGTACTTCTTCTTTTCGACCTTCTCCTGGGAGAGCTTCTTGTTGCGGGTGGTCATGTAGCGGGAAGGATTCTTACCTTCCTTGCGGGCTTCAGTGCACTCAATGATAACGATTTCGCGGGCCATGGTTCAGATTGGGTTGAGAGGGTGAGGATTGGGAGGGGGTGAGGGGGTGGGCAAGCCCGAAAAACAAACCGGGCGGCCGATGGCCGCCCGGTTTGAGAAAAAAGGGCCGGAATCAGCCCCACAACCGCTTCTTATGGCGGTTGTTCTTCGAGCGCTTACGGCGCTTGTGCTTGTTCATCTTCAGACGACGCTTCTTCTTGAGGCTTCCCATAGTGTGGTGATGGCTCGCATCTAGGAGAGCCTCCGCCGGACAGTAAAGCCGAAACTAGACCGAAATGCGGGTATCCGCCAGCCATGCGGCGGAGCCCCAAGCCGAGCGTAAAGTGCCCATAATCGGGGCGACATCGCCGTCGCCAGCACCCAAGGCGAAACAAGCGCTGCCACTTCCGGTCAGCCGGAAGCAGAGGCCATGGCGGGACTGCAGCCAGTCCAAGGCGGTCGGCAAGGCGAGGTGCTTGGCGAAGATCACGGCGGCCAGATCGTTGCCCAATTCCCCGGGATCGCCCGCCGGGGCCGCACACCAAGCCGCCAAACGAGCCTCCGCGATCACGGAGTCCTGGTATCGGCCCAAACGGGCGAAGCCCGCGTAGGCCTCGGGGGTGGCGACGCCAAAGGGTGGCTTGATCACCAGCACGCGCTGACCAGCTAAAGCCTGCCGGACCGAGGCGGAGACCGGGGAGAGCCGCTCCCCCCTGCCCCGCATGACCTGCAGGCCGCCTCGAATAAAATATGGGCAATCGGAACCAATCTCCGCGGCCAACACCTCAAGCTCGGCCAGCCCCAAGGGGTCGGGCACCGCCTGATCGAGTAATCGCAACGCCGCCGCTGCGTCGGAACTTCCCCCGCCCAAGCCAGCGCCATGCGGGATCCGCTTGGCCAAACGAAAGGCCCCACGGACGCAAGCGGGGCGCCGACGAGCGTAGGCCTCCGCCGCTCGGAGCACCAGGTTCGTGCCATCGACAGGGAGCGTCGGGTCATCGCACGTTAAGGCGAAGGCCGGCCCTGGCGTGAAGGTCAGTTCATCCGCCAGTTCCAAGCCCGCCACCAAGCTCACCAACTCATGGAAGCCATCTGCCCGCCGTCCCGTGATGGCCAACGAGAGGTTGAGCTTCGCATGCGCGGCGGTGACGAACACGAAGGGAAGATGGGCGGAGCGCTTCGCGGAGGCGAGGCGATTTGGCACCGGCGGTCAGGACCGGGGGTGCGCCTTGCGATGCACCTCCCGCAGCCGCGCGACCGAGAGGTGGGTGTAGATCTGCGTGGTCGAAAGCGAGGCATGGCCCAGCTGCTCCTGCACCAGCCGCAGGTCCGCGCCATTGGCCAGCAGGTGCGTCGCGCAGGCATGGCGGAGTTTGTGCGGGGTGAGGTCCGCCGGCAAACCGGCCAAGGCCAGCTTCTGCTTCAACATCAATTGGACCGCGCGGGGGTGCAACGGACCGCCGCGCGCGGCGAGCAGGAGCGGGGCGCCGCGCGCGGGCGCGCCCCGCAACCCGAGGTAGACCTTCACCGCGGCGACGGCCGTATCTCCCACGGGAACGACGCGCTCCTTGGAACCCTTGCCCAGCACGCGCACCAAGCCCGTGCCGAGGTCGAGATCGCCGCCGGTCAGGCCACAGAGTTCGGAGACGCGCAGACCGGCGCCATAAAGAATCTCCAAAATCGCCTGATCGCGGGCGCGTCGCTCGGGCGTCTCACCGGTCGCCTCGGTGGCCTCGGCGTCGAGCAATGTGTCCGCCTGCCCCTCGGTAAGGAACTTTGGCAAAGCCCGGGGCAACTTGGGTAAGACCAGTCCCGCCGCCGGGGTCGTCGCGATGCCACCCCGCTCCCGGAGGTCCGACAGGAAAGCCCGGACGGCCGAGAGCTGATTGTGAACGCTGCGGCGGCTATGCGTGTTCTGGCGCTCGATGACGAAGTCGCGCAGGTCCCGCGCGGTGAGCCGGGACCAGTCACCGGTCCAGCCGCCATTGGCCTGCATCCACAAGGCGAAGCCCTTCAGCGAGCGGCCGTAGGTGAGGACCGAACGCGGGGCCAAGCGCTTACCCGCCAGTTGACGCTGCAAGAAAGCGGAGACCGCGGCCGATCCCGGCCAACCCGAAGGATCCCCGTCGTCCGCGGACTGGACGGGGCGACGCTTCACACCTGCGGCTTTTTGCCGTGCTCGGCACGAACGGTGATGCCGATACCACCCCGCACCCCGAAGGCGCCGATGACCTCGCACCAAACCGGATCCAAGGCAGCCACCAGATCATCGAGGATCTTATTCGAAAGGTGCTCATGGAACATGCCCTGCTGACGGAAGCTCCAGAAGTAGAGTTTAAGGGACTTGGACTCGACGATGCGCGGTCCCGGGATGTAGCGGATGGTGATCTTCGCGAAATCCGGCTGGCCGGTCGCCGGGCAGAGGCAGGTGAACTCGTCCGTGGTCAATTCCACGGTGTAGTTCCGGCCGACGTTGCGGTTCGGGAAGGTCTCCAGCGTCTGCTGGGGCTTGTTCTGGGTGTTCCCGAGGTGGGAGAGCCCGCTGAGGTCTTGAGGCTGAGTGGCCATGCGTTGAAGCAAGCAGGCGGGCCGAAAGAGACAAGCGGAGAACACCCTTTCGGCCGAAGGAAGCCTGAAACCGGCTTGCGTCAGGGCGGGCGGGCGGTTGCCTTCCCTACACCCACGCGTGCATGGAACCCAGGGCCATCGCCATCCTCGGGGCCACCGGCTCCATCGGCACGACGACCCTCCAGGTCGTCCGGGCCCACCCGACCCTCCTCCGGGTGGCCGGTCTGGCCGCGTTTTCGCGTTGGCGTGAGCTCCTCGCCCCGGTCCGCGAGTTTGGCGTGCGCACCATCGCCTTGGCCGACCTGAAAGCCGCGGCCGAAGCCCGGAGCTCGGGCGAATTCCCTCCCGGCACCCGAATCCTCGAAGGCGAGGCCGGTTTGACCGAAGTCGCCTGCCTCCCCGAAGTCGCGATGGTCGTCTCGGCCGTCGTCGGCACCGCGGGCTTGGCCCCGACCCTGGCGGCGCTCGAAGCCCGCAAGGACGTGGCCCTCGCCAGCAAGGAACTCCTCGTGCTCGCCGGCAAGTTCATCACGGCCACCGCCCGGCGAACCGGGGCCCGGCTGCTGCCGGTCGACAGCGAGCACAACGCCATCTTCCAGCTGCTGCGCGACAAGCCCGCGGCCGACATCGATCGGCTGGTGCTGACGGCCTCGGGCGGGGCCTTCCGCGACACGCCCCCGGACCGGCTCGGCGCGGTCACGCTCGCGCAGGCGCTCAAGCACCCGAACTGGGACATGGGGCCGAAGGTCACCATCGACTCAGCGACGATGGCGAACAAAGGCCTCGAGATCATCGAGGCGCGCTGGCTCTTCGACATGCCGCTGGAGCGGATCGAGGTGGTGGTGCACCCGCAAAGCATCATCCACTCGCTGGTGGCGTTGACCGATGGCAGCCTCCAAGCCCTGCTTTCCCCACCCTCGATGGCCTACCCCATCCAGGATTGCCTGCTCTTCCCCCGTCGCCTGCCCTGCCCCGCGCCGCGGCTGGACCTCTCGGTCGCGTTGACGCTTTCGATGAACCCGCCGGACCCGGCCCGCTACCCCTGCCTCGGGTTGGCCCGCGCCGCCGCCCGGACCGGCGGCACCGCCCCGGCGGTCTTCAATGCCGCCAACGAAATGGCCGTGGCCGCCTTCGTCGAGGGGCGGCTGGGCTTCACCGGAATCGCCGAGCTGGTCGCGCAGACCCTCGCCGCCTGCCCCTCCCGCGAACCGGGCACGCTGGCCGAGGTCCTGGCGGCCGATGGCGAGGCCCGCCGGACCGCTTCCAGGCTCGCCCCCGGGCTCCCCCGGTGAAATAAATCCCCTTCCCTTTCATGGAAAACTTTTCCGTCTCCGACCTCCTAGGCAGCCTCCGCGGCATCTTGCTGGTCGCGATCTTCTTCGGTGGCTCGATCTTCGTGCACGAGCTCGGCCACTTCCTCGCCGCCCGGCGCCGCGGCCTCAAGGTAGAGCGCTTCTCCATCGGCTTCGGGCCGCGCCTCTTCGGTTGGACCGGCAAGGACGGCGTCGACTACCGGATCTCCCTCATCCCGCTCGGCGGGTACGTCGCCCTGCCGCAGTTGGCCGACATGCAAGGCATCGAAGGCGAGACCACCGACGACGCCGAGGCCCTGCCGAAGATTTCTTATACCGACAAGATGATCGTCTCGGTCATGGGCGCGGTCTTCAACATCATCTTCGCCTTCGTGCTGGCGACCATCCTCTGGTTCACCGGGATGCCCGTGCCGGAAGGCAACGGCAGCACCGTGATCGGCTACGTGCCCGAGCAGATCGTGACGGGCTCCGCCCACCTCGCCGAGCTCGGCCTCGGCCAGACCATCCCGGGGCCGGCCTACACGGCGGGCGTCCGCAGCGGGGATAAAATCCTCGCCATCGACGGGCAACCCGTGACGAGCTTCGCCCAAGTGATGGAAGCGATCATGCTGGGCAATCGCCGCGATTCGCAGGAACGCCCGACCTCCACCTTCACCATCGAGCGCGCGGGGAAGACGATGGAACTCATCGTGTTCCCGGCGCGGCTGGAGCTCAACGCCCGCAGCGGCGACCGGATTCGGGTCGCCGGCATCCAAGCCCGCTCCCGCGTGGTGATGGATGAACCGATGCCCGGCTCGCCCGCCGCCCAGGCCGGCCTGAAGAAAGGCGACCGCGTCATCGCCGTCGACGGACAGGCGGTGAATAACGCGGCGGAATTCCGGGAGCTCCTCCGCAAGGGGGGCGCGATCGAGCACCAGTTGAAGGTGGCACGTGGCGATGAGCAGGCCCTCACCCTGCCAGTCACGCCGCGGATCAACACGACCGTGAACCCGGTCAGCGTCATCGCGTACGGCGAAGAAGCCCACCGCCATTCCCTCATCGTCGTCCCCGTCACTAAGGACCTGCTTTCCCGCGACCCAGAGGCCAAGCGCGACCAGTTGATGGTGCTGGGCGTCTCGCCCGAGGACCCGATGCTCACCGAGGCCCTCCGCATCGGGACGATCATCGACAAGGTGGACGGCAAGGAACTCACGGCGATCCGTTCGCTCGAGGACCTCGACAAGGCCGGGGCCGGCGGCCCGCGCGAGCTGACCCTCTACTGGAAGCGCCCCAACGGCGACAGCGGCAACCTCACCTTGACCCACGCCGCCATCCGCCGCGGTAAGCCCGTGGAAGTGGCCCAGATTGGCGCCGTGCTGGTGGCTCGCCCCGACATCGAGAAACGCAACCCCCTCGACACCTGCCTAGGCATCGTGCGTTCGACCTTCACCACGCTACGCCGCCTGTTCGACCGCGACTCCGACATCAAAGTCAACCAGCTGGCCTCGGTTATCTCCATCACGAAAACCTACTATAACATCTCGGAAGACATCACCCGGGTGCTGTGGTTCACCGTCCTGATTAACCTCAACCTGGCGATCCTCAACCTGATGCCGATCCCCGTTCTCGACGGGGGGCACATGCTCATCGCGACCATTCAGCGTTACACCAATAACGCCATCAAGGCGTCGGCCGTGATCATCCTACAGTACACCTTCATGGCGCTGCTGTTCAGCTTGATGGCCTACATCATCTTCAACGACGTCCGGCGCTGCTCGGGCGATAACGAGATGCAGTTGCGGCAACAGATCCTCGAACGCCACGTCTACAAGCCCGCCGAGTATAAGAAGTAAGGGCGAACGCTGGGAGCGGTTGGGAAAATACGAAATAGGGCTAGGGCTAGGGCCCTTGAAAACTAAGGGACAGGGTCAGGAGCAGAGTCAGGGACAGGCACCTGTACTCTTCCCCTGCCCATAAGCATTCCCCCAATCGCTATCCCCATCAGCACTCCGTGCGCTTCAGGTAGGGCTAACTGTCCCCGGTCGGCCGCCGGCATGGGGTCTGGCTTCAGCACGCGTCGCGTGATGGTGCCTGACCCCGTTGCCGGTTTCGCGGCAAGGAATATCGGCCTTCAACACGAGGTCAGGCACGCCATCGCGTCGCGAGGCGAAGCCAGACCCCGTGTTTTGGCCGCGGACGAGCAGGGACGCTCGGCACTACCCCCGCGTTGCGCGCCTAAAGCGGCATCAGCTTCCCTCGACTCAGCACTCTGAACTCGATCCAGCTCTCGATTCAGCACTCCGTGCGCTTCCCCTAACCCTAACCCCAGCCCTAGCCCTCGCGGCCACCAGGCCGCGCGTGCCTCCATTCTTCTCGTCCCCGGGAACAGTTTGGGCCAACTTCCTGTCTTCCTCCCATGGACCTGCCGCCTCCCTCCTCCCGTCGCTCCTTCCTTGGCGCCGCCGCTACCGCTTTCGCCGCCCTCGGCCTACCGAGTGCTCTCGCCGCCGAGAACGCCGCCGCCGCCAAGGCGTCCGGCAACGGCAAGAACAATATCAAGAAGGCCTACATCTACGCCTTCCACATCGGCAACATCGAGGCCTGGTCCATCAGCGATGGCTGGGGCACGTTCGGTAAGTGCGTCTCCAAGAAGATGTGGCCGCCGGAACAGCGTCCGGCGATGACCAAGGCGCTCACCGACCTGGGCGAACGCCCAGACGACGTGACGCTGTACATCAACGTACTCGTCCTTCGTAAGGGCAAGGAAGTCGTCATCGTCGACGCCGGCTTCGGCGCCTACAGCAAGAACGTCAACTGGGGCTGGCTGGCCGACGCCCTCGAGACGATCGGCATCAAACCGGCCGACGTCACCCATGGCCTCTTGAGCCATTCGCACGTGGACCACATCGGCGGCTTCTTCCAGGGCAATAAGATCCTCTTCCCGAACGCGGCCATCCACCTGCTCAAGAGCGAACTGGATTTCTGGCGGGCGCCGAAACCCGACTTCAGCAAGTCCCACCGTACCGACGACGTCCCGGGCCTCATCAAGATGGTGCGCAGCGGCTTCGACGCACTGCAGCCCAACCTGGTCATCCACCAGGACGGCGACCAGCTCCTCGACGGCGCCATCACCATCATCGCCGCCCCCGGCCACACCGACGGCCACGCGATCTACCGGATCAAGGACGGCAAGGACTCGCTCCTGCACCTGTCCGACCTCGCCCATAACCACGTGCTGATGATGCATGACCCTTCCTGGTTCATCGACTTCGACCACAACCCAGAGCAGGCCATCGACACGCGCCGCAAGGTCTTCGCCGAAATCGGGGCGACGCGTGAGCGCGCCTACGGCTTCCACCTCCCCTGGCCAGGCCTCGGCGTGCTCGTGCCGAAGGGCAAGGATAGTTATCTCTGGTCGGCCGAAAGCTGGCGCTGGGACGTCTGAGTTCGTTGACGGGCGCGGGCAAACGGGTTGAGAATGACCCCATGCCCTCGGACTATTGTCCTTCTCGCCACCGCACGGTCCGCCGCCTCACCCGCGTCGTGAACGTGGGCGGCGTGGCTGTGGGCGGGGCGAACCCGATCCGACTCCAGTCGATGACGACCTCCGACACCGAGGATGTCGCGGCGACCGTGGCCCAGGCGATCCGGCTCGCGGAGGCGGGCTGCGAGATCATCCGCATCACCGCCCCGAACAAGGCCGCGGCCATCGCGCTCAAGGATATCCACCGGCAGTTCCGAGCAGCGGGGTTCAACCAGCCGCTGGTCGCCGACATCCATTTCCTCCCGGTCGCCGCGATGGAGGCCGTTGAGCACGTGGAGAAAGTTCGCGTCAACCCGGGCAACTACGCCGACAAGAAGAAGTTTGCGGTGCTGGAGTACACCGACCAAGCCTACGCCGAGGAACTGGAGCGCCTGCACGAGGCCTTCACGCCCCTAGTCCTCCGCGCCAAGGCCCTCGGCCGCTCTCTCCGAATCGGCACCAACCACGGCTCGCTCTCCGACCGCATCATGAACCGCTTTGGCGACTCGCCCAACGGGATGGTGGAGTCCGCCCTCGAATTCATCCGCATCGCGGAGTCCCACGGCTACAAGGATATGATCCTGTCCATGAAGTCCTCGAACCCGAAGGTGATGGTCGAGGCCTACCGGCTCGCCGCCGCCCGCATGGCCGGGCTCGGCATGGACTACCCGCTCCACCTCGGCGTGACCGAGGCTGGCGAAGGCGAGGACGCCCGCATCAAGTCCGCCATCGGCATCGGCTCGTTACTGGCCGACGGCCTGGGCGACACGATCCGCGTCTCGTTGACGGAGGACCCGTGGCATGAGATCCCGGTCTGCCGCGAGATCGTCCGCCGCGCCGAAGACTTCGCCGCGCTCGGCGCCGCTTCTTCGGTCAAACTTCCCGCCGACCCGGCCGACCCGTTCGCTTTCGTCCGTCGCGAGACCGAGCTCATCGCACTTTCCTCGAATTGCCTCGCGGGTTCGGGTGAACTCCCTCGCGTGATTGTCCGCAGCATCGCCGGCCTCGCCGACTGGCAAGCCGCGGCAAAGGAACTCCTCGACGCCCATGCGGCCCAAAGAGAAGTCCGCGCCGAAGGCCTGCTGGTGCGCCTCGACGACCCCGCCCATGCGTCCGGCCTACGCTCCCTGCGCAAGGCCCTCGGACCAGCCCTACCGGCCCTCTTCGTCGAGACGAGCCTATCGCCTGCCGACTTCCCGTTCGACGGCTCCGGGAGCCGTCTGGTGGTTGTTAAGGCGTTCGCCGCCGCCAATGGCGCCGACGTCAAAGCCTGGGGTGAAGCCGTCGTTAAACATGACGCCATCCTTGCCGTCGACCTCGATGGCCCGACGCTCGCGGCGCTCACGAAGGAACTCGCGGCGATTCCCGCCGGCCGGCTTATTCTCACCTCTTCGCAGCCGCAGGACGACCTCCACGCCACTGGCACTTACCGCGAACTCGTCCGTTGCGCTGACGTCGCCCAGCTCGAAGCCCCGCTCTGGATCCGCACGACGGTCGCCAACGCGGTACTTCTCGACGCAGGCTTCCAATCCCGCCTGATCGAGGCCTCGATCTTCGCTGGCGGCCTACTCGTTGATGGCTACGGCGACTTCCTTTCGTGCGAGACGCCGACCTCTTCGGCGAAGTCGCTCACGCTGGCCTATGACATCCTGCAGGGCGCGCGCATGCGCCAGACCAAGACCGAGTATGTCGCTTGCCCGAGCTGCGGCCGCACCCTCTTTGACATCCAGTCGACGACCCTGAAGATCAAGGAACGCACCGGCCACCTGAAGTCCGTCACCATCGCCGTCATGGGCTGCATCGTGAACGGCCCCGGCGAGATGGCCGACGCCGACTTCGGGTACGTCGGCGGCGCCCCCGGTAAAATCAACCTCTACGTCGGCAAGACGCCCGTGAAGTTCAACATCCCCCAGGAAGAAGCCGTCGAGCGCCTCGTCGACCTCATCAAGGAAAAGGGCCGCTGGGTGGAGGCGTGAGCGCGGCCTGATATCAAGGGACAGGGTCAGTCGGCAGGGTCAGGGACAGGCAAGAACACCCCCTGCGCTGAGTCCACGCCTCAGGCAGGGCTGCCCTCCTCGCTCGGCCGCCGGCATGGGGTCTGGCTTCAGCACGCGTCGCGTGATGGTGCCTGACCCCTTGCCGGTTTCGCGGCAAGGAACTTCGGCCTTCAACACGAGGTCAGGCACGCCATCGCATCGCGAGGCAAAGCCAGACCCCGTGTTTCGGCCGCGGACGAGCAGGGACACTCGTCCCTACCCGCGCGTAGCGCGCCTAAATGGGCATCAGCTTCCCTCGACTCAGCACTCGGTACTCAATTCAGCACTCGATTCAGCACTCCGCGCCTACCCCCTGCCCCTCGGAGGGCCGATTACTTCGCTTCCGCCGTCAGCACCTCGATCAACGCCTTTGGATCCGGCAGGCCGTGGGGATGGTGATCGCCGCCTTCCTTGGCCCAGAGCTTCACGCGGCCGCCATTGTCCTGCCAAAGTTTGATGACGAGCGCGGCGTTGTCCTCAAAGGGCACGGTCTTGTCCGCAGTGCCGTGGCACGAGAGAAGGACGACCCCGGCCTTGATGGCCGGCAGGAGCCCTTCGGCGGCTTGCAGGGACTTCGCCTTGGCGTCCTCGTCGTTCGCGAAACCAAACTCGGTCTTATAAAGTTTCCAGTCACCGGCGCTGCCCTTGCTCTGGTGCGTCAGGGCGAACCCACCCGGCCAGGAGCGGATGTCGCACACGCCGTTGTCGAGGTAGAGCACGCTGACTTGGTCCGGGTGCAGGCGCGTCCAGGCATTGACATAGAGACCGCCGCGCGAGATCCCGAGCAGCGCCGGCTTGGCGGAGAGCCCGCGCTTTTCACGCAGGTCGGCGTACACTTTATCCCAGGTCGCCATCGAGCGAGCGGAGCCGAACTGGTTGCTCACGCCGACGTAGACCACGTGCCAGCCTTTCGCGACCAGCCCGTCCTCGAGCGACTTCAGGTGGCCGCCGAACTCGCCGACCCAAAGCCACGGCTTACCCGGGGCGGCTTGATCCGGGACCTTCACGGTCACGGCCTTGCCGTCGATGGTCAGTTTCTCGACCGACGCGGCCGAGGCGACGGCGCAAAACGCCATTCCGAGCAGAGCGAAGAGAAGTCGGGGCATGTCGGAAGGCCTAGAGACAAAGTCCCGGAAGTGCAAAGGAAGACGTGAGGGCTAGGGCTAGGGCCCGTGAAAACTAAGGGTCAGGAGCAGGGTCAGGGAAAGGAACCTGTCCGCTGTACTCGATTCAGCACTCGACTCAGCACTCTGTGCGCTTCAGGTAGGGCTGACCGTCCCCGGTCGGCCGCCGGCATGGGGTCTGGCTTCAGCACGCGTAGCGTGATGGTGCCTGACCCCGTTGCCGGTTTCGCGGCAAGGAACTTCGGCCTTCAACACGAGGTCAGGCACGCCATCGCGTCGCGAGGCGAAGCCAGACCCCGTGTTTCGACCGCGGACGAGCAGGGACGCTCGTCCCTACCTTAAAGGCATCTAGGGCAGCACGCGGTGCCGCCCCTACCCACTCAGCCTCGATTCCTCTTTGCCTCCCTACCCCAAATCACCCTATCTCTCCCTCCTATCCACTTATGAAACCCGTACTCCTAGTGATCCGCGACGGTTGGGGCGAAAACCACAACCCTAAGCACGACAAGTTCAACGCCGTGAAGCTGGCGAATATCCCGGTCTCCCGCGGCCTGACCCAAGACTGGCCCCGCACCGAGATCATGGCCCACGGCCTCGATGTCGGCCTGCCCGTCGGCATCATGGGGAACTCCGAAGTCGGCCACCAGAACATCGGCGCCGGCCGCATCGTCGACCAGGAGATCGTCCGCATTGATAAGGGCCTCACCGACCCGGCCGCCATGCGCCAGATCAAGGCCTTCCGCGGCCTCGTCGAGAACGTCAAGGCTACCGGCGGCGCGGTTCACCTGATGGGCCTCTGCTCCGAAGCCGGCGTCCACTCCACCCTACCCCACCTCTACGCCCTCCTCCGCCTCCTGAAGGAAGAAGGCCTCTCCAAGGTCTTCATCCATGCCTTCATGGACGGCCGCGATAGCCCGCCCACCTCGGGCCTCGGCTACCTCAAGCAGCTCGAAGCGGAACTCGTGAAGATCGGCATCGGCAAGGTCGCCAGCGTCGCCGGCCGTTTCTGGGCCATGGACCGCGACAACCGCTGGGAACGCGTGAAGGCCGCCTACGACGCCCTCACCGGCGCTCCGGCCCCGGAAGCCGCTTCGGCCGCCGAAGCCGTACAGGCCTATTACGACCAGCCGACCGACTCTAATACGACCGGCGACGAATTCGTCCCGGCCACCCGTATCAAGGGCACGGCTTACATCCAGGACGGCGACTCGGTGCTGTTCTTCAACTTCCGCGGCGACCGCCCGCGCGAGATCACCCGCGCCTTCACCGATCCGGAGTTCAAGGGCTGGGCCCGCGCGAAGCTCCTCAAGATCTTCTACGCCACCCTCACGAACTACGAGAAGGGCCTCTGCCCCAACGTCGTCTTCGACAAGCCTGCCAAGATGGTGAACATCCTCGGCGAGTGGGTCGCTAAGCAAGGTGTCGCGCAGTTCCGCACGGCCGAGACCGAGAAGTTCCCGCACGTGACCTTCTTCTTCAACGACTACCGCGAGGAACCCTTCAGCGGTGAAGAGCGCGGCATGGCGCAGAGCCCGAAGGAAGTCTCGACCTACAACCAGAAGCCCGAGATGTCGGCCGCGCACGTCACCGAGATGGCCAAGGCCGCAATCCTTTCCGGCAAGTACGGCCTCATCGTCGTCAACTACGCCAACCCGGACATGGTCGGCCACACCGGCGACCTCGCCGCCGTCTGCAAGGCCTGCGAAGCCGTCGACAGCGGCCTCGGCGTCCTCCTAGCCGCCCTCGACCAAGTCGGCGGCAAGGCTGTCATCACGGCCGACCACGGCAACGCCGACCAAATGTGGGAGCCGGAGGAGAACTGCGCCCACACGCGCCACACGCTCAGCCCCGTCGAGGTCGTCCTCTACGGCGCCGGCTGCAAGACCCTCAAGACCCGCCCCACCGGCCGCCTGGCCGACGTCGCCCCGACCCTGCTCGCCCTCATGGGCCTACCGAAGCCGGCCGAGATGACCGGCGAGTCGCTCATCGCGGGTTGAGCCGAGGCCGGCCGGAACGTGCGGAGATTAGGGACGGGGATCGTCCCATGGAAAACGGCATCAAAGGGGTCCGGCATCAAAGGGGTCAGGCCGTTAGTGAAGAGGGGTGTTAGTTTAGAGGCCTCTTTCGGGCGTTTTAACTAACAGGGTCAGGCACGAACGGCCTGACCCCTTTGGCTGAGGTGAAATCCGGAGGCGCTTGATGAGGTCATGGTAACGGGCGCG
>Ga0209296_1000125_pt1 | contig 64375 bp, 84 predicted proteins | sample S_130206_EF_Meta_FD_187319 | JGI IMG/M metagenome (GOLD analysis project Ga0209296, IMG submission 187319) | Freshwater microbial communities from Lake Simoncouche, Canada to study carbon cycling - S_130206_EF_MetaG (SPAdes) (version 2) | ecosystem: Environmental > Aquatic > Freshwater > Lake ...
AAAATTGAATTTACACTTGGAGAATAGTAGTATGAGTAAGAAATCTAGCAAGAAAAAGACAAAAAAACAAATATTTGTGGTTGAAACCGTAAATACTTTTTATGAAGTGCATTTGGTTGAAGCTTCTAGTGAAGCCGAAGCAAAAGTAATCGTTGAACATAGCGATTATAACGCTTCAAAATGGTTAGGACAACAAATTGCAAATGTTTCCGTGTTCAAAGAGGAAGATATGCCTCGTTTGAAGCAACTTGATTCGTATTTTTTCGAAGGGTATGCTTCGACCACCGAAGATGGTGACTTAATTTACAAAAGACCAGATGGTTCTGTGAATGGCGGCATGCACACAACAAATATTTCTGGATATCTGAAAAATATTCAGGCAGAAGTTTAAAAAGAGCTTGACTTTTACTAAATACTTTGATACAATAACACTATTATGAATAACTTAATACATTTATCGACAACGCTTTGTTCCATGCTCCCTGAGACATGGCAGGCCGCTTATCGCTCACCAAGAAGTGATAATAAAGGCTTTATTGGACGGGTTGGGTTTGTGTAATTAGTTTTCTTAGTAGAAAATCACAAACCCTAGACCTAAAAAATCTAGGGTTTTTTGTTCTTTAAAAATTTGAGTTGTTTTGTTGGCGCATAGTGTAATGGTAACACAGCGGACTTTGAATCCGTTATTTCAGGTTCGAGCCCTGATGCGCCTGCCAAATGGAAGTGTGGCCGAGTCCGGTTTATGGCACTAGTCTTGAAAACTAGCGAACAGAAATGTTCCGTGAGTTCGAATCTCACCGCTTCCGCCATATTAAAACACATTATCGAGGAGCGAGTTCTTCACCATGGGCTCCGACCATAAAGAGAGATAGTGTGTTTTAATATGGAAGATTGGCCGAGTGGTTAAGGCAGCGGTTTGCTAAACCGTCATCCAGAAATGGGTGGATCAGTTCGATTCTGATATCTTCCGCCAAATGTGTGGGTGTGCAACTGAAAGGCGAGGTAGCGGATTGCAAATCCGTATTATGCAGGTTCGATTCCTGTCACCCACTCCATGTTAGTAAATTGAAAACAAAAGTAGTGTTGTAATCTGGCAACAAACAGACTTGACAGTTCGGCCAAAGTCTGTATAATACGATGCATAGATTGAGAAATCAATCAAATGTTCTTTAAAAATTTGAGTTGTTTAATATGCTCGGTTCGTCTATCGGTTAGGACGCTGCCCTTTCAAGGCGGAAAGACCAGTTCGATTCTGGTACCGAGTACCATATTAAATTACATTAGGTTACCAACTCCAGTAGGTGACTTATCTGGTTGAAACACAGGCCGCTGTGAACCAGTTATAAGTTACATGAAGCAATCCGACTGTGCTGGTCTAAGTTGAATCGTAATGTGGAAGTTGTCTTATCGGCAGACGAAGCCGTGAGAAGCCAGATGAAGTTCTGGAACGACAATGACATCCTAGTGTAATTTAATATGGTATCATTGTTAAGTGTTATCAGGGTATCGTTATGGGACGCCATGACTATGCGGGCCTAACTGTGCGAGGAACAGGTCCTGATATAACCGTTATTCGCTTGTGAGTGTTAGCTACATTGTTCACAAATTGACACGATAACACTTAACAATGATAAAGTTTGGGAGTATAACTTAGTGGTAAAGTAACCGGCTTTTAACCGGTAAACCAGAGTTCAATTCTCTGTGCTCCTACCAGTTGAATATAAAAACGAAAATGTGCGATTCGTTCTCTGCAAAGAGTTTAGCAAGGGTTTGATACGGTAATGCCTTCTGTATCATGTAACAGGCAATTCCTTGTTAGCATTAAAGTTTCGGAGAATGAGAAGCATTGGTGACTTCAGCAGACTGTAAATCTGTCCTCCTTCGGGATACCACGGGGTTCGATTCCCTGATTCTCCACCAAATTTAGGTGCGTTCATATAATGGTCATTATCTCGGATTGTCTATCCGAAGATGGGAGTTCGATTCTCCCACGCATCGCCAGTTTTATAGCGGGTTAGAGTAACGCATCCGTCTGGTCTCATAAGCCATGAAATCGTTGGTTCGAATCCAACCTCTGCAACCAAGTTTATTCCAGAGTAGCACAGCGGTAGTGCAGTTGACTGTTAATCAATTGGTCGTAGGTTCGATCCCTGCCTCTGGAGCCATGGTGATGTAGCACAGCGGTAGTGCATCTGCTTCATACGCAGGAGGTCGTTGGCTCGAATCCAACCATCACCACCAAGTTTTGCCCTATTAGTATATTGGTATTACAGTTGCCTTGTAAGCATCAAAACGGAGTTCGATTCTCTGATGGGGCACCAGTTTTTCTCGGTGTAGTTTAGTGGTAAAATTCGTGGTTTGGGACCATGTGTCGGAAGTTCGATTCTTCCCACCGAGACCAATTTGGGGGATTAGTATAATGGGATTACGGCAGCTTTGCAAGCTGTTTATGGGAGTTCGATTCTCCCATCCTCCACCAGTTTAAGTTTACAATAAAGTTTTTTAAGTTTACAATAAAGTTTTTTAAGTTTACAGTCGGTCGTTAGCTCAACGGATTAGAGCACAAGGCTACGGACCTTGGGGTTGAGAGTTCGAATCTTTCACGACCGGCCAAATGAACCCGTCAAGGTAACGCTTGGCTACTATGACCCGTAGGAAGTGAAGTGAGTTCGTTACTCAAGGGTGGTCCCAGTCATACCAAACTGGCGCTGGCAATGCGAGAATGTTCTCTGGTCGGGAAGCGGGTGGAAGGAGTGTGTGATGGGTATGATAGCGTCATACCTTGATGCTCTATAATTACCGCCGCAGAGAACAAGCACTTTAGCCGTGTAGCTCAGAGGAAGAGCAATCGCTTGATAAGCGATAGGCCGACATTTCGAAATTGTCCATGGCTACCAAATGTCTCGCTGGTGTAATGGCAGCATAGCGGTCTCCAAAACCGTTGGTTGGGGTTCGAGTCCCTAGCGGGATGCCAAAATAAAAAAAGGTGATAAAATCATGCGTAAATTAGATTTAGAAGAAGTTAGACAATTTATCGAAGCTCAGACTCCACAAACAAAAATTTATATTGGTTGTGATTCAGAAAGAGTTAAGATAGATAGAGTATGGTACGCAGATTATATTACGGCTATTGTAGTTCACATTAATGGTAATAATGGTTGCAAGTTATTTGGTGAAGTTATCCGTGAAAGAGACTATGACCAAAAACAAAACAAACCTAGATACAGATTAATGAATGAAGTTTATAAAGTTTCGGAATTGTATTTGAAATTGGCCGATGTTTTGGTCGATAGAGTAGTGCAAGTCCATTTGGATATTAACCCAAGTGAAATGCATGGTTCTAATTGCGTTATTCAAGAAGCAATCGGATACATTCGTGGAACTTGTAATGTTATACCTCTTGTTAAACCAGAAGCGTTTGCGGCATCATATGCAGCAGACCGATTTAAAGGATTGAAAGCAGCATGAGTGATGGTGGAAAAGGAAGTAAACCAAGACCGTTTAGTGTAACCCAACATGAATATGATAATCGTTGGGATGCAATCTTCAGTCGTGATTTACCAAAAGAAGATAAATTAGTTTTGCCAATGCCAGGTACAATTGGTGGTGCAAAAATAGTTTTTGATGAAGATATGCCCGTTTTAGAGAATGAAGAAATGTGGTCTCAACGGGTTATTGATAATATGCGGGATTAGTTTAATGGTCAAACGAAACCTTGCCAAGGTTTAGTCAGGAGTTCGATTCTCCTATCCCGCTCCAATAATGCGGAGTTAGTTTAATGGTAAAACGGAAGATTTCCAATCTTCGGTTGAGAGTTCGATTCTCTCACTCCGCTCCAATGGTGTTCTTAGTGTAGTGGTCTGCACCTCTCGCTGTGACCGAGATAGTATGAGTTCGATCCTCATAGAATACCCCATGCCTTGTTAACTCAGCGGTAGAGTAACTCTTTTACACGGAGAAGGTCGGCAGTTCGATCCTGTCACAAGGTACCAAATACGCAACTTTAGCTGATGTGGTCATAGCGGTGGTCTGAAGAACCATTGAAAGAGGTTCGATTCCTCTAGGTTGCACCAAAACGCCTCGGTGATGAAATTGGTATACATGTTAGTCTTAGAAACTAAATCCTGCGGGTTCGAGTCCCGCCTGAGGCACCAATTATGCGGATGTGATGGAATTGGTATACATATCAGACTTAAAATCTGAGTTCTGAGGGTTCGAGTCCCTCCATCCGTACCAAATATCTGGCGATAGTTCAACGGATAGAACAGTAGCCTTCTAAGCTATTAGTCCAGGTTCGATTCCTGGTCGCCGGACCAATTTAATTAAAACAACTCAAATTTTTGGGCCAATAGCTTAATGGTAAAGCAGCCGACTCATAATCGGTCGAGTGATAGTTCAATTCTATCTTGGCCCACCATTTCGTGCTAACTAAATAATACCGATATTGACTTGGTATTGCACTATATTCCACAAACTCTTGTGGTATTCTTTATTATCCCCCTTTAACCTAATTAAAAGAAACCAGAAATGGCTGATGCTATTGTCGCTGGCGCTCAAGGTGCCGTTAAAACATTAAAAGCAGCACAAGAAACGGGTAAGCAATTGGGCTCTGTTATTGCGGATCAACAGTCTGATATGGAAAAGGCTGTTCAACAACAGCATGCTCAAAGAATGAAAGCCAAAGCTGAACAACAATATTTAGCTAACATGGCAGAGTTTAGGGCTTACGAAAAATATCAAAAAGAAAAAGCACAACAGTTAAAAATCGAGCAGTTAAAACAAGATGCTATTAAAAAATATGGTAAAACGGCTTGGGCTGAAATTGAAGCAACAAAAGTAAAAATGGAAAAAGAACGAGCCGAAGAATTAAAATACATGGATAAAGACAGGCAAAAACAAGTTCAAGTTTTTTACTGGTGTTTAACGGCTTCGGCTTTAATAACATATTTTTTCAAATTATACAAATGAATATTCAACCAACACTTTTTGTCATCATTCTCATATTGATTTTAACTTTAATGGTGGTGGAATCAACAGTAAAATAATGCAAAACTAATATGGAAAAAAATAATGGATCCAATTACATTATTTGCATTAGCTAATGGTGCAGTTGCTGCCGTAAAGGCAGGTTGTAAACTTTATAAAGACATTAAAGGTGCCGCAGGAGATATCAAAGATGTTTTAAAGGATTTGGATGACCAATTCCATAAAGCATATGACGGCAAAGGAAAAACACCACCTCCGGCCGCAATCAAACAACTGAATGAAGAAAAAGAAAAAGTAAGAGATTTAAATAGGCGCAGTAACGATACTACAAATATTTACCAAGAAATAGGCGACCATCTCGGAACATACTTTGATAACTTCTACAAATGTATGGCAGTTTTTGAAGAAGAAGAACGCCGTGCTAAAACTGAAGTGTATAGTGGTGATGCTAGTTTAGGTAAAAGAGCATTACAAAGAGTTTTGATGAGAAAACAATTAGCTCAAATGGAAGCTGAATTGCGTGAGTTAATGGTTTACCAATCACCATCAGAACTCGGTGCATTATACACAGAAGTTTTTGAAATGATGGAAGTTATGGGTAAAGAACAAAAGGTTCTTATCGCAAGACAAATGAAAGCTGACCAAGCAAACGCTATTAGAAGAAAAAAGAGAATAGAAAAACTTCGAATCGAATTGGCTTGGGGTGTAGCAGTAATCTTTATTATATTAACGGTACTCTCAATTTTTTCTTGGTTGGTACAAAGTAGAATTGAAATGTATCCACAATATGGAACAGAATGGTTACCAAAAACAGAAGAAGAACGCCGTAGAGAAGCGGGTCCTCATGTCTATATTGGACGATGAAAACATAGCTAATCATAAATAGGCAATAATAAGAATAAAGGGAAAAACTATGGCATTACATGATTCCATTTTAAATATTTTCACTAAAACACCAAAAGACCCTGATGCACCAAAACCAGCACCAGGTTCTAGGTCTGAGCGTGAAGCAAAAATTAAAGACCGAGCAGGTATGGTTATTTCTATATTTGCATTGTTGTTGGCAGTAAATTCATGGTATGGTGGTAAACTATCTAGCACAATATTAAACAATACACTAGGTGCCAACAATACATGGGCACAGTATCAAGCAAAGAATAATCGATTGGTCAGTTATGAGATAGCATCTAAAACAACCAACGATCCAAAACTTAAAGCCGAGTTTAAGTCCGAATCAGAAAGAATGAATTCTGATAAGAAAGAACTTGCTGTTGTAGCCAGAGAAATGGAACATGTTCGTGAAGAAGCTAAAAAAGGATCACCATGGATTGGTTATGCCAACACCGCATATCAATTAGCGATTGTTGTATTATCTGCGAGTATTCTTGCGGTTAGTATGCCTATGTTTTGGGGTAGTTTTGTTGTTGCTGGAGTTGGTCTTGTTTTGAGTGCCAATGGATTATTCCTTTGGTTTTAAATGGTAGAAGTTTTACTAAGTGCTATATTATTAACACAAAAACCTGTTCCAAATCCCGAACCTAATAGACCAGAATCACATCGTTGTGTAAAATGGACTTGGCGAGGCGATGTATATGAACGAAAAGTGTATTGTTTAGAATGGGTGAAAAAAGATTGTTCTAAACGGTTGTATAAAGAAATTTGTAGTAAAGAGTAACAAATGATTGACCCAATAACGGCACTAGCAGGCATACAGGCTGCTGTTGCATTAATTAAAAAAGTTTCAAAGACCGTAGATGATGTTTCGTCACTTGGTCCAGTTCTTGGTAAGTATTTTGATGCCAAGAGTAACGCAACCAAAGCGGCAGTTGAAGCGAAGAATAGTGGCAAGAAATCTAATATGGCTGCCGCAATTGAAATTGAAATGGCATTGGACCAAGCGGTACAATTTGAAAGAGAGTTACAACTCTTATTCATGCAAGCCGGCAAAATAGATGTTTGGAATAAAATTAAGATGAGAAGTGCGGCAATGGATGTTGAAGCTGCACACGAAGTAAGAAAAGCAAAAGAAGCCGAAAAGAAACGAAAAGAACAAACCGAAGAGGCAATTGAATTAACTCTTGCAATAATTATTTCAATAGTTCTACTTGTTGGTCTTGCTTGGGGTGTATATGAATTGGTTGATTATTGCCAGTCTATCAAAGGCGGATGTAGTCGATGAAACCCGAATACGAAGTTTTTGATTATAAAAAGAATTTTGATATATTATTAAAAATATTCTGTTATGTTTTTGTTGGATTGTGGTTAGTTGATGGATTAAAATTTCTTCCATGATTTGGTTGAAAAAACATAAAGGAAAATAAAATGGCTGAAGAAAACAAACAGGATCAAAAAGGTGCATTTATTGAAAAATTACTATTTGCACTATTACCACTACTAATTGGTAGCACAGGTTATTTGATTAGTGCATTAGGAGCATTACAACATGATGTTACGGTATTAAATGCAAAAGTTAGTTTGGTAGTAACAAGCGACAACAAACAAGCATCGAACACAGGTGCTGAATTGGCTCGTGAAAAATTACGCCAAGATTTAACTGAAGCAATTCAACGCAATAGAGATGCTATTCAAGAGAATAGATTACACATTGCTATACTTGAAGAAAAAACTAATATTGCTAAGAAAATTAAGCCGTTAGAATCACCAACTAAGAGGGACTAACATGGCAGAAGAAATTAAAAAAGACGAAGATTGGATGCAGAAGAAATGGCGTCCAGCAATGGGTTGGATGTATATGGTTGTCTGTATGATGGACATGGTAATATTTCCAGTATTGTGGTCGCTATTGCAAACAGTAACGCATACACCAATTACCCAATGGAATCCTTTAACACTACAAGGCGCCGGATTATTTCACTTGGCAATGGGTGCTGTTTTAGGTATTGCCGCATTTGGTAGAACACAAGAGAAGATTGCGGGTTCAGCAAACAATATATCCACACCAAGTTTGCCATCTGCACCTATGATGCCTGCGCCAGTACCAATGGCACAACCATTCTCGGCACCACCATCATTCTCGGCACCGGTTGCAACAGGGTTTGGAGGCAAGACAGCACCACCGCCTGCATACCAACCAGAACTATGATATACTAGCGGTATAAATTCTGCCATTTAGGCAATTAACCTAGGTGGCAGAAATTACCTGACTACATATTGACATGTAACTCAAAGTAAGTTACAATGTATTGTTTGAAAAATTATGGAATTTTAAAATGGCAAGAATGATTGATGCGAATATAGTATTTGCTGGACAAGAACCCAAATTTTCGGGTGAATTGTCCCAAAGTAACTTGATGCGAACTCTATCTTGGTACGCCCAAAATAAAGATAATAAAGATTCATACAAGTATGCTTGTGATTTTATAAAAAAGAATCACAAGTTGGATGTATCTTCAGTAATCAAGATTCAATCTCCCACCTTCGGATTTGTTTGTCGAATTCTTTCGAATGGTGGAACTTTGCCTGAAAAAAATCAAATATGGGTTAATGAAGAAATAGAAAAACTCAAAGACCTGATTAAGAATAAAAAAGAACCTGTTGTTGATATTGAAGAACCTGTTGTTAAAGTTGCCGTTCCTAATATTCAAGACCGATTGCGTGAGAAGGCATCTGAGTGCGTAGGTGAACTAGAAGGTCAATTAGATGATTTGATATTGTCTAAGTTTTCTGCCGATTTATCTCCGTATGGATTGATGCATGGTATGGAGATTAAAGGTGTGCATACCAAACACATTTCCGAGTGGTTTAAGAAGCGGAGAATAGAATTTGATGAGGTGCTTCATACTGATGATCCGCAAATCAAGGAAGGTTATTCCAACTTCACTAAACCGCAATTGAAAAAGTTGATTGGTTGGTGTGACCAAGTTATCACCGATTGCACTAAGATATCTGGCGAGGCAGTTAAGTCTCGTAAACCACGCAAACGCAAAACAAAGACGCCTGAGCAATTAGTTGCAAAAGTGAAGGTGTTGGATAAATTTGATGAATTGAAATTGGTATCAATACCAACAAAAGAGATTATTGGTGCAATGCAACTATGGGTGTATAATACCAAAACACGAAAACTTGGTTGTTATCACGCCATTGATGCCGATGGACTTTCAGTAAAAGGTTCATCTTTGAGTAATTTCAATGAAAGTAAATCGGTAAGTAAGACACTTAGAAAACCTGAGGCAACATTGCCTGATGTAGTAAAGGGTGGAAAAGTGTTGTTACGGAACTACATGGATGGTATTAAAGCAGTAGCAACAGGCTTGACTGGAAGACTAAATGCTGATACAATACTGATTAGAACTCTTAAATGATTATACATTATGAAAATTGCACTTGCCTCCGATGTTCACCTAGAATTTGGTGACCTCAATCTAAAAAACGAACAAAATGCCGATGTGTTAATTCTCAGCGGCGATATCTGTGTGGCTGCCGACATTGGTAGACCAGACAGCGACAACATGTTTGACGGCGCTCGTAGTAGTCGTATTGCCGATTTCTTCAAGCGTTGTTCATTCCAATTTCCGCATGTAATTTATATTATGGGTAACCATGAACACTATCATGGTGACTTTGCTACAAGCGGAAACAAATTAAAATCAATGTTAGAATCTAATATGTTGAGTAATGTTTATTTACTTGACAAAGAATCAAAAGTTATTGACGATGTTACATTCATCGGTGGTACTCTTTGGACTGATATGAACAAAGAAGATGGAATGACCATGCAACATGTTAGTCGTAGAATGAATGACTTTCAAATTTGCAAAAACAGTTTAAGACAAGTCAGTTACAGAACCTTTGAAGAAGATAAAGCAAAGTTCCATGAGAGAGATGCTTATTTGAGTCCGCAAGATGCGATTGACGACCACAAGAAAATGGTTGATTACATTCAGACTGTAATCGAAGGTAAGTTCAACCAAAAGTTTGTTGTTGCGGGTCATCATGCACCAAGTCGTTCTTCTACACACCCTCGTTATAAGAATGAGTTGTTGATGAATGGTGCATACAGTAGTGATTTGAATGAGTTTATTCTTGCACATCCACAAATCAAATTGTGGACACATGGACATACACATGAAGATTTTGATTACATGGTTGGTTCTACTCGTATCGTTTGTAACCCCCGTGGATATATCGACTACGAAGAAAGAGCCGAAAAATTTGAATTAAAATATATGGATGTCTAAAATGAGTTATGCAAGATGGTCAAATTCTTGTTGGTATGCATTTTACAATGTCAATGGTAAGTTGTCTTTGTGGTATGACATGCAACATACCTTTGACATTGATTTTGAAGATTGTAAAGAAATGACAGTTGAAAAACTTGTTGAAATTTACAGTTGTACCGAAGAACAAGCAGAAGAAGCAATGAAATATGTTGCTTCTTTCCTTGAAGATTACGATCCAAAGGATAGTGAAGAATATGAGAAAGAGATATCTGAATTTTTGAAAAAAATGGATGATAAAGATTATGAATTAGGCACTTTAGAAGATGCTGATGAATTTGCAAGGAAAAGAAATGGACTATAATCCAGACAAGTGGTTAGTTGTTAAGATTACAGGAAAAGATACACCACCAGTCCATAAAGTTTTTGCTTGTTGGTATGGCGGATATCTCGATGGTGATTCTTGGAAACTGAATAGTGGAATTACTAAAGTATCAGAGACTAATGAATATTTTTTCTTTGACGGTTCTAGTGGTTCGGTTTATTCGTGTCTCAAAGGTTCTTATGGGACAAACTTATATGGTCAAGGTATTCTCCAGAATATGATTGATAAAGTTGAAAAGGCGGGTGGAAAAATAGAAATTCTTCCTGAGGAAACTAAGTGGTTGGAGATTGATTATGCGTAAAGAACTAGATGAAGCGTTGTGTGCAAAGTATCCAGAGATTTTTAGAGACCGCAATGGCGATATGCGAACCACGCTAATGTGTTGGGGATTTGAATGTGGTGATGGTTGGTATAACATCATTGATATTCTTTGTGGTAAATTGACTAGTGAATATCGTGGCGCAAAAAGTCGTTATGAACATCTTATGAAAGTTGGTGTTGGTAATGTTCTTTATGGAACAAAAACAGTAACACAAGAATCGATTGATGCGGCCAAATTGACAATGGATGAGGAAGTATTGAAAGTTCCTGTTGCCGTTCAAATTAAAGAAAAGTTTGGTGGCCTTAGATTCTATGTTCAGGCTGCCACCGATAAACACTACAATTACATTTCATTTGCAGAGAGTATGAGTTATCGTACCTGTGAACAATGTGGTGCACCTGGTAAAACATATACAGATGGTTGGCACAAAACTCTATGTGACATTCATGCAGAAATGTCTGGTTACGAAGAAGAATATGAATCCGATGAGGAGGACGAATAATGTTTTATGGTAAAGACTCTATTGAAAATCAATTCGATCCACTCTTAAAGAAGTTGGAAGAACAAGAGTTGTTTTTGTTTGAACCAATTCCAAGTTATAAGTTAAATGAAAAGTGGACTGACGAATTCCGTATTCGTGATGGACACACTAAACTTGATGATGGTTCATGGGTGACTATACATAAAGTGACCACATATGTCCAATCGATTCAAAAAAGTGTTACCGATTTATATGAACAGAATCAAAAACTTTATAAAGAGTTGAATATTTTAAAACAACAAAAGCATGAAATGGAATATGGCTTGAGAGTTGCTCAAAAGTCATTGAACAAAGCACTAAACATGAAAGGCGAACATGACAATATTTCTGAATGATGAACGGGATTACACACCTATTATTGAAGCGTGGGTGCGAGAGTTTTTCTGCACCATGGATGAAGATGATGATTTGCAACCAGGTAACAATTCTGGTTATGCACCCGAAGGTGTAAAAATCATTTTTGATGGATATGGTGATTTAGAAACTGATGATGAATATGTTGAAAATGGTAATAAATCATATATGTCATTTGCGGTATTTGTCCATAAAGATTCATTGACCGAGGATTTTCCTCCACATGAATTGACACCATGGGCATTGATTCACAGACCAAAAGAAGAAGTTTGCATGTGGGTATGGTATGATGTTGATTCTGATGAAATGGAAGTTATACCTTTCGAAGATAACAATTCTACCGAACTTGACCATGAAGTGGTTTACGATTTGATATTTAAAATTGCAGAGCGTGATAGTTATGAACCAACAACGGCAAAGTTAAGTACCGATGAAAATGGTAAGGCAAACTGGCCATTCCCTAAGTGAGTAAGTTTGCCTCACTACTAACGCATTTTGCGATACAATAACTATATTATGATTATATTCGACTTCAATCAGGTGGCAATCTCCAATCTCATGGAACAAATCGGTTCGTCTAAGACTGCCGTGGACGAAACATTGGTTCGTCACATGATTTTAAATACGATTCGTACCTATGTTAAAAAATTCAAAGAGACTCACGGTCCAGAAATTATTATTGCTTGCGATAGTAAGAACTACTGGCGCCGTGAAATCTTTCCACACTATAAAGCAGGTCGTAAGAAAGCTCGTGAGTCCTCTGGTCACGATTGGGGTAGTATCTTTGATTGTCTGAATAAAATCCGTGATGAGTTGAAGAATCATTCTCCATATAAAGTGATTGAGATTGAAACTTCTGAGGCGGATGATATTGTTGCCGCTCTGGTGCAAAAGTATTCGGCAACACAGAAGATTATGATTCTTTCCTCAGATAAAGACTTTGCTCAATTGCAAAGATATCCTAATGTTGAACAGTATTCACCCATTCTTAAAAAATTCATTAAAGAACCACTACCTCTTGCACAACTGAAACAACTTATTATTCGTGGAGATAAAGGTGATGGTATTCCTAATATTCTTAGTGCTGATGATTGCTTTGTTACTGCGACTAGGCAGAAACCGATAACTGAGGCTAAAATTATCGGTTGGATGAATCAAGAACCAAAAGAGTTTTGTAATGATTTGATGTTGCGTAATTTCTCACGGAATGAAACACTTATTGATTTAACAAAAATACCTGAGAACTTAAAAGAAACGATACTACATACCTATGAGAACGCAAAAGGTAAATCTAAACAGGAGTTTATGAATTACATGATTGCGAACCGTCTCAAAAACCTAATTGAAGTGATTGATGAATTCTAATGATTGAAGCTAAACTATTTTCGGAAATTTTTGAAGAATTTTCCAATGCGGAAACTAAACAAGACCGCATTGCAGTATTAAAAAAATATCGTCATCCAAGACTTGTCGATTTCTTGGAATATGCATTTAATAAGAATATTATTTTTGATGTTCCTATTCCCACTACATATAGACCTGCACCAGAACCTGCGGGACTCAATATATCGTACCTAGACCTTGAAGTGCCTAAAATGTATCGATTTATTGTCGGTCATCCAAAGCGTGTATCTGATATCCCTCCAGAAAAACAAACAAAAATTCTTACCACGGTTTTAGAAGCATTGCATCCTGATGAAGCAGAATTGTTAATCAAGTGCATTAAGAAAGACCTAGGTATCAAATTTCTCACAACTAAACTAATACAAGAAGCTTATAATTAATTATGAAAGTTGCTGTGGTAACGCCAACGATTGGTTCAATGCATCTTCAAAAATGCATCGAATCGGTCAACAATCAAACATATAAAGATTTAACCCATTATATTTTTATTGATGGGTATGACCATAGAAAAAAAGTTTTTGATACATGTGAAGGTGCATCCAGAACTAAATTTGTAATATTGGAAGATAATGTTGGTAAAGGTTGGTATGGACACCGTGTTTATGCCGCATGTTCTTTTTTAGTGAACGCTGATGTTATATGTTACCTCGATGAAGATAACTGGTTCGACCCGTGCCACATTGAGAAACTGATTAAGAAATTGCAACAAGGTTATGATTGGGTTTATTCGTTAAGGAAAATTTATGATAAAGATGGAAACTTCATTTGTGAGGACGATTGCGAATCTTTGGGCAAGTGGCCTGTGTATTTTGATCCCAATGTCAATCATATTGACACATCTTCATTTGCCGTTAAGCGTGATATTGCTACTCGTATCGGTCATGCTTGGTACGGGCAATGGGGTGCAGATAGGCAGTTTTTTTACAACTTAAAACAAAACTTTCCAAATTATGATTGTACCAACAATCACACTATGTGTTATCGTCTGGATGGAAATGAAAATTCTGTCAATAAAGAATTCTTTGAAGAAGGTAACAAAATACAGAAAATGAAATATGGTGAGAATTTCCCATGGAAGAATCCCTCGAAATATACTACGCAAATACTCGAACCGATACAAATAGGACCTGGAATACAATTGGTATGAAAACTGCATTGATAACAGGTGCTTCAGGCTACCTTGGTTCACACTTGGCCAAAACACTTAAAAAATCAGGATGGAAAGTTGTTGGTTTAGATATTGAACACACCAACAATGAATACCTCGACCTTTTTTATCCATGTAATGTAACTGATAAAGAATCACTAAATCATCTTTTCGATAAAGTAAATATTGATACTGTTTTTCACCTTGCAGGAAGAATCGAAGTTGGTGAATCAGTAAAATTCCCAACCACATTCTATCATAATAATTCATCTGGTACAAACACACTACTTGATGTTATGAAGTATTGGGGTGTGGAAAATATCGTTTATTCTTCAACCGCAGGTGTCTATGAAACAAAGACCGATGCGATTAAAGAAAACGATAAATTAAATCCTTTCAATAACCCATATGCAGGTAGTAAGTATTGTGCGGAACTGGCAATCAAACAATCAGGTTTGAACTATATTATCTTCCGTTACTTTAACCTCGCAGGTGCGGATCCAGAGAATGAAATGGGTGAATGTCATCAACCTGAGACACACCTAATTCCTCGAATTCTCCAAAATCTAAATAATTTCACAATTTATGGAAACGACTATGACACACCCGATGGTACTTGTGTCAGAGACTATGTTCATGTAAGTGATGTTGCCGAAGCACATTTATTGGCCGGCGAATACCTTTCAAAACACAATTCACCGCAGACTATTAATTTAGGAACAGGCAAAGGATACTCGGTACAGGAAATTGTTAACCTTGTCCAAAAGATTACAGGCGAGAAAGTAACTTATCGGTATGAACCTAGACGGGCAGGAGACCCTCCGTATCTATTTGCCGATATCTCTTTTGCCTCAGACATATTGAAATACCGACCTAAGCATGATATAATCTCTATTATACAAACAGCTTACAATTGGCAAAACAAAGATGACAACTAAAATTCGGGAAGATTCTGCTCTAGGTGCAGATGATGTAATTGGCCTCGGTCTACTCAAAAACCACATCCACATTCTCAATGGCGATATCGATGAAGAATCGATTGCTGAGGCCGTGAAGTGGGTTATTTTTGAAAATACTGATGACCGTGAAAAACTCTTAACTCTCTATATCAATTCAGCTGGTGGCAATCTTTGTGATGCCTTTGCGTTGATTGATATAATGCGTAATTCAAAACATTCAATTCGCACAATTGGAATGGGTAATGTAATGAGTGCAGCCTTTATGATTTTTGTAGCGGGAACAAAAGGTGAAAGATACATTGCTAAGAACACAAGTATTCTCTGCCATCAATTTTCAGAGAATACAGAAGGTAAGTATCACGACCTTAGAGCATCATTGCGTGAAAACGAAAACATGAATAACCGCATGGTTGATTTAATCAAAGAATGTACCGATTTATCCACTAGAGTAATTAAGACCAAACTTCTACCGCCAAGTGATGTGTGGTTGACTGTGGATGAAGTAATAGAACTTGGCATAGCAGACCATATTTTTTAATGCGGTGAGGTAAAATGTTATTGGGTAAGAAAATCTACAAGCCAATGAAAACAAAGTTTAAGAGGCATGAAGATAATGAAACGATTAAACAACAAAAGAAGCGTCAACAAGATAAGACCATTTATCGATTGTTGAGACAAGAGAAAGAAGATTATGTCAATTAGAAAAATGCTACAAGACAAAATCCGTGATTTAGAAATTCAAATTTCAAAAGCACAAGGTGATAAAAAAGACCTTGAAGAAGCGTTGATGAAATTGAAGCTTCAAGATTTTGAAGAAGAATTACGGGAAGACCCTCAGCAATTGTTAAAAGGATAACAATTTGACAAGTGTTGTTTTTTAGCAACACAGCTGGTTGACAATTCGCTCAGGCTATGATAGGATTGCCGTATGAGTGAAATTCTTAAAGAAACTACGGTATGGAATTGCGATTTCCAGGCAAACCATACTTACTTGCTCGACAATAAAGGCAAGATTATCGCCCATGCAGTAAATGGTGGTGATACGATAATGATATCAAAATCTGGAAATATCAAATTGGACAAACGGTATAGAACCTTTGTTCGGTCAAATCATTCTGGTTTGGCAAAACTAATAAAAGCGGAAAAACCAGAAATTGGTGTTCGTGTCTTTTTAGTAAAATCCAAAGAAAAACAATATACCGTGGAACTATCAGGATTCACCTATTCCTGCACCTGCACTGGTTATAATTTTCGTGGGAAATGCAAACATATTGACGCTGTTGCTAAAAAACAACACTTTCCTACTATGTTGCCTAAAAACAACAATGCCGTGGCGCTGTCTTGACAATTAGGCAGATTGCTAATATAATTATTCCATAGATTGAAAAAAGGACATATTATGACAGAATTTGAAAAGAATTGCTACGGAATGACCGAAGCAGATATCCGTGACCAATACATGAGTTCCATAACCGCAAAATTATCTGGTTTGGAAATGGTTGTGATGGGCATTTTATCTGATTCTCAGGAAATGCTAGAGCGTGATTATTTCACCAAAGACCATGTTCGCAAGCAATTGAATATTGCTAAGTTTATTTTGTGCGAAATTATGGATACTGAAAAGGTTTAATTATGTTTGATATTAATGATTTTGTTTCCGATTCTATGTATATGCTTAAGCGTTATTTTCAAAATGACGATACTATGCAAAAGCTAGAAGCGTCCATCCGCAAGAACCATGTCCGTGACGGATATTTTTCAATGGATGGTTTGTATGACGATTTTTGTGATATCTTGCAAAGCAAGGAACAAGGTCGCCGTTTTTATAATATGATTGTAGGTGCTTAATGAAAAAAATTGATGCTTTTGTGGTGACCTCTGTGGTCAATAATTTGATTAATATGTCCGATGAGGACTTGAATAAAGTTGCGGTTCTGTTGGCGAAATTTCCCAACGGTGAAAAGTTGGCAGACCAGATTGGTTTTGCCTTGTTTGATTCGCAAATTGTTGAAAGTGAAACGGAGTCGGTATGATTAATTTTATAATTGGTTTTGTTGGTTTTCTTTTAGTGTTTGGTTCTGTTGGTGGTATGGAAACTTCTACCGATTCTTCCTTCAGTATTCTTGCCACACAATTACTTTGTGCGGTGATAGGATTGGTAATGATGTTTATCGCCACTTCAAATATTAAAGAATGATAATTTATACCCATCAAAAATCTAAAAAGAAAAAGCGAGCGACCGCAAAACAGCGAGAGCTTCGTGATTCTTGGGAACAGTTACTTAAAAAATATGAGACAAAACCTATGGTCTCGAAAAGTGACAAAAAAGTATATTCTCAACCAAAACCATTTGTGCGTGAAACACCTCATTATCCAAGTTTGGAAACAATGCAAGGTTCCTGCACGAAACCAGTTCATGGTAAAGTCTATACAGGTACCGCAATGATTGGTATTGGTACTTTGCATAAGTCTAATGCTGTGCCAATTTTCAATGCGGAAGAAGCGTTGGACCAAGCAAAAATGCGTAGGTAAAAAGTGTTACAAATCAATAGGTTAGCAAGTGTTGTTTTCCCGCAACAAACCATGCCTAGGCTGGTTGACAATTCGGCACTTTGCTGATATAATACTCCTATGATGATGAAAAAGGCGACTATATTATGAATTTACTATCTACTGGAAACCCTAAGATTTTAAAAGGTCTAAAGTCAGGTTACAATACCTACATTTTACACCTCGCACCTGCTGACTTGTCTGGTTACAATACTTGTCCAAAAGCAACCGCTGGTTGCAAATCTGCTTGTTTGAATACTGCTGGTCGTGGCGGTATGTTTAAAAAAGGCGAAACCACTAACGCTATTCAAAAAGCACGAATTCGTAAAACCAAAATGTTTTATGAACAGCGCCAAGATTTTATGCTTGCTCTGAAAAAAGATATTGAATTGGCAATCAAGCAATCCAAAAGACTTGGTTTGATTCCTGTAATTCGTTTAAATGGTACATCCGATTTGTCATGGGAAAAATATGATATGATTCCTGGTCAAAATGTTTTCGAATGTTTTCCCGATATCCAATTTTATGACTACACCAAAATTCTTGGTCGTAAAGTTAAAGGAATTGCCAATTACAATTTGACATTTTCTGCCGCTGATGGTAATGATGCCGATGTTTATTCTGCCATTGCACAAGGTTACAATATTGCTACTGTGTTTGGTTTGAAGAAAACCGAACCGATGCCAGAAACCTACATGGGTCGTCCTGTGTTTAATGGTGATGAAAGTGATTTGAGATTCTTGGATCCAAAAGGCGTTGTTGTTGGTTTGTATGCCAAAGGTAAAGCGAAAAAAGATACCTCTGGTTTTGTAAAGTATCCTACATTTATGTTGAAAGCTGCTTAAAATGCAAATTGTATATGAAAATCAAAAAAGTGAATATGGTCGCCGTGAAGTTTTTACTCGACATGGTGGTGCTTATGACCGTGGTTCTGCCGATGCTTATTATCATCGGCCTCCTGAACCGCATTATTTTACTGGTGACACATACAGTTCCACAAAAATTGAAAAAGTGGATATGAGTGGTGAAGAAGTTGCCGCTTACATGGCGGGTTATAATGAAACTTATGATAGAAAAGATTGGGGTTAAAATGGTAGTTACTGAAAAAGAAACGGTGTTCCAATATTTGGATGACCTGCGTGAAAGTGGTCAAGTGAATATGTTTGGTTCGGGTGTGTATATCCAAGAAGCGTTTGGTTTGACCCGATACGAAGCAAGAGATGTGGTTTTGGAATGGATGAAAACTTTTGGAGAAAGAAAAAATGGGAACTCGTAGTTTAACTTTTGTGTATGAAGGTAATTCACCTATCATCAATATGTACCGTCAATTCGATGGTTATCCATCAGGTCACGGCGCAGAACTCGCAGAATTTTTAATGTCTGGTGAAATGGTAAACGGTTTCTCAGATAAAAATGCTAAACAATTCAATGGTATGGGTTGTCTTGCGGCTTCGATGATTGCACATTTTAAAAATAGTGTTGGTGGTTTCTATATTCATGCCGTGACTGATACTGATTGTTTTCAAGATTATGAATACCATGTTTATGAAGATAAAGTGGTTGTGAAGAATCCAACCGAAGTGATTTTCTCTGGTTCTTGGAAAGAATTCTTATCTTTTTCCACAAAAGGAGAAAAAGATAATATTGAATCTAAAGCTGTGTATGGTACTTAATGGAAAAAATATGACTACCACTCTAAAAGATTTTAGGTCTCCTCCTTGGTTTACCTCATTGTATAAAGATATACCAATATCCAAATACTCCGAAAAAACCAGGAAATTGATTCGCAATGTAGTAGGGCAACCTGTGCGATTCAAGTTTCGTGGACCTCGTCCAGCGAAATACGGCAGGTCGGCAACAACCCGCCAATCTGGTTGCCTGAAGGAAGATGCGGTAACATTCACAGTCTATACTCGGCAATAATACGATATGGCACTTGACAATTGTTCCGTTCTATGTTATACTGTTATTTCTAAATTGATAAAAGGAGTTTTATATTATGGCTCGTGGTAAATCTGATAAACTTGCACCGTTTCAAAAATTGATGTTGATTATGGCATCTGGCAAAGCCGTTACTGTTGATGAAATCGATGCCACTCTTGGCAAAGAAATTCACATGTATCGTTTGTCAACCTACATTTGGTTGATGAAAACAAATGCCAATGCTGTCGTTAAGGCAATCAAAGACGGTCGTAAAATCACGGCGTATCAACTAATGAATGTTGACGAAGTGAAGAAGTACCTAGACCGCAATGGTGTTACTAAGTCTGGTTTCAAACCTGGTCAATCAACAAAGATTGTCAAGGCTAAAACAAAGGCCGCACCTGTTGCGAAGTTAAAAGATTTGAAAGCAGAACCTGTTGCTGATGAAGTGATTGATACTACCGATGATTTGGTAGTGACAGAAATTACTCCAACACAAGCAGCTGCTTAATCAACCAGTTAAAATGGGGGAGTTGCGAGACTCTATGGCGAGCAGTCAGTCAGATGCCGGGTTTTCGAACCTTCAAAATGGATCGTGCAGTCAGTCTCATAGATGCAGAGTCCGCTCATTCTTAAACAACAGCGACTGTCGGGAGACAGCCAGCGTGCCCCTTATCTCTAGTGAAAGAAAATGAACGAAATACATGAACGATTGAAGCAACAAAGGTTTCGTTTAAGTCATCATGTGTGGCAAAAACGACATTTTGATCCATCTAAAAATGAAGATATATCTGAATTCAAATATTTTTTAGATAATCATAGATGGCAAGACCGTTGTCCTTTTATATTAGAATGGCCGCATTTGTCCATTACTGATATGATTCGAACACGGTTGATAGATGAACATATTCATAGAATGTTGAAAAAATGAATAATAAACAAAATGAAATTTTACTGATTGCACAGGAAGAATGTGCAGAAGTTACACAAGCTATCAGTAAGATATTTCGATTTGGTTTTGATTCTGAATACGAAGCTAAAACCAATCGTCAAAGATTGACCGAAGAACTTGGCGATTTGCTTTGCATGATTGAGTTATTAATTGCAAATGGCGTAGTTGATGAAATGAGTGTCTATAATGCCAAAAATGCTAAAATGGCTAAACTTGCAAAATGGTCTAATATTTTTGATAAAGAGTAAATTATGGAATGGGTTTTAGTTATTTGGTTGGCATCTGCAAACAACTTCACAATATATGAAAAATTTCAAAGTGAAGAAATGTGCTTGAATAAACAAGAAACGGTTCAGAAAGCTTTGAAGCAAACAGAATCGAAAATGCAAACAAATTGCCAAAGGCGAAAACCTGGTGATGTATTTAAAAAAGGTGATGTAACTGTTGCAAGGTGGGTGTTAAGATGATGGATTATTTACGATATAGTGGCGCAAGTATTATTTTTCAATTGAACCCTTTGCATTGGAAAGTTTTGCCTTGGATTAGAAAAGAAAGTAATGCAGAGTGGGGTTCAGCAGAACACACTTATAGTTTTTCGTTTTTGTTTTTAACGATTAGAATTTGGATTGATAACGGAGATTGGTGATGAAATATTGGTCAGAACTTAGTAGAATTGAAGATTCGATTATCCGATTGAGTGCGTTGGAAAGTATGTTGCGAGTAATTTCTTGCGGCATTCCACAAACCAATTTAGAAGATGCAGAAAATTCTCTGTGGTATTTACAAGGTAGTGTTGAAGATATTCACCGCCAATTGCGAAGTGATTTTGATGCGCTCTGGGCAACTGTTCGTGATGAAGATTTTGACGAATTGGCCGAGAAAGTTAAAAACAAACACAAAGGCGGCATGAAAAAGAAAAAGCAAATGACCGATAAGGAACTGCCATGAACATATTCTATCTTGACCAACATCCAAAGAAGTGTGCTGAAATGCACCTAGATAAACATGTGGTTAAGATGATTATCGAATATGCTCAACTTATGTCAACTGCACACCGTGTTCTTGATGGTGAAGAATATATTGATTTTACCGCAAATGGTCGAAGAATTAAAAGATGGCGATTGAAAGATGACCGTGAAGCACAACTAATGAAAGCTTCACATATTAATCATCCTTCTGCCGTGTGGGTTAGACAGTCCAAACAAAATTATGTTTGGCTGATGCAGATGTGGGCGTGTCTCTTGCAAGAATATACTTATCGTTATGGTAAAACTCATGCATGTGCTAGGTTAATTGGTGCTCTTGCGGAGATACCCCACAACCTACAAGAAAAATCTTTTACTGAACCTACACCTGCAATGCCTGATGAATGTAAGATTGCCGGTGATTCTCTTGCATCGTATCATAAATATTATATTGAAAAAAAGAAACATTTTGCGAAGTGGACAAAGAGACAAGTTCCTTTGTGGTTCGCTAACCCAATGAGTGATAATGCCAACATATAATTTTTTAGATACTGAAACAGGTGAAGAATTCGAATCGTTTATGAAAATCTCCGAGCGTGAAGAATTCTTAAAAGAAAATCCTCATATTCAATCCGTATTGACTGCACCAGCGATTGTGTCTGGTGTTAATTCTGCTCGTGAAAGTGACAGAAAACTAGGTGGGTTTAAAGAGGTCTTGCAAAAGGTCGGAGAAAAGTATCCAACAAGTCCAGTTGGAGAAAAACACCACAGTAAATCCATTAAAGAGGCAAGAACTGCTCAAGTGGTCAAAAAACATGTGGATAAAATTACAAAACGAATGACCAAATAATGCCTTTTAATCATGTTAAACTTGAATCATTAAATTTTGATTTAGAATCCGAAACTACCGAATCTGGTAGAAAATACAAAACACCTGAAGGTAAATTCTATCCTTCTATCACTACTGTATTGTCCTCTTACAATAAGAAGGCGATTATGGAGTGGCGCCAAAGAGTTGGTGAGGAAGAAGCAAATAAAATCTCTCGTAAGGCATCTGGTCGTGGTACCAAGTTGCATAATTCAGTTGAGAAGTATTTGTTAAATGAAATGTCACCACTTCAAATGCAAACGATGATGCCAGACATTAAAGAAATGTTTGTCAATATCAGACCTTATTTGGATACTCATATTGGTGACATTTACGGTATCGAACAACCATTATTCTCAGATAGATTAAAGATTGCAGGTCGTTGTGATTGCATTGGTATTTGGGATGGTGTTTTATCCATTATCGATTGGAAAACATCCTCTCGATTGAAAAATAAAAATCACATTGAAAATTACTTCATGCAGGCAACTGCCTATTCCGAAATGTTTGAAGAAAGAACAGGCATGCCGATTGAACAACTTGTTATTGCAATTGCCGTAGAAGGTGAGACTTTACCTCAAATTTTTATTGAGAAAAAACAAGATTACCTCACTATGACAAATCGGTACATTGGTAAATACCACTTGACACACTAAATAAATTCTGATATAATTGTTTATTGAATTGCTGTATGAAGCAAAGAGAAAAGTGTTCTGGACGGGGGTGCGAATCCCCCCAGGTCCACCATAAGCACATAGTTGTCCTAGATGAAAGAAACCTCTTAGGGCTCTAGTGGGGATTGTGTGCTTTTGATGGGCCTGACCTAGATTCGACAGGGCAAAGAGTAACAGAGTGGACAGCACATCAGAGTAGATGTAAAAACTAAAAAAAAGTAAACGCAAACGACTCACAGTTCGCATTAGCAGCCTAAACACTGCTTAGGGTTTCGGATGGTTTCCTCGTAACAGAATAACCATCCACAAATTTAGAGGTAAATCATGGCAAATTTCAAAAGAAAGAAACCTCGTAGAAGTTGCAGATGTACCATGTGTACCCAGCTTAGATGGTTGGGTAATTCCGCCGGCCGAAAAAGAATTTCGGATATTCGTAATGACGATAAGTTTAAATCATATAAGGAAAATGTCGAGTGAAAGTTTACATTAACAATTATAAAGACCATTGGATTAGTCCTTACACTATGTTAGATTATATGTTTTTTTGGACAGATTGGTCTAAATGTAGTCGCAATAGTAGTATCCAAAACGCATTAGATGAACTTGAAGGTAAATACAAATACATTGAACATCCTGAATGGGTTGAGAAATGGTCAGACCGCCTTCTACCTATTAGTAAAGCAATTCAATGGGTTTGGAGTAAAGTTGACCGCAAGATTGATTGTGTAAAAATTGACCGATGGGATACTTGGTCAATGGATCATACATTGTCATACATCATTCTTCCAATGTTGAAACAATTGAAAGAATCAAAACACGGTGCGCCTTTTGTTGATGATGAGGATGTGCCAGAAGAATTAAAATCAACTTCTGCACCACCAAAAGAAAACGAATGGGACACCGATGACAACCATTTCAAAAGATGGGATTATGTCCTCGATGAAATGATATATGCATTTGAACATAAGGTCGATGATTCTTGGCAAGATGCATATCGTTCTGGTGAGATGGATATACTTTGGGTGCCTGTTGACAAAGACGGCAACGAAGTACCAAAAGGTGAACACAAATTCAGCCAAATGAGAGATGGACCAAATCATACATATAAATGCGATTACGATGGTATGCAAATTGTTGAAGATAGAATGAAGAATGGATTCCGTTTGTTTGGTAAATATTACCAAGGTTTGTGGGATTGATTATGGATAAAGATTTAAGGTCTTATGTTAAAGTTTACGACAATTGGTTAGATGCCGATAAGTGTAAACAAACCATAAGTGAAATGAACAATGTAAATTGGCAACAACATACATTCTATAATGCGGCTGATGGTTCATATGCAACTCAAAGTGGCAATCGTGAACTAGATATTTCTTTCGAAGGTGCTAATATATCCACACAACCATATGTAATGCAAAGAATATGGGATGCCTATCGAAAGTATACCAATGAATTAGAATTTACTTGGTTTAATGGATGGCAAGGTTATTCTGCCGTTCGATTCAATCGATATAGTGAAGATAGGTTAATGGCACTACATTGTGACCATATTCATTCATTGTTTGATGGTAAAGCAAAAGGTATTCCTACAATGACCTTTCTTGCAGTATTAAATGATGATTATGAAGGTGGTGAATTCATAATGTGGGGTGACGAAGAAATCAAATTTAAAACCGGCACAGCAGTTGTATTTCCTTCTGTATTTTTATTTCCACACGGAGTTCAACCTGTAACTAAAGGCACAAGGTATTCTTGCGTGAGTTGGGCGTGGTAGTATGTGGCGGTTGTGGGCTAAGGCACTCGGTCAAAAAGAAGGTGTGAATGATTGCGAATCAGATAAGATTGCCGCAATACGAACATTAATTGTGTTAATATACATCATAACGAATTTTTTCATTATTGCCAGTGTTATAAGACATTGGTAACATAAATAAGTAACTGGCTACACACACTTATTGCCAGTAACACACAAAACACACAAAGGAGTTTTATATGTCAAACATGACACCGTTCGAAATACGCCTCGAACTTCTAAAAATGGCGAAGGATATGCTTTCCGATGACTACTACGGAAAGCGTGAATCAATTAGCAATCAATACGCATCACAATGCGAATATGCTAAACTGAATGGCCAACCAGTACCAGACCATCCAGGTTTTCCTTCCTTCCCAAGTGAACACGAAATCATTATCAAAGCAAACGCATTGAACGGTTTCGTTTCACAACAAATCCCCAATTCTACACAAGAAAAGACAATCAAAAAGTCCACCTGATACGGGATCGGATTTACGACCTTCTTTGGTCGTAAATCCTTAACTAATTAAGGAGAAATTATGCGAGCTCGCATTTTCATCACATTGGTGACCATTGTAACTATTTTTACATTTAGTTTTTTGATGGTAGACCAAAATAGAAATTTGCCATACAAGGCATACTATAATAATTTAACCGCAGATGCTAAAACGCAGGTTGAGTGTCTGGCTGAAAACATTTATTTTGAAGCGGGGCATGAATCTGATGCAGGTAAAATTGCCGTTGCTTTTGTTACTTTGAACCGTGTTAATAGTGGTCGTTTTGAAAACAACATTTGTGGTGTTGTTAAACAAAAGACCGGTAACACTTGCCAATTTTCTTGGTATTGTGAAGATAGAGCCAAGGCAATATCGACAGGACAGGTCTTGACAAATAGGCCAAATTCGTTGTATAATGATGTTAGAAATTTAGCAGTATATGTTTATGCTAATTATGAGAAGATGGAAGACCCATCAAAGGGTGCCTTGTTCTATCATGCTGATTATGTTAATCCAAAATGGCCTAATATGATTTACACAACCACGGTAGGCAGACACATTTTTTACAAACGAAAAGGTATGGAGAGTTAATGAATACGAAAAACATAGACTTATTTAAGTTAGATTCGACATTTATTATTTGCTTAACTTTAGTTCTACTAGCATCAGTTGTAGGATTGGGATATTACTATGTAACTGATAGAACATTGATGGCAAAAAATATTGATTCTGCTATTGTAAAAGGAATCGACCCATTATCAGTAAGATGCTCATATGCAAAAAGTGATGATTTGATTTGTGTTGCATTTGCTGCTTCGGCACAATCACACAATGTAGCGACAATCGCTAAAAAATAATTTTTAACAGGAGTATATTATGGCAGTTCAACAATTGACGATTAACCAACTTTCTCAACCAGACCGTGAGAAGTTATTTAAGATTATTAAAGATTGTTCCGATTCGTTAACTCGTATCGATGGTGAACAAGATTTCATTCGTGAAAGCATTGCAGAGACATCCAAACAAATGCAATTACCTAAGAAGTTGGTTGCGAAGTTAGTTAAGGTTTATCACAAACAGAACTTTGATGAAGAAGTTGCTGTGCATGAACAATTTGAAACACTTTATGAATCGGTGGTGAAATAATGAAATATACTTTTATAATGGAAGAAACAGATATTAGAGGCGAATTAGTCGGTAATAAACTGGTTAGTGAATTTACTGCGGATTCCTTAGAAGATATCTTGGTTCGATTCCAAGATTTTCTAAAAGGTTCTGGATTTGTTTTTGATGGTCAGTTAGATGTTATTAATGATGAATGGGACGAAGATTTTGATGGTGTTGAAGAATTTGAAACGCCACAAGAACCTGTGCATGATTGGACTCAAACATTGAGAGATGATGTTGAATGGCCGTTTGCAAAACAAACTGCCGAATATACAACACCTAAATTCAATCCTGCACAAGAATTATATGATGAGATGGATTACGGTGTTGCAAATAGACCGAAAAATACTGCACCTTGGGACTGGACTGTAAATGAATTGATGAAAGGTCCTATTACAACCAAAGATGTTGAAGTGAATTTTTCACCAACTGGCGCAGATTATACTGTGAACTATGGTGCGTATGGTGCGGCCCAACCTAGTATTTTTGTTCCCACAGGTATTGATACTATTACTCTTTCAGGACTACAACCAGGTGGTAGTGTAGGAATCAGTTGTGAAATTTGTGGACTTCCAAGAAGTGTAATGAAGTCGCACAATTGTTATGATGATAATTGTCCGAAAGGCACTTGGAAATAATGCCAACAAAAGACGAAATGGCTAAGTTTGCTAAATCAATCGAAGAATTAGTTGCAAATACTGATTACAACTATATCGAAGCGATTGTTGAACATTGTAAACAAACAGGTCTTGAAATTGAAGTGGCAGCAACATTAGTGAATTCCAATTTAAAATCGAAACTTGAGGGCAATGCAATGGACAATAATATGTTGAAAGAAAAAGGTTCTCGTTTACCATTATGACAGGATATGAAGCGTTTAGTCTGTATCAATCACTAAAACTTCATTTCTCACAAGATTCATATGATTTTTTCAAATACAATGGTAAATCTAATATTAGTGTTACCACATTTGAGAATCGTAAAGACAAGTATCATTTCTACAAACTATCTCGCAAGTATACCGATAAAGATGATTTGATTACCTTTATTGTATCTAACTTTGTGGTTGATGATAAGGCGTGGGTTGGAGACTTGTTGACAGAAGATGCTGAGATAAGATACAAACACAGAAAGAAAGTTCTCCAAAGTCTTTCCTATGTGTTTGAGAATGATTGTAAGACGATATTTGAAGGTTGTGATGATCCAAATTCGGTATTGAAAACTGAAGGTGATTACCCGGTATTATTAACAAAGGCATTACGCAGAGAAGTTGAAATTGAAACTCTATGCATACTTGCCAAGATACTTGGTTTTATTCCTATGTGGGATAAAAAGATTACCGATACGATTCGTTGGCCAGACTACCGAAAAAAGATTATCAAGTATGCCTCATTTTTACCAAGTGATGTAGTAAAATACAAACTGTTATTGAAGAAGATTATTTAAGGTTAGGTAATGAAAAAGATTTATTTGGATATGGATGGCGTCTTGTGCGATTTTGAAGGAGGTTTCTCTGGACATTATGGACCAGAGACTTTGAAAAACCGTGATAAGAAACTATGGACAAACGAATGGCCAGACTTCATTTTAGAGAAGCGAGGTTTCGAATTTCTCTCATGGTGGCCAGGTGGTCAAGAATTGATTGCATTTGTAAAATCAATTCCTAATATTGAAATTGAGATTCTTACTTCTTCTGGTGGTGAAAAATATCATACAGAAGTTGAAGAACAAAAAAGAATTTGGTTGAAGAAACAAGGAATTGCTTTTAAACCAAATGTGGTGCCTGGTCGTAAGCATAAGAAAGATTATGCAGGCGAAGGCATCGTATTGATAGATGATACTTTGGATGTTATTCAGGCATTCAACAAAGCAGGTGGTATCGGTATTCATCACAAGGATATCGGCGATACTATTGAGAAGTTGAAAGTTTTGCTTGCATGATGACTAAATATCTGATATATTATGAATATGTGGATAAGTTGTTTATACACCGTTAATACTCCGTTTATACGAAAGGAAATACTATGAGTAGTTTCGCAAACCTAAAGCGCAATCGTACCGATTTGGACAAACTCACCAAAGCGATTGAAGCTTCTACCCAGTCTAATGCAGAGGCTGGTTCAAAAGATGACACCCGATTCTGGCAACCCGAAGTAGATAAAGCAGGTAATGGCATGGCCGTTATTCGTTTTCTACCCGCACCTGCCGCTGATGGTGATGATGCCCTTCCTTGGGTTCGTGTATTCTCACACGGCTTTCAAGGACCAGGTGGTTGGTTCATTGATAACTGTCTCACAACTCTAAATGACAAGTGTCCAGTTTGTGAACACAACAATACATTATGGAATTCTGGCATCGAAGCAAACAAAGATATTGCTCGTAAACAGAAACGCAAACTTTCTTACATTGCCAATATCTTGGTCATTTCTGATCCAAGCAATCCATCAAACGAAGGTCAAATCAAACTGTTTAAGTTTGGTAAGAAAATCTTTGATAAGATTACAGAAGCAATGAACCCTGAGTTTGCTGATGAGAAAGCAATCAACCCATTTGATATGTGGGAAGGTGCTAACTTCAAGTTGAAGATTCGTAATGTTGAAGGTTATCGTAATTATGATAAATCAGAGTTTGCTGACCAGTCTGCTCTGTTTGATGGCGATGATGCCAAACTTGAAGATTTGTGGAAGCGTGAATTTGGCATTAAAGAGTTTTCTGAGAAGAAACAATTTAAGTCCTATGAACAGTTGAAAACACGCCTTGATAAAGTTCTTGGATTCGATGGCGCACCTGCTGCACCTAGAACCAAAGCAACTGACAATGTTGTTTCTTCATTCAAAGATGATGATGTATCTGTAATTGACAAAGCAATCACAGAAGATGACGAAGATTTAGATTATTTTAAGTCTTTAGCAGAAACAAAGTAATTAACTAGTCCTTTAATTACTTGACCCGGCTTTATGCCGGGTTTTTTTATGTCGCTCTGGCAGCGAGATTAGTTGCCGTATCTTTCGGTGCAGGAGCTTGAGCCACTTGCGTAGTATTCACAACTTTATTATTAGTGGTTGGTGCATTAACCACAATTGGTGTTGTTGGTTTTTGTTGTTGCCTTTGTTCAGAAGCAACCGCAGAAGAATTTGATGCCACTTGAGCACCCGATGGTGAGGATGCAGGAGCAGCACCAACAGAAGTAATCTTTGGATCATTCACATATGCCAAGAAATGTTTCTGTCTATCTTCTAAACCAATTGTACCACCATTGACAAACTTAGTGACCGCAGTAATATTACTCCAATCACCTTTGTAACCTGCCATATACTTCAATGCAGATTCGGCCGCACCGGCAGGTTGCGTTAATTCTTCGGGATTGTTTGCATAACCGAATCTTGTGTAGTTTTGTTTACCAGTTAACTGAATGAATCCACGACCACGATATTCGTAACCTTCACCACCACCTTCTGGCGCATTACCCATTCTGCCGCCATAGATTCTTTCTGCAACTGCTTTCGGACCACCCGATGCTACTTGTTGTGCATCATCTGGACTCTTAAACTTTTTAGGAAACAACTTAGTAAGTGTTGCGGCTTTATAATTTAAATTTTCGCTGAGTGTAGTGAAGTCACCAGATTCGTGACCAACTTGTGCCATAATAGCAGCACGCTTTGTTGGGTCAGTAATCTTTTCTTTGTCCATCTCCGCCAACATTGCTTTCTTACCAGTTTCAGACCCAATCTTACTTGGTTTTGCATCTGATGGAGAAGGTGGTTTAGCACTAGGCGCCGGTGCGGGAGCGGGTGCAGTAGTTGGTGCTGCCGTAGGTTTTGGCGGTGGTGCAGGTACTTCTTTACCAGAAGGAGTTGTAACTGGATAGACAACTGGTGGAGGAATGCCTTTTGCCGCCAGTTTTTTATTCTCAGCGTCAACCTCTTCTTTGGTCATCGGTACGAACTGACCTTTTTCGTCTAACTTTAACCTTTGTGTAGGTTGACCAGGTTTAGGTTTTTCTTCTTCTTTTTTCTTTCCAAAACCTAATTTTTCGGCAATGGCATCCGTAACAGATTTTAATTTTGCGGTTGCTTTATCATATGCATCTGTTACAAATTTAAGTTTTTCTTTTAAGATATTGATATACTCAGTTATCTTATCGATAACACCTTTAATGAAGGCAAATGTTTGTGGAAATTCTTGAGCAAATAAATCTATTTTTTCACCAAACCAATTACTAATTGCATCAACAACTTTTTTAACTGCATCGATGATTGGTTGAATAATCTCTTTTACTTTATCAATGATAGGTTGAACTACATCACTAAACCATTTCTTAAAGTCGCTTACAAATTCATCAAATTGTTCTTTGATTGATTCCCATAAACCACCAACCCATTCTGTAAACGATTCTTTAAATAAGTCATAAACAATTAATATAATACCTGCCAAATAAAAGTATTTGGTAAATGATTTGATAATCTTATTGATACCAAATTGATCCATGATTTTATCCATGAAACTTTTTGCTTTTTTGGCCACAGGTGCTTTTTCTGGAGTAGGCTTTTTCGATTCTTGTTCTTTTGCCCGTTCACTCTCTAGTTTTGCTTCCCGTTCATCGGCTTTCAAAAACTGTGCATCTGCTTTATTGGTTGATTCGCCGCCTTCTAATTTAACTAATTTTATGGAATTTTGTCTTGCAACATTCAGGTCACGAGCCATCAAATGGATGGACATGAAGTTTTTGGCAATAATTTTTAGAAAGGCATTTACATCATCACCAGATTCTTTCTCTGGTGTTGGTGTCGCTTCCACTTTAGGAGAACCTTTACCAAAAAAAGATTTTAAAGAACTGCCTACTGATTCTTTAATTGATTCTAGTTTAGGTTTTTGATTATCTTCTTCAGGAGAAGTTTTTTGTCTTTCGATTTTTTCTTTTCTTGCAGCTAATGCGGCACCACGCAAAGGATTGCCGTTTTTATCCAAGTGTTCTGATGGTGTATTATATTCTGCCATATTATGCTGCCACAGAAATTAGTTTTGCAAACTCAGTATCATATACATCTGCAATTAGATTTTGTGCTTTGCCTTGTGATTCGGAACTATTATTAGTTGTTGGCGAATTGATTATAGAACCCTCATCAGCAGAAGATTCCATTCTTTGTTGTTCCGCAACTGATGCGGATTGATTTGACATTTCGGAACCTGAGGGTGCCGATGGTGATGATTCAGCAGAAGGTGGAGAAGAACCACTACTACCACTTTCAGAAGGAGAAGAACCGCCACCACTACTTGATATATCACTTGCATCCGCAACAGAACCAGTTGGTGATGAAGGCATAGATGATGCGGATGGTGCATTATCTTTCTTTAACGCACCAATATTTGTTGAATGTTGACTGTTTGAATCTTCAACAGTTTTACGATATGATTCTAAACTTGCTTCTTCTTGTTTTACAAATTCTGCAATCTTTTCTGGACTGCCTGCATTTTGTTTTTTAAATGCATCAATTCTTTCTTTCGAATTCTTTTCACGCTCTGCAAGGTTCTGATTATTACTGTCGATGAAAGTTTGGATCTGAGTAATCTTTTGGTCAGCAGACATATCTCCAGACAAAGCGGGAGAAGGCATTGTTGTTGGTGATGGCGCAGGAGTTACAGGTTCACTTGTAACTGGTGTAGCAGCAGTCGGTGTTGCACCAGGTGCTTCTTGTCTTACTTGAGCAGGTGATGTTGCCGAAGGAGGTGGTGATGGATTTTGTTGTTCAATCTCCATTGCTTTGTCGGCTAAACTTTTAACACCAGTTTCATTTCCTGTTGGCGCAGCCGGTACAGGTGATTTTGATTCATCTAACTTTTCTTTTGTTAGTGCAAAATCTTTTGTATTTGGTGATACTGGTTTAACATCTTCTGCCGCTTTAGGTGTGTCATCTGGCATTTTAACGACACCGCCAAATAGACCAACAACAAAGTCTTTTATACCACTAAAAAAACCAGAAATAGTTTCTGTGATTGGTTTAAAGAAGTCACCAATCGATGCAAATAAACTTTTTAAAGTATCTTCACCAAATAGACCAAAAGTTAAAAACTCTAACATGCCACCTAAACCGGCGACTATTGCTTCAGAAAAACTTCCAGTCTCTTGGTATTTTTTGAAACCATCTTTGATACCCGAAAATAGAGTACCGATAATGGCAATTGGAAGAAATACTTTAGAAAAAATCTTCGACAACATTTTTGGATTAAAAATGAATCGGATGGCTTTCATAAAACCACCACTAAAGAAACTCATAATGGTGTCTATTAACCCGCCACCGCCTTCACCGCCACCTTCTTTTTGACCAGGCTCTTTTTTACTGCCGCCATATTTTTGTCTTTGAACTTCTAGTGCAGCTTCTCTCTCATCTTCTTTAAGGAAAAACGCATCGGCTTTTGTAGGTGCCGAACCTTTACCACCTTTTAATTTTGTTAACTTAACTAAATTTTGACGAAGAACATTTACATCTCTTGCCATCATTGGAATAGAGATGGAGTTTTTAGCAATTATTTTTAAATATGCTAAACTATCTTCACTTAAACCACCAGACTCACCTTTTGCTTGCACCTCTTTTGAAAGACTATCAACCTGGTTTTGTATATTGTCCAGACCTCTATTAGATAAAGCGGTTGGAGATTTTTCTTTTTCTTCTTTCTTTTTAACACCCATTTTACCACGAATAACGGCCGAGAAAATATCATCGCCACCGAACATACTTCGGACAACATTTTCTTTACTAAATGTTTTACCTACATCTTTGGTGGTGCCTTCTAAAGCCGCCTTAGCGCCTCCAATAAGTCCTTTACCACCTTCTACTTCGGATAGGTATCTTGATGCAAAATCTGCCATTATCGTTTCTTAGTTTGTCTTTGTAATTCCAACCGGTCTTTTTCTTCTTTCAAATACTTCAATAGTAATTCAACATAAATGGTTCTTTCCCAAGGCAACATGTTTTCAAGTTCAGTCAAACTATACTTGTGATGTTGCATCAAAGCAAAGTTCGTCTGATAATAGTTGCCTAATGTATCATAACGAAAAATTAGACGAAAAAATTTTGCATGCCCTTTATTGCAATATCTTCTTCGTATGCACATTTTGGACACTTGAAGTGAACATCTTTTTTAATTTCAGGCATGGTATCAAAGAAGTCTTTAAACTTCTCTAAATCTTTTTGTTGTAAGTTATCAATAAATTCTTCCATTTCTTCTCTGGATGAATCTTTTGAATAATACACACTTTCTTTATCATAAACATAGTCGATGCAATCAACAAGAATTTTTAACATAACTTCATTCTCGTTCATCTTCTCATACTTCTGAATCATTTCAAAAGTAGGATACTTAAATGCAATACCAAGGTTTTCGGTAAGTTGAATTTTGTTTTTATGATTTGGATTCTTTGTTGGTTCAACTTCTAATAGATTGAGTTTGAATTCAACAACGCCACTACATTTCTTTTCTTCACCCGTTTCATCTTTAGTTGTATTGTTGCACTTATAACGCAAGTCAACAATTTCTTCTACTGACCTTGCACGGAGATTCATAAACAAATACTCTAAATCGAATGTTGGTAATGAATCGATATCCATTTCATCAAGCACACAGTTTCTCAATACTTGGCGAATAACACCAACCATCTCATTGCCGTCTGTTGATTCGGCTGCCATTAAAAATAGTTTCTGTTCTTTTACAAGAAATGGTCGGAAACGAATAGGTTTTCCTGTCGAAATTAAATTCACAGTATAAATTGGTACATCTAGTTTAGGTAACATAATATCCTCGCTTGTTTAAAATTTTATAATGCACGACCCAAAGGTAAAATCCTTGAAAACGCAGAACCAAACAACGCAGTTGCCGCAGAGGCAAGGTCGTAGGATCCTTCGTAAATTGGTCGGTATCTTTGATATGCCATTTGCACAGATAGTCTATGAAATCCATCATCAGACCAACTGAGCGCTTGCGATGCAACTCCTATTGGAAATGCATCCATTAATTCTACTGCGTAAATCTTTTTAATGAAATCATCATATTGAATGATTTTAATATTAGTTAGATATCTGGACTTTTGTCCTTTTGGATATCTAAGGTTGTTTGTATCAGAAGGATGAATTGCTTCAATCCATCGGTCAAACAATTTACGCTCATAGAATTCGTTGGTACACAAAAATGTTAATGTTGTGTCACCGTATTGTGATTGGTATGGAACTTTAAATGTAGGTCCATAAATTTTTACATCAGCAGTTTGTAATGTTCTGCCTGGCAATTCCGCACTTTCACATTGAAGTGCCAAGTACCTTGACATAGAAGAATTTGAAGTTTTAGAATATTCATCTTGTTCTCCTCCACGACCAAATGCGGCGCCAATAGCATCCGAAACATCTGAGAAGATAGAGTTTGGGAAATTCAAAATCTTTTCAATGACTGAATTGCCTACAAAACTATTAATGTAAGGTGGAATAGGAAGAACAACTTCAAAACGGGAAGGTTTTGCAAGTCCATCTTTCGCTCTTACATTAGATAAAAATAAATTTGGTGAAAATGACATTTAGAATTTTTTCCTAGAATCAGACCATACTTTGCTTGTTGTTGCACCTACAAAGTTTTCAGCAGGTAACATTACCGCTATATCCCATTCGTCAGCAGTTATTTCTAAAAAGCGGGATTGTATATTTGTAAATAAATACCGTTTAATACACGGCATAGCCTCAAATGCTTTTGATGCACTTGCTAAATAACTATAACTTAAACGCAGTTTAGTTTTTTCATCATAGTTATTGTTTGATGCGACTTCACTTAGTTTATCTAAAAGGATAATTCGTTGCTTTGGGTGAATGTAATGTAAATTCAACCCTAGAAAACCGTCTTGGTATCGTTCAATTGGAATAACCAATGGGAACCTGTCGTAATATGGCAACGAATCTTTCCACTTTGGATTGTAAAAGTAAAAATACATACGACCAATCATAGAATTCTCACGAAGTCTTTGTTGGTCACGCATAATAGAATTTGGTGTTGGAGATAAGTCTCTAACTTTAGACCTCAACCAAGCACGAGCCGCATTTGTCCTTGGCGTAAGACCTTCTTTCGCCAACGATGTTTTTATTCTGTCAATTAGTGGTTTCGCCATTTGAGTATTTATCTCAAATGCCAAGTTCTTTTTCTGTTATGATTTGAAACTGCCATCCATGTTCTTTACAAAACAAAGTGGCAGCTTTCCACTTTTCTTGATTGATGGCATATTGGGTAACTTCATATAGGTATTGTTTGGTCTTGCGCTTTTGCGTTGGCATCATCGTCTGTTTATACGGCTTCACTTCTAGTATTGAAGTCTGCTCGGAGCCATCTTTCCGTTTGATCCTGACGATGAAATCTGGAAAGTAACGATGCACTCTATTGTCAACTGGCGACACATAGGGTATCGGCAACTCCTCAGATGCCCACCATATGACGGCAGTATTCTCATCGAGGTATTTCATTACCCGAAGTTCCCAATTGGAACGATAGACGATGTTTGAGGCATCGCCTTTATATTTGTTTGGGTTTCTTGGACGAAACCATCCTTTGTATGACATAAATATTATCTATAAACCTTATAGGACAATCATGGCGCTTTTTGGATTCTCAGACATATCTTTTAATAAAAGTTCTGGAAACAGGATAGGTCCTTTGTCTAGCCTTTCTGGCAGCCAATTTGAAACAACTACACTCCGTTATCCTTTAGATATTGGTAATACGGACAAATCTCATTATGTAATATTTTATATCCGTGAACAGAAAGAGTCTAGTTTTAAAAGAACCACAGTTTCCGATTTTTCAGATAGTGGTGGTATAGGTAGTCTCTCTCTGGTAGACTTAACCAATCCACAAAAATTAGCAACAAATTATGGTAATGAGTTGATGGGTAAAATCAACAATGGATTAAATCAACTCAATCAAAAAACAGGCGGTATTTTAAGTGGTCTTACAAGTGCAATCAGTAAAGCCGCAGGCGGTGTTATTGGTGGTATTACAGGTAGTATTGGTAATATTTTTGGCCAAGCAAACATTAGTTTAGGTGGTGGTTCTGCTGCCACACAAGCACTTATCGACAACTCAATTAAAAGAATCACGGGTGGTAGTTTAAATTTTTTAAGAACAACCAAACTCACAACAGATGCAATTGCTTTGTATATGCCAGATACATTGCAATATACTTATGCACAATCATACGACCAATTAAGTTTGGGTGGTGAATTAGCAGGTCAAGCACTTGCGGGGGGCAAATCAATTTATGATGCATTTCAAAGTGGTAGTGCAGAAGGTATTGGTGCAATTGGTAAAACTGCTGCCGAAATTGCCAAACAAAAAGCGGGTTCTGGTGTTGCAAAACTTTTAGGTAGTGAACAAACAGGTCAAGCAATTTTAGCTGCAACAGGTCGTGTGCAGAATCCTATGCTTGAAATGGTTTACAAGTCTCCAAATTTCAGAACATTTCAATTCGACTTTACTTTTTATCCAAGAGATGAGAGAGAAGCATTAGAAGTTCAAAGAATTTTAGAAAGACTTCGTTTTCATCAAGCGCCAGAATTGATGCCAAATGCAGGTGGTTTTTTAATTCCTCCTTCCGAATTCGACATTAAGTTTTACAATTCAGGTAAAGAAAATCCTAACATTCCACAAATTGCATCATGTGTATTAGTCTCACTTGATGTTAACTATGCACCAAACGGATGGTCTGCATATGAGACACCTGGTGAAAATAATCCTTCTTTAGGTCGCACAGGTATGCCAGTATCAATTCAAGCTACATTGCAATTCCAAGAAATGACATATCTAACAAAGGCAGACTTCAGGTCTGATTTAGCAAATGCAGATACATTGGCGAGAGGTAATTAATGGCAAAATATTTTAATTACTTTCCAAAAACACTTTATACTGCCAATAATTCATCGGCAGGGTTAGATACTGTAACAAATATTATTGCAAGGTTTGGATTTGAGTCCACACTTAAAGAAAATTCTTCTGCATTTTACAAGTATGACATTAAAGATGGTGACACACCAGAAATTATTGCATCCAAATATTACGAAAACTCAGAAAGACATTGGATTGTTTTAATGTTTAATGACATTTTTGACCCACAGTTTGATTGGCCACTTAGAGATAGGGTATTGGTTGATTATATTGATGCAAAATATACTGCAAATGGTGCTGCAAATACGACCATACAAACTGGTCTTTCATGGGCTATGTCACCAAATAACATTCAAGCTTATTATAAAGTAATTACAAGAACAAATATAGATGATATAAAAATAATTGAAAAACTTCAGTTAGATGCCAACACATATGCAAATACCGCTACCACTAACACAATTTATAATTTACAAGATGGCAGTAGAATAACTGAAGTTGTAACTAAAGAAACGCAATCGTATTATCAGTATGAAGTTGCAGTTAATGATAGTAAACGAACAATTAAATTATTGAAACCTGAATTTGTTACTGCCGTAGAAAAAGAATTTAAGAGAGTAATTAAAGCATGAGTTTATCAATGAGTAAATCAACCCAATTCAAAATAAATGAATTGGTGATTGTTACTAAAGGTGGACCAATTGACATTTCGGTCATCTATGAAGAAATAAACATCTTCGATTCTTTATTTCTGCCTGTTATGAGTGGAAGTATATTGATTCGTGATGCTGCCGGTTTATCTGGTAGTTTATTATTTGATGGTTCAGAATCTATTCTCATTGATATTGCAAAAGACAGTAATTCCGATATTGGTTCGTTTAGAAAAGCATTTCGTATCTACAAACAATCAACTCGTAAGAATGAAGGTTTGAATAGTGAACTTTATACATTACATTTTTGTTCTGATGAATTAATGTATTCAGACCAACAAAGAATTAATCAATCATACGATAACACATATGGTAAAGTTGTTGAGAAAATTTTAGAAGATTATTTGGGTGTTCCTGCGGGTGAATCTGGTGGCATTTTTGAAGATACAGTTGGTATTCGTAATGTTGTTATACCAAATTTGAGACCAATTGAAGCCATAGAATGGTGTGCGAAAAGAAGTTTAGACCAAAAGCAGGCACCTAATTACCTTTTCTTTCAAAATTTAGTTGGTTTTAATTTTGCGCCATTGTCAATGTTGTTAACACAAGAAGATATTTTGGATGTCAGATTTGCACCAAAAAATCAATCAAAAGGCAATCCATTTTCTGAAATTAGTTCAGCAAGAGCATTTGAAGTTGTAACGCAATCAGACAGTATTTCAAAACAAAGGTCTGGTGTTAATGCCGGTCAATTCATTGGTTTTGACCCACTCACAAGAACAACTGCTAAGAAAGAAATTGGTTACGGTGATGTTGATGCAACAATGGATAAAGCAAATGATAATCCAAATGCATCAGTAATTAAAAATCGTTCAGGTGTAAGTAATATAGAGGCATATGACTCTAAGAAAACTTTATCTTTCTTCTCTTTGGCACAAAATTTTAGTAATTATATTAAAGAAAAAGACCCAACATCATTATCTAAATTAGACAACACCGAATCGTGGATGTTTCAACGAAAAGCAATTATCGACAATTTAATGTCAAAGAGACTTAAAATTGCCATGCCAGGAAACTTTCAATTGACTTCAGGTTTTAATGTGAATGTTGATGCACCTATTTTTGGTAAAAAATTCAAAGGTGATGATAATGAAGATAAGAGTTTAAGTGGTAAATATCTTATTGTAGCATCACGACAAATTATTGGTTACGAAAAACACGAAACGATTATTGAAGTTGCAACAACCTCTTCAGATGTTGAAATTTCTGTGAGTAGTCCAGAACAACAAGAGGACCTTTTGAGTTATTAATATGGACAATCAAAAAGATTTTGCCGGTAAAGGTGGTTTTGTTTGGTGGGTTGGATTCGTTGAAGATAGAATGGATCCACTTAAACTTGGTCGCCTTAAAGTTAGATGTGTTGGTTGGGATGCGGACAATAAAATGCAACTTCCAACAGATGCATTACCTTGGGCTCAAGTTGCATTTCCAGTAAATAATGTAAACCCATATGCCTGTAAAGAAGGTGATATGGTTCTTGGTTTCTTTGCAGATGGTGAAGCCGCACAACAAAGAATTGTATTTGGTCAATTTCCAAGTATCCCACTTAAAGAAGCTAATGCAGAAGAAGCATATAGTGACCCAAGAGAAGATTTGGCTGATGCACCAAGACCACCTGAATCGAAAGAATACAATGAAGATGGTACAGGTATTGTAATAAGCGAAAAATCACAAGCGGATCCAAACCCAATTTATTTGGATGAACCTTCGACTTCTCGTATTGCAAGAAATGATGCAGAAACAATTACAGAAACATTTATCCAAGAACGAAAAGATAATGTTGTCAAAGAAATTAAGACATATAATAAAGAAGAAGAATTAAGTAATTGGGACGAACCAGAAACATTATATGATGCCGTTTATCCTTACAACAATGTTATGGAAACGGAATCTGGTCACATTGTTGAATATGATGATACACCTGGTGCAGAACGAATTCACATTGCACATCGAAATGGAAGTTTCACAGAATGGTTTCCTGATGGTGACAGAGTAGAGAAGATTACTAAAGGTAGATATTCTATTGTTATGGAAGACGACCACCTGTATGTTATGGGTGATTGTAAAATTACTGTTCAAGGCAATGCAGAGATTTATGTTCAAAAAAATATGTATGCAACCGTTGATGAAAACCTTATCGCATATGTTGTTGGTGATGTAGATGCACAAGTTGATGGTAGTGTTACTGCATTGGTCAAAGGTGATGTTGATGCCACAGTAAATGGTAGTTTGTCTGCAACTATTGATGGAGATGCCACATTAGATATTGGTGGTGATTGTTCAGAGACAGTTGGTGGTAGTAAAACATCTGATGTTGGTGGAGATTATAATATCTCTGCCGGTAATTTTAGTGTCAATGCCGGAACAATTAATCTAAACTAATATGTCAGCAAATGTTATCGTTTCTTTTTCTAACGAATCAGGATTTCCCACAGGTGAAATTCCTGAAGATGCTTATAATTTTATTACTGACCCAATTCTTCTTTCAAGAGCAGTAAAATCTGCATGGGAAGGAAGTACCATTTCAGTAGATATAACTTATACTGGTGAAGCGGATGACGGAACAGGAAACAATGTCGTTGCAAATGTGTCACATAATTCAAGTTCTTATGATTTTACATCGATTGGATTAACTTATACAGTAACCTCTAATAACACCGCAAGGATTAGTGGTAAAACTGCAAATTTATTTCCAGGTCAATATTACAGATTTAGAATGCCTGATGGCACATTTAAAATTTTACCACCAGAGACAACAGAAGATTTTTTTGCATTGGTGGAATATAATATGCCAACGCCAACATCCAGAGAAGAAACTTATCCTGTAAATATAACAGTTGAAGCCGCAGGTATTGAACCTAAACAAAATGTGTCTATTAATTTGACAGAATACCATTATTGGAAGTATCAGTCGGCCGTAGCCGCAGTAAAAGATTTGGTGTCAAGAGGTAAACAATAATGCCAGCAGTTGCTAGAGCAGGAGATTCAGTATTATCACAAGATGGTGGACCAGGTAGAAACTGTCCGACTCCTATGAAAACATCTGTGGGACAAGTTAATGGAAATAGTGTTTTTGCAAATGGTATTTTGATTGTTGTTGCAGGTAACACAATCGCACCGCATCCTAAAAGAGGATGTTCAGTTGATACCTCTACATTATCTGGTTATTCTTCGACTGTGAAGATTGGTGGAAAAGGTGTTGGAAGAATTGGAGATGATTATGGTCCTAACACAATTACTGCTGGTTCGGGTAATGTATTTGCCGGAGGTTGAATAAATAGAATATGGCGACAATAACAACAAATATCGATTCCGCAAGAAGTTTCAAAGACTTAGATTTGAACTTTACAGCGCATCCAATTCGCAAAGATATCAACAAGCATGTCAATGAATATGCTGTTATCAATTCAGTCAAAAATCTTATTTTGACAAATCATTATGAGCGTCCTTTTAGACCAGAAATAGGTAGTAACATTCGCCGTATGTTATTCGAGAATGTTGACTCCGTTATGGCGGCGCAAATTGAAAGAGAAATTGAAGAAACGATTGTCAATTTCGAACCAAGAGTTCAAGTTTCAAGGGTTACGGCCTCTGCATCTCCGGATGAGAATAGATATAATGTCGAATTAGAATTCTTCGTTATCAACAGTCCAGACCCAATTACAATTAAATTTTTCCTAGAACGGATTAGATAAACATGGCAGACCGTTTAAGAGTTACCGAACTTGATTTTGATACAATCAAGAATAATTTAAAAGCGTTTTTAAATCAACAAACAGAGTTTACAGACTATGACTTTGAGGGTTCTGGCCTGTCTGTCCTGTTGGATATTCTTGCTTACAATACCCACTACAATGCATACTATCTAAACATGGTTGCAAATGAGTCGTTCCTTGATACGGCTCTGTTGCGTGATTCAGTTGTTTCACATGCAAAGAAATTAGGTTACACTCCGTATTCACAAAGAGCACCTATTGCAACAATTAACTTAACTGTCAATTCATCTACATCGAATACTGGTTACTTAACTCTGCCGTCTGGTTATGGATTCTTATCTAATCAAATTGACGGAAGTGCTTATAATTTTGTTATTTTGGAAGATACGATTGTTGCAAAAGCCAACTCACAATACTATTTTGAGAATGTTGACATTTATGAAGGTCAACTCGTAACATATAATTTCACACATAATCAGGCAACAAATCCAAAACAAGTTTTCTCTTTACCAGAATCTAACATTGATACTACAACAATTAGAGTAACAGTAAGACCTGCGGTTGGAAATACTCAAGTTGCAGTTTATTCTAAAGTTACAGATATATTAGATGTTTCTTCAACTAGTGATGTTTACTACTTGCAAGAAAACAAGAGTGGTAAATTCCAAGTTTATTTTGGTAATGATATTGTTGGTAAAAAACTGCCTGATGGTGCAGTAGTTTCTGTCCGTTACCTTGTTACAAATGGAACAGATGCAAACAAGGCTAATAACTTTATTGGTTCATCATCACTAACAGATTCTTTAAATGAAAGTCTAACTAATTTCAATATTAGACCTGTATCTGCCGCAGCTGGTGGTTCAGTAAGAGAATCAATTGATGAGATTAAATTTAATTCTGCTGCACAATTTACAACACAAAATAGATTAGTAACATTTAAAGATTATGAATCTTATTTGAGAAAAAATTATCCTGCGATTGATTCACTATCCGTATGGGGTGGTGAAGATGAAACTCCGCCAGTTTTTGGTAAAGTTTATATTGCAATCAAACCTAAAGCAAATTACTATATCACACCAACAGAAAAGAAACGAATCATTGATGATATCATTAAGCCAAAAGCGATTGTTTCTGTTGATGCCGAAATTAGAGATCCAGAGTACCTGTATTTGTTGATTAGTAACTATGTTGAATACGATAAAAACAAAACAACTCAAAGTGCAGATTCAATTAGAAATGCAATTCGCACCTCAATTGGTGTTTATAATTCTACCATTTTAAGTAAGTTTGGTTCTGTTTTTGTTCTTTCTAAATTGCAAGATTCTGTTGACAATGTTGATATTAATTCCATTCGTGGTTCAGAAACAATCATTCGTTTACAGAAAAGATTTGAACCTAATTTAAGTATTGCAAAAACATACACGATTAATTTTAACGCAGAGTTAAATCGTGGTACAGTTAATGATAGATTAGTATCGACAGAATTTACTGTTTACGACCAGTTTGGTATTCTTAGAACAGCACAGATAGAAGAAATCGCCGACTCGTTTACTGGCATTTCAGAAATTCAAGTTGCAAATCCAGGTACTGGATATACAAGCACACCAACAGTCTCAATTAGTGGTGATGGTACTGGCGCAGAAGCGACTGCAAAAGTTGTAAACGGCCGCATTGAAAGTATTACAATTTCAAATCGTGGTGTTGATTACACCCGTGCTATTATTACTATTACTGGTGGCAGTGGTTATGGTGCAACTGCAATTGCGGTACTAGATGCACGATTTGGTAAAATTAGAACATACTATTATGATGAAAATGCAAAGAAGAAAATTATCAATGCTACCGCCGGAACAATCGATTATACAAATGGTGTAATTGTATTGAATGACTTCCGTGTTCTTTCGTCAAAAGAACCTGATGGTTTAATTCGTTTGACAGTTAAATCACAAAAAGGTATTCTTACATCATCCAAAGAAACTATTATTACGATTGACGAAGCAGACCCAACATCAATCTCTACTGAATTAGTTGCAATTTAATGGCTGATTACAAAACCTCATTACTTGTTAATCGTCAAGTTCCTGAATTTATTCGGGAAGAGAACCCCGTTTTCATTACATTTTTAGAGGCATATTATGAATACCTTGAAACAAAACAGGGAACACAACTTAACGATTTAACTAAAAGAGCAAAAGAAATCCGTGACTTATCGGATGTAGATGTTTCGATTGAAGAATTCGAAGAATCATTTTTTAACATGTATGCATCTCTTGTACCGAGAGATGTTGCCGCAGATAAAGCTCTTTTAATTAAAAATGTTTTACCTCTTTACCTCTCAAAAGGTTCTGAAAACTCATTCAAACTTCTTTTCAGATTATTGTTTGGTAATGAAGTTACAGTTACATATCCTAAGTCAGAAGTTCTTCGTGCTTCTGATGGTAAATGGTTACTTGAAAGATATGTCAAAGTAAATGACGAAGCCTTTGTTTTATACACCGGTAACGGAACAACGAAAGAATTTAAATTACCTGATGTAACGAATAGTGGCATTTTGGTATATTTTAATGGCGTATTACGAACAACTGGTTACTTTGTTCGAAAAGAAATACAAAAATTATACTTTACTGTTGCGCCTACAAATGGTGTTGAAGTTAAAATTGCATTTACTAATTTTAATTTTGAAGTAGCCAAAACAAGAAAACTTACCGGCGTTACTTCAGGTGCAAATGCAATTGTAGAGCGTGTTGGTTCACAAGTTCTCAACAATAAATTAATTCACGAATTTTATATTGATGAAAATACACTTGATGGTGAATTCGCAATTGGTGAATTAATTAAAGCCGATACCTTTGATATAGATGATGGAATACTGTATATCTATTTTAGAGGTCTTTCATCGGTTGTTGCCATTAATGTTATTGACGGCGGTTCAAGTTATGTGGTTGGTGATCCAGTTCCACTTAATTCACCCAATGCAACTGAACAACCTAAAGCAGTTATTTCAAAAGTCTTTAGTGGTGCAATTAATAAAGTAAATGTTTTAGATGGCGGTGCAGGTTTTAAAATACCTAAACGAATCAATGCAGTTGGTTATGCCAACACAGAATTAGAATTTGCCATACAAGCAGTCTTTGCCAATGGTGCAAATTCTGTTGCAAGTTCATTTTTCATTTACTCAGATGTTATTTCCGATGTAGACCCAGCAAACACAATTTTAAGTGTTACTGACTGGCATTTTCCTGGTAATGTTGCAGGACAAACGAATGTAAACACAGTCATTTCACGAGCACTCAGTAATAGTGCATTTACATCTATTGGTGCAATTTCAAATGTTGCCATTATTACTTCAAATGTAGTTTTGTCCATTGTTCCAGATTTGTTTGCTGAACCAGCGGACATTACAATATCTCCATTGACCGCAAATACAACCACAAGCACAGTTGTAAAAATTGATAGTTATGGTTCAATTGGTAAACTAATTGTTAATGATGGCGGTGGTGGTTATGCAATAGGTGATGAATTAATTTTTACAAACCCTCCAAATAGAATGGCATTTGGTGTTGGTGCAACGGGTGAAGTTGTAGATATTGATGGTACGGGTAAAATTAGAAATGTTTTACTGTTGCCACCTAAGTTAACTGGCACAGTCAATGTATATTCATTATCGAATACAACAATTCAGGGAAACAACACCACATTCTTAACTGATTTGGCGATTGGTGACTTAGTTGTTATTCAAACAGGTAACACAGGTGTCAGTTCATGGGAAACTAGAAAAGTAGTTAAAGTTGATTCAAATACTTCGTTCAATGTGAATACTGCATTTTCAGTTAGTTTTGTTGAACAGAGAAGAATTAGAAAATATGGTATAAATCCAGTTGGTGGTCAAAACTATAAACCAGATAAACTTCCTCTTGTAACAGTATCATCCGTTGCAGGTGCAAATGCAAACATTTCTGCATATTGTATTTTGGGAGATGGTGAAGTATTAGAAGGTCGTGGTACAAAACGACCAGGTGAAATTGAGAGAATCTCCATCGTTGATCCAGGTGCCGGAATTACAATTATTCCTCAAATTGATTTGTCTGGATTCGGTGACGGAACTGCTACTGCCAATACTGAGTTATCTCCAACATATGATTCATTACCAGGCAGATGGACAAGTTCAGATGGTATTCTATCAAGTGACAGAAAGATTCAAGGTAGAAATTTCTATGTTAATTATTCGTATTTGACAAGTTCGTTTATAGAGTTCTCTAAATACAAGAAAATCTTTAAAGAATTATTACATCCTGCTGGGTTTAAAGCCTATGCGGAATGGGAAACATTTAATACATTACCGCAATCTGAAGTTACGACAAATACGATTGTTGCACCAACGACAATCAGGTCATTATCAGGTACAGTTAATGTAAATGGAAGTATTGTTGTAGTTGGTTCGGGAACCAAGTTTAATGTCGCAAACTCAATTGGCATTATGACTGTTGGTTCTTACATTGCAGTTAATTCTGAGATTCGTATGATTAATGCGATTATCAGTAACACAGTATTTACTGTAAGCAATGCGTTCTCAATTACTGCAAATACACAAGAGTTAGTTGTAATTAATACTGCATACACCGCAGTTGCAACAGAAGTAACATTAGACGAGATTATCGCTGAGAACGAACTTGTTCTTACAGTAGAATCATAGGAAAAGAAATGTCAACGACAATTAGAATAACAAACCTACCAATTTTAACAACGCCAGATGCAAACACTCAAAATACGGTGTTTGTAGTTGTAGATAAAAGTAGCGGAACATTCACGACAAAACAAGTCTCATTAGCCGCAATTGATTTAGCGGTTGATAATGTTGCGCCAGTTGCATTTGCAGTTTCAAACTTAGCATACGGTAAAGCAAACTCAGCGAATATTCTGGCACAAGCTGCGTTTGATAGAGCCAATACAGTAAATATCTTTACACAGTCTGCCTATACAATGTCAAACTCGGCAAACATCTTAGCACAAGGTTCATTTACATTTGCTAATACTGTTAATGTAAAAGTTGATAGTGCATATGCTTTTGCTAATACAGTAAACATTAAAGTAGATTCTGCATATGCATTTAGTAATACAGTTAACATCAAAGTAGATTCCGTTTTTACATTTGCTAATACAATTAATGTAAAAGTTGATAGTGCATATAACTATGCAAATTCTATAAATTCATCATTATTTTTTACAAAAACTGATGTTACACTTTTAACAAATAGAACAACTGCGGTAGAAACTTTAGCAAATACTGTAAATGTATATGCATTTTCTTCATATGCTCAAGCAAACGCAGCTAATGTTCTAGCACAAGCCGCTTTCAATGCCGCTAATACTGCTAATGCAGGTATGGTTCAAGGCGCATATGACAGAGCAAATACCGCCAACATTTTAGCGCAAGCATCTTTCAGTAGAGCCAATTCTGCAAACATAACCGCAGATGCTTCTTATGCATTTGCTAATACAATAAACATCAAAGTAGATTCTGCATACGCATTTTCTAATACAACTAACATCAAAGTTGACTCAGCATATGCATGGGCAAATACAATCAATGCAAAAGTTGATGTATTATATTCTTTTGCGAATAATGCAAATATTAAAGTTGACTCAGCATATGCTTTTGCCAACATAGTTAATATTAAAGTAGATTCGGCATACGCATTTAGTAACACAGTAAACATTAAAGTTGATTCTGCATATGCATACAGCAATACACTTAATGTCAAAGTTGAATCGGGATACGCATTTGCTAATACAGTTAATATCAAAACAGATGCTGCCTTTACAAGAGCCAATGCGGCCAATGTTTTAGCACAAAATGCATACAATTATGCCAATACAATTTCAGTATCATTAAACAATGCGTTTATTTTAAATACCGCAAATACTGCTAATGCCGGATTTAATCAGGCTAATGCCGCTTTCAATCAGGCCAATGTTGCAACAACACTTTCTGCTACTGCGTTTAATGCAAGTAATACTGCATATGTGTTTGCCAATTCTGCATATGCTCATGCAAATGGTGCCTTTAATTCTGCAAACAGTATTGGATCAACAATTGTTAACTTAGATTCACGGTTTGAAACTGTGTTTTCTAAAGCCAATGCGGCTAATGTTTTAGCTCAATCTGCATTTAATCAAGCAAATGCTGCCAATGTTTTAACACAAGCATCATTTAATTTATCAAATACTGCCAACATTACCGCAGAAGCCGCATACAGTAAAGCGAATTCTGCCAATGTCTTAGCACAAGCTGCGTTTGATTCATCCAATGTTGCGTTTGTTCACTCTAATGGTGCATACAACCTTGCAAATACAAATTCTTCATTAATTACATCCGTATCTGCAAAAACAAACTCTGCATTTGATGTTGCCAATACGGCACTTGCAACGGCTGCAATTGCAATTAACTATGACAATTTTGCCAATGCGGCTTTTGATAGAGCGAACTCTGCAAATATTTTGGCACAGTCTGCGTTCAATGCCGCTAACTCAGCCGCATCATCTTCAATCGATATCATTGCAAGAGAAACTGCAAATGCTGGGTTCGATAAAGCAAATTTATCTTATCTGTTTGCTAACACAGTTAATGTAAAAGTTGATAGTGCATATGCATGGGCAAATACTATTAATATTAAAGCAGATGCCGCTTACACCATGGCAAATGCCGCCAATATTTTAGCGCAAGCCGCATTTGTTTCTGGAAATACTACGATTACTTCATTAGGTAATTTGTATAACTTTGCTAATACCGCTAACATTAAAGTTGATAGTGCATATGCTTTTGCCAATGCGGCCAATATATTGGCACAAAATGCATACAATTATGCAAACACCATTTCAATTGGTGGTACGATTACTGGTAATGCGGCCACAGGTAACCTATCTGCAAATGCTGTTGGTTACATTGGTATGCCACAGAATAATTTGACTTCAAATTATGTAATCACACTTGCAGACCAAGGCAAACATTTATACTATAATGTATCATCAAACAATATACTTTATATTCCAACCACTTCAAATGTGGCGTTCCCTATTGGTGCATCAATTGCTATTATATCCAGAACATCTTCAAGTGCGAATGTGACTATCACACCAAATACTGGAGTATCATTGTTCTTGGCAGGCAATACAACATCTGCAAATCGCAATGTAACGACATATGGTATGGCAACTCTTGTGTGTGTAGCCGCAAATACTTGGTTCATTAACGGTACTGGAGTTTCGTAATGAGTGGCATGATGGCCATGATGGCCGGCAATGCTCGGACTTCTATTGCTGCGGCTTCATCGGCAACTCTTGTCTATAATTTAGATGCAGCCGATTATTCGGTTGTACCACTCAATGGATCACTTGCAAATGGCACAGGAGCATACACACTTACTGTGGCCAACGCTGGCGCCAGCATATCTTGGAACTCGGCCAATGGTGGATCATTTGCTAAATCGAATAGTACCGGAACAGATTTTATCTATGGTGGTCCAAGTTATGTTACTGCACAAAGTTACACAGTATTCATGGCATATAAGTTATCAGCAACATCAGCTGGAAGATTATTGAACACTCAAAGTGAAGCAACAAAAGATTGGTTGATGGGTGCATATAATGGTAATCCAAACACTTTCTATCCCAACTTTGCTGTAAACTTACCATCGAGTGGTGCTGATACAGCTTGGCACTTAGATTGGGCAACATGGAATACATCAACGAATACTGGACAACTTTACACATCAACAAGCACAGCACCATCAGGTGTAGCTTTTACAGGAACTAATGCTGGCGGTGGTGGTTTCAATCAGTTAAGAATGTTTAGCCGTGCAGGTGGTGTTGAAGTTCAATCAGGTAACATAGGATTCGTTAAAGTGTATGATGGTGTGTTGGATTTAGCAACCATTCAATCATTACATGCAACACATAAAACACGGTTTGGTTATTAATCCATTCTAAAATGACAGATAAATAAAAGATATGCCTTCATATACTTCTAAAAAAATAAGTTTTAATGCCGCTGAACAATTCAAAGAATCGTTCTTTGAGCAGTCGCCAACTATTGGCTATGTTTTTATTGGCAATCATTTATCATATGCCAATGATGATGTTGCAGATGAAATCACAGATACTTCTGTAAATGAAAAGTTAGTATGGGATAACATGTTTGCTGCCCGTAAAGTTACGGGTAGTGAAGTTGAATTGGTTGTCCCAAGATACGATTGGTCTGCAAATACAATTTATAAACACTATGACGACCGTGTAGAAATTGCAAATTTAATCACCACAACCGCAAATACAAACCAACAACCAGTTGCGCCAATGTATGTAATGAATAGTGAGAGAAATGTTTATATTTGTCTTGCTAACGGATTAAATGCAAACTCAACGATTGAACCAACAGGTAAAAACCTCAGTTCAAATGGAAATATTCAAACTGCGGATGATTATACATGGAAGTATTTGTATAATGTCCGTGCATCAAATCGTTTCTTAACAAACAATTGGATACCTGCACCAGTATCAACATCTAAACTAGACTACGATACATCACCACTTATTTCGGTAGATGGTGAATTAGTTTATTTGGAAGTTGAAGATAATGGTTCGGGATATGTTCACAGTAACATTAGCGTAAGTTCATTCACTTCGGGCACTAATTTAATTACCGTAGCTAATACCAGCAACCTTGCCGCCAATATGGCACTTTCAGGACTAGGCATTGCAGGTGGTTGTTTCATCGATTCTATCGATACACTAAACTTGCGTATTCGTCTTTCCGCAAACACTTCCGCAAACGGAGGCGGTTCAGGAAACACAGTTGCTGTTACGACTAGAGTTTTGATTGATGGCGATGGCCAGAACGCTATTGCATTGGCAAGAGTCGGTGCTAATACCGAGATTGATGAAATTATTCTTACAACTTATGGTAGAGATTATACTCGGGCAAATATATCAGTTTTTGGAACTGGAACGGGTTGTAATGTTCGTGCAGTTCTGCCGCCAAAATATGGCCATGGATTCAATTCTGCCAAAGAATTAGGCTCAACAAGCGTCATGGTCGCAATGAAAATAGGCGAAATAGATTCAACAGAAGGTGGATTAATTTCTACTGGAACAACATTCAGACAATACGGACTTCTGAGAGACCCGCATAAATATGGATCTGATGAAGTTGTTGCTTCTGGAAATGCAAATACTGTCATTTCTCAAACAACTGATTTAACGATTATTTCTGGTTCTAGTTATAACTTAGATGAGTTTGTGTATCAAGGTCCTTCTGCAAATACCGCAACATTTAGTGGGTTTGTTAATGCACAAGATGCCAATGTGGTCAGACTTACACGGGTTAAAGGTACACCAATTACTGGTGGTCCATTAAAAGGTGTATCAACTAATCCAACAGGTAGAGCAGTTGTTGTTACAAAGAATCCTGAATTTGAACCTTATACAGGTGACATGTTGTATGTCGATAATATCGTTAAAACGCAACGAACAGATGGACAAGCTGAAAGTATCAAGTTTGTCGTAAGATTTTGAGAGAAAAAATAAATGTCGATTAATACCAATTTTAATGTAAATCCATACTTTGACGATTATGATGGAGGTAAAAAGTTCCTTCGTCTATTGTTTAAGCCTGGTTATGCGGTTCAGGCTCGTGAACTAACACAAGTTCAAACATTACTTCAAAATCAAATTCAAAGACAAGGTGATTTTGTCTTTAAAAATGGTTCTTTGGTAAACGGTGGTGCAATTGTCAATGCAACGGCAACATATTTGAATTTGTCTCCAATCTATATTGCCACCAATGTTGTTGCAAATAATTTTATTGACCAAACAGTTCTTTCATTAGATGAATCGAAGCGTGCAAAAGTTATTAGGGTATATGAAGCAGATGAAGGCACCGGCGATCCAATTACATTGATGATTCAACAAGTCTATGGTGAACCATTTGCTGCAAACGAAGTAATCAAAACAAATGAGACAACACCATATTTTGCCAATACCACCAATGTAGGTAACGGCACTATCGTATCTGTTGATACGGGTGTTTACTACTACGATGGTTTCTTTATTGAAACAGATAAACAAACAGTAGCGGTATCAAAATATAACACATCTACTGCAAATGCTCGTATTGGTTATGAAATTTCAGAATCCGTTATAACATCATCTTCTGACACATCCCTATTAGACCCAGCACAAGATGCTTCTAATTATCAAGCACCTGGTTCCGACCGTTTTAAAATTGATTTAATTCTTTCTACTCGTTCATTAGAATCTGTTGATGATGAGAGGTTCATTCAATTACAAGAAGTTAAACAATCAGTTTTGACCGAAAATTTCCAAGAAACACGATTAGGTGTTCTTGGAAGAGTATTAGAAGATAGAACATATGATGAATCTGGCAACTATACTGTAAATCCATTTATGGTTTCTTGTGAAGATAATGCCTCAAATTCTGCACAGACAGATATTATCATTTCACCAGGACTTGCTTATGTTTATGGTAGAAAATTTAAAACAATTTCTCCAACAATTATTACAGTTGACAAACCAAGAGAATACATCAATGTAACAAATGAAACAATCACAATGGATTTTGGATATTTCTTATATTCAAATAATCATTTTGGTTCTTTTCCCGTTAACACATTACAAACTGTTGATTTACATTGCGTAAATGTGGCATCTATTAACACTGCCAATACTGCAATGATTGCCAACACAAGAGTTGGTTCTGCTCGTATCAAACAAGTTGCTTTTGATTCTGCATCAAACACATCAAATTCTGCAACATATGAATATAGAACTTACTTGTTTGATTTACAAGTAAACGACAATGTAGTTTCAAATATTGTTAGCACAACTAATTTAACAACAGGTTCAAATGTTGTGATTCATGGTTCACTATTGTCACCTATTGTTGATGCATACAAAGGTGCCAAGTTCCGTATTTCAAGTGGTTTAGGTTCTACCGAAACATCTAAAACTATTACAGGTTGGAATCCCATCACAAAGACAATAACATTGGACAAAGGATTTTTAAGTATTTCTACACCCAATGTAGCATCTGTTGGTTGTATTGATTTTGAAATCGGTCAAATCAAATCATTAATTAATTTTAATGGAACAACAAGAGTATGTTCTGCTGATGTTGCACAAGCATCAAAAGACCCAGCTTTTACATACGATACAACATATATTTCCGATTCAGGTTTTGAACCATTGATTATGCGTTTAAAAAATGAATATATTAAACAAAATACAATTGCAGACTTTACATACTCATATACAAGGTTGTATGAAGGTCAAATATTCTCGTCTGGTGTATCTCCGGCACTATCAGTAGGTACTGGTGAATCTTTATCTGGTGCATCTTCAGTTGCATCAATCTTAGACCAATATCAAGTTATTTGTACCACTGCTGGTGGTTCATCATATACCGCAGGACAAATTATTCCTGCAAGCGCAATTACTGTTAATACTTCAACTCGTCAAATCACCGTTTCTGGTGGTTCTGGTATGACTGCGAATATTATAACAACAATTGATGCTTCAAACCCAGCAGTTAAACCAAAAGTTTATTACCCTGCAAACAACACAATTCAAACATCAGGTTCCGTTGATGTATTCAGTAATAGTGCCGCAGTATTGTATCCTTTTGCAGGTCAAGTTCATATTGCAAACACATTTATTAATCGTTCAGCTGATGGCATAAATTCTCTTTACTGTTCTGATGTTATTGAAATTACAAAAGTTTTAGACTTTAGAGGTTTCAATGTAACACAAGCTAATACAACTTTTGCTGTTGATGTAACGGCAAAGTATTTCTTCGATAATGGTCAAAGAAACTCTGCTTATGACCATGCATCAATTCGTTTAAAACCAAAATATACACCACCACAAGGTCCTATTGCAGTATTCTTTAATCGTTTTTTCTCATCTGGTCCAGGTTTCTTTACAGTAGATTCTTATACTGCAAATAATATCACCAATTTTAGTTATGGTGATGTTCCTGCTTATGTGGCGGCAACTTTAAACAATACAAATCCTGTGTATCAATTAAGAGATTCTATTGACTTTCGTCCAGTTAGATTGGATGCAACCGCAGGTTCTGGTTCAACTGTAACATTTGATGTGTCCGCTACAACAACTGGTCCTAAGATTCCTGTTGTTGGTAGTGAAGGTATTTTAGATTATAGTTATTACTTACCAAGAATTGACAAAGTTATTTTAGATAAGTCTCAATCTTTCCAAGTTATTAAAGGTATTTCAAGAATCACACCATCGATACCTGCTGATACTGAAACTGGTATGCCGCTTTACATTTTGACATACTCACCATTTACATCTGATTCAAAAGAAATCGACAGACAGTATATCAATAACAGAAGATATACAATGAGAGACATTGGTGGTATTGATAGACGAGTTTCAAACCTTGAATACTATACTTCGCTATCTTTATTAGAGCAAGGCGCTTTAAACAAAAATGATATGTCAGTAAGAGATTCAGAAAATCTTACTCGCTTTAAAAATGGTATTCTTGTTGATAACTTTACAGGTACATCTGTTGTTGATGTTTTAAATAACGACTATGATGGTGGTCCAAAGTATTCTATTGACCCAAGACTCCGTGAATTAAGACCTTCTTTCACAACATCGGCACATAAATTAGAATTTGATTCGGCCAATTCTTCTGGTTATATCCAAAGTGGTCCAATCGTTTCTGCCAATGGTTCGGACTTATTATTAATTGACCAACCAAGAGCATCTAAGTGGATCAATGTAAACCCATTCAATGTGGTTAACTATATTGGTAAAATTGTTTTAAACCCAGACTCAGATTTTTGGGTAGATACTGCTTCTGCACCCGAAGTTGTTGCAGATATTTCTGGTAATTTGGATGCATGGAAACTAATGGCAGAAAATGCCGCTTCAACTGAATGGGGTTCATGGAACCGTGTTAACGGTACTGTTGAAACTGCTCAATTTGATACTGGTCAAACATGGACTGAACAACAACGAGTATCTCAAAGACAACTAGATACAACCACATTTGCTAGTACCGTAACTGTTACATCAGGTACGGAAGCCAGAAATGGTGTTGCAACATTTGCTACAATGGAAAAAGTTACCAAATCTCTTGGTAACCTAGTTGTAGATATGTCGATTATTCCTTACATGAGAAATGTAAATGTATTGTTCATTGCATCCGACTTCAGACCAAATACAACATTATACCCATTCTTCGATGGAAAAATTGTTGACAAGTATGTAAGTTCGGCAAATAGATTTACATTAACAACAAACAATGTTCAACTAAGAACCACAGTTGGTAATCCTGAATTAGTTTATATTAAAAATTCTTCAGGTACAATTAAAGGTTCTGGTTATGCAATTCATGCCGCAAACAATGTTCTGTATGTTGCGAACTTAGCTGCAATTGATAGTTGGACATTTGTAAAATCTGGTGGTTCAACAATTGTAGGTGCAACCACAGGCGCAACATACGCTATTTCTGGCTTTGAACATAATTCAGGTCAAGCAGATGCGGGTTCAACAACCACAATTACTCTTGCATTGACTTCAACTGGTGCGAATAACTACACAGAATATGTTGGTAAAAACATTTTTATTACATCTGGAACAGGTTCTGGCCAAGAAGGTACGATTACTGCATTTAATGTCTCAACAAGAGTTGCAACAGTCTCTGGTTTAACTACTGCACCTGCCGGCGATTCTACTTACACAATTGGTCGTCCAAAAACAGATGCATCAGGTTGTATTGCAGGTGTGTTCTCTATTCCTTCTCAACAGTTCAGAATTGGTGAAAAACTATTCAGACTGATTGATAATATTGCAGGTGATATTCCCACATCACGCACAAATGGTGATGCTTCATTCTTTTCACAAGGATTGTTACAGACAAAACAATCTACAAGTATTGTTGCGACAACTGCAACAGGTACTAATAGAAGAACAGTAAGAGATGAACGCCCATTCTTTGATGTGCAAACTGGTGTTCGAACAGTTGGTACGGTTACCAATTGGGTTGACCCTCTTGCAGAAACATTCTTAATTTCACCTCAACAATTCCCACAAGGTGTTTTTGTTTCGAAAATGAGATTCTGTTTCAAGTCAAAAGATTCGACTGTTCCTGTAACATTACAAGTTCGTCCTGTGGTGAACGGATATCCATCTTCTGCTGATGTTTATCCATATTCAACTGTATCAGTAACTCCAGATAAAGTTAGAATTACAGATAGTCCGGATATTACAGATATAACAAAATACACCGAGTTTACATTCCCAACACCATTGTTCTTACAACCTGGTGAACATTCGTTTGTTCTATTGGCAAACTCTAATGAATATGAAGTCTATGCGGCAGAAATTGGTAAGAAAGATTTGGTAACAGGTCGTCAAATTTCCGAACAACCATATGGTGGTTCATTGTTTTTGTCACAAAACGGTTCTACATGGACTGCTGACCAAAACAGCGACCTTCAGTTCCAAATTTTTAGAAGAAGGTTTAATTCTAATGAAAATGCACAATTGTTGTTTCAAGTTACATCACCAGAAGATGCACAGAACTACGATTTGGCACAGTTGATTACACAACATGTAACAACAACAAATACTTCTATTAATTACACATTTAACTCACAAACTTTAACAGCAAGTTATACTGGTTACCAAGCAATTATTCCACATACCGATTATGCGATGAGTGATGGATATGGAACTCGTCAATTAGTACCTACAACAGGCAACACAACATTCTTGTTAAAGAGTTTAATGTCTACCATTAACCCAGACATTTCACCATTTATTGATACCACAAAAATGGGATTCATTGGTGTTAACAATGTGGTTGATAATTTAGAACTTGCAAACGATGATATTCAAGTTACATCCGCAGGTACTGGATACTCAAACACTAGTAACTTAGTAATTACTATTTCTGGCGGTGGTGGTATAGGTGCAACTGCAAAAGGTAATGTTGCAAATGGACGAATCACAAGCGTTGAGATTGTTGATGCGGGTGAAGGTTACACAGGCAAACCTACTGTAACTGTAACCGATTTAGGTTCAACCGGTTCGGGTGGTGTAATTACAGTTACAGGTGAGACAGACAAATCTGGTGGTCCTGCGGCCGCTAAATACATTACTCGCAAAGTTGTATTGGCAGAAGGTTTTGATTCTGGCGACTTGCGTGTGTATCTGACCGCATACAAACCAGCAGACACAGGAATTTTTGTATATGCTAAATATCTCTCATCATCCGATCCAGATCCATGGGAAGATAAAGGATGGAATTTGTTAGCACAATTGGGCAATGCAAACTTTGTGTCAACGACTCCTTTTGATTATCGTGAGTTAACATTTGCACCTGGTTCAAGTGCGACTGAGGACAATTCAATCTCATATACAAATAGCACAGGTTCAGTATTCAATACATTTAAAACTTTTGCAATTAAGATTGTTATGACAGGCAAACAAACTTATGATGTTGTTAAGATTCGTGACCTTCGTGTTATTGCTATGCCTGCCAAGGTGATATAATGCCTTTAATTAAAGTAAAAGACCACGAACATCTTTTCCGTGACAGTCACTCCAAAGCGATTCTAAATACAGATAGAGCCGCTTTGGAAGATTACTATGCTAAAGTAGAATTTTTAAGAAAACAAAAAGTGGAACAAGAAGATACAAAACAAAGAATTTCCACACTAGAACAGAATATGTCAGAAATCAAATCTTTACTTCAAGATATTGTTCTTAATACAAGGAAAGAATAATGGCGGCTAATTTAATAAGTCAGTTATCGACCGCCAATACCTTCCAACATTGGTTAGGGGCAACACAAAGCCTGATTGGTACTGCCAATCTATTGACCGATGGTAATGGTCAAACTTTCTTTGCCAACACTAGAATTCGTGTTGGTGGTACTTCTGCAAATGTTTCCTTAAATGTTGAAACTGGTGCGACAATCAATGTCATTACTGCTAATACAACTAACACAGTAAACTTACAATCTAAAGAAGTTGTTGTTACAGGTAATATTACCTCACTAACAACAATCACAATGAATACCGGTACTGGTACATATCAGACTGGTGAACTTGTATTCCAAGGTCCTAATAATAATGTAACATATGCAAATTCAACTGCTATTGTTCAATCATGGAATACAACATCGAATGTATTGAGTTTAATTCAACTCAGCGGTACATTCAATGCAAATACAAATACATATGCACAATTAAGTGGTGCAAACTGGACAACAATTAATGTTAGTTCAGGTTTTTCATATGCAAAACCAAATGTTACAGTTCCATCAAATGTTCTAATTCAAAGAGATTTGTTTGTAGATGGTAACACAAGAGTTACTGGCAACACAACTATTATCGGTGACTTAACTGTTTCAGGTAATATTACATTAGATACGATTGGTTTTGATGACCTATCAGTTGCGGGTTCTGCAACCGTTGCCAATACATTAATTGTAACTAAAGACACTACATTAGGTGCTAACCTTGCGGTTGCAAACAATGTAACGATTGGCGGTAATGTTGCAACACTAAGAGTTACTACGACTGCTGATATTGGCAGTCATGCGAATATTGCGGGTAGTGTTTACATTGCTGGTGATTTAACAATTGGTGGTAATGTAACACTAGATACTATTGGGTTTGATGACCTTACTGTGTCTGGTAATGGTTCATTTGGAAACAATGTAACGATTGGTGGTAATACTGCAATCACAGGTAGTATTACCATTGCAGGTAATGAATTATTAACTGGTACACTAGGTGTCACAGGAAATGCAATTTTTGGTAATGTAACTATAACAGGTACATTAAATGCCGAAAGAATCACAGGTAATGCCAATACAGCAATTTATGCTTCTATTGAATTAAATGATGGTTCTGCACTGGCATATTCAATTGCATTAGGATAAATAGATAAATAGTTGGATATAGAGGATATTCATGGCAAACGCATTTAAAAATTACTTTCTTAAAAACGCTAATACAACATCGCAGAATGTCTTTTCTGCTGGTGCGGGTGTTCAGGCGACTGTCATTGGTATGACGATTGCCAATATCACTAATGCTCCAATTACTGCTAATGTGACAATCACATCTAATGGTACTTCTTACTTCATGGTTAAAAGTGCAATCATCGCTTCTGGCGGTGCATTAGTTCCAATTGGCGGCGACCAAAAGGTTGTGTTAGAAGCAACGGACTACTTACAAGTTCAAACAAGTGCGGCTGATTCCGCAGATGTTATTCTTTCAGTTTTGGAGATAACATAATATGGCATACATCGGTAATACTCCTGAAGTCAATACTTTTGCGGCTGCTTCAGAGGCATTTAACGGTACTGGTTCTCAAACGAAATATACAATAGGTCGTAGAGTAACTGGTGTCAATGATGTAATTGCAGTTATTGAGAATGTGGTTCAAGACCCGTTCTCTGCATACACTATTGCCGCAAACAATACTTCAGGTACTGCTGATATCACTTTCACATCAGCACCACCATCAGGTACAAACAATATCCAAGTTCGATATAATTATTTACAAATCGTCACATACGATTTGATTGACGGCGGTAATATTCAAGGTGGAACTATCACAGAAGCAAAAATCGCAGATGGTGCTGTAACCGATGTTAAACTATCTGCAAGAATTTTACCAAATATGTTAATGTTATCAGGAATGTAAAATGGCACAAATTTATAAAAGATTAGGCGCAATTAACCCATCTGCAAATACGCAGACAAATGTGTATGTTGTGCCAGCATCAACAGAGGCAATTATTTCAACAATTGCAATCTGTAACCAAGATTCAACCAATGTATCATACAGTTTGATTATGATGCCACCAGGTGCATTTGCATCTCCAGCGGCCGCACCTAACTATGTTATTAGAGGTGCAGTTGTTCCGGCGGCAGATACAATCCTTCTTACAATTGGTTTGACTGCAAATGCGGGGTCAATATTTGCAGCTAATACAAATAACCCCAATGTATCAATCTCAATGTTTGGTTCGGAGATTAGCTAATGACAATTCGTAGAAGCACAGGTTTAATAGGCGGGTCATTTACCGGTGAAAGCGTAAGACCTGTTGGCTACGCATTTCCCATAGGGTTAACTGCCGCACCACCCGGTGGCAATGTTGTAGTTTATTTTGGTGCAACAGAATCCTTTACAGTTCCAAGCGGTGTTACATCAGTTGATTATCTGTGTATAGCAGGTGGCGGTGCAGGCGGTGCAGGAACAGGACAAAGTCATTATGGTAGTGGCGGTGGTGGTGCTGGTGGTATGAGAACTGGTACAAGTCTATCAGTAACACCTGGTGCGACAATGACGATGACTGTTGGTGCGGGTGGTGCTCTCGTTGGTCCTTCAAATTCTCAAGGAAATTCTGGTGGTAATTCATCAATCGCAGGTCCTTCTCCATTTGCAACTATAACATCGACTGGCGGTGGCGGCGGCGGTGGCCACACGGCGACCGCTCCAGCAGGCGGTACTGGCGCAACAGGAGGTTCTGGAGGCGGAGGTACCGCAATAGGTGCCGGTGGTTCAGGAACACCAGGTCAAGGAAATAATGGAGGTTCTGGAACACCAGGATTCTCTAATGGCACAGGTGGTTCTGGAGGAGGTGGTGCTGGTGGTGTAGGAACAAATGCAGTTTCTACTAGTCCCAATGGCGGAACAGGCGGTGCAGGTTTAGCATCCTCAATCACCGGCAATCCTTTCTTATATGCAGGAGGTGGAGGAGGTTCTGCACAGGGACCTGTTGCTTATGATCCAGGTGCTGCGGGAGGTTCGGGTGGTGGAGGTCAAGGTGGTGCTTATTTACCCAATTCGGAAGATGGACAATCTGGAGGATTAGGACTAGGTGCTGGCGGCGGCGGCGGTTCAAATAATGCGACTAATGGCCGTTCTGGTTCGGGAGGTTCTGGAGTTATCATTTTAAAATACACACCAGTTGCACTTGCAAATCAAACATATAAATTTACAGGAACAGGTTCTTGGACATGTCCCGAAAATGTCACCTCAGTAGATTACCTAGTAGTCGCAGGTGGTGGCGGCGGCGGCAGATTTGGAACGAGCGGCGGCGGAGGGGGTGGAGGTGGTGCAGGAGGTTTTAGAACTGGTACTGCATTATCGGTTACACCAGGCACATCATATACAGTAACAGTAGGTGCGGGTGGTATTGCCGCTCTTTCGGTCGAAAGAGGTTATAATGGTGCCAATTCATCTTTCAGTTCTATTACTTCCATAGGTGGTGGTGGAGGAGGATCAAGAAGTAGTGCAGTTAGTTCAGGATCAAGCGGAGGATCGGGAGGAGGTGCAGGTGCATCAGATTCTCCTTCATTTCCTGTTTCCGCTGGTTCTGGAACACCAGGACAAGGTAATAATGGAGGTTCAGATCCAGGACCAGATGGTGCTCCATATGCAGCTGCAGGAGGTGGCGGCGCAGGAGGCGCAGGTACAAATTCTCGCTCAACAGGAGCAGGTGGTGCGGGAAGCACCTCATCACTATCTGGAACTCCAGTAACATATGCTGGCGGTGGTGGCGGAGGTTTATACACTTCTCCGGTCGCATCTTCTGGAGGTTCTGGTGTCGGCGGTAATGGTGGTAATGAAAGCAATCCAGCAACTTCTGGAAGTCAAAATACTGGAAGTGGAGGCGGAGGATCAGGTAATGGTAATCTAGGTAGTGCGGCCGGCGCTGGAAGTTCTGGTATCGTAATTATTCGAACCAATCAAACAGTAGGTACTATATCAGGTGGCCGTGGCGGTTACTTCATTAATTAATCAACTAAATAAAGTATTAAATATTTTTTCAAACAAAGAGGAGTTTTAAACAATGGCACATTTTGCACAACTTGACGAAAACAATGTTGTTCTTCAGGTCATCGTGGTCGACAACAAAGATACGGCAGATGCCAATAGTGTAGAAAAAGAACACATTGGTGCTGCTTTTTGCGAGAAGTTGTTGGGCGGTACATGGAAACAAACATCGTATAACGGTAATATTCGTAAACACTATGCAGGTATTGGTTTCAAATACCATGCAGACATTGATGCGTTTGTCGCACCAAAACCATACGCATCTTGGGTTTTAAATAACACAACTGCAACATATGAAGCACCAGTTGCTATGCCTACTGATGCTGATGTAGAAGCAGGCGAATATTACAAATGGGATGAATCAACAACATCTTGGGTTAAAGAAACTCTTATTGATAGCAACCCTTAATTAATTATTGGAGTTTAAATATGAATGTGGATGAAATTGCAAAGAATTTTACAGGTGAAACGGCAATGCCTTTTGGTATCGATACAGTTATCAAAACATTGCGACCTGGTGCTAAATGGGATGTAACTGTTGCAGGTGGTGAATATACTTTCACTCGTTGGCAAGATGACTCTGGCCAAATGCCTCCAACAAAGCAAGAAATTGATAAAGAGTATGCGTTTCAAAAAGCACAAGTAGAATATTATCAGTATGCTTATGATAGATGCCATAATTACCCTGATGGGTTCGAACAACTAGATTTGTTGTGGCATGCTATTGATAAAGGCGGTGATTTAAAAGAATCCGAATGGTTTCTAAAAATCAAAGAAGTAAAAGACAAATATCCAAAACCAGAGGGTGGACCTCCAGTTAAAGAGTAAAAATGGCATATATCGGAAATAAACCAACATCTAGTCCGTTTGTAACAGATTCCTATACAGGTTCTGGAACGCAAACTGCTTTCTTGAGTTTGACCTATGCACCGGCCGCAACATCATCGATTGCGGTCTTTGTAAACGGTGCATATAAAAAACCAACAACGGACTATACAGTAAGTGGTACAACATTAAACTTTGTGTCTGCACCGGCTGCAGCTGCATCGATTGTAGTTCTTCATCTAGGTGTTGGTTCTCAGACAACCACAACAGTTGCCGATGGTGCGATTACACAAGCAAAGTTATCACCCGATATCGATTTTGGTATCAATGCTTTGTTTTTCACGGGTTCATAATAGATGGCAAATACCTATAAAATACTCGGTCAAATTTTACCTGCGGTGAATACTGCTACGAATGTGTATTCAACCAGTGCAAATTCGGCCATCATTCAAACAATTTATATTTGTAATCAAGACTCTGCAAATGCAAATGTGGATATCATTGTAAGACCAACAGGTGTGGCACTTGGTAATCAACATTACATTTTACAAAATCAATTAGTAGGTCAAGCAGACACTATAATTTTGAATCTAAATATCACTATGAATTCAAATGTTGTTCTTGTTGCAAATAATAGATACCGTAGTGGCGAATCAAAAGCTGCTAATGTATCGTTTTCAGCATTTGGTGTGGAGATTAGTTAATGACAACTGCATATAAACTACTTGGTCAAATCACACCAACATCAAATACAATGACCAACTTGTATACCACGGCAGCGGCTACACAAGCAATCATTGGTACAATCACAATTCACAACTTCTCCGATTCAAATGGTGCTTATTCATTGGCAGTAAGACCAACCGGAGCGACTTTTTCAAATACTCATTATATCATTAGAGGCGGCGTAATACCTGCCAGAGAGTTAATTACTATCAAAGGTGCCGTTTCAATGAACGCTGGTGTTGTGCTAACTGCAAACACAAACCTTGGTAGTGTTACATTTAATGCCTACGGTGCGGAGATAACTTAATGTCAGCAGAATTTTTAAATAATAATTTCAATGTTAATACAGTAAGACCTGCGGGTTACAAATGGCCAGTAGGACTATCCGCATCACCAGTATCAGGTAATATTGTTGCATATTTTGGTGCAACAGAAACATGGACAGTTCCAACAGGCGTAACAGAAATTGATTATCTGTGTATAGCAGGTGGAGGTTGCGGAGGAACTTATCAAGGTGGTGGTGCCGGTGGTATGAGAACTGGTACTGCATTTTCAGTAACACCAGGTGCATCAATCACGATGACAATTGGTGCGGGTGGTGCAGGTGCAGTAGGTGTGCCTTCAACAGGAAACAATGGTACTCCGGGTGCAAATTCATCACTAGGTCCCAGCATTGTTTCGACTGGCGGCGGTCACGGAGGAGATAACGGTTTATCTGGTGGTAATGGAGGATCTGGCGGTGGCGGTGGATGGAATCCAGGTTCGACCGCAGGAACAGGAACTCCAGGTCAAGGTAATAATGGTAGTTCGAACTACGGTAGTCCAACTTTCTCTGGCGGTGCAGGTGGTGGCGCCGGTGGTGCCGGAGGAGCACCAACTCCTACCACTGGCGGTGCAGGTGGTGCAGGACTTGCAT